>Ga0164297_10004956_pt1 | contig 11640 bp, 9 predicted proteins | sample GEODES058metaG_FD_113539 | JGI IMG/M metagenome (GOLD analysis project Ga0164297, IMG submission 113539) | Dystrophic lake water microbial communities from Trout Bog Lake, Wisconsin, USA - GEODES058 metaG | ecosystem: Environmental > Aquatic > Freshwater > Lake | place: USA: Trout Bog Lake... | reverse complement strand
GGGAAGCGGGGCAGGATTGTGCGCCCATGCCACTTATCAGCGGCAGATATGCTCCCATATCGGTCGGTTTACCGAGAGGTCGGGGGTGTTTCGTGGTGACGCCTCTTGCCGCGAAACGGTGGCGGATGCATACGACAGATGCACATGACGGCGGCTCGCAGCCCATCACGCAGTGCCGCCCGCAGGAAAGGATGATCGGATGCGCCTAGCGGTGCTGAAAGAAAATCGCCCGGCTGAAGCACGCGTCGCCGCCACCGTTGATACCGTAAAGAAGCTGATTGCCCTGGGTTTGACCGTTGCGGTCGAGACCGGTGCGGGCAAGGGCTCGGCGGTATCCGATGACGACTACCGTGGCGCTGGAGCGGAAATTGCTGCCGATGCCGGCGCTGCGCTGGCGGGGGCGGAAATTGTGTTTGCGGTGCAAATGCCGGATGCGGCGACGCGGGCGTTGATGCCACGCGGGGCGAAGCTGGTGTGTATCGCTGGGGCGTTTGCCGATCCGGAGTTGGTGCCCTCGCTGGCGGCCGCCGGGATCGATGCCTTCGCGATGGAGTTGCTGCCGCGCATCACCCGCGCCCAATCCATGGACGTGCTGTCCAGCCAGGCGAATTTGGCCGGGTATCGCGCAGTGGTGGAAGCGGCTGGCGCGTTCGAACGTGGCTTCCCGATGATGATGACCGCGGCGGGCACGGTGCCGCCGGCGCGGGTGTTCGTGATCGGCGCCGGGGTGGCCGGGTTGCAGGCGATTGCCACTGCGCGCCGGTTGGGCGCGATTGTGTCGGCAACCGATGTGCGGCCGGCGGCGAAAGAGGAGATCAAGTCCCTCGGCGCCACCTTTGTCGGCGTTGAGGACGAGGAGACGGCGGCCCAGAAGGGGGCTTACGCCAAGGAGATGAGCGACGCATTCCGCCAGAAGCAGGCGGATCTGATGGCAACCACGGTGGCGAAGAACGATATCGTGATTTGCACCGCCCTGGTGATGGGCCGCAAGGCGCCGGTGATTGTGACCGAGGCGATGGTGCGGAGCATGAAGGCTGGTAGCGTGGTGGTGGATCTGGCGGCGGAAGCCGGCGGCAACTGCGCGGCGACGGTTCCGGGCGAAAGCATCGTGACCGAAGGCGGCGTGCGAGTGGTGGGCTGGGCGAACTGGCCGGCGCGGATCGCGGTGGCGGCCAGTGCGCTTTATGCCCGCAACCTGCTGACCTTCCTGACCACGTTCTGGGACAAGGAAACACAGGCACCCAAGCTGCCCGATGGCGATGACATCGTGAAAGGCACGCGGCTGACCCATAACGGGGCCGTTGTGCATGCCAGCTTTGTTTCCCCGCAAGCGGCCTGATCCGGAGACCTGTCCATGACCCCCGCCCAACTTGCTGACCAGGCCGCCCAACTGGCCGAGAACTTGCGTGAATTTTCCGCCGCTGCCGGCCCGGTGGCCGAAGCGGTGGAACCGTTCGTGTTCCTGCTCGCCATCTTCCTGATGGCCTGCTTCGTTGGTTACTATGTGGTGTGGAACGTGACCCCCGCATTGCACTCGCCGCTGATGGGCGTGACCAACGCGATTTCCTCGGTCATCGTGGTTGGCGCCATGCTGGCGACCGGCCTGGGAGACAGCCCCTGGGCGATCGGCTTCGGCTTCGTCGCGGTGATGTTGGCCTCTGTCAACATCTTAGGCGGCTTCGTCGTCACGCAGCGCATGCTGCAAATGTTCCAGAAAAAGAAGTGAGGCAAAGCACATGTCCGCAAGCCTGACTTCCATTGTCTATCTTATCGCCGCGGTGCTGTTCGTGCTGGCGCTGCGCGGCCTGTCGCACCCCGAAAGTGCCCGGCAGGGCAATCGCATGGGCATGGCCGGCATGGCGCTCGCCATCCTGGCCACGCTGGTGCATCACGGCATGTCCGTGCAAGGCATCGGGCTGATCCTGCTGGCCATGGTGATTGGCGGCGGGGTGGGCACGTTTGTGGCCCGCCGCATCCAGATGACGGCGCTGCCGCAGCTGGTGGCCGCGTTCCATTCGCTGGTTGGTCTGGCGGCGGTGTTTGTGGCCGCCGCGGCGCTGAACGCGCCGGAAGCCTTCGGCATCGGCACCGCGGGACATCTCCATCAGCAAAGCCTGGTGGAAATGTCGCTCGGCCTCGCCATCGGTGCCATCACCTTCTCCGGCTCTCTGATCGCCTTCGCCAAGTTGCAGGCGCTGATGAAGGGCAACCCTATCACCTTCCCGTATCAGCATCAGCTGAACCTCGGGCTCGGTATTCTGCTGGCGCTGCTGATTGTGGTGTTTGTGGTCACCGGCAGCCAGAGCGTGTTCTGGGCGATTGCGCTGCTGGCCATCGCACTCGGCTTCCTGCTGATCATCCCGATCGGTGGGGCGGATATGCCGGTGGTGGTGTCCATGCTGAACAGCTATTCCGGCTGGGCGGCGTGCGGCATTGGCTTCACCATCCAGAACCTGGCGCTGATCATCACCGGGGCGCTGGTCGGCGCGTCGGGTGCCATTCTGTCGTACATCATGTGCAAGGGCATGAACCGCAGCATCATCAACGTGCTGCTCGGGGGCTTCGGCACCGATAGTGGGGCGGCGGCCGGGCCGGCGGCGAGCGGCGATCGCTCGGTGCGGGCCGGCGCGGCGGAAGACGCGGCGTTCATCATGAAGAATGCCTCCAAGGTGATCATCGTGCCAGGCTATGGCATGGCGGTGGCGCAGGCGCAGCACGCTTTGCGCGAAATGGCAGACACCCTGAAAAAGGAGGGCGTGGAAGTGAAATACGCCATCCATCCGGTGGCTGGCCGTATGCCGGGGCATATGAACGTGCTGCTCGCCGAGGCCAATGTGCCGTATGACGAAGTGTTCGAGTTGGAGGAAATCAACTCGGAGTTCAGCACCGCCGATGTGGTTTACGTGATCGGCGCCAATGACGTGACCAATCCGGCGGCGAAAACCGATCCGAGTTCGGCGATTTACGGCATGCCGATTCTGGAAGTGGACAAGGCCCGCACGGTGCTGTTCGTCAAACGTTCCATGGCATCCGGCTATGCCGGCGTGGATAACGAACTGTTCTTCCGGCCGAACACGATGATGCTGTTCGGCGATGCGAAGAAGATGACGGAAGAGATCGTCCAAGCGTTCTCGCACTAGAACGACATCGATATACGATCGACTGACGGCGCGCCCTGTTTGTTGGGGGGCGCCGTTGGCGTTAGTATGGGTATGGTTCTCGATCCTGAAGGAATGCACGGAATGTCTGACTTCGTCTTTGCGCCGCCGCCCGTCGCCGCTGTTCCTGTCGCTGGTGGCGGCAGTTTCCCGGTTCGTCGCGTGTTTTGCGTTGGCCGTAACTATGCGGCCCATGCGCGCGAAATGGGGTCTGACCCGGATCGCGAATTGCCGTTCTTTTTCTGCAAGCCCGCCGATGCGCTGCTGACCGACGGGAAGGATATGCCCTATCCGCCGATGAGCAAGGACCTGCACCACGAGATGGAGCTGGTGGTGGCGATTGGCAAAGGTGGGGCCAATATCGCCGAGGCTGATGCGCTCAGCCATGTGTGGGGCTATGCGGCCGGGCTGGATATGACCCGCCGCGATTTGCAGAATGCGGCGAAGAAAGAAGGCAAGCCGTGGGACATGGGCAAGGGCTTCGACCATTCCGCGCCTATCGGAACCATGATCCGCGCCGCTGACCTGCCAGACCCCACCAAGGGGCTGATCGAGTTGAAGGTTAACGGTGTGGTGCGCCAGACATCTGATCTGTCGATGCTGATCTGGAGCGTGGCAGAAACGATTGCCTATCTCTCCAAGTTGGTGACCTTGGCGCCGGGTGACCTGATTTATTCCGGCACCCCGGAAGGTGTTGCCGCCGTGCAGCGAGGCGATGTGCTTGAGGGCGTGGTGGCCGGTGTTGGCACGGTGCGAACAAAAATTGTCTGAAGGCTGATCGTTGCCGGGGCTACGGCCCCAGCAACACGTCTCGCGCCTGATTGATGCGGGCTGCCAACCAGTCGGACCCGCCTGCATCGGGATGGGCGGCCCGCATCAGCCGGTGATGCGCGGCTTTGACCTCGGCCGCGCTGGCGCCAGACTTCAAGCCGAGAATTTCCAGCGCTTCGCTTCGCGCCATTGTGGCTTGGCTCGGCGGACGCGCCGTGCCGCCCGGTCGACGTGGAACCTCTTTGCCCATCCATTGCCACACCATTGGGCCGAGCAGAAAGAGCGCGCTGATCGCCAGCGCCCCTTTGCCGGTGAGGAATAGCAGCGCCGCCAGTGACAGCCCGGCCAGGGCCAGGGTCCAACCACCGAATTGCTTGATGCTCGAAAGCTTGGCTCGGGAAAACATCCCCAGCGCCCCCATCATCACCGCGAGCGCCGCCAGCCCGAGCAGGAAGAAGATCACGCTATCCCCCGCGCGCCCGCAAATCCCGCGCCTCCAGCGCCGCGACGGCCGAAATGTTGACAATCCCCCGCGCCGTTACGCTCGGCACCAGCACATGGATCGGCTTGGACATGCCGAGCAGCAGCGGCCCGATCGGCAGCCCGTCCACCGCGGATTTCAGCAGGGTGAAGGCGATATTGGCCGCATCCAGGCTGGGCATCACCAGCAGATTGGCGCCACCATCCAGAGGGCTGTCCGGCACCGCGCGGCCGCGGATGATCGGGTCGAGCGCGGCGTCGGCATGCATTTCGCCATCGATTTGTAAACTCGGAGCGCGGGCACGGATCAGCGCCAGCGCGGTGCGCATTTTGCGGGCGCTGGGGGAGTTGGAGGCGCCGAAACTGGAATGCGATAGCAAGGCCGCTTTCGGGGTAATGCCAAAGCCGGTGAGTACATCCGCGGCCAGGAGAGTCATCTCGGCAATCTGCTCGGCGGTTGGATCCGGGTTCATGTGCGTGTCGCAAATGAACAAGGCGCGCTCACGCAAAATCAGGCAGGAGAGCGCATAGATACGGCTCACCTCTGCCCGGCGTGGGATGATAGGCATGATGTATTCCATCTGCCGCCACCAATCGCCCGACCCGCCGCAGATCGCCACGTCGGCTTCCCCGGCCTGTAGCAGCATCGCCGCCGTGACCGGGCTGCGGCCGAACACCCGCCGGGCGGCCGCATCGGGCGGCGTGCCACGCCGGCCGACCAAACGTTGATACTCCGCCACCAGCGGCTCGCACACGCCGGTATCGGCGTTCGGATCAATCACCCGCACCTGCCGGGTGAGATCCATACGCAGGCCCATATCCCGAACCCGCGCCTCAATCACATGCCGGCGGCCGAGCAGAATGGGATGCGCCACTCCTTCGTCGACCAGGATCTGCGCCGCGCGCAACACCCGCTCATCCTCACCCTCTGCATACACGATCCGGGCCGGTGCCGCCCGCGCCTGCTCAAAGACCGGATGCATCAACTCGCCCGAGCGGAACACAAACCGCTCCAACTCATGTCGATACGCATCCAAATCCGCAATCGGCCGGGTTGCCACCCCGCTCTCCATCGCCGCCCGCGCCACGGCGGGGGCAATTTGCAAGATCAGCCGAGGGTCGAACGGCTTGGGAATAATATAGTCGCGGCCAAACACCGGCGCAGTTCCGCCATAGGCAGCAGCCACCACTTCACTGGCCTCCACCCGCGCGAGTTCGGCAATCGCTTCCACCGCGGCGACCTTCATCGCCTCATTGATCGTCGTCGCCCCCACATCCAGCGCCCCGCGGAAGATGAACGGGAAGCACAAGACGTTATTAACCTGGTTGGGGAAGTCGCTCCGCCCGGTCGCCATAATCGCATCCGGCCGCACGGCATGCACCAGCGCCGGCTGAATTTCCGGCTCCGGATTGGCCAGCGCCAAAATCAGCGGCTTGGGCCCCATTTTCTCGAGCCATTCCGGCTTCAGCACCCGCGGCGCGGACAGGCCGAGGAACAAATCCGCCCCATCCAGCACATCCGGCAACGTCCGCGCATCCGTCTCTCGCGCGTAACGCCCCATCCGCGCATCCAGCCCTTCGCGGCCCGCATGCACCACACCCTTAATGTCGGTGAGTGTAACGTTCTCCGCTTGCACGCCCATCGCGACCAGCAGATCGACGCACGCCATGGCCGCCGCGCCGGCGCCGGAGGTTACCAACTTCACGTCCTGCAACCGCTTGCCTTGCAGCACCAGCCCATTGCGCACCGCCGCCGCCACCGTAATCGCCGTGCCGTGCTGGTCGTCATGGAACACCGGAATGCGCATGCGCTCACGCAAAGCGGCTTCAATGGCGAAGCATTCCGGCGCCTTGATATCCTCCAGATTAATCGCGCCAAAGGTTGGCTCCAGTGCTGCGACCACCTCGACGAACTTATCCGGGTCCTGCTCGTTCACTTCGATATCGAACACATCGATCCCGGCGAACTTCTTGAACAGAACCGCCTTGCCTTCCATCACCGGCTTGCCGGCCAGCGCGCCGATATTGCCCAGGCCGAGCACGGCGGTGCCGTTTGAAATCACGGCCACCAAATTTCCGCGCGCCGTATACAACCACGCTGCTTCCGGGTCGGCAGCGATTTCCTCGCATGCCGCCGCCACGCCGGGGGAATAGGCCAGCGCCAGATCGCGCTGGGTCGCCAGCGGCTTCGTCGCCTCGATCGCCAGTTTCCCAGGTCGCGGCAACCGATGATAGTCCAGCGCCGCCTGACGCAGATCTTCGTCCATATCCCAGTCTCCCTCGGGGCCTACCTGCGTCTAAACGACCGCCCGCGGGGAGGGAAGCCTGCGAACGCGCTTCAAATCGGGCACGCGCCGGATGCACATTGCAGATGTGCGGTATCCACGGCCTCATGCAGCCCTGGATCTTCGATGCTATTCACTAATTTGATGAATGCATCCAAATCCATATCTTCCTCAGGCAAGTATTCGTAGCCCATTTCAGCCTCGGGATTGCTCGGCAGGATCGCGCAGCAGCGGATCGTCGGCTGGTTTTCCAGCACAATCGCGCGGAACTCCGGCAGGCTATGCCGGCTGGTATCGAATTTCAGCGTGTAGGACACTTGGTTGCCGCGATCGGCCCCAATCCAATGCTGTTCCAGCAGTCGCAGCCAGGCGAATTGCTGTGCCGGGCTCGCTTCAGACGCCGTCACCGCCTGCTCGCCAATCCCCAGTCGCTGAATGCGCGGCAAGGTGGGAAAGCCGACGATCGCCATGCCGGGAAAGCTGGTCAGGCAGCGAACGGGGTAGCCACGCGCGGCATATTGCGCCAGCAGCGGATCGCTGTCCGTCGTCCATTCCCCGGCCACGTCGCGCGTGCCCTTAAACTGCACCCAACGCAGATACTGCTTGCGCGCCGGCAGATGCGCACCTTCGGTCAGGCCGAATAGTTTCGACGTCGTTCCCGCCGGTTTGACCGTGGTGACCGTAAACGGTGCCGTCATGCCAAGCTCCTCGGCATAATGGTCCGCCTCCTCCTTCGCCGCAGCCGACAAATGGCTCAACATCTGGTAGAAAGGCGCCGCACGGGTTTCGTCCAGCAAATCCTCAAAGCCCAGCCCGAAGCGCACCCAGGCCCATTCGTGCAGCCCGGTCGGGCCGATGCCCATGCGATTGGTGCGCCGTACCTCCTCGCCATATAGTGCATCCATACGGTTGGCCCGCATCAAAAACCGCACGCCCAGCCGCACGCTATCTTCTACCCGGGCATCCCATTCCGCCGTCACCGCATCAGAGGCCAAGCCTGGCACCACCTCCTCGGGCGGAAGCGGACACGCCAGCAGCGGGGCGAAATCGGCGATGACGCAGTATCCGCCGGTCGCATGCAGGACAATTTCGCCGCACGGGTTGGTAATGGCGGGGAAGCGCGCCGTGCGCGCCCGGTCCGCCAGCGCCGCCAGCAAGCCAGCGCCGAAATCCGCCTGATAGCGATTGGACCTGAAGTCCCGCCCATCATCGAACACCGGCTTATCCCAAGCCCGACCGGTGCGATGGTCCTCCAGCATATCGCCGTTGATAAAACCCGGTTCGCCATTGGCGTAACCGCACGCGGTCGCGTCGTTAAACACCGCAATCGCCTGCGTCGCCAACGGGGTATCGCCGCGGCCCTCACGCACAAACGTCCAAAATTCCCGGTCCACCACGACGGAGTTATTCGCCGTCCACAGCCCGCCTTCGCTCTTGGCGCGAATGAAGCGAAACACGCCAGGGTCGCGCCAAGACTTGGTCGCCATGCGCGCCGCCCGGCGAGCGCCGCCCACCTGCACTTCCATGGAGAAGAAGTGGTCCACCAGCAACGCCTGCTCCCAGGGTTGCAACGCCAACCCGGCGCGGTCGCGCAGTCGCGCCGGGGCAATCACGTTGTCACGCAAATTGCCGAAGGCCCGCATCAGCGAAATCGGGCCGGAGGCCGGCCGGCCCTGCATGCCACCAATCGGTGCCCCCGCCGGTCGGACGGCGGAGAAATCGAGCAGCACCACCGTTTCACGCCGGCCTTCGAACGCCAGGCCCTCGATCAGTTCCAGCGCCTTGCCCCAGCCTTCGCGGCTGTCGTCAATCCGGTGATGGATCGCCCCGTTCGGCCGCTCGGTCACATTCAACTCTGGCCGATCGGCGGGGAAATCCGGATGTGCCGGGTCCAGATGCAGCAGAATATCCGGTGCATCGGCCCAATCGACCACCACCAACTCGTCATCGTACGAGCGGCCGACGCCACTGCCGTTCAGCAGCAGATAAAATTTGGCAAAGCTGGTGATCGCAGTGGCGCAGTTGGTGAACAATTCCATGTTCCGGCCCGCCTGCTCGGCATCTCCATGCTGCAAATGCCGGCCGGAGGTAATCAACGCCCCGCTGGCGATGGCATTACGCAGTCGGGACCGTTCCTGGATCTCGGCTGCCATCAACGGGCGCTTCAGCAGCGACATATTACCGGTTGCAACGCGGTCGGCCACCTGGCCAAAGCACTCGGCGTCATCCGGTCGAAACACCGTCCGTCGCGCCACTGCAACCCCCATGCCGGGGTCTAGTGCCTGTGGCACTGCCTTCACCTCGCCAAAGCTGAGGCCGGGGATTCCGATCGAACGCGAGCTCAAATTGACCAACCCGGCCATCTGCGAACCATCCATACCCATCGTCTCCCACCCACAAGCTGCCACGCGATTCGACTCGCTGGGATCAATATATAGTGGTCTGAGCGACGTGGAAACACTAGAAGTTGCAACGCTCGCGGGGCTCGCATGATGCATTTGCAGGTGTGATAGCCTGCGCCAACCGCCCCTGCCCCCGAATGGATGCACCGCCATGACCGCTTTTGCCCGCCTCGACAAAGTGTTGCACGATCTCACCCGCAATCCTGGTCCCGGCGGCGCGGTCGCGGTGCTGAAAGATGGCGCCGTTCTCGCCCGCCAAACCTGGGGCTGGGCGGATATGGAACGTCGGCTGCCCTTTACGCCGGAAACCCTGTTCCGCATCTGCTCGATCACCAAGCAGTTCACCTGCGCGGCCATGTTGGATCAGTTCCCGGACCCGGACGTGCTGAATGCCGATTTGCCGACGTATCTGCCCAACCTCGTCGGCCCGCGCCCTGGCGTCCGCGATATGGCGCACAACCAATCCGGCCTGCGCGACTACTGGGCCACCGCCATGCTGTGCGGCGCCCCGGCGGAGGGCGTCTTCGGCCCCACCGATGCCCAGGCACTCATCGCTCGCACCACCTCGCTGCACTTCGCCCCCGGTGCGCATTACGCCTATTGCAACCACAATTTCCGCCTGTTGGGGGACCTTGTCGCCAACCGCAGCAGCCAAAGCCTCGCCGGCCTGCTGCGTCGGCGTATTTTCGATCCCGCCGGTATGCCCAGCGCCTTACTGTGCCCGGAAACCTCCGCGCTACCGGATGGCACCGTCGGCTATGAGGGCTCGCTCGCGGAAGGCTGGCGGGCCGCCGTCAACCGCGTGCACTGGACTGGCGACGCCGGCATCGCCGCCTCGCTGAACGACATGATCGCCTGGGAACAAGCCATCGACGCGGTGCGCGATGATCCGGACAGCCGCTATGCCCGCATGGCCGCCCCCACCGCGTTCTCCGACGGCACACCGGCCAGCTATGGTTTCGGCCTCAGCCGCATGACCCTGCACGGCCGCCTCGCCATCGGCCACGGCGGCGGCCTGCGTGGCTGGCGCAGCGTGCGCTTTTACGCCCCGGCCGAACGCATCTCCGTCGTCGTGCTGTTCAACCACATGGAGGACCCGCGCCCGGCGGCGATGGACCTGTTCGGCGCTTTGCTGGACGAACCAACCCCCACGCCGCGTCACGCCCCCAACCCCGCCTGGCAAGGCGGTTATCTGGATCCCGTCACCGGCCTTATCGCCCGGGTGGAGATCACGCCCGACCAACGCCTCGCCCTCTGGTTCGGCCAAGGACGCGAGACCCTGGACATCGCCGCCAACGGTGACGCTGTCAGCGGTAGCCTAAGCCTCCGCCGCACAGCCAACGGCATCGCCATGCGCCGCGGCAACGAGAACTTCACCGCCGATCTGGTCCCCTGCGCCGGTGAAGCGCCGCGCGACCTCGATGGCGTGTTCCACAACGCAGAATACGGCGCCGCCTTCACCTGCACCACCGCCGGTGACGCCCTCTACGGCGCCTTCTCCGGCTTCCTTGGCCAGGGCATGATGCAGGTGCTGATCCCGGTCGGCCCCGATGTCTGGCGCCTGCCCATGCCGCGCGCCCTCGATTTCGCCGCGCCGGGGGATTGGAGCCTGACCTTCCAACGCGATGCGCAGGGGCGGGTGGCTGGGGTGATGGTGGGATGCTGGTTGGCGCGAGGGATCGTGTTTCTGAAGGCCTGAGGAAGATCCGCTTTTGCTGGAAACAGCAGTGCGGGTGGGCCAGCAACATCAATCAAAGTGGATTTTTCAAGACGGACGACGGCTCTATCCCTCCGCCACACACGCCCGCAGCAAATCCGCACCCACCAGATTCCAGGTCGTGATGCCGCCCACCATGATCACCTGCACCAGCCCTTCGGCCATTTCCGGCACCGTCAGCCCCAGTTTCATCGCCGCCAGCCCGTGGCTCTTCGCCCCAGCCGCATTTCCGGCCAGCACATCGAGCAGCGCGAAGATGAATTCCTTCGTCTTCATATCCAACGCCGCGCCATCGTCCTTGCCGCGCATCAACCCACTGCGCATCAGCCCGTAACCCGCGAACGCCGACGGCGCATGCTGGTGCAACAGGCTGAACTGGTCCGGCACCCGACCGAACGTGGCCATAAAGCTATCCAGCCCGGCCTGCGCGGCCTTATCGGTCAGTTCGTCGCTCATTCCACGATCCAGTTTGGTACGGGCAGGTTCTTGCTGCGCAAGAACGCCGGGTTGAACAGCTTACTTTGGTACCGGCTACCGCCATCGCACAAGATCGTCACAATCGTGTGCCCCGGCCCCAGCCGCCGCGCCACCCGTGCCGCGGCGGCGGCGTTAATGCCGGATGAGGTGCCGACCGATAGGCCTTCATGGATCAGCAGATCATAGATAACCGGCAGCGCCTCGCTATCCGGAATGCGCTCGGCATCATCAATCGGCGCACCGGCCAGATTGCCCGGCACCCGCGATTGGCCAATGCCCTCGGTCACCGAACTGCCGGTTACCGACAGATCATTGGCCTTCACCCAGCCATACAGCCCGCTGCCCTCGGG
>Ga0164297_10004955_pt1 | contig 11644 bp, 10 predicted proteins | sample GEODES058metaG_FD_113539 | JGI IMG/M metagenome (GOLD analysis project Ga0164297, IMG submission 113539) | Dystrophic lake water microbial communities from Trout Bog Lake, Wisconsin, USA - GEODES058 metaG | ecosystem: Environmental > Aquatic > Freshwater > Lake | place: USA: Trout Bog Lake... | reverse complement strand
CTCACCTGTACTTCAAGCGTGCCAAGAGTTCTGAATTGTTCCTTGGTGAGCCTTCATACCACCGCGAACTTCTCGCTACACGACTAGGAATCTAACTAGGTGCTCGATCACGAGCAACTAGAAAGTGGTTCTTCTCACCTAGAACTTCGTATCGCTACGAGTTCTTCGACGTCTACTTCAGGACACATTCTTATTTTGATGCATGGCCTTCCACGCACTATGGGCATGGGTCGCCAAGCGGCTGGACTGCTCCCAGAACTCGCTGAACACTTAGCGAATGAATCTGGCTGGACGGTTGCAACGGGAACACTCTCGGGTGTTGGTGGAAGTACCGGAACGTTCAGTGCCACACAGTGGCGCCAAGACATCGCAACTGTCATTGAACGCATTGCTAAAGAGAAGCAGCGCATCTCACTCGCAGGCTTCGGGTTCGGAGGAGCATTAGCTCTAAACACTGCAGCAAACGATGAACGCATCCAGGGCGTTGCAACGTTTGCAGCTCCTGCGCACTTGCCCCAGTGGAGCGGAACGCCAGAAGAATTTCATCGAGGGATAAAACTCGCCGGAGTCGTGAGCGACGCTGTTGCATTGCAGTCAGTGAAAGAACTCTACGACGACGTGATGTCAATTGACCCACGCGGGTCAGCTGCAAAAATTCCTCCACGTCGCCTTCTTATTGGTCACGGTTCTGATGACATAGAAGTCCCAGCTCAAGATGCGAGAGATCTTGTTGATGCGGCGAAGCAGCACGCGGAACTTCGCATAATTCAAGGTGCTGGTCACTACTTGCGAGCAGACCCTCGCATGGTAGCAACGTTGCTTGGGTGGCTAGACCGTCACTAAGAGCCAAAGGCTCTTGTTAACTCTTCGCTGAGTTGGTGTGCAGCTGCTTCGGGATCTTTAGCCTCGGTAAGCGCGCGAACAACTACAAAGTTATGTAGCCCAGCGACTACTAAATCAAAAATATTGCTGGCGTCAACTCCACCAGTTACAAAAACGGGACGGTCACTTCGCGCCTGACACTCAAGCGCATACGAAATGCCCGTGGGCTCTCGACCAGCCTTTGTGGGGGTTGCAACAATTGGTCCGGCACTTATGTACGTTGCACTAGTTTTCAGCGCCTCAGTGAACTCACTGCCAGCATGAGTTGAAAGACCAATAATTGCGTCTGGCCCAAGTAGTTCTCGACAGCGTTCAACGCTTATGTCATCTTGGCCAACGTGAACACCATCGGCGCCAACTTCTAGGGCAAGTTCTGGCGAATCGTTCATGATGAATGGAACGCCGTAGTCACGACAAATTGGAATCATTATTTTGGCAGTTTTTCTGCGTACGTCATCATCAAGGTTTTTTTCACGCAGTTGCACAACGCCAACGCCACCTCGAAGGACTGCAGGTAAAAACGTAGACATATCGTCACGGTGCGAGACGCAAAGGTATAAACGGCGTGAAGATAGGTCAGGCATCTATGACACCTTAGGAGCAATACTTGGCATCTTCTAGCGCTGAATGTAGGGCAGAATAGAGACATGCAGATTCCCGCTAAAGCTGACTACGCAATCAGGGCGCTACTCACACTGGCTGCGAGTGAAGACTCGATTAGCGCTGAACACTTGGCAGAGGAGCAAGGTCTTCCGGCAAAATTTCTCGGCGCAATTCTTTCTGACCTACGACGTGGCGGCATGGTGACAAGCCAGCGAGGACCTGAAGGTGGCTTCAAGCTTGCACGTGATCCGGACCAAATAATGATTGCGGACATTCTTCGAGTTGTTTCTGGGCCAATGGCTGGTGTTCGAGGGATGCGACCTGAGACACTTGAATACGGTGGAGAGGCAACACATCTTCGAGACGTATGGGTTGCTGTTCGTGCGTCACTTCGTGAAGTACTCGAGCACGTCACACTGGGTCAAGTGCTTCGAGGAGAACTTCCAGTAGCGGTGACTCGTTTTACGGACGACCCGGATGCGTGGATTACTCGAGTGATATGAAAAGAATTCATACCGACGGTGCATGCCGCGGGAATCCAGGACCCGGCGGATGGGCGTGGGCCAGTGGCAAAGAGGAATACGCAAGCGGCCACCACGAACACACGACTAATCAGCGCATGGAAGTCCTCGCCGTTATTGAAGCTCTCAGGTCAAATGATGATCAGGAAATTGAAATCGTTTCTGACTCCACGTACGTTGTCAAGTGTTTCAACGACAAGTGGCACGTGGGTTGGTACCGACGAAACTGGAAGAACTCTCAGGGGCAACCAGTAGCCAACCGTGACCTCTGGGAAGAGCTTTTTGCTCTGGTCCTAGAGAGTGGCCGCAAGATCAGATTTACGTGGGTAAAAGGCCACTCTGCCGACGCTATGAATGATTTCTGCGACGTGCTCGCCACTGAAGCCGCTGACCGGCAAATGGGTAGTCAGTCATAGGCTTTGGCCCGGCGTAAAGCATCAATAATGCATTAGGATTTCCACCCGGGGGGCTTTCGTCTAGCGAGTTAGGAAATGTCGTGACAAACGAGGTCCAAGAGTTCGATGTTGTGGTTATTGGTGGTGGCCCTGGTGGCTACGCCGCCGCTCTCTATGGTGCAGCAGCTGGTCTTAACGTTGCTGTAATTGAGCGCGACAAGGTGGGCGGAACGTGTCTTCACCGCGGATGTGTTCCCGCAAAAGAATTTCTCGAAACCGCACACGTACGACGCACGCTCGCGCACTCAAGTGATTTCGGGATCACTACTGGTGACGTAAAGGTTGACTTCGCTGTTAGCCAAGCTCGCAAGAACGAAGTTGTTGACCGACTCTTTAAGGGAGTCTCTGGACTACTTAAGGGTCGAAAAGTCACAGTCTTTGAAGGTACCGGACGACTCGATAAGGATCTAAAAGCAACTGTTATTGACGGAACAGATGCTGGCAAGGTTATTCAAGGAAAGAACATCATCCTGGCGGCTGGATCTGTTCCTCGCACAATTCCTGGATTTGAAATTGATGGAAAAATTATTGTCACCTCTGACGAATTCTTAGACCTCACCACTCTCCCAAAGACCGCAGCAGTAATTGGCGGGGGAGCGATTGGTTGTGAGTTCGCATCAATGCTGAGCGATATGGGCTCTGAAGTAACAATTCTTGAAGGGCTACCTACAATCCTTCCGCTGTGTGACGTAGAAGTTGTTAAGTCTGTAGACCGTGCATTTAAGAAGCGCGGCATCAAGATCCAGGCTGGCGTGAAAATCACTGGTCACACACCAAACGCTAAGGGCACATCAGTGAGCGTTGAAGGTGGAGAAAACCTCGATGTTGAGATGGTCGTCGTCTCTGTTGGACGCCGACCACGTACCGAGGGACTCCTTGGTGACGGAACTGGCGTTGTTGTTTCTGAAAAGGGATTCGTTGATGTTGACAGCTACATGCGCACTGGTGCTGCAAATGTCTTTGCGGTAGGTGACGTTGTAGCAACTGCTCAACTTGCTCACGTTGCCTTCGCCGAAGCAATCGTTGCCGTAAAGACCATCCTTGGTGAGTCGGTCCTGCCGGTTGACTACGACCGAGTGCCATGGGCCATTTATTCGAATCCTGAAGTTGCTTTCTGTGGCCTTACTGAAGAAGCTGCGAAGGCAAAAGGCTACGATGTCATCGTGAAAAAAGACCCCTTCGCCGGTAACAGTCGTGCACAGATCATTGGCGAGACTGACGGAATGGTGAAGATCATTGCTGAAAAGCGTCCCGACGGTACTGCTGGTCAAATTCTTGGTGTTCATATGTCTGGCCCATGGGTCACCGAACAACTCGGTGCTGGCTACTTTGCTGTGAACTGGGAAGCAACTGTTGAAGAAGCCGCTGCGCTCATTCAGCCACACCCATCACTTTCCGAGACGTTTGGAGAAACACTCCTAGCGCTCGCTGGACGAGGACTGCACGTTGGCTGATGTAACCCTCCCATCGCTCGGTGAATCAGTTACCGAAGGAATCATCACGCAATGGTTTAAAAAGATTGGTGACTCTGTCGCGCGCGACGAAGCAATCTTCGAAGTTTCAACTGACAAAGTTGACTCAGAAATGCCATCACCATTTGCTGGCGTACTGACACAAATCCTCGCGCAAGAAGGCGACACCGTACAGACGGGTGCGATTGTTTGTGTCATTGATGAAAACGCCGTTGCCGGTGCCCCAGTCGCTGCTCCCGCTGCACCTGCACCTGCTGCAGAGGCACCAGCGCCAGCACCAGCACCTGTCCAGGCACCTGCTCCGGCACCGGTGAAGTCGACTTCAGTTTCATCACAGAGTTCTGGCCCGGGCGTAGTTGCGTCGCCAGTTGTTCGAAGAATTCTTCTTGATGGTGGGATTGATCCTGCATCAGTTATTGGATCTGGTCCTGGCGGATCAATTACGCGCCGTGACGCTGAACGAGCAGTTCTAGACGGTGGAGAAACTGAAGCTTCGTTCCCAGTCTCGAGTGGAAGAAAGCGCATGGCAGAGCACATGGTTGTTTCTGCACAGAGCACACCACACGGCTTTGTAGCGATTGAAGTTGATGCTGACATTTTCGCGAAGCTCGCAAAAAAGGGTCGTGAAAGCAAAGATGGCATCACGATCACCGACGAAATGGTTGTTGGACTCGCTGCTGTTCGTGCATTGAGTGACTTTGAGTACCTGAATGCAACCTTTCAGGGCGAAGAAATCGTTGTTCACCGCACCGTTAGTTTGGGTTTTGTTCGCTCACTCGATGAAGACGGCATGCTGGTCCCAGTTGTACACGCAGCCGGTGGCCTCACGCTTCGTGCGCTGGCACGCAGAGTAAGTGAACTTGATGAGCGTCTAAGCGAGCGTCAAATGACTGCTGATGACCTCATGGGTGGAACATTTACGTTGATGCGCTCACCAAGCCCTCACACGCTCTACACCGCTCCAATCATCATTCAACCTCAAGTTGCGGTTCTCTCGATTGGCTCTGTTCGTGAAGTTCCTGTGGTTTCTAAGAAAAAGAAGAAGAAAGTATCTATTGACATTGGATACAGAATTGTTCTTGGACTTTCATTCGACCACCGAGTCTGTGAGCCGGTTCTTGCTGCTGCGTACCTCGAAAGAGTTGCTGAACTGCTCGCAGGAATGGACTTGGAGAGCGAGCGCTAAATGTTGCGTCGGCGCCATCTCGGCAAAGTAACGTTCGCCGAGGCCAATGATTTCCAGAGGGCGCTTCTAAACGCGAAGGATGATTACATCCTGCTTTTTGAGCACCCACCTACCTACACCAAAGGTGTTCGTACTGAAGCGAAGAACATTCTCACTGATTTGAGCAAACTAGATGCAGTCGTAGTTGATGCTGACCGTGGCGGAGACATTACGTATCACGCTCCGGGGCAAATTGTGGCTTGGCCAGTTGTAAGCGTGCTTGATGATCCATCGTCAGGCAAGGCACACAATGAGCTTCTCGAAGACGCAGTTATCGCAACGGTGCAGAGCTTCGATGCTTCGCATCTACTTGGAGATGTCGGAAGGCTTGATGGCTACCCAGGCGTTTGGGCTCACACCACTACTACTCCGTACAAAATTGCGGCGATTGGAACTCGTACCGAGCGCAATGACGAAGGCGTGCGTCGAACACTGCACGGTATTGCACTCAACGTTGAAATTGACCTTCAGGGATTTGAAGCGATTGTTCCCTGTGGCATTTCACAATACCCAGTTGCATCGCTAAATTCATTAGGACTTAGAGTTTCTACCCAAGACGTTGAAGAACGGCTAGGTGAAGAGTTAGAAAAGCGCCTCGGAGGTAGTGCTCAGGTTGCACGAGTTGACCGCAGCGCTTCATCGACGTCAAGTGAGCGACCACTGCTTCGCAGGCTTCGTAAAGCTGGCGTTGATCCAGACGCTGGAATACCGATTCGTTCACGTAAGCCTGAGTGGTTACGAATCGAAGCCCATATGGGAGCTGAATACCAGTCACTTCGAACACTCACCGAAGACCTTCGACTCGTTACGGTCTGTGAAGAAGCAGGTTGTCCGAACATCTTTGAATGCTGGGAGAGCGGCACCGCAACGTTCATGGTTAATGGTGAGCGCTGCACACGTGCGTGTGGCTTCTGTTTGATTGACACACGCAAGCCGGTGGCACTTGACCCAACAGAGCCAGATCGTGTTGCTGAAGCGGTCGTTCGACTGAAACTAAAGCACGCGGTAATTACCTGTGTCGCACGTGACGACCTTGCTGACGGTGGCGCTGGAGCAATTGCGGACACGGTGCGTGCCATTCGTGAACGTTCACCGGGCACAGACGTTGAAGTGCTCATTAGTGACCTAAAGGGTGACATGGACGCGCTGCAACTAATCATTAATTCTCGCCCTGACGTCATGAACCACAATATTGAAACAGTTGCTCGACTGCAGCGTGCTGTTCGACCAAGCGCTGGGTACATGCGATCAATGACGGTGCTCGCAAGAAGCGTTGCTGCAGGACTAACAACTAAGTCGGGTCTGATGGTGGGACTCGGTGAGACGCCAGAAGAAGTAGAAGCGACACTCGCAGACCTGACTGCAGTTGGAGTCTCAATTGCGACAATTGGTCAGTATCTTCGCCCGACGGAGAAGCACTTGCCAGTTTCTCGCTACTGGGAACCAGCGGAGTTTGATGAGCTTGCTCGACGTGGAATGGCATTAGGTCTCAGCCACGTTCAGGCTTCGCCGCTAACGCGCTCTAGTTACCACGCACGTGAAGCGCTGAGTGATGCAACGCCAGTTGGCGTTCCAACTCGTCGCTAATTACCAAATACGAACGCGCTCTTCTTTAGGCATAAAGAGTTCATCGCCTTCAACAACTCCGAATGCGTCGCAGAATTCGTCAAGATTTTTTACAATCTGGTTGCATCTGAACTCAGCAGGCGAGTGAGGATCGATTGTGATGAGGCGTCGCGCTTCATCAGGGCGAGACTTTCCTCGCCACACTCGTGCCCAGTTAAAGAAGAGTCGCTGTTCGCCGCTTAGATCACTGAGCACTTCTGACTTCTTGCCTTCGAGCGCAATCTTGTAAGCCTTGTAAGCAATGGTGAGACCACCAAGGTCACCAATGTTTTCTCCAATGGTAAGTGCGCCATTTACGTGAACATCAAGCGCTGCTTCTGGACGCAGAACGTCGTACTGATCAATGAGTGACTTGGTGCGGTTTTCAAATTCACTGAGGTCTTTTTCGCTCCACCAGTTATTGATGTTTCCGTCACCGTCATACTTTGAGCCCTGGTCATCAAAGCCGTGTCCGACTTCGTGGCCAATTACTGCTCCAATGCCGCCGTAGTTAGTGGCGTCATCTGCTTCGAGGTCAAAGAAAGGAGCTTGGAGGATTCCAGCAGGGAACACAATGCGGTTCATAACTGGGTTGTAATACGCATTAACCGTCTGTGGAGTCATGCCCCACTCGTCACGGTCAACTGGCTTTCCAATTTTTGCGAGCATGTAGTCGAGCTCGAACTTTGCGAGCGCGTGCAGATTACCAACAAGGTCGTCAGCTTTAATTTCAAGCGCTGAGTAGTCGCGCCACTTGTCGGGATAACCAATCATTGGAACAAACTTCGAAAGCTTTACGAGAGCTTTCTCCTTAGTTTCTTCAGTCATCCAGTCAAGACCCGTAATGCTCTGCTTGTAAGCGACCATGAGGTTGTCAACGAGTTGCAACATACGTTGCTTGGCGGCTGGTGGAAAGTACTTCTCTACGTAGAGCTCTCCAATTGCTTCGCCGAGGAATCCCTCGACGAGTGATCCTCCACGACGCCAGCGCTCTTTCATCTCAGGTGTGCCAGAAAGAGTGCGTCCAAAGAAGTCAAAGTTTTCTTCTACAAATGCGCTTGATAAATACGAGGCCGCTTCACTGATGATGTTCCACATCAACCATGACTGCCACGCAGCAGCATTGAAGTTCGACATAAGTGTGCTGAGACCCTCAAAGAAGGGGGGCTGGCGAACAATGAGGGTGTCAAATGCGCCACTAGGGATCTGACTCTTTTCGAGCCACAGTTCCCAGTTGAATGTTCCACTGAGATCTTGCAGCTCAGCAAATGACATCTTGTTGTAGTTAAGTTCAGCTTCACGAAGCTTTACGCGGTCCCAGTGATATGACGCGATCTGGGTTTCAAGTTCCATGACTCGTTTCGCATGTCCGCCGGCGTCTGCGATGCCAGCGAGCTCAAACATTTTGGTCATGTGAGCAATAAATGCAGTTCTAACTGATTCGTGCTCGGCTTCACGGTAGTAACTCTCGTCAGGGAGACTGATCCCGGACTGGCTGACGTATGCAATGTGGGTGGTGGAGTCTTTAAAGTCGGCGTAAATGAATGAACCAAAGATGCCGCTCATTCCACGTGTCCACTGGGTACCAAGGAATGATGCCAAGTCGTCAATTGAGTTGACGGTCTGTGCTTCGCTCAATTCTTTTGCGATTGGTGACACGCCAAGCTTTTCAATTCGCTTTTCATCCATAAACGAGCGGTAGACATCCCCAATTTTGCGGGCATTGGTTCCAGGGGTTGCAGCGCTTGCAGCGCATTCATCAATGATCTTTCGAACGCGGTCTTCGCTTTCCATGCGAAGTTCATCAAAGGCACCAAAACGTGCTCGGTCGGCTGGGATCTCAGCATCACGGAGCCATACGCCATTTACGTGACGAAAGAGATCATCTTGTGGGCGTACATCGGAGAGGACATTCGTTAAGTCGAGTGAATTACTTGTGCCAGTTGTCATAGGGATTCACACTAACAACTCATAATTTTCTAAATACTCTTCGCCTGCAGCGACAGTTGTGATTATTACCAAATAGAAAGTGTGTATACTATGCGCATGGCAAGAGTCAATGTTTATTTACCCGATGAATTAGCCAAGCAGGCAAAAGAGCTGAAATTAAACATTTCTGCACTTACGCAAGATGCGATCAAAAGTCAGATGGGGGCCATGGCGACGAATAATTGGCTTGAGTCACTCAGACGTCCTAAGTCAAGAACGATTTCACATGAGCGCGTAATGGAAGTGCTCAGAGAAGTTCGAGACGAAGCTCCGACTTACCATGGCTGATCTAGTAATTGATGCGTCAGCAATTATCGATTTGATTCTTGGAGGCGATCTTGGTGACGCCGTCTACAGAAGAATATTCGGCAATGAATTGCACGCACCCGCTCACATTGATGCAGAAGTGTTTTCAGCCTTTGGGAGAATGAATCGAGCTGGATCAAAGTCAGATCAAGAAACGCTTGAAGACATTAATGAATTTCTTGGAGCCCCGGTAAAACGACACGCCATAGGTGACTTGCTTATCGGAGCGTGGTCACGTCGCGACAATCTGAGCTTAAAAGATGCAATTTACGTTGAGTTGTCTCAAAAGTTAACAATGCAAATCATCACCACAGACAAGGGCATGACAAACATTAGAAACGCTGAGGTAATCAGCGCGTGAGCTAAGCGAGGAAGTACTTAGCCTTCGGGTGGTGGCAGATAATTGCGTCAGTTGTTTGTTCAGGATGAAGTTGAAAACCTTCAGACACCGTTACATCAATTCGCTCTGATTCAAGCAGTGCAGCAACCTTGGCGTTATCCATTAGATCTGGGCACGCCGGGTAACCCCATGAGTAGCGACCACCACGGTACTGCTGGCGAAATAGTCCAGTAAGAGTCGGGCCGTCTTCTTCTACGAAACCGAGTTCTTCACGAATGCGCTTGTGCCAAAGCTCAGCGAGGGCTTCAGCCATTTCAACACCAAGCCCGTGAAGCATGAGGTAATCGTTGTAGCGGTTTTCTGCGAAGAGTTCTTGGCAACGCTCTGAGACTCGTGAACCCATTGTTACGAGCATGAAGCTCGCGTAGTCCTGGTCGGGGCTTGTTGCTTCACGGAAGAAGTCTGAGATTGAGAGGAAGGGATCCTTGTGCTGGCGAGGAAAACTAAAACGTGTTGCTTCAGTAGTACGAGTTTCGTCGGTGTAGATAATGAGATCGTTGCCGTCTTTTGCAGCAGGGAAGTGTCCCCACACAACTTGAGGAATGAGCAAGTTTTCGGCCTTGGCAATAGCTAGTTGCTCGCGGAAGGTTGAACCAATTCGTTCCTTGAACGCTTGGTCGTCTTCGCCATCTTCAGGTCGAAAGCCCCACTGGTTTCTAAAGAGTGCGGTTTGGTTGAGGAACTCTGAAATTTCATCAATCGACATTCCCTTAGCGACACGACTGCCAATAAATGGTGGCGGGAAGAGTGGGTTGTCTGTTTCAACTTCTGGACTTCGCTCCGGTAGTCCTTCAGGAGTTGGATCTTCTCCGCGGAAGCGACGCTGTACGGTGCTCTCTGAAATTTCGAGTCCGAACTTTTCGTCAACTTCACCGGTCTTCTTTATTTCGCCGAGACGGTCAAGAACACGAAGTCCTTCGAAGGCGTCTTTTCCATAGAAAACACGTCCGTCATAGACAGTGCGAAGATCGCGCTCTACATAGGTGCGCGTTAGTGCAGCGCCACCGAGCAGTACTGGGACTTCAGACAGTCCTTGCTCGTTAAGGAGCAATAAGTTTTCACGCATGATGAGGGTGGACTTAACGAGGAGTCCACTCATACCGAGTGCGTCAGCCTTGTGTTCCTTAACAGCCTGAATCATTTCGTTGACTCCGACCTTGATTCCAAGATTAATTACTTGGTAGCCATTGTTGGTGAGGATGATGTCGACGAGGTTTTTACCAATGTCGTGCACGTCACCCTTAACAGTTGCGAGAACGACTGTTCCTCGTCCGCCCTGGTCGCTCTTTTCCATGAACGGCTCTAGATACGCAACGGCAGCCTTCATTGTTTCTGCTGACTGCAAAACGAATGGCAACTGCATTTCTCCAGTTGCGAAGAGTTCTCCAACAACTTTCATGCCTTCGAGCAAGTGGTCATTAACAATTTCGAGTGGCTTAATTCCACTCTCCATGGCTAGCTTTAGGTCGTCATCGAGTCCAGTTCGAACACCGTCAATAATGCGACGCTTTAAGCGTTCTTCAAGTGTCAAGTCATCGAGCTTCGCGCCACCAGCGGTTGCAGCCTTTACGCCTTCGTAGAGTCCGAGGAGGGTTTGTAGTGGGTCGTACCCCTCAGACCTGCGGTCGTAGATGAGGTCGAGGCAGACCTTGCGAGATTCTTCACTTATTTTTGCGAGTGGCAAAATCTTTGAAGCGTGCACAATTGCGGCGTCAAGACCTGCTTCTGCTGCTTCGTGCAAGAACATACTGTTGAGCACTTGTCGAGCAGCTGGGTTAAGGCCGAATGAGATATTCGAGAGTCCGAGAATTGTGCGTACCCCCGGCATCTCAGCCTTGATGCGCCTAATTGCTTCAAGTGTCTCAATACCGTCACGGCGTGACTCGATCATTCCCGTCGATAGTGGCAGCGCCAAAGTGTCAATGAAGATGTCTTCAGCGCTAAGTCCGTAGCGCTCTACTGCGAGCTTGGTGATGTTCTTAGCAGCACGAACCTTCCAGTCAGCCGTACGGGCCTGTCCTTCTTCGTCAATGCAGGTAGCGACTACAGCGGAGCCAAATTCTGCAGCGAGAGACAAGAAACCGTCGAGGCGAGTTCCTGGGCCGTCACCTTCTTCGAGGTTCACTGAGTTGAGGATTGCCTTGCCACCGAGCCAGGTAAGAGCTTGTCGAGCTACCAGTGTTTCG
>Ga0164297_10004952_pt1 | contig 11655 bp, 12 predicted proteins | sample GEODES058metaG_FD_113539 | JGI IMG/M metagenome (GOLD analysis project Ga0164297, IMG submission 113539) | Dystrophic lake water microbial communities from Trout Bog Lake, Wisconsin, USA - GEODES058 metaG | ecosystem: Environmental > Aquatic > Freshwater > Lake | place: USA: Trout Bog Lake... | reverse complement strand
TTATTAGAGGCCCGTGACGCGCTGCGAGCGCAGCTTCATCAGATCAAGAAGCAGCAGGCAGCACTGGCAGAGAAAGCGGCACGGCTCAGACTTCAGATGGCTCTCAGAGACAAGTCCCGCTTTGATAGCGAGGACACGGACTGGAGCTAGCAGCTCGCTCCCCGCTTAAGCGCTTTAGAGCGTGCTGTACGCTTCTGAAATTAAGCATCAGCTGCTTGAGTAGCGACGCGTTAAGCGGAGTAGTGTAGCCCGCTCGTTATGCTTATTATTTTAGATCAGATCGATCCGCCCGCGGCCGCCACGATCTCCAGCTGTAGCATACGCTACCAAAGCTATTACATGGTCAAATAACCACAAGAGCAACCCAAGAATTGGCAGAAATCTGGTTGCTCATAGCAAGATTAGAGCGCATTTTGTATTCATAGCTACATGCTATTAGTGGAAATCGTGGCTAATCGCCGAGGTCCGACGGCGTAGCCGAACTAATCGAGATTTTTTGGCTGAGAGACGCTTAAGTTCTTTGAAATAGCTAAGCGAGCATGAGCTTTTGAATACCAATCGGCGCTTTTAATATTCTTAGCTTTAGTAGTGCTTTTGCGCTGCCGTAATTTATCAGCAATTGTTTTTGGCTTTTTTGTCATCATTGATCACGCGCTTTCTATGCTTTGTTTATCGCTTACTAGTTAAGCCACGTGCAAGAGAATTTTTCTGAATAGCTGACCATCTTTTCGGTAGGAATGCCCCGCGTCTGAAAGCAAGTTGCTGTGAGCGCAACAGGCAAAGAGGAGGCAAAAATGAGCGCACTCAAGGGACTTACGTTCGTCACGGTACCCAAGCAATTAGCCAGCGACCCCAAGCTGGCAAGCAGGCAGAAGCTTTTAACACAGCTTGAACAGCAGCTAGAGCTGGCAAAAGATGAGAACTATGTCGTACGACGACAGAAGTGGATCAAGCAAGCTGACGGCAGCAAACAGCTGATGGATCGTGCCAAGCGCGTAAAGCGGTGGTGGCGCACTGATCCAACTGGCAACTTCTATCTGATACTGCGCTATGGCAACAAGGTCATCTCAGCATCTGGCTCAGCAGACAAGGGAGCAATCAGCGTAGGCTCTAAAGACAAGCTAGCTAGCGTGATTGAGGCTGTGATCACAGCAGCACGTGACGGCGAGCTGGATAGCGCAATTGAAGCTGCCAAGGCTGGGCCACGAGGCATGAAGCGTAAGGCTGCGTGAGCATCTAAATTAGCCTAGACGATGGGACGCGTAGCAGCGCCCCATCGTTTTCTTCATTTCATTAGAATATCTGTTGCTTAGCTTTTGATAGCGAGAACCCATGACCCGCAGTGTTTTTACACGTCACACCTGTCTGCTCAGATAAACAAGTTATTCCAAATTTCTGGAAATTTGAACCATATGGCAAGGTCGAGAACTTAGACGGTTCATCCAGCATAGTTTGAGCTAGGTCGATGATCCCACATGAGTTTTGTCCAGCTTGTGAATTGACTGAAGTCTCATACAAATTGAGATCGCTAGGTACGCAAGATCTATTTTCAGGATCCCTGCTCAAAGCATAAGCCTTATCAAAACTAGGCGTGAATTGGCTTATCTGGCAGGCAACATTGCCACCACCTGAGTTTTCTACCTGATTAGAAAAGATACAAAGGATATTCTTTGATGGGCTTTGGAAGCCTATAACGTCAGGCTTGTTAGATGAATTCGTAGCTGCTGGCGCGGTTGGGGCAGCTTGCGGAGCGCTTGCCGTTAAGCAGAACTTAGGCACTTGACCACCCATTGATTTAGCCATGTCACAGCCGCGAGTAATCTCTTCTTTGATGATGTCGCAGCTGTTTTGGGCGTTGCAAGGTGGGTGAGTAGCGGGCGAGATTTGAATGCATTGGTCAACAAGAACTTTGGCATCCTTAGTACCAATGGATGCTGTGCAAGAAGTCTCAGCTAAGACAGCGCTTGACCAACTTAGTGCGCCTATGAAGCCTAAAGCTAGCAATGGCTTGAAGGTTAGTGACATGAAATAGCTCCCTTCTTGCGAACAGTGCGCTGTTCGATGCGCTTTTCATGTTCGCCCTGGATCAGCCGGTGCACATAGATGCCCGGCAGGTGAATTGTATCTGGATCAAGCGAACCCAGCGGCACGATCTCTTCAACCTCAGCCACGCAAACCTTGCCACAGGTGGCGGCGGGTGGGTTGAAGTTGCGGGCCGTCTTGCGGAACACCAGATTGCCCGATGGATCAGCCTTCCAGGCTTTCACGATCGAAAGATCAGCATTGATGGCGCGTTCCAGGATGTAGGTCTTGCCGTCGAAATCCTTGTGTTCCTTGCCTTCGGCGATGACTGTGCCAACACCCGTGCGGGTGTAGAAACCGGGAATGCCAGCTCCACCGGCACGCATACGCTCGGCCAGCGTGCCCTGCGGATTGAATTCAACTTCCAGTTCCTTCTGCAGGAACTGGCGCATGAACTCGGCATTTTCGCCCACATAGGACGACATCATCTTCTTGACCTGGCGGCTTTCCAGCAACACGCCCAGCCCAAAGCCGTCAACACCGGCATTGTTGGAGGCGATCGTCAGGCCCTTGGTCCCGGCCCGTTTGATGGCAGCAATCAACAATTCCGGGATGCCACAAAGGCCAAATCCACCGGCGGCAATCAACATGCCGTCAAACAACAGGCCTTTCAGCGCGTCGTCGGCATTGGCAAACACTTTCTTCATGTTCTGCAGTCTCTCGAATAGAGGGTGATGGCTCTTGGATTGATGGTAAAACTATCAGAAGTCGGTCAAGTCAGATCCTTTGAGGCGCAACATCGCCCGCGCTTCAGCCGGACTGGCGACGGATAATCCGATGCTTTCAATAATCTGCCTCATCTTGCTGACTTGCTCTGCGTTTGAAATCGACAATTTGCCTTTCTCAATGAAGAGGCTGTCCTCCAACCCGACCCGGACATGCCCACCTCGCATCGCAGACTCTGTTGCAAACGGCATTTGGTGCCTTCCGGCGGCCAAAACTGACCACTCATAGGCATCACCAAACAATCGATCTGCTGTTCGCTTCATGAAGGCTAGATTCTCCCAATCAGCGCCTATGCCGCCCAATATGCCAAAGATGGTTTGAACTAGAAATGGCGGCTCAATCAATTTGCGATCAACAAAATGAGCAAGATTGTAAAGATGGCCGACATCGTAACATTCATGCTCAAACCGCGTTCCATGGTTCTTTCCCAGCAGCCCGATTATGCGTTCAACATCTTCGAATGTGTTTCTGAAAATAAAGTTCTTGGTGCCCCTCAAATACGGCTGTTCCCAATCGTGTTTCCAGTCAGTGGGCCGTTCCGCCAGAGGAAAGATCGCGAAATTCATCGATCCCATGTTCAGCGAACACATTTCGGGCTTGAATTGCAGTGGTGCAGCAAGGCGTTCCTCGACGGTCATGGTCAAGCCTCCGCCTGTGGTGAGATTCAGAACGGCATCCGTATTGGCTCTTATGACAGGCAAGAACTGCTTGAACAATTCAGGATCGGAGGCTGGCTTCCCAGTCATCGGATCACGGGCATGGAGATGCAAGATTGCCGCTCCCGCCTTTGCAGCTTCAATAGCGGAATTAGCTATCTGTGCAGGAGTGATCGGCAGATGGGGTGACATACTTGGGGTGTGAATGGCACCCGTAACCGCACACGAAATTATAACTTTCTTGGTAGCCATTATCTGCTCCTCGTCAGGAATGATTAGTTGAAATGACCTGCCGAGTTGCGAGCAATGCCAGAATGCGCGCATCCCTCTCTTCCGAAAAGGAACGGACTTCCTTTGCGCCAATCGCCTCGTTCATTGCATCAGTCACGAGACGTTGGGTTTCTTCGCGGATTTCCGGCTGACCTAAGTCGCGCCAGAGCTTTTGCTGCATTGGGCTAAACTGCTTCATAAATGATGCCATGCCCCCAGCGCCTCCAGCCAGATGATAAGTCAAGAAGGGGCCCATTAAGGCCCAGCGCAGCCCAGGCCCTTCAGTCATCGCTTTATCAATATCCGAAAGTGAGGCGACGCCTGACTGCAACAAATGAATTGCTTCTCGGAATACTGCGCCTTGCAGCCGATTGGCTACGTGGCCATAAATCTCTTTGTTCAGGCGAATAGTCGATTTGCCCAGCGTTTTGTAGAATGCTTCGGCCCTCATCAACGAATCCTGACTGGTTAGCGCTCCTCCGGCAATCTCAACCAACGGAATGAGGTGCGGCGGGTTAAAGGGATGACCCAGTACAACCCGTTCGGGATGTCTGCATTCCCTTTGCATGGCGGTGATGGTGATCGCCGAGGAACTCGACGAAATCAAAATATCCGGACGGACACTCTTGTCGATTTCCGCCAGTAACTTTACCTTCTCTGCCTCGCGCTCAATCGCACATTCTTGAACAAAGTCTGCTGCGGCAACACACTTTGCAAGGTCAGGTTCAAAGGTCAGTTGACCCTTCGGTTTTCCCTTGCAAACGCCGAGCGCTACCAGATCGGGCCATGCCTTTGCGACAGCCGCACGAAGTGAACCTTCTGCACCTTCGTTGATATCAGTTGCCACAACATCCAATCCATGGGCCATGAACAAAGCCGACCAACTTGCCCCAATGGTGCCAGCACCGACGACGGCGGCCCTTCGGATGTCAGCGTGTGCTTCCATCACAAATCCTCAGTGGGCATCACTGCCGTCATGGACAAGAACGGCGATCAGAAGTGCAGGCTCCTTGCCACGATTGATCCAGGCATGATTGGTGCCGCGTTGGATGACGCAATCGAACGGCTTGAGCGTTCTCTCTTCCTTTTCGAGTACAAGGGTGATCTCGCCTCGAAGCAGCACAATGTAGTCCGTTGAATTGGATTTGTGCATCGCAGGGTGAATGCTTGTATCTGGTTGCAGGTGGGCACCTTTCATCGCGGCAAACCATTCCTTGTTGGCCTGCCGTTTTTCAGCATCCGAGAGATGTGCCGTCTCGGATTCAGGGGCGATTTCAAAATAACGGAAAACCGTGCCACCCTTTGGAGGATCCAGTTGATCAGACCGTGCGCCGTGATCAATACCGTCCCGGTGGTTGAAGGGACCATCCTCGGTCAACCAAATCTCCGTCAAGACGGTCATGATATTCGTTGCAGCACCATCACTCATCACACGTGATTTGCCGTCTGAGTCATTGGTCGTGACGATGCGCCTGATCTGCGTCAACATGCTTAAGCTTCTCCTCTCGATCTCACCGATGAATTATTCTCTCGCAAAATGTTCATGTTTGCCTTCTCCGCGTCCAGCTCTTGAAAAAATTGAGCTCGCGGTCCCCAAGAAGTCCTTCACTTCGGTACAGCAACACAATGATCATGCACAGCGCAATGGAGACATTGGCAGTCCCTGGAGGAACGCTGAACTTTGCTTCGCCGAAGGCAATTCCGTTTTGCAGTTTGCTGAAGGTATAACTTACTGTAGTGATGATTGTGGTTCCGACAATTGCGCCCGAGAGACTGCGCATGCCTCCGACCACCATCATGGCAAAAAGCAAAATCGTTAGGTCGATGTAGAAGTCAGCCGCAGAGAACGAACCAATGGAAAGCGCGTACAAGCCGCCACCAATGCCCATGATCCCGGCACTGAGTACAAAAGCCCAAAGCCTCGTCTGACCGATGTCGATACCGCCGGACTCGGCGGCAAACTCATCTTCCCGCGAGGCCCGCAAGCGCAGTCCAAGGCGCGATTGCTGAAACACCATCGCAACAACTATGGTTCCAAGCAACCATGGCGTGACATTCCACAGCGATGCCGCCAGCGGAACACGGAAGATCGCACCGCCACTCGAACTCAGGCGGATGTTCGTGAAGAAAATGTTGGCTATCAGCAGAATTGCCAGTGTGGCTATCGAGAGCGCTTGTGTATTCAAACGTCTTAGCGGATAGAACAGCACTGTTGCAACCAGCGCGGCAGCAATTCCACCGGCAAATACACCGAGCTGGGGTGATAGGGAGAACTGCGCAAGAATGGACGGCAAGTTTGGAAAAATATTCGGCTTGGCTGTCGCTGGTACAGTCAGGATGCCGCAGACGTAGGCGCCAATAGCAACAAATGCGACGTGGCCAAAGGCCAACACGCCAGAATTGCCGCAGAAGAGATACAGTCCAACGACCATGACCATCAGGATGAGTGATGAGGTTGCCACGCCGGTCAACCATGGTGAATTGATCATGAAAATCGCAGCAAGTGCGCCTAAGATGATCAGAAACAGGCTACCAATTGTTGGCAACTGCATGCGTGCTGATATCGCTGACAGTTCATTCATGCGCGGAGATTCCGGCCAAATGCCACAAACAGTCCTTGTGGGCGGAATAGGAGCACGAGGATCACCGCGGTGAAGACAAATGCGTCTCTGAATGCACTAATTTCTGTGGGGAGTACTATTTGTGCAACTACAGTGGCAAAGCCAATCATGAAGCCGCCCAGCGCTGCGCCTCCGATGCTGCCCAATCCACCCAATACGGTGGAAATGAAACCAAGGATCACTGCGCGGCCACCTAGATTGTAGGAAGCGGTGCCGACTTGCAAGGCCAAAATCATGCCCGCCGAGGCGGCCATGATGGCACTAATCACGAAAGACGCTGCAACGACGCGGTTGGCCTTGACACCCGCGAGCCTCGCCATCTGGAAGTCCTCGGCCGCAGCACGCAACTGGATGCCAACAGATGTACGCTTTAGCGTATAAAGCAACCCACCACCCAGAATGCCGAGCATAATAATCGTGATAATGTTTAACGCCGAAATGCGGACTGATGCGATCACGATAGGTTCGGCAAGAAATTGTGCGAAACTCACCCCCTGTGGACGGGACCCGAAAAATACAAGCATCAGGTTCTGGAGAAGAAGACTTACCCCCAGCGACATGACCATCAGCGTTGGCATGGGGGCTTTAATAATAGGCCGAAAGGCGAGACGTTCCATCATCAATGCCAAGGCAACCACGAGGGCCAGGCCCACGACAAGTGTTGGGATGCTTCCCAAGGCACCCGCCAGCAGCAGGCTATAGCCGCCAACTGTCATCAAGTCCCCATTGGCAAAATTGACAATGCGAGCGACACCAAAAATCATGGCGATGCTCAGGGCAAACAACGCATACAGGCAACCCAGGCTGATCGCGTCGACGAGGCTTTGCAGGATGTAAATCATTTTCGACTTTTGCCCCCCTCAACCAGTGTGGAAGCGAAATAGTCTGCAATCAGGTCACCGCCGGAATTTGACGTCGCGCTGCGGCGCACCTCACCCGTCAACATCAGCAAGGTCTTGTCCGCCAACTCCATCGCCGCGACCGCATTTTGCTCAACCAGAACAATCCCGATGCCATCGGCTTGCAGGCTGCGGATGATGTCAAACATTTGGGCAATGATAAGGGGAGCAAGCCCCAGGGAAGGCTCATCCAATAGCAGGTAGCGCGGCTTTGAAACCAGGGCACGGGCAATTGCCAACTGTTGCGCTTCACCACCTGAAAGTGTTCCCCCCGCAGAATCTCGCCGGCGCGCCAAAGCTGGAAAGCGTTCAAACATCGACTCGATGTCAGCCAGCGCCTGACGCTTGTCTCCGCGCGCGACTGAACCGATCTGCAAATTCTCATAAATCGAAAGGGAGGAGAAGATGCGCCGCCCCTCGGGTACCAGCGCCAGACCCTGGCGGACTATGTCCTCGGGTTGCTTTCCTGTTAGAGGTTCTCCGTCAATCGATACCGCAGCGGCCACATGCCCATCACTTGCACCAGCAATTGCATTCAAGACACTGGTTTTTCCGGCCCCGTTCGGCCCGACAATGGTGACGATTTGTCCAGGGTCACAGGTGAACGAAACAGAGCGCGCCGCGCGAACACTACCGTAAGTTACGTTCAGGTTTTCAATGACCAGGCTCAATGTTTTCTCCGGTGCGGCCTAACCTGAGGCGTGGTTTTTTGGCTGCCAAGATAGGCAGCCTTCACTTCAGCATTGGCGGCAACCTCGTCTGGTGTTCCAACACAAAGCGTCTTGCCATAATTGAGAACATGGATGCGATGACACGCCCGCATGATCAGCCGCATGTCGTGCTCGATCAGAAGTACGCCACAACCAAATTTTTGCGGCAGGCTCGAAATCAGTTTTTCCAGTTCATCGGTTTCAACGTCGTCCAATCCCGCAGCCGGTTCATCCAGCAAGAGATGGCTTGGCTCAAGGGCCAAGCTACGGGTCAATGCAACCTTACGCTCAAGCCCTTGGGGAAGTTCCCCAGCCCGCATATTGGCCACATGCTGCAGGGCGCTTGCCTCAAGCAGCTCTGCGACGAGCGCTCTTGCGTCGTCCCGACGCGAGCGCACGGTGGACGCATACACTTCAATATTCTCCGCGACGGTCAACGCCGAAAAGAGCCTTGCAGACTGAAACGTTCTCGCAAGACCCTGACTTGCACGAGCCGCGACAGACAAGTGGGTGATATCGCGGCCGGCAATATGAACACTGCCTTCGGTTGGCCTCTGCACGCCACTGATGACGTTGACAAATGTAGTCTTGCCCGCACCATTTGGGCCAATAAGCCCCAGGATTTCGCCTGCGGCCACTTCAAGGGATACGTTTTCCACTGCCGTGATTTCGCCAAACCGCACGGAAACATTGCGCGCCACAAGAGAGCCAACACCAGTTGGCTCTCTTGATTGTGCGTTGCGCAAACCATGCACGACGGCCTGGGTCATGTTGGATTGCCCAATCTCAGGTCAAGCTTCAGATCTTGATGTTGAAAACCTTGTAAAAAGCGACCTCGGCGCCATTATACTTCAAGACTGTCACGGGCCCATCCATTTTAATGTGCTGTTTTTCGCTATAGGTGATTTCTCCACCGAGCATCTTGTGGTTCTTGAAGCCATCAAGGGCCTTGGACAACGCCGCACCGTCGGTGTTGCCCTTGGTTTCCTTAAGGGCAGCGACGATCAGTTCGCCGACGTTATAGCCTTCAATGGCTTGACTTGTGACGGGTGCTGCGCCTGTTGCCTTCTTGAAGTCTTCGACGAAGGCGCGAACGCCGGCATCCGGGTCATCACCATAGATTGAAGCAACCGCAGTCTGGTAGAATTCACCCAGCTTCGGAACACCGGAGACCCAGTCGGTACCGCCCATGCCCAGGCAGGTGGCCACGGTCTGGTTCAAACCTGCAGCCCTGATCTGGCGCAATGCCGTTGCGCCGCCGGGCAGGAAAGTGGCAAGTGCAATTGAATCGGCACCAGATTTTTCGATCTGCGAAATCTGCGTGGCAATCGAGGTGTCGCCATTTTTGAATGTGGCTTCGCCAACAGGAGTAATGCCGAGTTTCTTCAGTTGGTCCTTGATGCCCTGTCCAACCTGTGTGCTGTAGTCAATCGTATCATCGATCAGAACGAACGGTTTCTTCTTGCCCAAATCAGCAAGTGTCTGTGCAATCCCGTTGCCTTCAAGATAAGTCGATGGAGCAGATGAGTAAGCCTGTGGGCCAATGCCATCCGGGCCGTAGAGGGGTGAGGCTGCACCGAGCGAGAAGTTCAGCATGTTCTTGGCTTGCGCAACGTTGCCTGCAGGCGAACCCATATCAAAGTTTGCGCTGGTCAAAAGGATCTGGGCACCGTCATTGATCAACTGCGTAGCCGCATCTTTGCTGCCGGCCTGCTCCGTCTTGGTGTCGGCGATTTTAAGGACAATCTTTTTCCCATCAACGCCGCCTTTGGCATTGAGCTGATCCATGAAAACCTTGAAGCCCGACAAAGAGGGACCGTCAAAAGAAGTCATCCAGCCGGATTGTGCGACAGCAGCACCAATAACAATGTCGTCTGCCCAAGCCGTGGCCGAAGCAGAGACGCCAACTGCGAGAGCAGCAGCGCCAGCAAGTAGAGATCTTACAAAAGTAGAGCGTTTCATCGTTTAGTCCTCCCAACAGGTGTTTTTGTTTTGTCGAGAAGGTGACTGCATTCCAAAATTTGAAAAAGGTGCAAATCGGTCACTTTAGGGGTGCTAAAAGGACAAACTTGTTGTCCTCACTCCCAGGGACCGCTAATGTGCCACTGTACTCTGAATTGGCCATACGAAGGGATCAGCGGAAGTGTTTGCGCCTTACAAGCTGTTTGCACTCATCGAAATTGCCAAGGAATTTGGCGTCACGTCCACCCAAATCCTGCGCGGAACTTCCCTCGACCTCAAGATGCTTGAAGATCCAAAGACCCGCACGACGGTTGAGCAATATGTCACGGCCTGCTCCAATGCGATCAAATACTGCGAAGACCCACGCCTGCCTTTCCGGGTCGGCAAAAACATTCATCTTTCCGCCTATGGTCTTTATGGCTTTGCCCTGTTGTGCAGCCCCACAGTCCGCTACGGCCTTGAGCTGGCCGTGCGCTATCATGGCCTCGCGACCCCAATCTTCTCAATCAACTGGCGCGCTGTGGAGGATCATTTCATCTGGTTTTTCCCTAGTGAATTTCGCGTGCGCTATCCCGCTGCTGTAAAGCAGTTTCTGCTGGCCCAACAGCTCGCCCAACACATCACCCATATACAAGACATCGCCCGCGCTGACCGCAAACCTTTGCTGATCAAAGTTGCACATGCAACGCCAGCCAGCGCTGCCCTCTATGAAGAACAATTGGGCTGTGCCGTACAGTTTGCTGCCGATGCGACTGAGATTCACTATGACCAGAGCCTTTTGGATGACAGGCCACCACTCACCAACCCTGTGACATTGGCAATGCTTCGTGAAAGCTGCGAGAACCTTATCGGCCGGAATGGCGATGACATCAGCACGACCGGCCTCGTGACCCAAATCATCATGGAGCGACCGGGGCAGTTCCCCACTATGGAAGCCATTGCCGGTCACTTGAACCTGACGCCCAGAACCCTACGAAGGCGCCTTGCCGATGAAGGAACGACCTATTCTGAAGTTTTTGATGATGTCCGCCGTGATCTTGCGGAGAAATACTTGTCGGCGGGCCAATTCACGGTCGAGGATATTGCCGAGTTACTCGGTTTTACCGACGCTTCGAACTTCAGGCATTCATTTAAACGATGGACAGGGTTGGCACCGAGTGAGTTCAGGTTGCAGCGGTAGATCCCACTTCGTCCCTACGCATAACGAATATGTCTTCTTTGGGTCAAGAACCGCCAATCTTGGCAATGCCCTGAACGTCCGCTAGTTGCCCGTGAGCAGCCCCTTAAGCCCTCACCGGAAAATGCGTGAGGTCATCCCGTTGACCCCAGTAGTACATATGCGTCAGGCCCAGCCCTGCCTAACACACCTTGTTGCACGAAACTAATTAGCTATTAGCGGGTCTGCACCAGATCGGCGAAGGCTTACAATGAGTTGGCCGCCGGAAAGGTAGCCCAGTAGGTGCACAGTAGGGTTCAGCCTTTGGCCGGAGGCCGTCCACGTAGTATGGCGGGTTGACTAGCCGATGCCCGTGTCTCCTAGGCCTTAAAGCTGCCGACGCGCCGCAGCTGGAGGCTTGGCGAACAGTTCCGCCGGATCGACGCCCAGCGCTTCCGCCTTACTTTCGTTTACGGCAGGGTTCTGATAGTAGACTTCCCTCTATTTCACCGGACAGTTAGGCGGTTGCGGTCTGAGCTGATCTGAACTCGCGAGGCGAGCGCATTTTCAACC
>Ga0164297_10004951_pt1 | contig 11658 bp, 13 predicted proteins | sample GEODES058metaG_FD_113539 | JGI IMG/M metagenome (GOLD analysis project Ga0164297, IMG submission 113539) | Dystrophic lake water microbial communities from Trout Bog Lake, Wisconsin, USA - GEODES058 metaG | ecosystem: Environmental > Aquatic > Freshwater > Lake | place: USA: Trout Bog Lake... | reverse complement strand
CGGTCTTTGAAAAGCTTACTGTAAGGCTTACCGCAAGCTGGGGCTGAGCTTACAGGCCATCCCAGTTAATTTAGACCCTCTGTCTCTCTCCTTCCAGCCAAAGGCGATGGGCGATGCGTGTGGTATTTCCAGACATGATATGCTTTCGCCTATGTGTATCCTGACAATACCTTCTTCTTCTTCGCCTGCACAGCGATGATGCCCTCCACAAAGTCCTCGTGTGTGACGTCAACCCCATCCCGGCGCAGCGCTAAAATGCCAGCCTCCACACACACCGCTTTCAGCTGCGCGGCATTGAAGTCCTCGGTGCTGCGCGCAAGCTCGTCGTAGTTCACATCCGGACTGACGCTCATCTTGCGTGCATGGATCTGCAGGATGCGGGCTCGTGCCTCCTCGTTGGGATGCGGGAACTCAATCTTGCGGTCTAGCCGCCCGGAGCGCAACAACGCGGGGTCTAGAATGTCAGCGCGGTTGGTTGCAGCGATCACCTTGATGCGATCATCACTCGAGAAGCCATCAAGCTGGTTGAGCAGCTCAAGCATGGTGCGCTGCACCTCGCGGTCTCCTGACAGCTCGCTGTCGAACCGCTTGGTGCCGATGGCGTCGATTTCGTCGATGAAGATGATGGTGGGCCCCTTCTCCTTTGCGAGAGCAAAAGCGTCCCGCACTAGCTTCGCCCCATCGCCGATGAACATCTGCACCAGCAGCGGGCCCGCAAGCTTCAGAAAGCAAGCGTTCGTCTGCGCAGCGCATGCGCGTGCGATGAGCGTCTTGCCGGTGCCAGGCGGGCCGTACAACAGCACGCCCTTTGGCGGTCGGATGCCGAGTGTCTGGAAGCGCTCCTTGTGTGTCATGGGCAGCACGATGGCCTCCACAAGCTCTTGGATCTGTTTTTCCAGGCCACCAATGTCGCTGTAGTCCTCTGTCGGTTTCTCGTCAACCTCCATGGCCTTGACGCGCGAGTCGTACTCCGCGGGCAGCGTGTCCAGGATCAGGTAGGAGTCCTTGTTGACGCCCACAAGGTCGCCAGGCTTCAGCGTCGTCGCGTCCACCAGGCCGACCACGGGCAGGAAGATGGTCTGACGAGTGCTCGTCTTCAACACAACTGCCTTGCCCCGGCGCTGCGCGTCGAGGTCCATGTTACCGTCCTCCTCCTCTTCCTCAGGCTGCGGTGGCGTTACACAGGCGGTCAGAGAAACGTAGTGGCTCGCCGACGACGCAGCTCTCTTCCTTGACAAGGCCCTGAGGTTTGACAGCACTTGCATCTACACGCCGCGGCTCCCGCTCCTGAGACGCACCTCGGGCACCTGGTCCAAGATTTCGACCACGTTGCCCACGAGGTATGGCAGCTGCTTGTTCAGCTTGATCTTCTCCTGGTTGTCTTTCAGTTTCTCCTTGTTGCCCTGCTGCTCCAGCGACAGGCGCTGGTTCTCGTCCTTCAGCACGCGGATCTCGTTCTCCAGCAGCCGCGTTCGCCGGGCGATGTCGTCCGCTGTAGCGACAGAGCAGGCGTTGTGGCTGTGAGCAACAGCCAGAAGGACAAGACACTTGGGGGCGTAGAACGGACCTGACAACGCAGCTATCTCCTGCAACAGGTCCCGCTCGCCCTCACCCCACACATCAGCCTCGATGTCGGCCATATTCACCAACCAAAGCGGATTGCGAAGATACAGCCTTAGACACCGGCGAGGTTACGTCACTGCCTATTGCGCGTGCGCACATTGATGCTGCTAGCGCTCGCATTTAATCCCATCTACCCCCGCCCCGCGCGTGCGCCCTACAGTAAGCTCACAGGTCAACAAGTCACTCAGATTCAACCAGGGTGTCTCTAGCCGAAACAGGCTGTGTCTTTTCCCCCACAGACGCCCTTGCAGTCCAGCACGGCGCCACTGAAGCATACACCGTCACAGCCAACGTCAAGTCCGCCTCCGTTACATACGCCACACACGTCCCTCACCGCACCCCCGCCGCAGTTGGGAAGTGTCGAGCTTTTGGCGGGTGCTCGTGCTGCCAACAGAGGCGCAGGTTGCATGTCTGCTTCACAAACGTCTTGGACTACGCTATTGCGCTCTGCGCGCAGGACCCGTATTCTACCGAACAAGGCGGTGAGCAGTATCAAAGCCAGCAGTGCCCCGAACTGCGTTGAGGAAGGCTTCACGTTAACATTCACGCAGTCACAGGTCTCTCGCAGCAGTGCGAGACGACGCACCACGCGGTAGAAGACGGCATCCAGTGCCGCCTGCAGCTGGTCCAGAGGAGAAGCAGCTTTAGAAGAAGCTACGCTGTGCCGTGCTTGACAGTGCTTTTTCTTCATGGTCTGCATCCGCTTCGCAGCACTCGCTCCATGGCGCCACGACCAAGGTGTCAGACAAGCTGTCAGAGCATGGCCTCACGACGGGGTTCTACAAAGCGTTGGCGGGATAATCTACCCCGTTGCGTCGCCCGCCGAGCGGACGCTGAGCTGGACGCCCACGTGTTCTTCGAGTAGCGCATGCCATGGCACATACACGGCCAGAAGCTGTGGTTGTCGGCGCCGGCGTGAATGGACTCACCTGCGCCGTGCGGCTTCTTGAGGCTGGTGCGTGCAGCGTTTCACAGCTGTCGTGGTCAGTTGCTCATCCGCGTCTCACCTGCTACAGGTTGGGACGTGCGCGTCATCTCTAGAGACAGACCAGAGGCCACCGTGTCGCTGGGTGCGGGCGCAATCTGGGAGTTTCCACCAGTGCGTGTTAGCACCCGTGTAGAAAGACGCAACTGTGTCGAAAGAGGCTGACAGCACGTGCTTCCTCTTCTGCAGTACAAAATAGAGCCGCAAGCAGACGCACAGCGCTGGTGCGTTGTTTCTGGCAGCTTAGAGCGTTGTGGAGACACTGACACACAACAGGGTGCTCGCCACGCGTGAGGTCTTTGAGGCGCTGGCCCCGGCTGTAGCACGCACCGGAGTGTGCTTACGGCGTGTGCATTACCTCTATCGAGACGTAGCAACCATCCCCGGAGACGTCCAGGTGTGTCACCTACAGCATTAGCGCACAGCTGCATGCTTGACGCTGCTTCATCGGCGCGCAGAGACCGACATGGCTGCGCGCTGTTCGCGAATATAGGTGCGCAGGCATGGATGCTGCTGCTGCAGCTGCTGATTCGCAAACTAAAGGGAGCATTCACTTTCAGGGGCCCCCATGTGCCACCCGAGTGTGGCTCTGGCTTCGCCAGCGGCTACAGCCATGTTGCGCCCGTCGTCATGATGGATGTCTACCTCGCCTGGCTGGAGCGGTGCGTAGTCTCTGACGTGTGCATGTGCTGCTCCCATGCTGACGCTGTCCCTGTTGCACAGACTGGCAACCGCGCTAGGCGCAACTTTCCGATGGGGCACTGCGCTCAGCAATCTAGAGGACACCAAACAGATGTTCCCCCGTGCGCGTGTCGTGGTCAATTGCTGCGGCTTGGGCGCAGTTGCGATGCTTGGTGACAACTCGATGACACCTGTCCGTGGCGTCCTCGTCATGGTGCGCTGCCCAGGCATCGAGGGCGTCTACAGCGACGAGTCATGGACGGGGCCGGAGCTGACCTACATTGTGCCCAAGGGCCGAGGCATCGTAGCTTGTGCGGGCTGCGCAGAACCGGGGTCCACATCTACAGAGGTGCTGCAGCCCGAGGCTGATGCCATTCTACGGCGCTGTGAGGCACTATTACCAGCTCTGAAAGGAGCGCCGGTGCTGTCAACCTGGGCGGGGCTGAGGCCTGTGCGCAACAGGGTGCGTCTCGAATCTGACCGGTTAGCTGATGGCACGGCTGTGGTGCACAACTACGGCCACGGGGGCAGCGGCGTTGTCGTATCCTGGGGCTGCGCAGACACAGTGGCTGCGCTATGCGCGTCGCATGCCGCTGGCGGGCTGGTTACTAGGCAGCTGGGCATCGAATCCGACGGTCTGCCGGCAGCGGGGAGTCGCGGAAGCAGTCGGAAACACTCGGCATCGAAGCTGTGATGCAAATGCGCGCAAAAACTGGGGGACAGCGGGAGATTTGATTCGCGTCCACTTTCACGTAGACTTGCGTCGCAATTGAATGCAAAGTATCGAACAATCGCCCACGTGACAGAGCACGCGGTCCGCGACCTCTCGCACCCTAAGCGAGAATCATACCCCTAGACCATATCCCCGATGTTTTCGATGAAAAACGTCACCGCTTAGTGCAGTGGGACACAATAATAGAGGAGAGATATTTGGAGAGATATTCGATTTTCACTCATCTCACTAGCGCTGTCACCGCTGGCACGGCACTCTCTACAGCTCCGTCCGCTCAATCCCAGTCGTCGATTGTGCTGCCTTCTTTCTGCACCCCCGGTTCTCTTCGCTGCGTCAACTTCGTCTTGATGAGCCACTGCGGCGGCGCCAGCCTGTCCGTCGTCGTCTTCTCAAGCCTCGGCCCCGCAGCGATAAGCACGCGCACTCTGTCGCCGTCGATTTCAAGCACCTGCGGCGGGTTGCCGAACACGCCACGGGAGAGGCCAACATCAACACGCCAGACCAGGCCGTCACACTCGCAATTGCAGCCGCCACGCTGCGGCGTGTGGCCCACCACAAGGCGCTTAGCACCCGGAATCAGCTCCAGCGCCTGGCGCAGCAGGCCGCACTGGGAGTATCGGACCGCAGGGTTGCGCCATCCCTTCTCGCGGGCAAACTGGCGGTTCCACACCACGCTGGACTGCGGCCCCTTTGCATACTCTAGCGCCTCGCGCAGGTCGTCGCTCTCATCACCCAGCATCCAGCGTGAGACGCCCTCATTGATGCGCTCCAGGCCAAAGCGCACATGTGTCGGCAGAAGGCCTCCATGGGCAAAGACTGTATCATTGACCACCAACACGGTGCTATTGCGCGCAAACTGCTGCGCCAGCGGGCCGCCAGGCGCGAATAAGCCGACGCGCGCGCGCAGAGCAGCCTGCCAAGCATCCTTCTCATTCTTGGGGTCACCTTTGCCGTCGCTGCCGCTGGCATCTGTGTCGCCAAACAACTCCTCCAGTCGCCGCCCGAAGCGTGCGCTCTCCTGGAATGCGCCAGCAGTGACGTAGCTGAAGTCACACGAGACGTTCAGTATTTCGTGGTTGCCGTTCAGAACGTACACCGCCCCGCCCGCTGCCTCCGCCCCCTCAGCGAGGCGCTGCAGCAGGAACAGGATGCCTGCAGTGGGAAACAGAGGGACACGAAGCTTCAGAGAAGCGAAAGTGAGGAAGGTGAGAGGGCCAACGACGCACCGATCTCTTCGTCCCCTCTGTCCAAGATGTCGCCCAGTTGCACCAACGTCGTATTGCCACCGGTCCAGACAGCCCTGTTCCCTTCCAAGCCTATAACACCAGCGAGGTGCAGAGCGCGGGTGGTCTGCAGGTAGGCGGGCCAGTAGGTGCAAGTGAGTGCTGTGCGTTGAGAAACAGGGCTGTGACGCTCCTCGCGGCCTGCCTTGCACGCACCTGTGCCAAGTCGCCATGCAAATCGCCAATTGCGACCACGCGGCCCGGCGCGGACACCCTGGTGGGCGGTGGAAAGAACAAAACTTTCTCCTCATCGTCAAACTCCACGTTCTCTGCTGCAGACACTGCCTGCGCTCGACTCCCGGGCCTGCCGCTCCATGTCTCACACACACGCAGCAAGCGCCGGCGTGAAGCCGTGCGAGAGTGTAGGGTCATACACGATGAGGCTCCTGCCAGAGGTTGCACACCACACAGCGTCCACCTCAGCCTGTGGCCGCTCATCGCCTGCCTCGGTGTCATGCCGCATGTGCGGTCAAGCCCGTGCGCTGAAACAAGCAGCGTTCCGCACGGCGCAGCCATGCGTCCGCGATGAAGCTCGGCCAATGAAGCTCTGTCTCTGGGCAACAGCAGGCAGAGTTTGATGCCAGTCACGGAGTGGGCCTCACAAATACAAGTGGGTGTTACAGCTGACACACGAAGGGGGCGATTTCTGGCCCGGAGTCATGACGTCTGACGTCAGACCGTCTGAGTCAGAGTCATGACGTCACGTCATGACTCTGACTCAGGTTTCGACTCAAGTTGTTCAGTTGTTCTGCTCAATCTGTCCCGAACAGCGACCAGTCCGCGATGCGCATCGTGACCAACGCCGTTCGCAAGATAGCGTCATCGCCGCCACCAGGCTGGTGCAGAGTGATCAACAGGTCGGTTGTAACGCAGGGCAGGCGCACATCAGCAACCCACAGCGGCACATGGCGGTCTCCCAGAGCGCTATGCGCCACTGATGCGGCGGCTGCACGATCAGCTACATGTGGCAAGTGCGTTCCGGGCAATAGCTCAATCACTTGCACGGGGGCCTGCTCACAACGCGTCAGGGCAGTCGACCACTCGCTGGACAAAGTGCTAGACCATCAACACACGCTGAACGCACCGTCAAAGCCGACCCGTCAACTTGAGCGAGGTCATTTAGGAAGAAGGCAGCGCTGTTATCGTCCTGTCTCGTGCGTGTGCCGAACAGCTCTAGTCACTTTTCTGTGCTGAAACAAGCACGCACGAGCTGGTCAATTGCGCTCACCTGCACATGCGGCACGTAGTCCACGCATTCTACCACAAGCGACGCTTCCGAAGCGGTGTCCACCCACACCTCCTGGTGGTCCGGCACGTCTCGCAACTGGCTGGCGTCCTGCAGCCGAGGGAGACAGCGGTGAGCGGTTCGCAACAGAAACGCAGAAGTGCGCAGCCATCAAAGAGCAGTGTCGGTGCAGCATGCTGCCACGGGGCGCTGTGGCCAGGAGGGGCTGGACGCACGATGAAAGTGTCTGGCAGGCAGCAGGTGATAGCACCGCCGAACAGCTGCCTCTCCGTCATCGTCACGCCATCGTCTACCGCAGCGTGCCCCGCGAGGCGCGATGACAGATGACACGTGTCACTTCGCCAGTTCGGGGCCCCTCGCCCAACTCGCAGCTCACCATGTCCGACTCTGACTCCGAGCCGGAGACCCAGCAGAATGAGGAGGCTCTGGAACAGACGGCATTTGAGTCAGCGGACGCTGGTGCTTCGCACACGTTCCCGATGACCGCCAGCGCGGTTCGCAAGGGTGGCCACATGGTGATCAAGGGCCGCCCGTGCAAGGTGAGCAGCGGCTGAGTCGCTTGCAAAATGCGCTGTTCGGACGGGTCTGCCACGTGCCGGCGCGCGGCGGACTGTGGCTGCGGCCGAACCGTTCCGGCAGCTTTCCCTCTCCCTTTTGGCAGCCGACTTGCCGGCCGAAGCGCGACTGAACGGCTCCTGTCTGCGCGACGCAGGTGGTGGACGTGTCCACATCCAAGACGGGCAAGCACGGGCACGCGAAGTGCCATTTCGTGGCGCTGGACATCTTCACGCAGAAGAAGATGGAGGAGCTCGTGCCTTCTTCCCACAACCTGGATGTGCGCGCCCACACTCTCAGCCAGTCGCAGCCGCGCTAGTCCGAAGCTTGCAGTGCAAAGCAGCTGCGACAGAGGCGCAACAGCCGCTGCCTGGTCTGAGAGCTGTCAACCAGCCCGCTAGGGTGGCGTTGGTGTCACTGCTACGTCGCACACATGGCAATCGGACCCCTAGTGCCACCCCCCTGTCGAGCGCTCTGATGTCCTCGCTATGGCAGGTGCCGCACGTGTCCCGCCAGGACTACAGCTTGCTGGACATCAGCGACGACGGCTTTGTGCGTTTGATCAGGAGCTGCAACACGCGACATGCTGCAGTCAACTCACACCGCATGCTCTCCCTCTTGCAGGTATCCCTCATGGATGACGCTGGCAACACCAAGGATGACCTGAAGCTGCCCCCGGAGGAGGAGCTTGCAGCGCAGATCAAGTCTGGCTTCGATGAGGGCAAGGAGCTGGTTGTGACCGTGCTCAAGTCGATGGGCGAGGAGATGCTCTGCGCGGTGAAAGTCGCGTAATGAATTCTCGGTGGCCGCGTTGGACAGCACGATCATACAACTGCGATGCTATCCATGAAATGTCATGCAGTTGTGTCTCTGACTCACTTAGCTGTGGGCTTCCAGTCTCCAAAGCAATCGGCAAAGGTTTGTTTTGGGTGCTTGTTGTCGCTGGGAGCAGAGGTGTGGAGTCAGACACTCGTCTTCGCCACCAGCTGACACCAGGGAGCGCACCTGTGCTCGCGGAGCTTCACCTCCGCAGACGTGCAGATGAAGGGCTGCAGGCAGATCTTGCACTTGATGGACAGCGCGGCTTCGTTCTGCTTCAGCTGGCTTCCTGTGCGACGGAGGGAGGAAAGGCACTGCTCAGCGGCACGGCTCGTTCGCTGCTTCAGCACGCGTCCACACGCACCCTTCTTCTCGCCATCCATCTTGGCCTGGTTGCGAGCGCGTGACATCGCCGTTTTCTGCACAGTGAACGCACTGGTATAGTTAGCTCATACCCGCTGCACAGACCACTGCAGACACTCGTCCTCGCGCCTGTGCATTGCCGCCTCCCATGGCTGCTGCGCTGTCCCACTGCCGCGCCACGCGACAGCGCTCCTGCGGAGGCGCTCGTCCCGCTTGAAAGTACCCCTGGGCAGTAAATTAGCAGCCCGTCGCCGGTGCGAGTGTCACAGGCTGCCAACAATGGAGGAAGAAACGAGCATGTTTGAGCGGCTGGGCAAGACGGAGCTGCACAGCATCTGCGAGCTCCTTTCTCCTCGGGACGTCGCTCGTCTATGCTGCGCGAGTCGAAGCTTGCTCTGCGTTTGTTCCGACGACTTCCTGTGGAGTATATTCTGCATGCGCACGTGGTTGCTCGCCGAGCCCGCTGGACCCGACGGTCGGGAGAGCAGTGCAACGCAGGGAGCTCCCTCTCGCTTCCATGCAGCGTACGGGGCGTGGCACGCCAGCTTCGGTCGTTACGCGGACCTCTACGCGCGTGGCTATGCAGCTGTCGCAGCCATTCGCAAGTTTGCGTCCAGGTTGCCTGAACTCTCTGCGACACTGGCTGACGGAGTGAGTGACGAAGTCTTGGACAGCCTGGAGGCTAAATTGCAACAGCCATTATGCCGGCCGCTGCGTCTGGTGTGGCGCTTGATCGGCGGACAGGTGCTGCCGGGACCGCGGTCATCTCGCTCGTCTTCTGCTTGGTTCGGCCTGTTTGGGGCCATCTCTGTGTATGACCATGCAACAAGCATGTGGATGCTGTCGCCAGAGAGAGTGCCAATCATAACGAAAATCATCCGCAATGGTCCCTTGCGGCTGGCAGGCCAGATGCAGATGGCAGTGACGTCTCGCCCTTGGGTCAGTTTTACAGAGTCCATGGGCGGCCACACGTTGCTTGTTGACGCTGAAACGGGTGACGTCATGATAGTGTCCATCTCTGCAGAGTTACTGAATGCTGCGCCGCCAGAGCCACAGGGAGACGGCATTCTTCGCTGGTTAGAGCAGTTTGCGGCTCGCTGCTCATCAGGGGACATTGCCATCGAGCTGGCGGACCCGGAGGACAGCAGCACCCTGTGCATCTGCCCGTTCCCGCGCCTGCCTCCGCTATCGAGCGACTGCGTCACGAACGGGGTGCGTGTTCAAGCGTCAGCAGTGATGGATCCAGACTTGTCAATGCCCGGCCGAGGCATCGCCTTTGTGTACCGCGTGCGCTTCTCGCTGCTGTCCGAAGACGAGCAGCTGAGTCGTGGCTCCAAGGTTGTGCGCTCTGTGCAGCTGCGAAACCGACACTGGGTCATCACTGACGGCAACGGCCAGACGGCAGAGGTGTCCGGAGACGCTGTGGTCGGCCATCACCCGCTACTCACTGCGGGCGGGCCGGAGTTCCTGTACCAGTCAATGACGTACCACCAAGGGCCGGAGGAGGGCAGCATGCGCGGCGACTTCGGCTTCGTGGAGGGCTGCCTCCAACAACCTTTGAGCGCGCTCTTCCTGGCCGAATGCGCACCTTTTCCGCTTAGAAAACCGGCATATTGCATGTAGCTTACACACTCATCTCCTACGTGAGGCTAGCACTGTGTCCATGTCGTCCGCTGAGAAGCCGATTGGATCTCCAGCACACCGGTCAGCAGCCGCGGCGGCGATGTCGTCCAGCAAGCCCTCCGCCACTGCCGGATTGCCAGAAATGTACGTACGAAGGCCCTTCCGCATGTAGTGCACATCCAGCAGCAGCTGATGGAAGCCACTGCGGCCGACAGTGACCTGGCGCACACACTCCACCCACGACTTGAGCGCAATCTTGATGATGCCTAGCAACACGGACGCGCGTGTGGGCTCCACGTCATCGAACACGCGCAGCTTCTCCTGGAACAGCTTGGCCACGTTTCGCTGAATGCGGTCCTCTGCTCCCTGCGCTCCAGCTGCCCCTTTGTGCTGCGCCTTGCCTCCAACCGTCTCAGGGGGCAGAAGTTGCACCACCTGCTTCTCCATGATTGCTAGTTCATCCAGGATGGCGTCGCACACTGGCCGCACGTCTCGGATGGGCTCAGGCCACACGAGCCACTCGGGCACCGCCATGGAGCGGCGCACCAATTTGCTGAGACGCCGGCCCTGCTGCTGGACGTAGCCAACCAGCAGATGCGTAGCTGCAGCACGCAGAAGACGCTGCACGACGGTAGCATCGAAGCCGCCACGCATGCCGTCGCTGAAGCTTGCCTGCATGCGCTCTGCTACAGGCGGCACCCGCGATTCCAGGTCTCCGCACAAGCGCATGAGAAAAAGCACGAAGACAGGAGGGGGCAGCTCTGCGGGCTTGCTCGGCGGCGCCTTGGGCGCCTCCGGCGCTGCGTGCTGCAGCTCCACCAGGCTGGCAGCTGCTTCAGCCATGGGCGGCAGGCGGCAGGCGGCAATGCAGGTGTTCACCACGCCCGTGAAGAGCAGCGCGCACTGGCCTTGCACGAGGTCCACAAACACCTCTTTCCAAGACCCCAGCAGAGCAGGGCGCTCTGCCTGCAAAGCAGCAATGTCACGCAGCGCAGTGTGGAGGCCCTCCATGATGGCGGCTCCGACGCGGGTCTGTGTGCGTAGCAACATTTCGTGTGTGTCTGCGCTATTCGCATCGGGTGATGCGTGAAGCTGAGCCAGTGTCGCCTCCAGCTGGCGGGCGGCATCAGCTTCCACCGCCGCGAAGGAGGCGCACACATGGCGTCGCACAGCGCCTTCAACCACCTCTGCAGCCTTGTCATTGAGGCGGAGCTCAGGCACAAGGCGTGCCAGTGGTGAGACGTCCTGCACCATGCGGTGGAGTGCGCCCATTAGAGCAGGGCCACTTACACGGAGCGGCTCGTTGCTACCACCGGGCGGCGCAAGGCAGTCCTTGACGATGCGGAAGTAGTCGGCACAGGCGGCGCGTCCGAGCTCGACAAGCGCGGTTCGGCTGTCGGGGAAGAGCTCCCTGTAGGAGGTGGCTGTCTGGGACAGTTCTCCCAGGAAGGCGCCATCTAAGCGAGACACCCAGTCCACCGGATCATAGCTGCCGCCGGTAGCCGCATTGGGCGATGTTTGAGCAGCGGCAGCGAGCGCGTCAGTGAGTGCCCCACGACGCTCTGAGAGCCAATCGCGCTGCAGCTCATCCTGCGGCAGACGCAGCGCTTGGAGCAGCTCCAGAGCCTCCGCAGCGTCGTCCGGGCGTGTTGACTGGTCCCGCAGCTGCGCGCGCAGGCGGTCGCCCAGCTCCTTGATGGTTACCATGACCTTGGCTTGAACTCCCGCCAGCGCGCCTCCGCGTCCG
>Ga0164297_10004950_pt1 | contig 11659 bp, 7 predicted proteins | sample GEODES058metaG_FD_113539 | JGI IMG/M metagenome (GOLD analysis project Ga0164297, IMG submission 113539) | Dystrophic lake water microbial communities from Trout Bog Lake, Wisconsin, USA - GEODES058 metaG | ecosystem: Environmental > Aquatic > Freshwater > Lake | place: USA: Trout Bog Lake... | reverse complement strand
TCCTACGCCGTGCGGCGTCAACGACGCAGTGCGCATGCGCTTCCGAGAAAGGAACCAGTGATGCCAGCGTGGACGGCTGCTGGGGGCCACTTTTGGATCTCCTCGCGCTCGCAAGGAACAACAGAACAGAGCCATGGCGTCGCGTATGCCGCTGCTTCTGGTGCTATTGCTTACACTGCTGGGGTTGACGTCCGGGGTCACGGTGCGTCCACCCGCCGCGGGCTGCTGATCATTGGTACCACATCAGCCCGCGGCTCCGCTCTGTTCTGGCCACCGCCTGGGCTGTAAAGCTCACCGCGGCTGCGGTTTGCTTCGAAAGTCAGCACTGCGCTGTTTATAGCCGAGCACAAGGGGGTCTAGATGCTGTTCTGACCGGAGCGCTCTGTATCATTCCACAAATCCTCTGAACGACCACCTTGCAGGTTCCGCGGAGGTCGTTGCTACAGGTGTCAGCCTCAGATCTGGCGTCCGCGCAGTCAACAGACGCGAGTGCGTGAACCTCTATTTGTCTCATCTCTCCCTTCGCCTCCTTACTCCCTTCCATCTAAAGTGGGCAGCGGCATCGCGAATCCCGCATCCATGGGACCCTCAACGAGCCCGGCACCTGCCCCGGCGACTGCACCGGCCCCGAGTGCAGTGTCGTACAGCTCCGTGTCCGCCGGCCCTGCGCCGGCTCCAGCTGCTGCACCCGCTGCTGCACCCGGACCCGCATAAATGCAGTATTATCATGGGACACAATGTTGTGTTGAATTCAACTGATGAGCGCCACGTCGTCTCTGCAGTAGCGTCCGCCATTTACAGGCTTGCGAAGCCGATGGTGACGCGCAGCGTGAGCTCAGCAGTGGTGAGCGGCAGCAGCAGCACGTTTAGCGGGAAAGGCAGGCGGAAGCCGAGACCCGCCTGGGCCAACACGCCTGCGGTGGACAGGAGCAGGCCCACTGTGTGGATGAGCTTGTCATCTACCGGCCCCTTCAGCGTGCCCCGCTCCGCCAGGATTGCCACTGCATGCTTAGCGGCGAGCTGGCCGCCACGCAGGGCGGCGTGGAAGGAGGCGACGAGGGATGAAAAGAAGGAGGCGACGAGGAGGACCAAGGTGGTGATGCCAACCTCCAGCAGCGTCGCATTCCACTTGTGCATCTCCGGCGGCACAGTGCTCTCCAGCTTGGGCAGCACGTGGCGGGTGGCGACAGGGACCAGGGCCTTGCTGATGCGGGTGCTGAGGACCATGGTCTGCGCAAGCTTCAACTTCATGGTCGCCAGCATGCCCAGCCCGGTGGCCCACAGCTTGCCCATCGCGGCCGTGAGCGCCTCTGGGTGCGTGTTCGTGGCGAACAGCAGCACGTTGCGGCGCACAGCAGCCCGCGGGTTAGTGTCGCTGGCAGCCTTTTCCAGTGCAGCTGCAGCGACCACGGCCTGCGCCTCATCAACCACCGTCTTGGCCGCCGCCGCCGCATCGGGGCCACCGCATGCGTAGAAGGCCTCGTAACAGGCGATGAGGGCGTAGAATTCGCCGCCAAAGAAGCAGAGGAAGAGGCCGGAGAGGAGCTCGATGGCGTGCCAGGGCAGCGTATACAGTACTGCCACATACGCGTCGCGCATGGCGAGCACCAATGTAATGACGAAGGGCGCTGCCAGTGCAAGCACTGCCGCCACCTGGCCCAGCACGGGTGACGCCTTGAGCACGGCCTTGGAGGCGGGAGTGCCGTCTCCCAGCAGGCTGTCCGCGTACGCAGTCACCAGCTTCTGGTACGACGCCGACTTCTGCTCAGGCAACACGCACACAGCACACGCAGCTGTGAGAGGTCGAGCGCGGGCAAAAGCAGGGTCCCAGGTGAACAGGACCCAGCCTCGTGCGCCAACCGCCGTAAGCTCGCACCGTCTTCAACGACTGCGCGTTCACCTCCGCCGCGTTCGTCCGCATCTCCGCGACGACACCCTTCGCATACGTCGTCGCCTTGGCAGCCAGCGCTGAGACGTCCACTTTCGGGGCTGCCGCAGACAAAAGACAGGGTGTGTGAGGAGTACAGTCCCAGACGAGGAACACCTCGGTGCGGCCTCCACGTCTCACCAACCTGCCGCAGTGCGCACACCTTTCTCTGCCGGAGGCTTGCTGGCCGGCGCGCTGGAGCTCACCGGCAGCGGCGCGGCCTCCTGCACAGCCTCGGGCTCCTTCACGTCAGCCATGGCTTGTGCAGAGACCTGCGCGCACACAAGGCAGGCACGCTGTGAGCACAAATGTCATCAGCATCGAGCGATGTAGACACTGTAGAAGCGCACCTGCGAAGAGCTCGCCAGTCTGCCACCGAGGCAAGCATGGTTGTCTGTCATTCGCTCGCCATGGCCGCGCCGAACGATGGTGCCAAGGGTCTGCTCCCTTTTCTGCAAAGAGCAGACGAAATGGCACGCCACGACAAGCGTGTCGCATACTACTGTGCGTCGCCAGCCGCTTCTTGTGCAGTCCTGTCAAAGACTCACCCTCACACAACGTGCGCAGGCCGGCTATACGCCTTGGAGCAGGGTCTCGCGCTTCCGGACCGGTCAGCGGAGACGAACGCGCTGCTGGTCTCGCTGTTGAAGCAGCTGGAGGTGCGGCTGCACAACTCCTGGGCGTGGTGGGCACTCAGGCGCTCACAACGCGTCGTGTCCGCGCACCACCAGGTTGACAAGCCCAGCGCTGGACTTGCAGACGACGACGCTCTGTACATGGAGGGCTTTGCGGCTCGGATTTTCAACAAGGCCGACGCCCTTGACCGGTCTGGCCGCAGCGACGCGGCTACCGCCAAGGCGCTGTATGCGAGCAGCCTCTTCTTTGAGGTCCTCCGCCAGTTCGGCGAACTGGCGCCCGAGACCGCGGCGAGGCAGAAATACGCAGCCTGGCGCGCGGCGGAGATACGGGCGGCGGTGAAGGAGGGGCGAGCACCAGTAGCAGCTCCCTCAGCAGCAGCCGCGGACGGCCCCATCCATCCGCCACCGGTGGTGGATGCGCCCTTTGCAAGCGGCTACGCCACTCCGCCCTCGATGCCGAGCACGCCGCCGCCTGCTGCATCGGGAGGCCAGGGCAGTGCAGCCTTCTCACCGCGCATGGAGACCGGGCGCCCATCGCTCGCGCCCACGCCTTCGCCGCCACCAGGGCTGAAAGCCCCTGTGCTGACAGACCTGCCCGGGACGCCATCAGCTTCAGGACTGCCCCTGAACGCGTTGATGGAAGCCCAGGCAGCCGCGAAGATTGCGGCGAGTGCGCTCTCCTTCGACGACGTGCCCACTGCAGTCACGCAGCTTCGGATCGCGCTACACGCGCTCCGTGCGTCCTGACTCGATTCTATTTTAGAACTAGTGTCCCCGTTGATTACAGCGCACACCAGAGTCCATCCCAGATGTTTATGCGACGAGCTCGACTGCGCCGCCAACCTCCTTGATCTTCTTCTCGGCCAGCTTGCTAATGAACTTGGCCTTCACCACAATCGGCTGCTGCGGGAGCTGGCCCTTGCCCAGCACCTGTTGACAAGAGGCTTCAGCTGACAGAGATGGGCACACAGGCAGGCACGGGCGCGGGCTATTCTCACCTTGAAGTAGCCGAACTCTGTCACGTTTAAGACGGGCGCCTTGGACTTGTCCTTGGCGGCGGCAGTGCGGGCCTGCGTGTGGCGAGGTAAGTACCAGATCACGGAGCCGTAGCCCGTGCTTGTAAAGGACGTCTCCCGGACAGTGTTTGCCCCACGTTCAGGCTAGCCACGCAGCTCACAGTAAAACACAACGCGCGGTTCCGGCGTTGGCCCCGAAGAGACGGCTGCGGTGCGCAGAGAGGTCTCCGGAAACAAGGCACTGAGCAGGGCGCACCTCCTCGCCCACGAGCGTCCACAGCTTGTCCAGGTTGATGATGGGGCAGTGGTAGTGGTTCTTCAGCTTGTGGTAGATGCGCATACCCACCTGCGAGACAAAGCGGGCGGGGACGGTCAGAGGAGGCAATCAACCCTAGGCCCTGAGCAAGTGCAGTGCAGCCCGAAGCGCGTTTGCACTGTAAAACAAAGGCGTGCCAGCAGCGGAGCGCAAGACTGCCCACCTTGCCGAAGTAACCGGGGTGGTACTTGTCCATGTTGATGCGGTGGTGGTGCTGGCCGCCAGCATTTCCGCGGCCGCTGGGGTGCTTGCGGTGCTTGCCCACGCGGCCGTGGCCGGCGGACACGTGGCCGCGCTTCTTGCGGTTGTGCTTCAACTGAGGGCGAGGCGAGTAGGCAGGCAAGCGAGTGAGCACGCGGCTGCAAACAAAGTTTGGTCACTCTCCGCCGCCCAGCTTTGCAGCCAACAAACGGCACCGATTCCAGAGCCTGCCGCAGTTAAGCTACGCACCCGTGTAGCCATGTCCCCACGGCGGATGGTATCCGCAAAGGCGCCGCAGAAGATGCGGCGGTCCCGCCTCATCCAGAGTGCTGCCCAGGTCGCGGGTCCCTTTGTGCGAGTCGCCTCACTCGAGGTTGACAACACCGGGGGCTGCACGAGGTGCGTTCGGCCACCCCAGCAGCTCCGCTGCTGCGCAGTCTTGTCCACCGCCTCGCCTTGCCTCGGCAAGCGCTAGTGGTCTCGTGCGCGCTTGCGACGCCAGCTCTGCGGCACTGCCCACGCCTCCGGCATGAGCTCGCCAACACCAACCGTGCACCGGGAGGCGAGAGGAACGCTTTGCGCGTCGTACACGCTGCAGACTGTGTAGGGTTGCTCCCCGCTGCTGGTCCTGTCTGACCAGCCGTGGACCGGGACACGCAGCCACTGCCACGGCAGTGCCCATCCCACCCAGTCGCTGGAACTAGCTGACACGTGTCCAATGCCTGACACACAGCAAGCGGTTGCAGCTATGCCTCTACGGCTGGACATCAAGCGAAAGCTCCTGCAGCGTTCCGACCGCGTCAAGTGCGCACCCGCGTGTGGAGCTGGCGGGCGTGCGCTGAGGTGCATGTCCGGCGCGTCTACGGCACGGTTCCCTGACTCGCGCTCTTGGCGCCTGTTCTCCATCCACCTACAGGTCGGTCGAGCTTCACCCCAGCGAGCCGTGGGTGCTTGCCAACTTGTACAGCGGCAACGTGGTGCTCTGGAACCATGCCACGAATAGTCAGGTGAAGAGCTTCGAGGTGACTGAGCTGCCCGTCCGCGCCGCCAAGTTTGTGGTTCGCAAGCAGTGGGTTGTGTGCGGCAGCGACGACATGTTTGTGCGCGTGTACAATTACAACACCACGGAGCTGGTGAAGGCGTTCGAGGCGCACAGCGACTACATCCGCGGCCTGGCGGTGCACCCGACGCTGCCCTATGTGCTGTCCTGCAGCGATGACATGCTCATCAAGCTGTGGGATTGGGACAAGGGGTGGGCATGCACGCAGGTGTTTGAAGGCCACTCGCACTACGTCATGGCTGTGTCGTGGAACCCGAAGGACACGAACACGTTCGCCAGCGCGTCTCTGGACCGCACCTTAAAGGTCTGGTCCCTCGGCCAGGCGGTGCCCAACTTCACGCTGGAGGGCCACGACAAGGGCGTCAACTGCTGCGACTACTGTCCCGGCGGCGACCGTCCGTACCTGGTGTCCGGCGCCGACGACAAGCTGGTCAAGGTGTGGGACTACCAGACAAAGGCGTGCGTGCACACGCTCGAGGGCCACGGCCACAACGTCTCTGCAGTGGCCTTCCACCCGGAGCTGCCACTCATCATCTCCGGCTCGGAGGACGGCACGCTGCGCCTGTGGCACAGCACGACGTACCGGCTGGAGAACACGCTGAATTACGGCCTGGAGCGCGTCTGGGCGCTGGCTGTGCTGAAGGGCAGCAACGATGTGGCTGTCGGCTACGACGAGGGCACCGTCATCTTCAAGGTTGGTCGCGACGACCCGGTGGCGAGCATGGACGGCAGCGGCAAAATCATTTGGGCCAAGCACAGCGACATCCAGTCCGTGAACGTGCGCAGCCTGCCCGCTGACTACGTCGCCGCTGACGGCGAGCGTCTGCCGCTGTCGGTGAAGGACCTGGGCAGCTGCGAGCTGTACCCGCAGGCGCTGGGGCACACCCCCAATGGCCGCTTTGTGGCAGTCACGGGCGATGGTGAGTACATCATATACACAGCCCTCGCATGGCGCAACAAGTGCTTCGGCCAGGCCCTGGATGTGGTGTGGTCTGCAGACAGCGCGGAGTACGCGGTGCGCGAGTCCCCCGCCAAGGTTGTGTGCTTCAAGAACTTTGCGGAGAAGCGCTCGTTCCGCCCCTCCTTCGCGGCGGAGGGCCTCCACGGCGGCGCCCTGCTCGGCGTCCGCGCCGCGGAGTTCATCTGCTTCTACGACTGGGCGGATGGACGCACGGTGCAGCGCATCGACGTCGCCGCACGTCACGTGTTCTGGTCAGACAGCGGCGAGCTGGTCTGCATCGCCGCCGAGGCCGCCTTCTACATCCTCCGCCTCGACCGCGCCGCACTCGCGGCTGCGCCGCCAGGCAGCGGCGATGACGGCGTCGAGGGCGCGTTCGAGTTGATGCACGAGATCGGGGAGGGTGTGCGAACAGGCCTGTGGGTGGGCGATTGTTTCGTGTACACCAACACCGACGGGCGACTCAACTACTGCGTCGGCGGCGACGTCAGCACGCTGTTCCACCTCGACCGCCCGCTCTGGCTGCTGGGCTACCTGGCGGGTAGCAACCGGCTGTACTTGCTGGACAGAGAGTACAACGTGGTGTCCTACACCTTGCTCCTCGTACTCGTCGAGTTCAAGACACTCGTCCTGCGCGGCGACCTAGATGCTGCGCTGCAGCTACTGCCCAACGTGCCGGCGGAGGCGCGCAACGGCGTCGCCCGCTTCCTCGAGGGCCGCGGCCACGTGTCCCACGCCTTGGCCATCGCCACGGACCCGGAATACCGCTTCGAGCTGGCTCTCGCCCTCGGCGATGTGGACACCGCACACGAGATTGCGCAGAACCTGGGCAGCGAGGCCAAGTGGAAACAGCTGGCCGAGCTCGCGCTTGCAGCCGGCGACCTTGCCCGCGCAGAGCCGTGTCTGTGGTCGGCTCGCGACCTGTCAGGCCTGCTTCTCTTGTACAGCAGCACAGGCGACGCAGACGGCATGGACCGCCTGGCGGCTGCTGCGCAGGAGGCTGGGAAGCACAACGTCGCGTTCGTGGCGCTGCTCCTGCGCCGCCGTGCCCCCGAGTGCGTGCACCTTCTCGCAACCTGTGGCCGTCTACCAGAGGCGGCGTTCGCGGCGCGCACATACGCGCCTGGCGTGGCGTCACAGGCGGTTGCACAGTGGCGTGCGGACCTGGCAAAGGTGAATGCTAAGGCTGCTGAGGCGCTGGCTGACCCGGGTCAGTACTCCAACCTCTTCCGCGACTGGGATCTCGCGTTGCAGGCAGAGCAGCTCGCGATGAAAGAAGTCAAGCTGTCGGCAAGCCAGTACTTGAGCGTCAAAGACAGTTTGAAGGCGGATCCGTTGCAACGCCTGCGCGATGGCACGGCAGACGCGCCGGTTGCACATACGACAGAGGCTGCAGCGGCCACACCGCCGACGTCTGCCGCGGAGGAGGCCGTGCATGAGGACTTCCAAGAGGCTGAGGGCGGCGACGAGGCTGAGCACAGTGTGGCGGAGCAGCCGCCCCCGCCGTCACCAGCAGCTGCGCATACCGTCGTGGATGAGCCGGAGGAAGTGAGTGCCGCCGTTGAAGACGACGCAGACGAGAACTGGGGCGAGGAATGATGAAGCGCATGGCGTTTGCTAACCAATACATCAACGTCCCATCAACAACTCATCCCCCAGGGCATGTGTGACTAAAGTGATCATCCCCACCGCTTGCCGTCCATCAAGGCGTCACCTTTGACTGCCTGAACGACAAGTACCGCAGCAGCACAGCCTCCGCACCCACCACCGGCACGGCGAACATCTCATGCATCGCCTTCACTGTTGCCGGCGGCGCGGCGTAGTTGAGCTGGACGTAGTACACGGTGCTGTGGCCCTTGATCGGGTATGCACTCTTCCCCGGGCTCAGCTCTGGCCGCGTCGTCACCACGTACTCCACCGCGCCCCGCTCCCCCAGAAAAGTGGCGATCTTGGCCAGCTCCGCGTCGCGCTCCGTCTCCGTGGCGTTGGGTCGGAGGATGAGCATGGTCTCGTAGCGCGCGCAGCCACTGGGCGCAGGCGCCGCGTGCTCCTGTGCACTGCTCGCCTTCAACGGGCCCGCTGCTGGGGCGGCAACTGCGTGCTGGCGGCTGCTGCCAGACTGCGCGAGAGAGCACAGGGGGGAAGGGGAGTCAGCCAAGCCAGACGCAGAAAGGGGCTTTTCCGGCCTCAGCCTCGTCCGCTGCTCACAGCGGCAATCGCCACGGTTCGCGACGTCCAGCCTCGTGCACACAAGTGCGCCGCGGGTGAACCAGAGACGGAGACACGCACCCGCGCGGCGAGCGTGATGTGTGCTACTCGAAGAGCGGCGGCCACACTTGCGCGAGCCGAGCTGGGTGATCGACGACCTGGGCGTGACGCAGTGGAGTCGGTGCAGTCAGCGCTGTGTTGAAGTGACCAGAAGGTAGCCGCCGTCGTGTGCCGGGCAGCTGCAGGCAAAGCGCGGCGTGTGGCGTGTCGGAGCAGCCGTGCAGTATAGGGTTCTACTGCCGTGGGCCCGTCTGGACCCGGCACGCACCTCTAACGTGCACCGGTGCATGCTGTCCCAACGGCGCCACGCAGCGTTGCGCAAGAGTCTCCATGCTAGCGGCGAAATAACACGCTCTGCTCACGTTTGCGACACGTCACGTTGAGTTTGAGCGGCAGACCCTTCGTCATGCGCGTCGAATTGCTACTGCTCCTCGCCATCGGCCTGTGTGACTCCGTGGCCAATGCCGGGGCGTCCATCACCGCCGTCGATGATGCCAACTTCGACTCAACAGTTGTTCAGGTGCGTTGCACGCGCTCGTCGGCGTGCCAGCACACGCGTGTCTGATGCCGGTGGTACATAAGGCGCTAGAGGCGTGGGTGGTTGAATTCTACAGCCCGCGTTGCGGCACATGCGCCGAGCTTGCTCCACTGTACGAGGCATTGGCGCAGAGACACAGCCACAGGGTTCACTTCGGCGGGGTGGACATCGACACAGAAGCCGGCATGGCGCTTGCGCAGCGGCTTGACGTGCTGTCACACGGCGTGCCCGCCATTCTGTCGTATACACAGCTGGGAAGCCAGCACAGCAACACAGTGTTCTCTGGCTGGCAAATACCGACTCTGGAGCAGCTGGAGAAGAACTTGCTGGCTGCCGTGCATCCTGGGGGCGGGGCGCAGGTGCGACACAACCCCTTCATTTCGCTTGACTGTCGTGCCTCTGCTGACAGCGCACGGCTTCACGTCCATGCGCAGGATGATGCTGCTGAGGGCGAGCGCATCATGAAGACATAATAAGCTTCTGATGAATACATCGGCCGATGGGCTATTCAAGCACCCGTACTGTGATCTGGGTTGCGTGTTATTGACCAGTCTGGACTTCTGTGTTGAGCCCTCTACCGCCAGGCACCGCCATCGACGCTGAGGACACCAATTTATTGCCGGATGAGTCTGCGGTCGCATCAGTCGCTTTCGGCGCTGCGGCAGTCGTCGTCCCGTGAGATTTATTGGGACTGCACGTTGACTCCTCACTGCCTGCTGTCCGCAAGCCATCCTCTCGCTCTGCACACGCGAATCCGGATGCCGGCATCTCGTCGTTTAAGTCAAGAGGAGACGGCAGGTCAGGCGGGTCTGGACAGAACACCGTCCTGAAATCACGTGCCTCATCGCCCTCGAGACCCAACCGGCCCGAGCCACGGCTGGGAGGCTCTTTCAGTCCTTCGTCAGAGTCCTCGCCCAAAACGGCGTGTGTCGAAGCGTCCACGCGGAGTTTGAGCGACGGCAAGCGTGACAAAAGTGACCCGACTCCGGCCATGGGACTGTTGCTCCTTCAATGACGCCTGCTCGCTCAGTCAGTGATACACCGTCAACAAAGCATGTCAGCAGCTGCTCGCCGGTTCCTATCAGCCACTCAGCGGCGAGAAGGACAGCCGGCTATAGCGACACAGTGACTGACAAAGGGCAGGCGGCAACGCAGTTGCCCGACAGCGGCGCTCACTGCATTACTTGCGCGAGTCCTTGCCGCTCGCTAACGTCCTTGCAACACAACGCTGGGATGGTGACGTGGACTCTGACAGAGTGTCTGTTGTTGGCTCGAGCTCATAAGCGTTGTATTGCATCCGACATCAGTCCTTGCGCAGCTTGCGTTCCTTCTTGATGAAGAAGGTCATGGAGGTGAAGACGACCGCGTAGAGCGCAAACCAGATGGCACCTCCCTGGGTGGGCGGCAGCGCAGCCTTGATGGCACGGTGGAACACGGTCAAGTAGGAGTGCAGGTACACCACCGATGCGCCGCAGAGCTGCAGCGCTGCAAGCGGGCTGCGCTCAACAACAACGTGGGAGAGCAGCAGGGCGAGGTAGGAGAGGAAGGCAATCATGAGGAAGACCTGGTAGGAGACGTATTGCTCTGGCTGCGCCCGCGCGAAAGCAGTCAGCGGCGGCTCCGACGGCACGAGGATGGTGGCCACTGCGAGGACGCCGTAGTAGCCTGCCCAGTACATGTGGCCAAAGAGGAGTACCTCACTGCGCAAACTGAACTTTCCCGTGGAATCACGGCGCAAGACGGTGAAGGCGGACATCAAGATGGCCACCGGCAGGACGAGGGAGAGCCACTCGAGCAGAGTGGCCACCGCCGGGTAGTTGCCCAGAACTGTGTCAAGGCGAGTGCGTACGCTGCTTCGAGCCACGCTCACGGCGGTGGTGGCGCCAGTCAAGACTTTGGGCGCGTATGCGCCTACCGCCTCCAGCATCAAGCTCGGGTCCATGCGCTCACGCAGCGACATCTCCGCAATCTCCTGCTCTGCAAGCACCGCGTCCGCCAAGTCCTCCTCAGCCATCTCCGCCTCCGCCTGCGCCTGCGCGGCCAGCGCCTGCTCCCGCTTCACCGTCTCCATGTCGCCCGCCTCCAGGGCTGCCTTAGCGGCCTGCTCGTGAGCAGCCTCGCTCTCCTCCGCGGCTGCAACCTCAGCGACCTTCTCCTCGAGCTCCTCCAGCGCCTCCTCCTGCAGCTCTGCCTCTTCGAAGTCGCCAGCCTCCTGAGCAGCCTGCGCGCGGCGGAGAGGCGGGGAACCGAGTTGGGGGGCATCAGTGTGGGTGCCGCAACCAAAAAAGGAGGAGTACGGAACGGTTAGTGGCACGCGCCTCGATTGCCTCTTCTGCCAAGGCCTCGGCTTTGATCAGCTGGTTGAACTCCTCCTGGACGCCAAGGGAGCAAACGCGTCAGTGTGCGTCGGACGAGCTCTCAACGTAGGGTTCCTGGTACACGGAGCCCACCGCCGCCCACCTCCTGCACCCGGAGTCGTGGCGCATCTGCCATTCCACCACTGGAGCCTGACAGCGACCACCTCTACTGGGGCAAGCAAAGCCCAGTGCGCCCGTCGGCCAAGGCAGGCACATGTGGGGAAGCACACCTCAATGGCTGCGTCGCGGTGCTCGTCGTGGGCAGCCTTATCTCTTTGCGTGAACCCGAAGAGTAGCGGTCTGCGAGACGCAGCGACGTGCGTGCTTTCCAACGCGTATCGACGTCCACCAGCGAGGCCAGCAGTGGTGCTCAGCTGCAG
>Ga0164297_10004949_pt1 | contig 11661 bp, 9 predicted proteins | sample GEODES058metaG_FD_113539 | JGI IMG/M metagenome (GOLD analysis project Ga0164297, IMG submission 113539) | Dystrophic lake water microbial communities from Trout Bog Lake, Wisconsin, USA - GEODES058 metaG | ecosystem: Environmental > Aquatic > Freshwater > Lake | place: USA: Trout Bog Lake... | reverse complement strand
TGCGCCCGGAGCTGCTCTAGGTTGGAACGGGTCGCCGTGAACTCAAGGAACCCTCCAAGAAACTCGTAGCGGCGCTGCAGGATTGCGCGATCGGCATCGGGCAGGCCCGCGTCGACGACGAGAACCCGCCGGACCTTCGAGATATCGGTGCAGCAGTTCAGAAATGAGTTCAGTGCTTGTTCCGTCGCGGCCACGTTCGGCCCCGCCACCAGGCTGACGACAACGTCGGCCGCCTGGGCATCACCCGGACCGACCGTCAGCGGGTGCGTCCCGGGCTGGGGATACCGGCAGGCCGTCTCGATCATCGCCGGCGCGCACGCGTCGCGGTTGCCCGCGATCCGTTGCCGGTCTCCCTCGGGGAGGTCGGCCCGGGCCAACAGGGTCCGCCAGAGAGTGAACGCCTCAGCCTTCTTTCCAATGAAGAATGCGCAGGAAGCTTGGTCGTCGACGGCGCGCCACGCGTAGACGTCCGCGTCGACGAAGAGTTTGTCCTGCTCCGGGAAGGGAATCTCGGCGGCAAGCTTGGCGAACTGATAGCCCAGCGCGTAGCGCTGTGTGTGAAGGTAATGGCGGGCGACGGCGTGCAGCGGCTCGGCGCGGGTGTGGCGGAACTCCCACGACTTAAGGTAGGCATCTTGAACGTCATGCCAGGCGGTACCGAGCTTTGACATTGACTCGGCGACCCGCATCATCGAGTAGAAGACTTCTTCGTCCCAACCACCCAACTCGATCCGGCGCGCGTACCAGTCGCGCGAGTTGGTCCAATCCTCGAGGCAGAAGTAGCTCTGCGCCAGGTAGAAGACGGAGCGTGCATCCTCGGGGTTGCGTTCAAGTTCAGCCAGCAGCAGATCACGGTCGCGCACATATTTCTGCGCATCCAGGTTGCGACCGCCGCGGTGACTGATTTCGATGTGGTAGTCGCCCTCGAGGCGCTCGATGGCGCACGGGGTATCGGAGGCGAGGTACTCGTGCACGACGCCGTCGTAGCGAAGGGGCAGCCCGTCGCGGAGCAGCAGCGGTCGCCAAAAGACCAGATTAGGCCCCCTGAGGCGCAGCGTGTAGACGTCGGCCGTCAACCCGGTGAAGTCGGGCGTCCCGATGAGCATGTCGTCGGCGTCCATGACCCAGATGTAGTCACCTTTACCTTGGGCGATGGTGAGCGCCTCCGACCGGTTGTGGCCGAAGTTGCGCCATGGCCGTTCGTGCAGTTCACCGGTAATCCCCAGGCGGTCCATGTGCTGGCGTATCACGTTCTGGGTGCCGTCGTCGGAGCCGGTGTCCACGATCACCCAATAGCTGATGTACGGCGCGACGGAGTCGAGGCACTCGTGGATGACGTGCGCCTCGTTTTTGACGATCATGTTGAGACAGATCGTTGGACGCCGGGTCACGGGGCGCGACACGGCCAGATCGTATCTGCCCGCCGGACATGCTGCGGCGAGTACCGGACAGGTCGTTCCGCGGTTCTCCCGAATCATCCGGCGCTGGGACGGCCCGGTACCTGCGACTACTGTGGAGTGCCATGACAAGTGCCGCGGACCTTCTCATCCGTGCAGCCGTCATCCACACCCGGGCGCACGACCAATCGTCGGCTCGGGCCATGGCGGTCAAGGGCGATCGGATCGCGGCGCTCTCCGAGGATCCGGGCGGTCTCGACGCCTCGATCGGCCCTGAGACTGTCATCATCGACCAGCCCGCGGCCAGCGTGTTACCGGCCTTCGACGACACCCACACCCACCTGATCGTCGCCGCCGCGAGCGCCCATGACGTTCCCGTCCACCTGGCCCACGACATCCCTGAAATGCTCGACCTCATTGGCCGGCGTGCCCGGGACACCCCCGCCGGCCAATGGATCCGCACAACCGCCAACTGGCAGGAGATCAATCTCAGCGAGCGGCGCTTCCCCACCGCCGACGAACTGGATACCGCGACCGACATCCATCCGGTCATGGTGGCGCGCGGGGCCCACAACATCGTCGTCAACCATGCGGCGCTGAAACTGGCCGGGATCAGTGAGGACACCGCCGACCCCGATGGCGGCAAGATCGGCCGCGACCACGATGGACGCCTCAACGGCTGGCTGCAGGACAACGCGGCGGCCCCCGTTCGAAGGCTTCTGCCCAGCCCCAGCCTCGACCAGCGCATCGAGGGCTTCCGGGCGGCGAGCCTTGACTACGCAGCCCGGGGCATCGGGTTGGTGCGCGACTGCATGGCGGTACCCGGGGATCTCAAGGTCCTGCAGCAGGCCCTGCAGCGCGGTGCACTCAACGTGCGGGTGCGGGCACTGGCCTCAACCGTCGGGATGACCAGCCCCGAGCAGGTTGACGAGTTGCTTGACCAGTTGGAGCCCTGGCGGCACTTTGCCGACCCGTGGTTGTCGGTGTGGGGAGTCAAATTCATGATCGACGGCGGCATCGAAGCCGCCGCAACCCGCCAGCCCTACGCCTGCGATCACAGCTTCTTCGGGTACCTCACCTGGGAGCCCGACGCTTTGGTCGAGGCCATGGAGCGGGTCGTGCGCCGAGGCTGGCGCATCGGAACCCACGCCTACGGCGACAGGGCGGTGGCGACCCTGCTCGATGCCTATGCCGAGCTGACACGGCGTCACCCCGCCCTGCCCCCGCGCTCGCTGGTTCTCGAGCACGGCGGTTTCGCCGACGCCGGGCTGCGTAACCGGGCGATCACGCTCGGGATTCCGGTCACCATTCAGCAGCCGCTGCTGCACGACACGGCACGCGCCGAAGACACCTACTGGGGACCCGATCGTGTCAGCGCGCTATTCCCCGCCCGGCAGTGGATCGACGAAGGGGCGCTGGTCACCGCCGGATCGGACTACCCCGCGGGCACCTATGGGGCGATGCAGTCGGTGTGGGGCCTGGTGACTCGCCAAACGGTGACAGGGGTGCGCGGGCCCGAACACGCCATCACCGTCGACGAAGCGATTGCCCTGCACACCGTCAACGCCGCCACGCTGCTCGGCGAATCCGCGCTGCGCGGCGCGTTGGCCGTGGGGCTGATGGCCGACTTCACCATCTGGGATCTCGATCCCACGACCTGCACCGCAGACCGACTCCGAGGCCTGCAACCCACGCACACCGTCATCGGTGGCCGCCTGGTCCACTCGCCTCTCCGCTCGGGACCCGGATGTCCGTCTTGAGGTTGGGCGGTTGCCCGGATGCCGCCCGCGACCTGATCGGCGGTAAGGCCTTCGGCATCAACGCGATGATGGGCCTCGGCCTGCCGGTGCCGCCTGCCTTCGTCCTGGACACCGATGAGTGCGCGCGGTACTACGCGTCTGGCCGCATCCTGACTGATGACGTCCGTGCCGGTTTGCGCGCCGGGATCGAATCACTGGGGAGCGAATTGGGCCGCGGCTTCGGCGGTGCCGATCGCCCCCTGCTGGTTTCAGTTCGCTCCGGAGCGGCGGCGAGCATGCCCGGCATGATGGCAACCGTTCTCAACCTCGGTATCAACGCACGCGTCGAACGCGGTCTCGCCCGGCTCACCGGAGACACCGAGTACGCTGCCGACACCCATCGCCGTTTCGCCACGCAGTTCCGCAAGATCGTCGGCGTTGAGCCGGGCGATGATCCCTGGCAACAACTGGAGGCCGCCGTTATCGCGGTGTTCGACTCCTGGATGTCCCCGCGGGCGCTGGCATACCGCGGCCATCACGACGTCGGCGAGGAGGGCGGTACCGCTGTCACCGTCCAGGCGATGGTGTTTGGGAATCTCGATGACCTGTCGGGGACAGGCGTGCTTTCCACGCGCGACCCGGTCAACGCGGCCTCGCGGCCGTTCGGCGAGTGGCTCCACCGCTGCCAGGGCGACGACGTCGTCTCCGGGATTCGCAGCCCCCGGCCGCTGGCCGACCTCGCCGAGCGGATGCCCACGGTCCACGCCGAACTCATTGCGGCGGGTGCGCTCCTGGAACGCACAATGCGCGATGTGCAGGAGATCGAGTTCACCGTCGAGTCGGGCCGGCTGTGGCTGTTGCAGACCAGATCAGCGAACCTGTCGGCCGCGGCGGCCGTTCATCACGCGATCACCCTCGAGCGTGAGGGCGTCGTGACGCCCGAGGAGGCACTCGCCATGATCACGCCCGATCAACTCAGGATGCTCCTCCGACCGCGCCTCTCCCCCCAGGCGCGCGCGGCGGCGACCGTCCTGGCGACCGGTCAGACCGCCTGCCCCGGTGTGGCCTCCGGGCTCGTGGTCGACGACGCGGACACTGCCGAGGATCTGGCCGGAAAAGGCGCCGATGTGATTCTGGCGCGGCCGATGACCGATCCCGCGGATCTACGCGGAATGATCGCCTCCCGGGCGGTCATCACCGAGATCGGCGGCGCCACCTCCCATGCCGCGGTGCTCAGTCGCGAACTCAACACCGCCTGCATTGTCGGCTGCGGCGAGGGCAGCCTCCGGCATTTGCCCGGTCGGACGGTCACGGTGGACGCGAACAGCGGGGAAATCCTCGATGGCCGCCTTGACGTCGAGGTTCCGTCGTCGCACCCGGACCTCAGGGTGATCGGATCGTGGCTGGAGTCTGAAGCCGGCGCCGCGCATCAGGCTTTGAAGATCATCGTGGCTGAAGCGACCTGAGGGACGACACTGGCATGCCGAAAGTGATCTATGACTTCGGGGCGAATAATGGCGACGATATCCCCTACTATCTGCTGAAATCCGACCTTGTCGTGGCCGTCGAGGCTAATCCCGTCCTCTGCGATTCAATACGGGAGCGTTTTCCGAAAGAGCTTGAAGACGGCCGACTGGTCGTCGAGAACTGCGTACTCAACGTCGAGCCGACGGATGGCGTTGTGCCGTTTTACTTATCCACTGATAAACACGTACTGAGTCAATTCCCCAAACCGACGACGAACGTTGAGTCTTTTACGGTTGTTCACCTCCCCTCGAAACAGCCGGGACACGTCATCGCGCAACACGGCGAACCGTTCTACGTCAAGATAGATCTGGAGCACTACGACGCCGAGGTTCTTCGCGACTTGTTCGGCTCCGGTATCTTTCCGCCATACATCTCGGCGGAAGCCCACACTGCCGATGTATTCGACGCGCTCGTTAGGCATGGCGCCTACACGGGATTCAAGTTAGTCGACGGGTACACCGTCCAATTTCACTATGGCGACTGCCAGATAGAGACCGAATACGGGTTGGTGGACTACTCTTTCCCGTTTCACTCCGCGGGGCCTTTCGGTAACGACATCAGCGGACCGTGGATGACTACGGAAAATTTCAGCGACATGCTTTCAGCTGTGGGCTTTGGCTGGAAGGACATTCACGCCACATACGTGTGAGCCCGATGCGACGGCAGATCGTTCGATGCTCGGCGTGCTCAAACGCCGGGCGAGCGGTTGAATTCCGGCGTCCTTTTTTCCATGAAAGCGGTGAGTCCCTCAACCATGTCGGGACTTCCGAGGGTGACGTGAAAGGCTGCGCGCTCATCTCTCAGCGACTCCTGAAGGGTTCGGTCGTCACCATTGACCAACGTTCGAAGCATCGCCGCCATGGCGGCTGCCGGTAGGGCGGCTAGTTCGTCGGCGAGGTCGAACGCCCGCCGCTTGAGTTCGCCGATGGGCCAGACCTCGGTAACGAGACCGAGGCTCAATGCCTCGGGTCCGGACACGGTCTTGGCCCGCAAGATCAGATCCGTAGCACGCGCTCGCCCGATGGCGCGGACGAGCCGGGCACTCCCTCCCCATGCCGGCACAGAGCCCAGATGCAGTTCAGGGAGTCCGATATTGGCTCCCTCCCGGGCGGCGAGCCGGAAGTGGCATGCCAGAGGCAGTTCCAACCCGCCACCCAGGCAGTTGCCGAAGAGCGTGGCGATCCAAGGCTTATCCATGTTCTCAATGGCCGACAACACGCGGAGCCGTTGATCGAGGATCTGATCGACTCGCTGCCGATCCCCGAGCATGGGGGCGAGTTCCTTGAGATTCATGCCGACCGAGAAGTTCTGGTCCCCCGCCGCCGTGATCACCACTGACCGGATCCCACCGTCAGCCGCGATCGTCGCTACCAGGCTTTCGAGTTCGTCCATGAAGGCGAACGACATCCGGTTGTGCGGAGGGTCATTGATCGTGATTGCGGATACCGCTCCACGACGTTCGTACTCGAGCTGGCGCACCCTACTCCGGTTCGTTCACTGCGTCGAGACGCTCGCCCACCCGCGCCAGTGCATCGTCGAAGACCTCGACCTTCTCGCCGCGTTTTTCGTTGGCGGGCTGGGCGGCGCCGCGAGCACCCTCGGCCTTCACGCGCGCCGCACCCTGGCGCCGCAACAAGCTGAAGTTCTTCTCGCGGGCTTGCCTGAGGCGGTGCTGCAGATCCTTGAGCTGCGTCTCGTCCATCCGCTCCAGCGCATCGGGGTGGGCCTCGGCGATCAAAGAGTTTTCCTGCGGGGTCAGATTGACATGATGAGTGTTCACCCTAGATTTATAGCCTGACCAGAATGCAAGCGCTCGCCCAGACACCGAATCGCATTCCGGGCGCAACAGGCCGAACCCGTCAGGCAGCGACCAATGCGAGCGGCAGCCGGTCGTAGCAACGGATGACGTTGTTCAGCGCCCAGGTCGGCTGCCCGGCGAGTTCGATTCGGCTGACCTGCTGCATCAGCGCAGTGAGGATGGCCTGCATCTCGACGCGGGCCAAGCCCTGACCGGCGCAGGCGTGCGCCCCGTGCCCAAAGCCGAGCTGTCGGTTCGCGTCGCGGGAGATGTCAAACGTGTCGGGGTCGATCCACTCCCGCTCGTCGCGGTTGGCGGATGCGTAGATGAGTACCACCCTGGCTCCCGTAGGGATCTCCACACCTCCGATCGCGGTGCACTTGGCGACTTTCCTTGCGAACGCCCGAACCGGGGACTCGTAGCGCAGGATCTCGTTGATCGCGTTCGGGAGCAGCGTTGGCTCGCCCCGCAGTAGCCGCCACTGATCGGGGTGCGTCGCGAACAGTGCAAGCGCGGTCGCGATGCCGCTGATAGTCGTGTCCAGAGACGGCGCCAGGTAGTCGATCATCAGCGCCGAGCACTCATCGGAGGACAGTTTGCCGATGTCGGACGCGAGGAGCAGGTCGTGGCCCATGCTGTCGTCGATTACTGAACGTTCACGCACCGCGCGATGCGCATAGTGGAGCATTCCGAGGCTGGCCGGCGCAGCTCTGATGGCCCGGCCGTTGAAGGGCCCGAGCGCGTCGAATGTCGCTGCGGCCCAGCCCCTCAGCATGTGCCGCTGATTGTGAGGCCAGCCGACGAAGTCGGGTACCACGGCCATCGGCAAGGCGCAGGCCAGATCCCGCACACCGTCGATCTCACCGCGACGGACCGCGGATTCGACAACCGACGCGGCCCGTGTTTCCACGCTTTTAGTGATCGCTCGAAGCGCTCGGGGCAGCAGACGGTGCGCGACGAGTTTTCGACGCTGGTCGTGTTCGATGCCGTCGCTGTTGAGCGTGGTGCCGCGCGAGAGCCGGTTCGCGATGGGATTGAGCGCGACCCCTTGTCCGGAGGTGAAGGTCTTGTCGTCGCGCAATATGGCCTTGCATTCGGTGTACCTGGGCACCGCATACACCCGCTGTTTGGCAAGCCACACCACGGCGCCCATCTGGCGCAGTGCCCCATAGTGGGGATGCGGATCGAGGATGGCCGCAGTGGAGTAGATATCCGGGCGATAAACAGGGCAGCCGGTTGCTTTACGCATCGGCCAGCCGTGACGCAAAAACGGGCACGCTGCGACAGACATCGGGGATGTCGCGGCCGGCGTACATCACCGTGCCGTCCGGCCGAACGACTGCGGCCCTGGCGTGTCCGCGTTCCAGCCAACGGGCTAGTTCACCGCCGGGTTCAGCTACCACCGCCACCGCACCCCGATGCGCCAGATCGTCACGCTGTTCCGCCGATAGCGGCGCAGAGCACACGACGGCGAATCGTGGCCCGACCAGGTCGTCGAATCGTTTCTCCCCTTCCAGAATGGGATTCGGACAGAGCCGACCTGCGAGCGCTTGACGGTGTCCCTTCCTGACCACTAACGCACTGTTGTGCAGCGCCGGCGTCGTGCTGTCGACGACCTTATCCCGCACCCCCGGCATCAGACGCAGCCGCGGCACCAGTAAGCGGCGAAGCCGGTTGCCCGCCTTGCCTCCAGCCGTCATGACCAGGCCCACTGCCAACGCAAAGCGGATCATGTAGCCGGCGTGGGGTTTGCGCTCCTGCTCATAGCTGTCCAGCATGGCTTCCGGCAGCCATCCGTTGACCACGCCGGCGAGTTTCCAGCTCAGGTTCATCGCGTCCCTGACGCCCGCGCCCAGACCCTGACCGATGAACGGCGGGGTCAAGTGGGCGGCGTCGCCGAGCAGGAAGATGTTGTCGCGCCGCCAGCGGTCGGCGATCTCCGCGCGGAACGTGTATTCGGCGACGCGGACAAGCTGAAGATCCGCCGGCGCAACTCCGGCGACCCAGGGCTGGATCAGCGGATAAAGATCCGCTACCGTGCCGAAGTCGTCGACGGTTTCACTCGGCAGGAGCCGGAACTCCCATCGGTACCGGCGGGGTCCGATTCGCATGTAGGTTCCGGCTCGGTGCGGGTCGCAGACCTGATGCACGCCGTCCCACTGCTCGAGTTCAGCGTCCGCCGCCACGTCGACGACGAGCCAGCGCTGTTCGAACTTCAGATCGCGCATCGAGGCGCCGATCGCGCTGCGCACAAGGCTGTTCGCGCCGTCGCAGCCCAGGACGTAACTTGCCTCGACGTGCCGCTCCTGACCACTGCCCCGGTCCACGAACGTCACCTGCACGCACCCGTTGTCTCCCCGTTCGATGCCGGTCACCTCGGAGTCTCCGCGCAGGACGGCCTGCGGATATCGTGTGAGATTCGATCTCAGCAGCGTTTCAAGTTCAGGCTGGTCGAACATGTTGGCCTGGGGATAGCCGTTGCTCGTTTCGGGACGTTCCCGACGGAATTCGGCCAGCACCGTGTGATCCGGATCCCTCAACTGCAGGCCACGCGCGGGGCGCGAGATCGCGGCGAACTGCCGGGCGATCCCCAACCGGGCCAGGATGCGGCAGATCTCGTCGTCAAGGTGCACCGCTCGGGGCTGCGGGTACACGTTCGCCCAGCGGTCGAGGACCAGACTGTCGACGCCGTGCTGCGCGAGGAACGTCGCGGCGATGACTCCGACTGGCCCCGCGCCGACGATCGCCACGGTGGCGAAATCGGAACTGTCGTTCATGCCCGCCTGACCACATTGCGCTGTGTGCCGAGTTTGATCGCGCCGTCGCCGGTGGCGACGCTCGCCTCGACGACGTCGCCGTCATGTAGGTATTTGGTGTTCTTGGCCTGACCGGAGAAGAAGATCTTCCACTTGACCTCGTCGGGCAGCAGCGACGAAATCTTTTGAATTGCCTTCGGTGGCGCGGACAGGGCGGTGCCGACAGGGGTACCCGTCAATAGCAGGTCGCCGGGTGACAGCCGCTGGAATCGAGCCAGCCCCGTGAGTGATTCTGCGGGTCGATAGATCATGTCGGTCTGTACGGTGCTCTTCTGTCGCAGTTCGCCATTGACCCGCAGTGTCAGCTGCAGATCGCCGAAGCGAGACAGTTCACCGGCATCCACCAGCACCAGTGCCGGACCCACCGGCGTGAAGGTCGGATATGACTTGGCTTCGTAGAACTGGGTTTTCGTCAGTTGTACATCGCGGGCCGACACATCATTGGTCAACACCAGCCCGCAGACGTAGTCGGCCAGGGTGTCGGCGGTGACGCCGGTGCCCACCGGGATCTCGCGGCCGACCACCAGGCCGATCTCCACCTCGTAATCGAGGAGCCGAACATGCTTCGGCTTGACGATGTCGTCGACGGGGCCGGCGATCGATCCCGACGCCTTGCGAAAGAAGGTCAGCGGGACCTTGTTCGGGTCACCACCGGTGTCCTTGACGTGGGAGGCGAAGTTCGTCATCTGCGCGATAACGCGGCACGGCGCGGTCACCGGCGACAGCAAGTTCAGGCTGTCCACCGCGACGGTCTCGGCGTTCGATGCCGCTCGCTCGACCGCAGCCCGGTCAGCGATCAGTTGCGCCGTGGTCGTCGCCACCGTGTCGATCTTCGCCGCGGTGTCAGGCGTACCCGCCCACCAGGCGTCGGACGTGCGATAAATCGAAATGCTCATGATCGGGCCACTTTCAGAAGTCCGCGCAAGCGGGTGATGTCGAATTCGTTGTCACCGCGGACCGCGGTCAGCATCGACCGGAGTTCGCGGACGGCGTCCTTGCTGGGAGCCACCCCGAGGAAGTCCTTCGTCGCAGGCGGGCCCCACTGTGCGAGACCGGACGCCGTGAACGGCGCCCATCCGGGCTCAAGCGTGTTGTCGAACATGTCGCCGTCGCTGAAGTGCTCGACCATGAACCCGTCGGGGTCACGCCAGTAGTCGAAGATCTGACTGCCCTGGATGTGGCGGCCAATCCCCCACGAGCGCTTGTATCCCAAGTCGCGCAGGTGTTCACCGCCGGCCGCGATCGCATCCAGGTCGCAGACCTGATACGCGGAGTGCAGATACCTATTCGACGGCCCCAGCGCCATCGCAAGGGTGTGATGGTCGGTTGGGGTCGACCCGCGATCGCAGCGGATGAAGCTCATCACGGGCCCCCGTTCGCGTTGGCCCTGGTAGTACAGGAAGTCGCTGACGATCAACCCGAAATGATCGAGGTACCAGTTCAGCGTCTGAATGTAGGTCGTGCTCTGCATGACCAGATGCCCCAACCTCTGTACCCGGGCCGGTTCACGTGGCGGGCGCTGGGTGGCGTTTGTGCGGTGCAGTTCATGGCCGAAGTTGAAGGTGTGCGGGTGCTGGGTGGGCAGCTCGACAAGCTCATGCATGCCGGAGACGACGCGAACGGGAAGCCCATTGGGGTCGGTCAAGTCCACGGACACTCCGCCGACCGCTTCCGCCAGCAGGCGAGTCTTACGCCCGGTCGCGCCCGCAAGCCGTTCCACATCCGCCCTCTCGGCAGCGGCGAATGCAACGCCCACGAACCGCGAGCTCGGACCGCGTTTGATGATGACGCACGGCGCGCCGGCGTCGGTGCCACGAAGGTGCACCTCGTCGGCGGTGTGCAGAACGGTGGTGAACCCGAACTCCCGGGCGAAGGTTTCCGCGCGGACCAGGTCCGGTTTCTCGAACTCCAGCCAGGCCAGATCGCGCACCTTGATCACGGGATTGCGGGAACGGCCGGGCTGCTCTGCACCCACTGCGCCGTGCTCACTGTGCAGGTTCTTATGGGCATCGACGGGTGTCGCCACGGGCTCTCTCCTCAGTCGGCTGACGATATCGTCACTTATTTGGGGCCTGCGGTCAAGGGTTTATGACGAAATGCTCAACATTGACTGTTTCTGTTAAAATTCGTCCATGAGCGACGCGCACCCAGCCGCCGACAACCGTTTGACGCGCCGCAAGATGCGCACCCGCGCAGCGCTTGTTCGTGCCGCTCAGGCGTTCATCGCGGCCGGCAAGTTCAACGTGCCGGTGCTGGAGATCACGCAGGCCGCCGACGTCGGGATGGGATCGTTCTACAACCATTTCGAGAGCAAGGAACAGCTTTTCCAGGCCGCCGTCAACGACGTGCTCGACGAGCTCGGCGCGATGCTCGACAAGCTCACC
>Ga0164297_10004943_pt1 | contig 11672 bp, 14 predicted proteins | sample GEODES058metaG_FD_113539 | JGI IMG/M metagenome (GOLD analysis project Ga0164297, IMG submission 113539) | Dystrophic lake water microbial communities from Trout Bog Lake, Wisconsin, USA - GEODES058 metaG | ecosystem: Environmental > Aquatic > Freshwater > Lake | place: USA: Trout Bog Lake... | reverse complement strand
CTGCTTACTGCTTACTGCTTACTGCTTACTGCTTACTGCTTACTGCTTACTGCTTACTGCTTACTGCTTAGACAAAACTTGCTTGACTTACGCTTCTATACGACTTGGCGTCAGCCCGTGTACCCGTAAACACCGCGGACTTGGTCGCGGATCACATGGCCGCCTTCAAGTTCAATGACTCGCTTTCGCATCTGATCCACAATTGTTGAATCGTGGGTTGCCATCACGACGGTCGTTCCCTCGCGGTTAATCCGATCCAAAAGTTTCATAATTCCAATACTTGTTGCTGGATCAAGGTTTCCAGTTGGCTCATCGGCGATGAGAATCATCGGACGACTCACGTACGCGCGAGCGATCGCTACGCGCTGCTGCTCACCACCAGAGAGCTCGCCGGGGCGACGGTCTGCCTTCTCTTCTAAGCCGACTAGCTCAAGAACCTCAGGGACTTCACGATTAATTTCTTTTTGGGAGTAGCCCAAGACGTGGAGCGTGAAAGCTACGTTCTCTGCAACGGTTTTGTTCGGCAAGAGTCGGAAGTCCTGAAACACGGTTCCAACCTGACGGCGCAGCTCAGGCACCTTGTGAGCAGAGAGTGTTCCCAATTCCTTGCCAGCAACAATGATGTTGCCCGAACTTGGGTGCTCCTCCCGAAGCACGAGGCGAAGGAAGGTGGATTTTCCGGAGCCGGAGAGGCCGACTAAAAAGACGAATTCACCCTTGGTGATCTCCAAATCAACCCCATCCAGAGCGGGACGCTCTTGCTTTGGATAGAGCTTGGTGACGTTCTCAAATTTAATCACCGCCGCAGTTTAGTTAGATCTGGCTCTCCGCACGCGGTTTACACACCTTTGAGCCTGTGAAAATCCACATAAATCGGAAATCAGAGAGCAAGTTTCTACCCACCCATGCAAGCGGAGAGCGACTTGTTCTACTTTTCAGCGGGAAGGAAGCAAGCTGTGCCGGTCATAGCGCTCCGAGTCTTCGGTTGCTCAATCGTCGGAGTATTCAGATCCGTGAGTTTTTCACGCACCCTGCAGGAAAGCAGCTCTATTCGGAGCGTTCTCTACTCATGCGCCAGCGAATTCCAGCTTCGATGAATCCATCGAGATCACCATCGAGAACTCCGGCTGGATTACCTACTTCATAGTCAGTTCGAAGGTCTTTCACCATTTGATACGGAGCAAGAACATAGGAGCGCATCTGATTACCCCATGAACCCGAGTTGTCGCCCTTGAGCGCATCGATGCGGGCTCGCTCTTCTTGGCGACGACGCTCAAGAAGCTTCGAGGCCAAGACCGCCATAGCGGTTGCCTTGTTCTGGATCTGCGAACGTTCGTTCTGACACGAAACAACAATCCCGGTTGGAATGTGGGTAATACGAACGGCGGAGTCGGTGGTGTTCACTCCTTGACCACCAGGTCCAGAAGAGCGATACACGTCTACGCGAATCTCTTTTTCATCTACTTCTAGGTGGTCGCTCTGTTCAACAACAGGCACTACTTCCACACCCGCGAAAGATGTGTGTCTGCGACTCTGGCTATCAAATGGAGAAATTCTCACAAGACGGTGAGTTCCCTGCTCCACCGAGAGAGTTCCGTAAGCGTAAGGAGCACTCACTCTAAAAGTTGTTGACTTGATGCCAGCCTCTTCGGCGTAGGAAGTTTCTAGGACATCGACTTTATATGAATGCCTTTCACAATATCGAAGATACATGCGCATCAACATTTCAGCCCAGTCAGCGGCCTCTACCCCACCGGCTTCGGATCGAATTGTTACGAGTGCATCACGTTCATCGTATTCACCGCTGAGTAGAGTTTGAACTTCTAGGTCACGAATCGACTTGGTTACATCGTCTAACTCATGGGCCATGTCGGCAAGGGCCTTATCGTCGCCCTCTTCTTGAGCTAATTCCAGAAGAACAGGAATATCTTCCAAGCGGCGGCGGATTCCAGTCACTCGATTCAGTGTTGCCTGCACACGCGATAGCTTGCTCGTAACAACTTGAGCCTTATCGGGATCGTCCCAAAGGTCCGGTGCACTTGCTTCGGCTTCAAGGGAAGCAGCATCCGCATTAAGTTTTGGCAGGTCAAGCACTTTCTCAATGCTCACCAGCGTTGCATCCAGCGCTTTAACTTCGAGAAGGTACTCACGCGCTGCCATGGGACCAGAGTATAGGGTTTCACGAAGAGGTTCGATAAATCACTCGACCAAGTTGCAGCTATCGCCCTGCCAACTGGCGGCTGACTCATGGCTATCAATCAGCCATATTTACACCTACACGAACAAGGGTCAACGCGTGTGAATCATTTTCTGCTCGAAGCGTTGGCAATCGACCCGCGTAAATCATTTTCAGGTGCAGGATTAGCGAGTTCCTCCCAAAATCGATGTAGCCGACATTGAAACAGCAATTTCTTCTCGAGATGAGTTCATGTTGAGAGGAAGTCGTACGGCACTAGAGATGCTGGATGTGAGCCCGACAGTTATTTCATCATTTTCGCATTGCCAACTTGAAATGGTTATCGTTGAACCTCGGAGCTGTGCAGTACTTATTGCGTGACTAAAAATCAGCGAGGCTGCGTCGCAATCAATCGGAACTCGGTACACCTGGCCGTCGCCTGCGGAATCATCGGCAGTGCGATCTCCTGCGTAATATCGATCGAGCGACAATGTATGGGCTGCCTGAGATAGTGCTACTTCCCCGACGTTTACAAGTTCTCTCTTAGCCACAAAGGCATCAGTGATATTGATTAGATTGAGTGAAAATATTAGAACGATAAGAAACAGTGCGATTATCAGCACTGAAAGACTTCCAGTCTCGTCGCGAACCGCACCATCCATATCGCCGCTGCTTATCGCCACGCATCCACCACTTGAACATCAGAAGCCGAAAATACCTGAGCCGGTATAGCCAAGAATCTGAGAATCCCAGAGAAAGACCGTGCAGGGGACATAAGTGTGGCGACCACTTTTACTTGTGAATTTGGAGTCAAACACGGGTCAGATTCGCAAGACACAGTAAGCGAGGGCACTTCCAAAATGCCCTGCTTGCTCAATACTTGTTGAGAAAACGCATCTAGCACCACATTTAAACGTGACTCTACGTAATCCGAACTAGGACTCGTCACATAGGCCCTAGCACTCTGCCGTGCCAAGATGAGCAAATCAGATTGAACGGTTGCTGACTGATGAATCGAAGTTAGATATATGACCAAAGGCAGGAAAAGCGGGATAGCAAGAATTACGAATTCGACAATTGCGCTTCCATCCTCAGATCGCAAAACATCTTCATACACATTCACCGGGTGACAACTCCATGAGCGCTTGGGATCCAGCTGGCATTGATCGGTGTACTGGCATTGATCGGGGTAGTGGCATCGATGAGTGTGAGCAATACGGTCGAGTTGGTTGTCGCAGTTCCTTTGATCATTCTTGAACAGCTATCCCTACGCTCGAGATTGCATCAGAGTTTGGCATCAGCGGAGAAATTGCTGGGATTGAATTGGACGAGTGAGCGATATCCATTGATCCCCCGCCAGGCAACGGGACTGCGACCACACTTCCAACACTGAGAAGTTCACTCAACGTACTGTTGCTCGAATTCGAGCTATCGGCTGTATTCCCCGAGTTACCACCCTGCACATTGCTGGAGCCCCCGGAGGTATTTCCCTGCCCGCTTCCCTCCGCAACAATTGCGGCACTAGCGACCCCCATGGCTTGCCTAGCAACACTGCCTTGAGTGATGGCATCTGCAGTGATTCGGCCGTAAACCCCGACCCCAACCTGAAGAACGCTTAAGAAGAGAATCATGAGCGGGATCAACGTTAGCGCGCTCTCAACATTTCCCTTTTCAGATCTCAGAGTGCGAACAATCGGATGAATCGTTGAACAAACTATTGGACGAGTCGTTGAGTGAACAGTTGGGCGAGTCGTTGAGCAAATCATCGAATGCCGTTCATAGAAGAGAGTGAAGTTCGAAGAATCTGCTCAATTTCAGGAGCAGCAAGAGTCCAAATGCCAGTTACAAGCCCTGTCGTCATTAAAACAACAAGAACCCAACCTGGTACATCCCCTCGTTCATCCGAGAGAGTGCGCGACAAGCTTTTCCAGCTAATTCTCCACTGATTATTCAACCTGAACGCCACATTGATCGGTACTTCTTTGCACAATTTTTCTAACTTTGAAGTGAAGGTAAGTGCCAGACTTAACCCCTGCGCCACTCCCCTCGCAATGTCTGGCACCACTCCCCTCGCAATGCTCCGTGCCACCCCGTTTGAAACGCCTGGCTTCATACCTCGTATCATCGTGTGTACTGGTGAATTCATTGTGGCCTCCTAGATTTGCTTATATTCAGTGATGGTTTTAACAACGTTTGCTTAAAGATTGTGGGATCCCGTCGAAGTTCTCGAAGTTCTCGAAGTTATCGAAATTCTCGAAGTTATCGCTGCTTTCGAAATTCTCGATCTTCTCGTTGGCGTGATGCGGCTAGCTCCGATCTACCTAACCAGCTTTGTTTTAGAATTTCATAGGCCCACTGCTCTACCCAAAGAAAAGTAAGAAGGCCATAGCGCAAACAAGACGGATATCGGCAGAATCAGGAAAACCACGGGAATCATTAATCCAATTTCAGCTTTGCCGGATGCTTCAAGCAGAGAAGTACGTTGCGCTTGTCGAACTTCTTCGACCTGCCTTCCGACCACTTCCAGCAGAGGTGATCCTCGTTCCACTGCAATCATTAACGAATCGCAAAATCGACGAACAATAGGCGAAGCAACTCTTTCGCTTAACATGTCAAGCGCCTGGCCGAAATTTGCACCGTGCTGAATGTCTTTAACAGCATCCCGCAAGACACCAGCAAATTCTCCACTCGCTCGCTCGCTTATTCTCGATAATGCTGTAGCTGGGCTGACGTTTGCGGATAAAAGAATGGCAAAGAGCTCAACGATCATCGGGAACTCTAGTTCGACAATTCCACGACTCTTTTTTGACGCTTGTTTATACCTAAACTCGCCATAGCCTTTATGGAATTCGAAACTAAACTCCTCCCACAACTCATTGATCGCAAAAGCAATTATTGGAAGAGCTAGCACGTATATTGCAAATGCCCTCATTTTTTAAAACCAAGTCGACTTGCTGCAAGATTCTGGCGATTCTGAATTTTTCTCAATATCGGTTTTTCAATAGTGATATTGCTTGGCATCGTTCGATTGCTTGGCATCGTTCGATCACCAGCAATTGCGTTAATTTTTCGATTACTTGTTCGCCTATCTTCCAACGTGACAAGGTCGCTGCCCGCAAAAATTCTGGGGATCTCTGGAATTCTTCCGACCTTGCTCATCCATAGGTATGCGATTCCACTAAGCATGACACCCATAGCAAGAATCAAGAATCCAGTGGGTGTTGAAAATGCAGCAACGGTTGTGGGTTGCGCCGACAAAATCAAGAGCAAAATCCACGGCGCAATGGCAGCAACTACAGCTGAATTTTTGACCCAACCAAGCTTCGCCTGAACCTCTCCGCGAACTGCTATATCGCTGCGAATAAAATCGCCCAGGGTTCTTAGCGTCAACGAAGTGTCCCGACTTCCCGCTCCTCGGGCGAAATCCAATACCTCGCAAACTTGATCGGCGATTGGATTGTTGAAGATTTCCTTCATCCACGCGAATACAACCGTGAGGTCATCACCCGCTTTTAGGCGGGTTTCAACTTCGAGAAAAATGCTGCGCGACTCTTCTGGACCTCGATGACCCAACGAGCAAATGGTTTCCGCAATTGAGAGACCAGCTCGCAAGCCTGAAATCATGTGATCGATGAGTTCTGGCCAGATTGTGGCGAGTAGTGCTCTTCGTTTTTCGTTTATTCGCTTAGCCACTATTAGTGGAATGGTGGCGCCGAAGAGGGCAAACGGGAGAGCTAAGCGAGTGGAATTCACTCCAAGCAGAGCGACCAGAAAACAGAAGAAACCCGAAAAAATAATGTGAATGGGCTGTGCTTGAACTCGGCCGAATTCATCGGTTTCGAGGATCTTCATCGATGTCGCCCGTTATCAGGCAAAATCCAAGGTCGTTGTACTGGAGGTTGGCCTTGCGGTGCTAGTTGGCCTTGCGGTGCTAGTTGGCCTTGCGGTGCTTGTTGGCCTTGCGTGGACGCAGCTTCAAAAACTGAAGCTCGAGAAATCAGCCTCCGTTCGGATTCGACAACGGTGTCAGGGAAATATTCAGAAGGCGGCGCCGAATCCGTAGTCGGTTGTGTTGCAATTTCTCCTACACGGTAAGGATTAGCCGAACGACTCTCTCCAGGAATTAACGATTGCTCTCGTCGCACTAACGAACGACTCTCCCTTGGAATCAACGAATGCTCACTTGGCGCAACGAGCCCAAACTCCTTCGCAAACGCCTCTTCTTCACGCATGACGACCGATGTAGGTCTACCTGAAGTTGCGCTTTGCTCGCGAAGATTCTCCGAATCAACAAGTCTAAAAGGATCAAGAAGGCCGCGTTGATAAGTTTCTCCATCAAATGTGAAGAGCGGTTCAACTTCAACTCGATCATTCTCGGTTCTCCCTGTCACATGAGCTATCTCTGAAATATGTCGAGCGCCAGTAGAACGAAGAATTGTCGTGTGAACCACAATATTGATCGTTGAAGCCACAATAGGAGCCACGAATTCGTATGAGATATTTCCGCCCGCAAGAAGTGGCAAAGTCTGTAATTTTGCAATCGCGTCGCGCGCTGAGTTGGCGTGAATGGTTGCCATTCCTGGTAGACCAGAATTAAGTGCGATAAGTAAGTCCAAGGCTTCCGCCTCACGAATCTCGCCAACGACCAACTGAGATGGTCGCATCCGGAGAGCTTCTTTTATCAATTTGCGGAGCGGAATTTCTCCCTCACCTTGCAAATTTGCAGGTCGAGTCTGTAACGCGATGCAATCTGGAAGTCGTGGTTTTAACTCGAATACTTCCTCAATCGTTACTACTCTTAGATGATTAGGGGTCGCACTTACAAGCGCATTAAGTAGTGTGGTTTTGCCGGCTTGGGTAGATCCACTCACCAAGATGTTGAGACCACTTGCGACAGCTTGTTGCAAAAATGTCGCCATTTCCTGAGTCATGACTCCCAGATCCGCCAAATCCGATAATGATTTCTCTCTGATCAAATGTTTACGAATATTCACTGCCCAGTGTGTGGCAGTAACTTCGGGTATGGCTACATGTAGGCGACTTCCGTCAGGAAGGCGCGCATCCACGAATGGGTGCGAAAGATCAAGTCGCCGACCTCCCCACATGAGCAGGCGCTCCACAAGGTCCCTCACGCCTTGAGAACTCATCACGACATTCGTCAGTTGACTTACGCCTGCTCGGGCGATGAAGACACGATGCGGTGAATTTATCCACACCTCTTCAATTGTTGGATCGGCCATCAAGTGAGCTAGCGGACCAAACTCTTCGTAATTCACTAATTCCGAATTACGTAGAGCTTCTGATTCAATGTCATTATCCCCACTTGTTCGTGTGGTTCGCACATCGTCGCGAACGTAAACCTCAGTGCTGGGAATAATCCAATGCTCGCTACCTGTGACTCTCTCCATGTATGAAGCAAACAACTCACACTGACAAAGCGGGCATCAAGAAAGGATCGCTGTGGACAACTTTGACCTGTGGACTACGTGCGTGGACTAAGCGCGTGGACTACGTGCGTGGACTAAGCGCGTGGACTAAGCGCGTGGACTACGTGCGCGGCTTCCGGGCGTGGTCACGAGCCCTGATCACTAAGCGCGGGCTTGAGCTTACGGGCTTGAGCTTGCGGGCTTGGGCGCCAGCACGTGAGCTACCAGTGGGTTGAAAAGTCCTCGGCTGAGTCTGATCCCACGTCACCGCAGAAAACTGGCCCTAGTATTGAAAGGTGAAATTGCGCTTTTCGAAATACGTCATCCGGCTCGTCTCATCACTTGCGCTTATTGCCGCATTGACTTCCTGTGACGCATCGCAGCCTTCACGTCACAATTCGCAACCTCCCGCTACTTCCAATTTCCCCTCCCCATCGCAGATGACAATTAAGAGTGCAATCACCAACCTGACAAAAAACTTCGAAGCAAAACATCCAGCTCTTGCAAACTGGAATGATCAGGAAGTTAAACACCAGTTAGATCAATCAATTCCTGTCGGTACCGCTTTGGATATCGGCTGGTTAATAATCTGGCCGACATTTACTACGGGCGAATTGTCGCGAGTGCTAATCCCCTGGCATCTTCTCGGCCAATCGACACAACCCCAACCTTCTTCATCGGGCCGGCAACTTCCCAAAGGCTCAATAACCCTTGGCTACACATTTACTGGCGGTTCCATTCCTAGTGATGCCGTAACCACCGCGCTCAAACACGTTATCACTGTGAGTGAGATGCAATCAGATTCGGATTTCGCAGCAGTAACAAATATTCGTCAGTCGATCCATTATCCACAATGGATAATCTTCAGCACAGTTCCATACTTGCCCGTCACCGACTCGGCTTATGGATTCGCTACTCTCATAAATGGAAACTGGGAAGTCGTCGATTTTGGAACCGCCAAAGTTGGATGCAATCGCGTTCCAGCTAGCGTGGAAGAAGAATTTGGATTTTCGTGCTGAATGATGAAGTGAGGTGAGTTATGAGAAGTAAGTTCGTCGGCTACGAGTCTTTTATCTCTAAAAAGCTGAGTCGTAGAAGTTCCATATTCTGTATTGGCTTGCTTGCGGCTGCCTCAATTGGTTTGGCTGCTTGTTCCGCTGGCCCCTACACCGAAGCAAATGGACTTCCCAATGTTGCACTGACCCCGGGTGTCCTCAATCCAGCTGTGTCTCAAGCGAATATCCGCTCCACCATATGTGTCGTTGGCTGGACTACTACCGTGCGTCCACCGGTGAGCTACACCAATCAGCTAAAGTATTCCCAACTTCACTCTGGGTATAACCTCAATGGCGATACCAATCCAAAAGATTACGAAGAAGATCACCAAGTTCCACTCGAAGTAGGCGGTAATCCCAGCGATCCTAAGAATCTCTGGCCAGAGCCTCGCAACATCAGATACGGCTCATTCATTAAAGACCAATTAGAAAATCAAATGCACCACTTGGTTTGCACTGGCGCAATCTCACTTAAGACTGCACAAGCTGCCTTCCTCGGAAACTGGGAGCAGGCATATTCCAGATATGTAGGAAAACTTCCTTAAGCTAATTTCCATCCAAAGGCTTGACCGATAACACGAGCGCTCTCGCGACCGTCGTGCCACTTATGCGCGAAGGCTGGGCCCTCGGTTGGTCGAGGCCGTTCACTAGCAACTCGTCGGATTTCTGATTCTAAATTCGAAGGATTGATATTTATCAGAGGGGTTGATGAGGTAATTACGTCTTCACCATCCGAGGTATCGATAAAGCTCATGACAAGACGACCAGCTGCTAAAGCCTCAACCGCGAAAACACCTATGACTCCCATCATTTGATCTATGACGAGATCGGCCTGGGCTAACATCTCAGGAATCTGATCATGAGGGACTGGTGCGGGCTTAATAAAATCGATAACACCTTCAGTATCTAATTTTTCCAAGATTGGCAGAATAATTTCGGCCGATTTGAGCCATGACCTACTTGGAAGATAAAGAACCCGAAGGGCGTCGGTTGGAAAGATTGGAAATTCGACAGCTACTCGGTTGAATTTTTCGTAATCGATAACAACAGGTAGCCAGTGTGCATCAGGAACTTCGCGCAGTAAATCGCGAGTTGAAACGAAAATCGGAATATTTTTCTTGCGAACCAGAGGGAGCACTTCCCGATTTTCATTACTGCGCTTACGTAAGTCCTCTGTCTCCGGACGTTGGGTGTTGAAGGGAGAAAATGAATATCGAGAAGCGTGGGCATCTACATCTCGAATGTCGCTGCCATGAAATATTACGCCAACTTTTTTTCCAATGGTCCGCATGAGCTCTAGGTCTTCAAGGACCTGGTGAGATCCATCGCGAACATTTTCGATCCTGAACATTGGTCGGAGTGACTCGAAGAGAACTACATCTGCTGTACTTGCGACGCGTTGCACTAACGCAATTCTTTCCGGCAATTTAAGCCAGCTTTCACGATCGATCGAGAGATCTGTGGTAAACCACTCGGATACTGGATCGCTCGAAATTCGAAGCGAACTGGATTTTGCACCGACACGTGAGAGGGCCCGCGACCATTCGTTTCCTTGATTCGCAGAGTTTGTTGGACCGATGAGAAAACTAGGTCGCAACTTTCGGGCCAGGCTCGGAAGTCCGCGCGGGGATACGCGCTGAGGTTCCCGCGTGGTTGATTTCCGAAGCCCGAGCAACGACAAGCTCTGAGCAATACGACCGACGCGATAGCGAAGGGAGCGTTTCAACCCAAGGGCTTTAAATTTTGTCTCGCGCTCAGTCTGGGTACGCCAATGCAGAAAACGTTTCTTTTGATCGTACAGGTACTGATGTAGCCGCTTGCCCAGAATTCTTCGCACAGCGTCAGTATGCCATCGGCAAGTTAAATCGAGGGCAAACCAGGGTTTAAATCACTCGGGCAGAATCTCTACTTCAAGCCAACTTGTGATTTTTCACCGAATCATGGCCGACATCTTTAGCTCGCTCATGAGTCTTACGAATTTGAAGTTGCAAACTCTTGACCGCAAGATCGAACGCCGCGAGGTCGTTAAATGCTTGACCCTCAGCTCTAAAGAATGGTCCACTGCCATGCGACGTTAAAGTCACCGAATGAGAGGACTTTCCGAAATGGGGATTCTGCTCATGTTTAATCTCAACTTTCACACCATCCACCGGGATGCTAAATCTCTCCAAGCTTCTCAGTTTTTCGCTTGCAATATCTTTGAAATCTTCTGCGAGGACTGCACTGCGAGTATGAAAGATGATTTCCATGATTTGACGGTACTCCTCCACTTTGTGCTTCACAATAGGGAATGGAAAGTTTTCCCATTTTTTCGATGAGAAAACTTTCCGCCAGGACTTTGTTATAGCCCTAAAACAGGCTTCAAACGTCGAAACAATCCCTTCTTCTTTGGAGTCGATTTTGCAGCGATTTTCTTGGAAGCTGGTGCTGGCGCCTTAGCGACCGAATCCCCAGATTTTTGAGTAGTGATGAAATGAGAACCAACTGAATCTGAGGCGGTTAGATTTTTTGCCGAAGCATCAGTCGCTGGAATTACAGGGTCTACTTTATTTTCAGTTCCTGTTTGGGATGTTGTCGCTGGCGTACCTGCCGTTGCCTTAGTTGCCATTGCCAACTTTCGCTTTTCTGCTGCGGCCGCTGCCTTAGACATTTTTGCTGGCTTCGCGACCTTTGCTGGCTTCGCGACCTTTGCTGGCTTTGCGACCTTTGCTGGCTTTGCGACCTTTGCTGGCTTGGTTGCCTTTGTAGCAACGAGAGCCACGTCGGCTCCAGTAGGTGCAGAACTCGCCACGCCTTCATTAGATGTTGTTGCAGCTGTCTGTTCTGCTTGAGTTGCATCAACCGGCACTACGACCATCTGTGGTTTGCGTGTTACTACTTTCTTAGGAGATTTCTTCTTTACTAATGCTGCTGGGGAATCCACTACTGCTGACTTCTTAGCGGTAGCTGACTTCTTAGCGGTAGCTGACTTCTTAGCGGTAGCTGACTTCTTAGCGGTAGCTGACTTCTTAGCGG
>Ga0164297_10004942_pt1 | contig 11676 bp, 13 predicted proteins | sample GEODES058metaG_FD_113539 | JGI IMG/M metagenome (GOLD analysis project Ga0164297, IMG submission 113539) | Dystrophic lake water microbial communities from Trout Bog Lake, Wisconsin, USA - GEODES058 metaG | ecosystem: Environmental > Aquatic > Freshwater > Lake | place: USA: Trout Bog Lake... | reverse complement strand
TCGAGCATGTTCTTGAAGTCCATGTTGCCGCCCACGTTGAGCTGGTAAGTGTGGTCGAGGGCGAGGCCGCGGTCTTCGAACAAACGGGCAAGCACGCGGTGAACGATGGTGGCGCCCACCTGGCTCTTGATGTCGTCACCAATGATTGGCACACCGGCGTCAGCGAACTTCTTGGCCCAGACGGGGTCGGAAGCGATGAACACGGGAATGGCGTTGACGAAGGCGCAACCGGCGTCGAGAGCGGCCTGCGCGTAGTAGCGCTGGGCCTCTTCGGAACCGACGGGAAGGTACGAGACCAACACTTCGGCGCGAGCGTCGCGAAGGGCCTGGGCGACGTCAACGGGCTCGGCCGGCGACTCTTCGATCGCGGCGAGGTAGTACTTGTTCAGGCCGTCGAGGCTGGGGCCACGCTGAACGGTGACGCCGATTTCGGCGACGTCAGCGAACTTGACGGTGTTGTTCATGCCACCTTCAATGGCCTTGCTCAAGTCCTGGCCCACCTTGGAGGCGTCAACGTCGAACGCGGCAACGAAGTCGAGGTCGGAAACGTGGAAGCCGCCGAGCGTGACGTGCATCAAGCCGGGAACATTGTCGCCTTCCTTGGCGTCCTTGTAATAGGTAACACCTTGAATCAGTGAGCTAGCGCAGTTTCCAACGCCGGCAATGGCCACGCGAATCTTCTCCATGGCACTCCTTTCTTACTTCGCCTCGTTGGCGAAGGTTTGCTGATTATTGCGTTCGGTGGACAACAGGGTGTCAATCCACTCGAGGTCCAACTCGACGCCCTTTGCCGCGTGCGTCATAACGCTGCGGGCGTAGGTGTCGAGCTGTTCATTGCGAGCGCCGGCCTGCAATTCGGCGAGGCGCTCAACAAGATCGGTGCGGCGACGCTCGAGGAGCGTCACGCGAAGCGAAGGGGTCAAATATTTGGCGAGGGCCATGCGCAATGAGAAGTTGCGCCCGTCGTCCACGGTGGCCGGGTCGGCCAAGAGTGAAACGAAGGTGCTGCGGCCCAGCTCAGTAATGCGGTACACCTTGCGGCCACGACGACCTAGTGACTGCGTTGCGCGCAGGGCACGCAAGGAAGCACGCTCACCACTTAGCGACCCGGTTGAAAGAGCGGAGGGCTTGGCGTCGGGGGCGAGAACGGCCTCGACCATGCCCTGGCGCTCCAGTCGAGCGAGGGCGGGGTAGATCGAACCGAAGGAAAGATTGGCACTGACACCGAGACGATCGCGAACTTGGGTACGAATCTCGTAGCCGTGATGCTCACGGTCCATGAGTAGTCCAAGAATGGCCAAATCCAACATATGTTTCATTCTATCGTTTCGATACATCGAAATGCAATAACCCTCTGTTGAGGGGTCGAATTTGGGGCGGTAGTCTCCTTTCTAATGAAAAAAGACCCACGCGCTACTACGGCTGACGGTGCCGTTGTTGAGTACGGACTCGTTCGTCACGCCCTTCTTTCAAAAATTGCCGCGGGTGTCCTTCGCCGTGAAGACGTCTGCGACGCCCACCCGGAACTACTGCGAGCGGCGACCAACATTGGCCGCCGCACGGGCGAGCAGTGCCCCGTGTGCGAGGAGCGGGAGCTGGTTGAGGTCACCTACGTCTTCGGAGCCCGACTGCCCGCCGGTGGCACCTGTCCTCTGACGCGTAGTGAGTTGCTCAAATTAGAGCGGCGGGCCGAACCGGTGCAGTGCTATGCCGTCGAAGTGTGCACGAACTGCAAGTTTCATCACCTCGTTCGCAAGTGGGCCGCTGGCGGCAAGGTTGCGCGGGGCCAACGTCGGGTTCGCCAATGAACGCCCCGCAGCTGCGCGCGCATAAGCGCCGCGCGGGCAAGGCGCCGCTCGTCATGATTACCGCCTACGACGAACCATCGGCCCGGTTGGCTGACGCGGCTGGCGTCGACCTGTTGCTCGTGGGTGACTCTGTGGCCAACGTGGTGCTCGGGCACACCGACCAGTTACACGTCACGCTCGAGGCCATGGTGCACCACACCGCCGCGGTCGCCGCGGCCTCGCCGCGGGCCATGATTGTCGCCGACATGCCCTGGTTGACCTACCACGGCACCCCCGAAGCCGCCGTCGCCAACGCCGGAGCGCTCATTCGAGCCGGTGCGAGCGCGGTGAAGCTCGAAGGTGGGGCCAACCGATCCTCCGTGGTCGAGGCCATTTTGAGCGCTGAAATTCCCGTGGTTGGCCACCTCGGCCTTACGCCGCAGAGCGTGCTGGCCTTCGGTGGCTTCAAGGTCCAAGCGAAGACCAGCGAAGCGGCCAAACTGCTGCTGGAGGACGCGCTGGCGCTCGAAAGTCTCGGCGTCTGCGCCATTGTTATTGAAGGCGTACCCGCTCAGGTCGGCACGGACGTGACCCACGCACTGGGAATTCCGACCATCGGCATCGGCGCGGGGCCCGATACGGACGGTCAGGTACTGGTCTTTCACGACCTCCTTGGACTGACCGCCACCAAGCCGGCCAAATTCGTTCGCCGCTACGCCGACGTCGGCGAGGTCATCACTACGGCGATTAGCCGCTACGCCGCCGACGTGCGATCGGGTGATTTCCCGAACGAGTCGGAGGCCTATCCGACCCCTGACGAGCTGCGCCACTAGCGAATCCTTGGTATTTGGGCTAAAGTAGTCAGTCCCGCGAGTGCGGGGAAGTACCAACTCACCCTGCTCTGTCTTCCGCAGAGCCCGATTCGTCGGACCAGAGGGAAAGGAATGTGGCCATGAGGCCTTATGAAACCATGATTGTGTTCGACACGACCGTCGACGCACAGTCCATCCAGGTAGCGCTCGACCGAGCACTGGACACCATTCGCAATAATGGTGGCACCCCCGGAACCATCGACCGTTGGGGCAAGCGTCCCTTGGCGTACGAGATCAACAAGCGCAAAGAGGGCTACTACGTGTTGGTGGAGTTTGCTGGCGTTCCCGTCACTGTTGACGAGCTCGACCGCATCCTCACCCTCTCGGACGAAGTCCTGCGCTTCAAGATTCTCCGTCGCAACGAGCGAGCCAAGTCCAGCCGTGTCACGGCTGAGGCATAGGTTCGGACGCTCGACCCTAAGGAGAAATGATGGCGGATAACACCATTACCATCGTGGGAAACGTCACCCGTGACCCCGAACTGAAGTTCCTCAACAGCGGCAAGGCGGCCCTTCGTCTTTCCGTTGCGGTGAGCCGTCGTTGGACGAATCGTCAGACCAACGAGCAGCAAGAGCAAACGACCTACTTCGACGTCCAGGCCTACGACGCCTTGGCGGAGAACGCGGCCAACTCGCTGCAGAAGGGCAACCGCGTTGTCGTGACTGGCCGCATCGAGTCTCGTTCCTACGAGACCGAGAGTGGCGAGAAGCGTACGGCGTGGGAAATCAACGCCGAAGAGATTGCCCCAAGCTTGCGCTGGGCAACCGCTCAGGTAACCCGCACCCCCCGTCCCGAAGGTGGTTCCACCTACGGCAACGGCGGCGGTTCGAGCTACCAGCCCCAGACCGCAGCACCCGCACAACCCACTTCCTACCCCTTTGATGAGGAGCCTTTCTAATGCCCCGTAAGAATATGCCCACCCTGCCCAAGCGGGCCCCGAAGATCGACACCCGCCGCGGTGCCAAGAAGAAGCCCTGCTCCTTCTGCCAGCACGGCGTCGGCGCGGTCGACTACAAGGACCTCGCTCAGCTGCGCAAGTACATCTCGGACCGCGGCAAGATCCGCGGCCGCAAGGTGTCCGGTAACTGCCAGCAGCACCAGCGCGACGTGACCGACTCGATCAAGACCGCTCGCGAACTGGCCCTGTTGCCCTACACGCAGCGCACCGTGACTGAGCGTCGTAGCGGCCGTGGTGGCCGTGACGACCGCGGCCGTGGCCCACGCCAGGACCGTGACCAGGTGTCCGCCGCCGAGAACGAAGAGTTGCTCGACGACGCCAGCACCGCTGAAGAAGTGTTCGAAGAAGCTTTGGTTGAGGAGGCCGGCGAATGAAAGTCCTACTCCGTAGTGATGTAAAGGGTGTCGGCCGTCGTGGCGACATCGTCGACGTGAAGAAGGGCTACGCCCGTAACTTCCTGCTCCCCACCGGCGCTGGCCTCGAAGCCAACGCCGCCATGGAGCAGCAGGCTGCCTCGATGCGCAAGGCCCGTGACCTTCGTGACGCCGCCAGCCGCACTGCCGCCGAGACCCAGCGTGCCGTCATTGAGGCCGCCACGGTGACCGTGGCCGCTCGTGCCGGTGCCAACGGCCGCCTGTTCGGTTCGGTGACCGAGGCTGACATCGTCAACGCTCTGCGCACCGCCACCAACATCTCCCTGGACCGCCACGCCATCTCGATGGACGAGCACCTCAAGGAGCTAGGCAGCGCAACCGTGACCGCGACGCTGTTTGACGGCGTTGTGGCAACCATCAAGGTTGAGGTCGTCGCCAAGTAGTTTCGCTGTGCAAAGGAGCCGGGGTCTTCGGACCCCGGCTTTTTTGTTGTCACACCACGATGAAACACTGTGTTTCCCACAGGCTTTTCCACACGTTGTTGTTCTTGTGTTGCACAGCCAAAATCGACAACCGTTGAGGTCTTATGACGCAGATTGAATCCGACCGTTCCCGTCCCGCCGCTCCGCCCCGTATTCCACCCCACGCTCTCGAGGCCGAAGAGTCCCTCATTGGCGCCATGTTGTTGTCGCCGGAAGCTGTTTCCAAGGCGTACGAGATGGTCGACCCCGAAGACTTCTACCGTCCACTGCACGGGCAGATCTTCTCCGCGATTCTGGCCCTGGCCAACGCCGGCGAACCAGTCGACCTCGTCACGGTGCAGGCCAAGTTGCAAGAGCAGGGGGTGGTCGCAATCGACCTCGGCCTGCTGTCATCGCTGTCGGTCAATACGCCCTCGGTGAACAATGCCGGCCACTACGCGCAGCTCGTGCACGAGAAGGCCCAGCAGCGTCGACTCATCGCCGTCGCCAACGAGATTGCTGACGACTCCTATAAGCCGACCGACGACGTGGTGGCGCTCATTGACGACGCTGAGCGCAAGATCAACCAGATTGGAGACGAGAACAAGATCGACACCGTGTCGCCCCTGCAGCGACTGCTGGTCGAAGAAGCCAACATTCTCGAGACTCGCGGTGAAACCCGTGGCCAGTTCAACGGCCTCGAAACGGGGTATCGCTCGCTCGACCTCATTCTCCAGGGCCTTCAGCCCCACGCGCTCACCATCGTGGGTGCTCGCCCCGCCATGGGTAAGACGGCCTTCGCGCTCGGCATCTTGACCCACGTCGGTGCCGTGGTAAAGCGACCGGCCCTCTTCTTCTCAATGGAAATGAGCCGCCAGGAGCTGGCCGAACGAATCCTCGCCTCAACGGCCCGTATCGACTCGGCGAAACTGCGCACCGGTGACTTAAGTGACGCCGACTGGAACCGTGCGCAGGAGGCTTTCGGCTACCTGCAGTCGGCCAAGGTCTTTATCGACGACAACCCGGTGCTGACCGTGATGGACATTCGTTCACGGGCCCGACGCATCAAGCAGGAGAATGGCGACCTCGGCGTCATCATCATCGACTACTTACAGCTCATGACGAGCCGCTCGAAGGCCGAGAACCGCCAGGTCGAAGTGGCGGAGATGAGCCGTGCCCTCAAGATCCTGGCCCGCGAACTCTCCTGCCCCGTTATTGCGCTGTCGCAGCTCTCGCGTGCCCTCGAGGCGCGCGCCGACAAGCGCCCAATGATGAGTGACCTTCGCGAGTCCGGTTCGCTCGAGCAGGACGCCGACGTTGTCCTCTTCCTTTACCGTGGCGAGCAGTACAGCCAGGACGTACCGAACGACAAGAAGTCCGAAGCCGAGGTAATCGTCGGTAAGAACCGTAACGGTCCGACGAAGACGGCCTACCTCACGTGGCGCGGCGAGTTCGCCCGCTTCGACAACGTGGCGGACACCTCGAACTTCTAGTCCGAGTCAGTGCGTGGTGTGTTTGCGTGAGCGCGTGGCCCGCAGGAGCAACGTGGTGACCAGACCAATCGCGAGACCGAACACGAGAAAAACCGTGGCGCCCGGCAGCACCAACGTCACGCTCTTGGAGAAGACTGCGTAGAGGGCGAGCACGCCGACGCCAGTAGTGACGCCATCGGGCATAAACCGGTTGGTCCGCCACGTGAAGCCACGTTGACCGACGACAATGGCGGTGAGGGCAAAGACCCACCCCACGAGCAGCGCCGGACGGAATCCGCTGCCGAGGGCGCACCAGAGTACGAAGACGGCGGCTGTGATCACGCCCAGTCCCCGCAGCGAACGTCGATTACTGACTCGGCCCTCCCAGAGTGCGTATCCCGCGACGCCCCCCATCACCGTGAGCGCCACGAGGTTCCAAGTGAAGGTGATGGAGAGGCTGGCCGCGAAGGCGGCGACGATGGTCAGTTCGCGAAGGAGTGGCGCCGGCTCGAGGTTCTGGCGCACGAGGGCCTCGAAGAGAACTGCGAGCAAGACAAAGAAGGTCGCCCAGAGCAATGTGGTGCCACTGATGCGCAGGGCGAGCAAGAGTCCGCCAAAGATGCCTCCCGCGCTAACGGCGGTGGCCACGAGTTGGATCGGGCGATTGGCGCCCCGCCACAGGTAGCCATTCAGCAGCAGCGCCGCCACGGCGACGACGAGAAGGCCATCGTCGTGCGCAACGCTTTTCGATGCGAACTCCTTGATCAAAGCAGCGAGAACCAGAACAACTCCCAGCGCACCGATGACGTCGAGCACGCCCGCCAGCGTCGGGCCCTGCTGCACGTTGAGACTGGTAATGCGCCACGCACCGAAGAATCCGAGTGCGGCAAAGAGCCCGCCAATAATGAGCACACCGGGAATCTGTTCCTTCGGGGTCAACGTGCCGATGACGTTGGTCAGGCTGGCCAGCAGTACGACCAGTCCAATGGTGACGCCAACCACCGTGCCGACACTTAGGGAACGTGGGAGTGTTGCCTCGACGTGCGAGGCTGCCAAGGTGATTTCGCCGTCGTCGGCCCGAGCCATCTGAAGTTCGTAACGCGTAATGGCGGTGACCTGATCGTCCGTTAGGAGATTGGCGTCACGCCAGCGACGAGTCCACGATTGCCAGTCACTAGCACTCACGGGTTTCCTTTCGCCGTTGACCGTAGTTTGCACCAAATTTGTGACCTCTGTAGTGCTCGGGGCGAATTATTTCTGAAGCCGTGACCGGTAGGTTGAGTGCCATGTCCGCAACCCCCTTAGCCCTGACCTCGCTGACGAAGCACTTCGGCACGACCGTGGCGGTACAAGACGTCACGCTGAACGTGGCGGCCGGTGAGGTGATGGGTTTTCTGGGGCCGAACGGCGCTGGCAAGACCACCACGTTGCGCCTTGCGCTCGGACTCTTGCGTCCCACCTCGGGCAGCGCCGCGGTGCTCGGTCACCCCGCGGGGTCCGATGAAGCGAGGGCTAACGTTGCCTACGTCCCAGGCGACGTCACGCTTTGGCCCCAGTTGACGGGCGAAGAGACGATTTCCTTTCTCGCATCACTGCACGGCTCAACCGATGAGCGCTACCGCGATGAACTCATCGAACGTTTTGAACTGAATCCCCGGAAGCGACTTCGCGCCTACTCCAAGGGGAACCGTCAGAAGGTGGCCCTGGTGGCCGCCTTCGCTTCACGCGCGCCGGTCCTTCTCCTTGACGAACCCACTTCGGGTCTCGACCCGTTGATGGAACGGGTCTTTCGCACCTGCGTGCGCGAAGCGGCCGACCGGGGACAGGCGGTGTTACTCAGCTCCCACATTCTGGGAGAGGTCGAGCACCTGTGCTCCGACGTCGCCATGATTCGCGGCGGCCGACTCGTCAGTGTGGCCTCGATTGCCGAACTTCGCTCGCGAGTTGGCACGGCCTACGACGTGGCCGGTGACGATCTCGATTTCACGGGTGTCGACGGCGTCTCGGTGGTGATGTCACTGCCCGACGGCGTCCGCGTCAAGGTGGTGGGATCACTCGCGCCGTTCTTTGCGGCGCTGAACCGTCAAGCCGTCACCGGACTGACTAGTCACGAGTCGAGCCTCGAAGACATTTTCTTGTCCTTCTACGACGAGCCCGCAGCGCACTAGTGCCCCGTCCCCACACCTTGCTCTGGCGCCAACTGCGCACCTCGACTGCCGTGATGATCGGCATCGTGCTGTTGTCGATCGAGATTGGTATTCGTGCCTACGCCGTCAGTGGTGGAGCCCGAGGCATGATCGCTATCGCCCCACTCTTGCAGAACCCGGCGGTGGCCGCCCTCGAGGGTCGCATTAGTTCCCTTGCGAGTGCAGGTGCTTTCGTGGAGTGGAAGATGGCCACCTTCTTGTTGCTGGCCGTGTCCACGTGGGGCGCGATTTCGGCCACTCGAATAACTCGATTGGCCGAGGACGAAGGAACGTGGGACCAACTCGTACTCGGTACGACCTCACGGGCCGCCGTGCTGTGGCAGGCGGTGGCCGTCCTCGCCGAAGCCGGACTGCTGTTGGGCGTTGCGGCCGGTGCACTCTTCGTCGCGAGCGGCGCTCGAGTAGTGGACACGCTGCTCTTCGCCCTCGGTCTCGTGGCCGCACTCTGGACGGGGGCCGCGTTGGGCCTGGTCAGTGCGCAGCTCGTGGCGCCCCGCCGCGTGGCCTCCCAGGTGGCCTCGAGTGTCGTGATGGCGATGGAACTGATTCGTATTGCCGCCGATGCGTCGACCCACACGCTGGCGTGGCGTAATGCGAGTTTCTTTGGGTGGATTGAAGATGCCGGGGCCTTCGACCACCATCACCCCTTCGCCTTCCTGCCGGCCCTTGGCGTCCCACTGGTGCTGGCCACGGTGGCCTGGGGCCTCCAGGGACGTCGAGACGTTGGTCGAGCACTTTGGGTGCACGGTGACGAACGTCGCCCCGCGACGAGGTTGCTCGGCTCACCACTGACCTTTGCGTTGCGGGAACGGCGCACGAACTGGCAGGTCTGGACCGCCGGTTTTGTGCTGTTGAGCTTTGTCGTGGGCTACCTAACGCACGCCTTGATTACGCTGGCGAGCACCGATCCGAAGTTTGTGGCGCTGCTCGATCGGTGGGGCTTTAGCGCCATGATCCGCGGGATTGGTTTCGTGGCCGGCACGGGAACACAGTTCTCCTTCGCCCTCGCGATGTTCGTCGTCGCCTGGGTAACGCAGCTCGCCACCGATGAACTGTCTGGTCGGCTCGACACCCCCTTTGCGTCCGGTGCTCGTCGCTCGACGTGGCTACTGGGGGTCATCATCACCGGCACGGTGGCCGTCTTGCTGACCGCATTGGTAACGGCCGGCGTACTGTGGCTGGGCGTTGAAGTGTCGGGCTCGGTACTGGCCTTCTCCAGCATTCTCGAAGCACTCGGGAGTGCCCTCACCCTGCTGCCCTTCGTGATTGGACTCTGCGTCGCCCTGTGCGCCTGGTTTCCTCGTGGCGCCTTCGCTACGGCCACGGGGCTTCTCAGCACGGGCTTCTTGCTAGCCCTGCTGGGCCCCGTGCTGCACTGGCCCCACTGGCTGGTTGGCCTGTCCCCCTTCCACTACTTGCGGATGGTGCCGCTGCAGTCGCCGGACTGGTCGGGACTGGCCGTTCTCAACGGCGTCGGTCTCGTCGTCGGTCTCGCCGCGGCGCTGACGTTTACTCGTCGCAACCTGCGGGGCTGATTTACTTCGGCGGCATGCGAATGCCGGCGTCGAGACGGACCGACTCGGCATTCATGTAGCTGTTGCGCAGGAGCTCGAGGACGAGTGAGGCGTACTCACCGGGGAAGCCCAGGCGCTTGGGGAAGAGGACACCTTCACCGAGACGAGCCTTGAACGCATCGGACTCGGGGCCGACACCGTAGATGGGGGTGTCGATGAGGCCGGGCAAGACGGTGTTGACTCGGACGCCAATGGCGGCGAGGTCACGCGCTAACGGCAAGGTGAGTCCGACGATGCCGCCCTTAGAAGAGGCGTAGGCGACCTGGCCAATCTGGCCGTCTTCGGCGGCTACGGAGGCCGTATTAACGATGGCGCCGCGCTGGCCGTCGGGGTCGGGCGCGTTGTGGCTCATGGCGGTGGCCGCTAGTCGACAGACATTAAACGTGCCGATCAGGTTGACTTCGACCACCTTGCGAAAGACGTCGAGGTCGTGGGCCGAGGCGAACTCCCCATCTTTGCCAATCGCTCGCTGGGCCCAGGCAATACCGGCGCAGTTCACGACCGACCACAAGGGGGCGACTTTGGTAGCAACGTTGATTGCTTCAATGACGTGATCGGCGTTCGTCACGTCGCAGTGCACGTAGCTGCCACCGATGTCACTGGCGACCTGCTGGCCCCGCTCATCTTGGAGGTCGAGAAGGACGACGTGAACGCCCTCGGCGGCGAGGGCGCGGGCGGTGGCTTCACCGAGGCCGGAGGCGCCACCGGTGACGAGGGCTGAGGTTGCGACGAGTTCCATACTGCTCCTTGCGTGGTGTCACTACTGAGTCAAGCAGATTGGGGCGAGGCCGTGACGGCGTGCCCTAGCCTGTAGGGGTGCCATCGGTCTACGAATTCGAACCAGCGGAACTCGCCACCTTCCTTGACGGCGAGCCAGGGTACCGCGTCGACCAAATTTGGCAAGGGCTGTGGCGCGATGGTCTCGAAATCGGCGACATCACGACCATTCCTAAGGCCCTGCGCGCCCAGCTGGGGGAACGACTCCCGTCAGCCCTTGAGGTGGCCAACGATGTCGAATCAGACAATGGGGCGACGCGTAAGTGGGTATTCCGTCTCCACGACGGCGCCACTATCGAAACCGTCCTCATGCGCTACGCCGACCGGGTAACGGTCTGCGTCTCGTCCCAGGCCGGCTGTGCCATGGGCTGCACCTTCTGCGCCACCGGCCAAGCCGGTTACAGCCGCCAGCTCACGCCGGGTGAGGTCATTGAACAGGTGATGTTCGCTTCGCGTGCGGCAGCGCCCCGGCGACTCAGCAACGTGGTCTTCATGGGCATGGGCGAGCCCCTCGCGAACTACGACACCACGGTGGCCGTCGTTCGCCGACTCCACGAACACAAGGGCATGTCGGCTCGCCATCTCACCGTCTCCACGGTAGGTGTGGCCCCGGCCATTGAGCGACTGGCCGAAGAAGGCTTGCCCTTGACCCTGGCCGTGAGTTTGCACGCCGCGAACAACACCACGCGTGACGAGTTGGTGCCCCTTAATCGCCGGTACCCACTCGAGCGCCTCTACGAGGCCTGTGAGAAGTGGATCGCCACGACCTCACGACGACTCAGTTTCGAGTGGGCGCTCATTGACAACGTCAACGACACCGACCAGGCCATTGACGAGTTGGCCGAGTACGCCCTAGGTCTCAACGCCCACGTCAACCTGATCCCCCTGAACCCCACGCCGGGTTACCTCGTGATGGGTTCGACTCCCGAGCGGGTGAACGAGTTCCGCGACGGTCTGGTGGCCCAAGGGGTCAATGTCACCGTGCGTAATACGCGGGGCCGTTCCATTGACGCGGCCTGCGGGCAGTTAGCCGCCGTCACCAACGCTAAGCGCCGGCCGGTTACCTTGCGTAGTCGTTAGTCGGCGACGTCATCCCAGAAGTAGCGCCGGCGCCACGCCAGGGCGAGGACACCGACAACGCAGGCCAGACCACCCGAGACGATTGAAAGCTCGGTCGAGCTGATTGCCGCGACG
>Ga0164297_10004940_pt1 | contig 11679 bp, 16 predicted proteins | sample GEODES058metaG_FD_113539 | JGI IMG/M metagenome (GOLD analysis project Ga0164297, IMG submission 113539) | Dystrophic lake water microbial communities from Trout Bog Lake, Wisconsin, USA - GEODES058 metaG | ecosystem: Environmental > Aquatic > Freshwater > Lake | place: USA: Trout Bog Lake... | reverse complement strand
TGTGAGCAGGCCAAGCAGCGCCCACAGCGACAGCTCTGGTGGTCCACCATCTTCTTCCTCGTCCTCGTCTTTCTCAGCATCGTCAAGCAGAGGCTTCATCTCAGCAGAGGTGCCCTCCCCTGAGACGCTCTTGGTTTTCCCCTTCTCCTCTTCTTTCTCGGCTGGGAACAGCGTGAAGCGCAGCACGGCTGCGTACATGGCCAACAGGATGATGCTCGTCGCGCGGCTGTCACGCAGAATGTTCTTCTGTGCGGCTGGGGTGCTGCTCTCTACCGCCCCTCCAGATGAGGCCGCGATGGTTGGCAGCACGATGCCGACTGCGCCGATGAAGAGGATGCCCATGTCCGCGAGCGCGATTTCGCTGTTGAAATTCTGGCTTTTGGACAGGAAGAAGCAGAGTCCCACAACCAAGAGGAGGTTGCTCAATACACCACCCAGCAGAGCTGCCTGTTCCACAGCCACCAGGCCGTGGCGGACAGCCTGCACCAGGATGATGGCCTCCGTCGCGTTGCCCAGCGTCGCGTTCATCAAGCCGCCGAGCACGGGGCCGCACCAGTCAGAGAGGCCCTCCGTGAGATCCCCCAGTAGCATGGCCAGTGGCAGCAGTGCCAAGAACGCCAGGCCGAACTCCGCGGCAGGGCCCCACTTGAGGAGGATGGCCACGAACGCCAGCACCGAGGTCGCCAGCAGTGCGCCCAGCAGGAGGTAGGAGTTCTGAACCAAGTGGATGAGACCAACCTGGTCGTTGGACACATCTGACCACGTGCGCTCCTTCGCGCCCTCCACGTCTGTCGGCCCCTTGGACTCCTCACCCGGCTCCTCGCCGCTTTGCTCGCCTTTCGCTTTGTCCAGCGCCGCGCAGAACTTGGCGGCAGCAGCGGTGGAACGCGTGAACCGCCGGGCTGCGGCAATCGCTGCTGCGGCCTCCTCGGACGACTTGTCCATGCTCGGGCGCCGCGCTGCGCCACTCCCCCGGTCAGCGTCATCGACCGCGCCGTAGCCGCTGGAAGTAGCCGGTCCTTCCTTGGACATTGCCACAAAGATGGGACCAGGACACACACTCACCCTCAAGGGGTGTTCAACCGCGTCACGCGCTGTGCACGACCACCGCACGTGTGCGGCGTGCGCGTCACCTGCAGCTGTCAGACAGGGAAGACGTGCTTCTCGCGAAGGGGCGCTGTTTCGCTTGCTGGCAAGTTTTTTGTAGTGGGGGGACCGGTTCACCCAGGACAGGCCCCACCAGACACGTGCCCTTCGAGGTCGTCTCAGAAATTAGAGCTCGCGCCGTGTCGCTGCCGGCCACACAGCACGCTGCGCAGGCATCGATGTTTCATCTCCGGCGGGGCGTTGCGGGTCCTTCACTGAAGCTGTGACAGCCTGGCCCTCGAGGCCACCGCACGTGCCTCCAGGCGGAGTCAAATCCGCGTTCAGCTGTTCACGTGTTTTCTGCGGTGTGCGCAGCAGCAGCGACGCCTGCAGGGCTTTCAGATCCGACTCGATGACAGCCATGTGGCGCTGCGCTTCAGCCGCCTCCTCTCGCGCTTTCACCGCATCGGCCTCCGCCGTCTCGCGGGCTGCAGCTTCCTCCGCGAAATCGCCCATGATGGTGTCCAGCGCAGCGCGCCGCTCTGTCTGGAACGCTGCAAGGACAGACACAGCCTGCTGTCTGACCCGATCTACAGCGGCCTCCTCCGCGGCGGCAATGCGCAGCATCGTCGTGTTTTCATCACGTTGAGGTGGCTGTGTTGGCGCAGCCACAGGGTAAGGGACGAGGTACGGCCGGGCGAAAGAGCTGCATGCGACAGCCTCCTGCAGCGCCGCGAGCCACTCATCACGCGCAGTCAGCGTACGGAGGAGCAGCCGTAGTGGCGGTGCCTGTTCCATCTTATGGCGAATCTCAAGAACGTGGCCTTGTGAGGCCAGAACTATTCCTTCGAGTGCGTGCACATCGAAGCCGTGCAGCAGCCACGCGCGACGCAGGAGCGGTGACTCTGGCCCCTGGTGTGATGTGTCAGCGAATCCAGTGGGTCACGACAATGTCCAAGAGAAGGCACTTGAGGCAGGCAACTCTTGCGTGCAAGTATGTGAAGCGCACCTCGAACCAGAACAGCGCGCTTCCCTGGACAATGAGGAACGCAGGAAGCGGTCGCTCGTCCGTCGCTTGCTGAAGCATCTGCGCACATGAGCGGTGTGGGGCGCGTCAGTGGACAATATGATGCATCAACTCCAACACACACCAAACAATCAAAACTAAAGCAATGCGAGATACAGTGACATTCTGCGACGCACCACAGAGCCGTACACTGAGACTAGACGTGGTTCCAGCCGCGCAGTGACAGCCCACGTGCCAGCGAAGGCTTGGAGCGACGCCGTCGGCGCCCGAGGACGGCTGATCGCCACAGGACGATGTGCGCGCGGCGTGCGCGGCTTGCGAAACATGGTGTCCTGGTCCTCTAGTGCGGAGATGGCCGCCAGATAGGAACTGCGATGGTCGCCGATAAGTCGTCACACAATGCCAAGTCTAGGCCGATTGTTCAACCGCTGGAGCACCACCAGGGTCCCCGCTATGCCCTAGATGACCTGCTCTTGCTCCTGCGCGAGTAGGTAGGCCTCATGCACATCTTGGAGAAGCTCTTCTGCATCCTGGCGGCTGTCCATCGCCGCGTTTGCCAGCTCATCGGCAAGGGAGTTTAACTCACGGCGGATGTGAACGTATGTGACGCGCTCAAAGCCGCGTGCCAATGCCTGTGCTTCCGCATGCAGCGGCGCCAGGCCAGGTGCTGCACAAATCCACACATCCTGCATTTGGTTAATGACCAGCGACGAATCTGAGGGAGGGCATGGGCGTGAGTGAGTGAGTACGGGCGCGCAGGCGGATGTCCCGCATACACACGCTCATGATGGCACACACCGCCCTCTACTCGCAGGCTGCGCACGGGTGGTCGCAATTTGCTCGCTAGTTTCAGGCCGGTGATGAGCGCATCGTACTCAGCCTCGTTATTTGTGCTGTACGTGCCCAGGAAGCGGCGCGTGCGGGCCACCACTTGGAGACCTCCTGGAAGGAGCACCAGCGCCCCCGACCCGCTGGGACCTGGATTGCCTCGCGCGCCGCCGTCGAAGCGCAGCACGAAGGCCTCGTCCTCGTCGCCAGACGCTGTGGTGGTGCTCGACCGCCGCCGCTTGGGAGCCGGGCCAGCAGCCGCAACCGAAGTCTTTCCAGTCCCTGCCGCCTTGCGCGACACGCTTCGTGGTTCCTGGCCCTTCACGAACGCTTCTGCTGCTGCGCGTGTGGCGAAGCTCTTGTGGATGGCGCCGCTGACGCCTTTGACCTGAGCCAAGGAAGGTGCGTGTATTACGAAGCGGTCAGGTCCGAGACTCAAGAGTGCGCCTAGCAGTACATTCCAGCGCCTGTGCGCGCTCCCAGTGTCACACACCTGCTCCTCGCATTCTGCCCAGGAGCGGTAGACGCCCGGGTTGTGGCCGCTGCGCACGGCGTAGTACTTTCGAGATCCTTTCTGGCTGCTGGCCATGACGCCACGCGCGAGGGCGGCTGCGAGTCGACCCAGCATCATGTCATCATCACCGCCGAGCGTTTCAAGGAGGCAAACGAGACCGCGCCACGTCATCTCTCTTGCCCTCTCAAACCTCCTCCGCAGAACACTTTCCTCCCTACACACTCCTCAGAGATGGCACCTGCACTCAAGGGCAAGTCCGGCAGCGTTGCGGCGACCGCCAAGGGCGCCAAGGGCGTCAAGGCGCCGGCTGTGGTCAAGAGCGACGGCCCCCTCCTGCCTGTGGACCCGTTGCTGGTGCGTCGCCCCCAATGCCGCGCCCCCACACCGCATGACAGCACGCGCGTGAGTGCCACACGCACAACTGGGGCAGCGGAGCGCGCAGCGAGCGTCACAGCGGCTGGGGCCGGCGCGCAATACCGTTGTTCCGTTGCAGCCATTCCCGACACGCTTCGCCCCGTCCTGCGCCGCGGACGCCGCACACGCGCTCGCGCGCGCGCTGCCCCGAGTCTGCACGCGCTTGCGCTCATAGCCCACGCGCGTCTGATGTGGTCACGCACACGCGTGCGCGGTCCAGGGGGGCCTTCAACCTCACCCACATTGCCTTGCCGTTGGCTGACTCCCCCCACCCAACCGCTCCCCGCAGCTCGGTGCCGCGTGGCGCACCTTCCTGGGCGTCAAGGCGCTGACCAACCCCAAGGCCTTCGTCGAGAAGCAGTTCGACGCCAAGTCTCTGGCGGCCGGCGGTGCCTCCAAGGGCTCCGAGGCCCTGGCGCTGCGCTGCGGTCTGCTCAACCTCCAGGTGGCCGCCCTGCAGGTCGCCGCCTGCAACGCCAACATGAAGGCACGTGCCCTCTGCCTGGCAGCACTGTGCGTTGCGCGCAGCACGGGCGTGTGGCACCTCCCCCGCGTGCGGGGCCCAACGGCTCTGGCTTGGCAGTTAGCCCTGGCAGTCCCACAGCCCCAGCTGTGCGCCGCCACCGTTTCCGTCTCTCTCGCCTGCGTCCTGACTCTCCCCGCCCCTGTTCCTGCGCACGCAGACCGAGACCAAGCGCAACCTGCACGTCGCCATGGCCGTCAACAACTTCTCCTCCGCCATCCTGGCCCACCACAACAAGACGCACCGCGGCCTGAGCCAGAAGGAGGGCAACCTGCGCACCATGGTCACCCTCGGCCTCGGCGTCCTGGCCGCTGCCACCGCCATCAAGGAGCAGAGCCAGCTGTAAAGGGGTGGCCACAGCAGCAGGGGGGGAGCCTTCACACGCGTGCGCATCTGACCCCGCACAAACACCAGCAGCGAGGCACGTAGTGAGAGGCATGGTGTGAGTTTATCTCATACACCCGTTCGTTTTAAAACTAGTCTCTACAAGACTCTTGGCACAGTGCCACGAAAGCTCTGGTCGCGCCCTCCGCACAGACGCTGTCCTATTTCGCGTGCGTCTCATGGATTCAGCCGCAGACGCGTCTGCCGCGGTGGAGGCTGCGCGTGGTGCCGCTGCAACAGCGCGCTATCCGCCTGCTTTCACCTCCCTCTTCGACACTCTCAGCGCTCACTGCGCCAGCCAGCCTGCACTGGGTACGTCCACACGTATCGCATGCGTTCAGCTTGAGTGCGCACATGCGTGGTGACGAACAGCCCCCGGTGGTGGCGTCCCGGTGCTCTCGTTGCGTTGAAGAGGCCCCCAGACACCTCCTGCGTCGCCCGGGCGCTGACACGCCTCGCGTCACGCAGTAACTTTGCTGGCGAATCAACTGAGCGCTGCCATCACTGCCTCCCCCGTCGTCGAGGGGACGGTAGTCGTGAAACCGAGGTGAGGTTGCAGGAGGCTGTCAGCTCAAAAGCTGCAAAGCACTTTGTGTTTCGCGGCTCTACACCCGCCTCCCTTTGCACGCTACTCACAGCGTGCGTTGTGCACTCCAGCACACCCGCGCAGGTGGTAGACGTCACGGCAGCTGCGGTGCTCCTCAAGGCCGTCTCCTTCACTCAGCCCCGTGGCAAGTTTGACGTTGCACTGTTCGTGAACCAGGGCGGCAGCCGCATGCAGCTGCTCAACAAGGACGGCGCCGCAGTTGTGACCGCCGCCTTGGAGAGCGTGGCGCACGTCCTGGTGCTGGAGAAACCTCCTGAGGCCACAGCCAAGGCGAATGCTCCCAAGACGGTGTATCTCATGCTTCCGCTGTCTGCTGGCGTGACATTCGGCAAGCAAATGCTCTCCTCTCTGGTGTTCTGCTGCACCACGGCTGAGAATGTGGAGGTGAAGCACCCGGTGAATGGAGACGTGATGAGTGGCACAGCGCCAGAGGTGCTCGCTCAGCTCATGGGCATCGTGTGCGCCAAGCCCGTGGAGGCGCCGTCAGTGAAGTCATTCCGCAGCAGCCGCGGCCACGGCGCCGTGATGGCGCATGTGAAAGTCACGCCCGGATTTCTGTTCCCCCTTCGCTGTGGCCTCGCGTTTGTCAGCTCAGCCAAGGCGGTGTTCCTGCCAACCTCCAAATGGGACGGCATCACCGTCGGCCGTGGCGGGGCAGGCGGCGCGAACTCGACATTCGATCTGGTGGTTGATGTTACAGGCGAGAAGGCACCCACGGAGTTTGGCCTCATCTCACGTGAGGAGCTGCCTCTGATCCAGGAGTATGTTGTTCAACGTAAGCGCATGCTTGACAAGATGAATGCCGCCGATGGAGCGCCAGTTGCTGCTGATGGAGCAGCTGGGATGGAGACAGGCGCAGCCGCCCCCCAGAGTGTGCCAGATGTCGGCGATGAGGACGACGACGACAGCGACGAGGATGATGAGGATTTCCGGATCGGCAGTGACGGGGATGATGCTTCAGGCGGCAGCGGTGGCAGCAGTGACGAAGAAGAAGGAGAGGGCAAGCCTACAGGAGGGGCCGCGGCGTCAGATGACAGCGAGAGCGAGGAGGATGTTGGCAGGTGGGGCATCAAGAAGCAGCGGACGGAATGATTGATGCGCACCAAACAACACAAGACAGAGGGAAGGAAAACAAACAAAGCCCGTGCGCAAGAGAGGTTCCAGGGGCCCGCCACGTCACCTCTTTTCAGACTAAGTGACTCGCCGCTGAAGCAGGTTCAGGGATAGAGGGCCGGCTGCAGTAGTGCGCCAGGCCTCGGGGCCGTCTTCTAAGGGGCAACCAGTTGCTGGTGGTTCAAACACACACAGCTATGCACGGCGGTCGCAACCCCGCCCCCACGCTGGGGCGCGTCCTGCCCACGCCGCCCAGTAGCCAGGCGCCGCCGCTGGGAGCAACCACCGTGCGTGGCAGTGCTCCGAACAGCACAGCTGTCAGCCGCAAGGGCCCTATCGAGCCAGTCCTCCGAGGTGCGCGCACACAACTCACAGCTCGTCTCTTTGCTGGGACTGCCTTATTCTGGTTGCTGGGAGGGTGTCGCGCAAGGCGCGCCTCGTAAGCGTGCAGATACGTCGTGCTTGGGGCGAAGGCGCTGGTCGTCGCGTTTCTAATGTCTATGCGTCACACCGTCGGCGCTGACAGCCCCTACGCATGTTGCGCCGCATGCGCAGATGAACCTGTGGGTGGGAGGTCGCCGACGAGCGTGTATGACACGCCGCAGGACCAGGGCGCGGCAATAAAGCAGCTGTTGAAAGAGAACCAGAACCTGAAGCTCAAGGCGCGTCTCGCAGCACACAGCTGGAAGGGGCAAGCGAGACACGCATTCTCAGGAGGCTGACACACGCGCGTCGCAGGTGTATTTCATGGAGGAGAAGTACAGGAGCCAGGTTGCTCGGCTCGGCACCCCTGCTGGTGTGGACGCCGTGCTGCAGGACAGCCTTGACGCACAGGTGGAACTGAAGACTGCCAAGGAGGAGCTAGCACAGCGTGATGAACTCCTAGGTGCGTCGCGTTTCTGAATGCGCGCCTCTCACGCACAGCTCTTTACGCCTGACCCTGCGTCCCACCCGCCTTGCAGAGCGTGCGCGGGACACCATCGACGCGTTGCATCGCGACTTGGCAGCTGCGCATGCAGCCACGTCGTCTGCAGTGGCCGATGCCTCCGCTGCTGCTGCCAAGCGCGCCCATGCAGAGGCTGTGGCTGCTGTGACGCGCGAGCAGCTGGTGTCCATGCTGACCGACCTGAAGGCTCGCCAGCAGTCTAGCACACAGGCGGAGGCTGCTTTGCTGACGTCAGACATGGCTCGCATCGCCGCAGAGGCAGCCTTGGAAGAGGCTCAGGCTCAGGTGGCTGAGCTGACGGCGCAGCTGCAGTCTCGCGCGGCGGCGGCTGCGGCGAGCCGCCAGCTGTCTAATGTCATCGTCGAGTCCGCACAGAAGAAGCAGGCGGCAGCGCACGCGCAATGCCACCAACTGCGCGCGGAGTTAGCTGAGGTTCGGACCGGCGCAACTCCTGGGCCGCGCACCGCGCACCGCCGTCCCCGTGACGGCTTAGCATCACCCGCAGTGGCCTCTGTGCGTGCGGCGCTCGCATTCGGGACGCCCGTGCATGGCACTCAGAGCAAGACAAGCAGTGGCAAAGCAGAAGGTGGCGAAGCCGCCAGCGGAGGCAACAACGAGTACGAGGAATTCCTGGAAGCGCAGGTGGCGCAGCTTGAGATGGAGCTGGCAGACATGGCGCAGCTGGTTGAGCAAAGCACAGCGGAGGCTGCCCACGCAAAAGCGGCCTTGTCGCCTCTCGCTGCGTCCTCGCACGCCGCGCTGGCGGACGCAAACACGCGGGCAGACGCAGCAGAAGAGCGCGCTGTGGCTGCAGAGGCGGCCGCTGCGGCGGCAGCAAGCGCCCTGGGAGCTGTGCAGGATGCCTTGGATGCCAAGCAGATGGAGGTCAGCGACATGAGTGCCCAAGTCATGGCGTTGGCTCAACGCATGCGTGCTTTATCTGCCGGCACGGCATCACCGGGCGCTGGGGCATGGTACGCAGCTGCAGGCAGCACAGCCACCCGCCCCCCCCGAGGTGGAGGACCTGAGCCTAGCGCCCTGCACACCGCGCTTGCAGGTCTTGAACGTGAGCTCGCATCCGCTCGCGCAGCAGCAGCTACCGCGGTGTCAGCAGCGCGTGAGGCGGAGGTGAAGGCGACATCAGCGCGACAGGAGGCAGAAGCCTTGCGCGAGGAGGCTGAGACTCTGGCGGGCGAGCTTGCAGATGCGAAGCACGCATTGGCAGAATCGCAGCGCGTTGCGGCGCAGGCGCAGCGCCGCGCGGATGGCGCGGAAGCGGCGGCGGCTGAGGCCAAGGCAAAAGCGAACAGCGCCATGGATCAGGTTGACCGCGTCACGCGTGCGCGGGAGCAGGAAAGACAAGCCGCAGCCGCAGCTGCAGCTGCATCAGCTGCGTCTGAGGCGCATGATGAGGCGGCGGCGGCGGCAGCCCGGGCGGAGAAGACACGGCTGCGGGATCAGTACGAGCGGCTCATCGCCTTGCTTGGTCCTGAACGCGCGGCGCTGGAAGCCGCCCTTCGTGGGAGTGCTCAGGTTCATCGTGGCGACACGCCTGTGCGGCAGGGCGCTGGCGGCGAGGTTGTGCCCAGCACGCCTGAAGCTGGTTCGGGACTGTTCTCGTCACGCAACACGCTGACATCTGAGGCGTTGGATGCGCTTGAAGCGGCGTTGGCTAAAACACCTGATCAGGAAAATGGCCACGTGACGGCCCTTAATAAGGCGGCGCTGGCTGGGCTGCAGGCCACACAGCTGGCGCTGGACAATGTCAGTAGCACGCTGCGGCACCGGGACCAGTATGATTGACAGCGCCTCCTACCAAAGCGCTGGCTGCGGGTGGACCTTCAAGCTTCTGTAGTGTGACTCATCGAAGTTCCCTTGGTAAAATGTGTTGGTGTCACTGCCTCCCCTCTCCAGAACACACGGCGAGACATGGCTGACGATTCTCGTCGATTCGCGACGCTGTACGGCGGAGGCTCCCCGCCGACGTCGCCAGGGCGCAGTCCCAACAACGGAGACGGCAGCCCCAAGAGTGAAAGCCTCCTGAAAACTCCTCGTCAGCCGCCTCCGACGCCGCAGAAGCAACCCTCAGCCAGGCGACGCATAGCCTACTCATCATCAGATGTTGCGACGCCGCAGGAGATGAATGCAGAGCCAACATCACCACGGGGTGCACTCCTTGCTGCAACTCTCCTGGGCCCCGTGGCCATGGCAGCCGCTGGCGGCCTCGCGCATGCGCTGACGGGGCATTCATCGCCGCCAGGGAAAGGTGGCATGCACCGCAATGCTGCTGGCCCGGCTGCGATGGCAACGGCGCAGGAGGCTCCTTGCAGTGTGTCTCGCTTGAAGGTCATCACGGTCTCGGTCGGCACCACGACGCGGGAGCTGGCCGCATTGACTGATTTCGTGGAGCGACAGCAGGCGCGTGACGCATCGCATTGCTCCCGATTCGTGTACTCGTGTCGTTGCATTGTGTCGTTTCTCGGGCATTCATCATAACGCGCACAGCGCCCATCACATCTCAGCCTGATGCGGTAGTGCTTCAAGATGTGCTCACCGGCGAAGCTGGCCAAGACCGCGCAGTTCTGGGCATGAGACATGCAGCTGCGCTTGGTGGAGAAGCGCAAGCATCTGCTGCTCAGGGAGTGTATGATCTGTTCAGCTGTCGCTCCAGCCGAGCTGTGCGCACAAGCAGTGCCATCATGTGCGTCTCCCATCAGCATGTGTGGCCCCCATCATTATAGCGCCAAGGCTGACTCCGACGTGGAGCGGCGTGCATTGGCTCGCCATGTCCTGTGCACTGCTGATTGCATGCACGAACAGCCAGCGCGTTGGTGTGGCCGCACAGGTGGCAGCTTACGCGATGCTGACTCTCATCATGCGCGTCAGCCTCACACGCGCACTGCTGCGTGCGATGGCGCCACTGCGCGAGACTGCAGCCAGCACTGGCGGCATTGCGCCAGTGTTACAATCCCTGTCGTCCATGCTGGCGGCGCCGTTTGCAGGCAGCACAATTGCTGTCAGACACGGCGGCGGCATGCGCTTCGAGAGTGTGAATCTTGGTCGCGGATCCCAAGCACAGGCCCTGTTGGTGCGGGTGCCCAGTCGCTCTATGGCTCCTCACAGGCAGGCGGACGGAGCCGATGGTGCAGAGGGGTCGCATCACGTTTGGATCGTCAATGTGCAGCTTGGCACAACAGAACCGCAGCGGGTGGGTGCGGCGCTGTGCAACTGGCTTGATGCAGATGTCCTGCGCGCTTATGGCAACGCTGTGGCGGTCGTACTTTGCGGCGAGCGGCTGTTCGGCTGCACCGCTCTGACTGCTTGGGGTGCCGGCAGCTGTCGGCTGGAAGCGCATGCCAGCGAGCAGGATGTGCTTGTGAAGGCGCTGTCCAGCGCGCGAGTGAATCGGGTGGCATCAGAAGACAGTTTCACTGAAGATGGCGCTCCGACCCCGCTCGGCCTGGCTGTAGAGCTGGAATGCGTGCGCCGGTCCGGATGAACCAAGCAAAGAAGATTTGCAATCAAGATCTGACGTCACCACTCTTCGGGTCCTTCGCACGTCCTGTCTCATTGCAGCTCCTCTAGCATGACTCCAGCGCTGCCGCTGCCGCTAGGCGGTGCACATCCCGTGTGAGCTGACCGTGACGGCCATTACCTGAGTTAAAGCTCTCTCTCTTCCACCTGGCGCGCGCTCATGGACGACTCGCACGAATACGTGCCGCCGCTTGCATACGCGCCGCCTGGCGCGCGACCAGCTCGTGCGGAGCTTGAGACTCTGGCCGTGAGCCGTGCCCGCTTTGGGCAGTTGGCCGTCTACGTAGCGGCGTGCGTCATGACGGCCATCAACTGGAACATCGTTGTACGTCTGCTTGCCGTGTTGGTTGCGATGCACAGCACGCCTGCTCTGACTCGTCTCCTCGCACTGCTCGTGTGGGAAAAGGCACCTGTGTACGCCATCGCGGAGGCCCGGTTCGACGTCGGCGTGCAGCAAGTAAACTCGCTATCAAACGTGCGTGTTTCGCGACGCACAATGCGCGTGCGCGCCCCACGCCCGGTGTGGTGGGTAGCTGCCTCTCCAGAGCAAGCCTTCGGTACCGCACACTGACGGCGAACTCCCCTTGCGTCCGCGTCTCTGCTCTCCAGGCGTGGAACATCTACAGCGCTCCAGGCGCTGTACTCGCGCTATGGGTCACTGCCCGCTTCGGGCTGCGCGCGTCGCTGCTCGTGGGCTTTGCGA
>Ga0164297_10004939_pt1 | contig 11679 bp, 6 predicted proteins | sample GEODES058metaG_FD_113539 | JGI IMG/M metagenome (GOLD analysis project Ga0164297, IMG submission 113539) | Dystrophic lake water microbial communities from Trout Bog Lake, Wisconsin, USA - GEODES058 metaG | ecosystem: Environmental > Aquatic > Freshwater > Lake | place: USA: Trout Bog Lake... | reverse complement strand
GCGTATAAAAAATTCAAAGAATCGGTAAAATTAAAAGTTTGCGGTTAAATTAAAAAAAAGGAAGTCCTATGAGCCTTCAAACAGTTTGTAAACCTAGGGCCTCGGTTTTTGCCGCTGATCGCCGCGCGACGGTATTAAGCTTGGACACCTTCCTTAAAGGGCAGGTCCATGGCGCCGATTTTTTCAAGGAAAATTATTTTACAGCCGGTATGGAAGCGTTGGTTGACCGATCTTTTCGGCACCTTTCCGGAACCGGAGCCGGCTCTTCTGTGTTTCTCCTATCGCAAGCGATGGGTGGCGGCAAAACCCATAGCATGATTGCGCTTGGTCTGTTGGCCAAAGATCCAGAGCTTAGAAATTCGGTTCTGGGCGATGATAACCCAGCTCCAAAACTAGGACGTTGCAGGGTTGCAGGCTTTAATGGTCGGAACACCGATGCCCCTGGGGCTATCTGGGGATCAATTGCAGAGCAACTTGGTAAGGCGGAGCTATTCGCGAGCTATGTAAGTCCGCTGCTCAGCGCTCCGGGGCCGGAGGCTTGGAAGCAGCTCCTTGGCGGTGATCCGCTGGTCCTTTTCTTGGACGAGCTTCCGCCTTATCTTGAATATGCGGTTGCGGTTCCGGTGGGAAATGCTGATCTGAGTGTTGTTACGACCGCAGCACTTGCGAACCTGTTTGTTGCCGTCGCGGACATGGATAATGTCTGTCTCGTTATGTCAGATCTGGCCGGGACTAATTTCAGTATAGGGCAGGCCAGCCTTCAGGCGGCGCTTAGCCGTGCCATTCAGGGTATCGCCTCAGAGTCCCGCCGCATTGCTGTTCCGATCACGCCCGTGAACCCAAACGGCGACGAGCTCTACCATATCCTCCGCAAGCGGCTCTTTGAAACAGTCGCGCCAGAAACCGAAGTTCAGAGAATAGCCGACGACTATCGTGAAGCGTTGCGTGAGGCACATAAGATGGGCTTGACCACAACCGCGCCGGAAAGCCTCTATACGCGCGTTGTCGATTCCTATCCGTTCCACCCTGATCTTCGGGAACTTGTTGGTAAGTTCAAGGAGAACGACGGTTTTCAACAGACCCGTGGCGTGATCCGTCTCATGCAGATGGTAGTGTCGAGCCTTTGGAATTCTAAGAAGGCTGATAAAATTGATCTCATCCATCCTTATGATCTGGATCTGAACGTCGACGAGATCGCATCCGAAGTTCGGACGATCAACCCATCACTCAGCGAGGCGATCGCGCACGACGTGGCGCACGGCGGTGATTCCGAAGTCGAGCAAATTGATATCGCCAACGGCAACTCGGACGCATCCGATGCAGCTAGACTTATTCTGATAGCGTCTCTGTCTACGACTCCGGGCGCCATCCACGGTCTTCGTGAATATCAGCTCGTAGACTGCCTGCAGCGGCCTGGCCGCGATCTCAGCACCTTCAAGACTAATGTTCTGGACAAGCTCGCCACGCGTGCATGGTATTTGCACAATTCAGCCGATGGACGCCTATTTTTTAAGAACCAACAGAATCTTGCTGCAAAACTTCGTTCGACCGCTTTGTCGCTTCATGCTGAAACGGTTGACCGCATGCTACGGGAGCACCTTGAGGCTTATTTCTCTCCATCGCTTCGCGACTGCTATCAAGTGATAAAGGTACTTCCGCCACCAGACGAGGTCCAAATCGAACAGGACAAAACGACACTAGTTATTGTTCGGCCCGGCAATCAAGCCAACCAGCTTCCGATATCTGCGGACTGGCAGAATTGGTGGGGCCAGCAGCCATACAAGAACCGTGTGCTTTTTCTAACTGGGTCGCGCGATACCTTCCAAAAGGTCCTTGATTCCGCGCGCCAGTCACGCGCCCTTCAAAGCATCGAGGATGAACTCAAAGGCGAAAATACGCCGTCTGACGATCCGCAATGGCGTGCACTGGATGCGCTACGTGACAGGGTAGCACTTCAATTTACATCGGCACTGAAGGAGGCGTTTGACCAGATCGTCTATCCTTCAATCAATTCAGCCCTTCGGGCAACGGGTACTGATTTGTCGTTTGCAGGAAACCAGAACGGTGAAGCTACGATACGGAATACCCTTGAAGGTGCACAAAAATTCACAACCAAAATTGACGACGAAAGCTTTCGCACGAGGGCTGAGGCGCGCCTCTTCGGTTCGGAAGGTACCAAGGTCGTCCTATGGGCGGACTTCAAGAGAGCCGCTGCCGTCAATACCAGTTGGCCGCTCCACAAGCTCTCCGCGCTCGATGACCTAAAGGCAGAATGCCTTCGCCGTGGACAATGGCGCGAAGAAGGCAACCATGTTCGGCGTGGACCATTTCCACCGCCGATGCCAGAGGTCGTTGTTCGGGAGTTGTCGGTTGACGACCAAGGTGATGGCCTCACCTATCTTAAGATTGAGCCTCTTCATGCCCCAGTGGTTGTTTATGAGACCGGAAGCGCAGAACCCACACGAGCTTCAACGCCTGTTCCTACACCCAATCGGTTTGAGGCCAAGGGGCTGCGTTATCGCTTTCTTGCTATTGATCCCAACGACATGGCTCGCACCAGCCCCATCAAGGATTGGACGGCGAAGCTAAGGCTCAAATACCAGTTGCACGATCGTGGCGATCACTATGAGGTCGAGTTGCAAGTGCTTCCCCGTGTCAATGGTGTATCGATTTACTACACGACCGATGGCTCTGCCCCCACGAACGCCGGTCGGGGCACTTATGACGGCCTATTCCGAGTCCCAGAAAAATCGCGTGTTGTCTGCGCAATCGCTGTGAGTCCTGAATATGAACTGAATTCGGAAACCATTCGGATCCCCATCCCCCAGCGCGGGGAAGAAACACGCCCGCAAATTGATTTGTCAAAGCCAGCTCGTTGGGTTCAGCAGACAAAGCTTGATGATCCCGCGGCGGTCTGGGACTTCATCCTGCGTCTTGAAAAGTCGGTTAATGTGACAGCTTTTGACATCAGCGTAATGGCTGAAAGCAGCGATGGTGAACAAAACGTTGACTACTCCGGCTCATTGCAGCGTGGTTATGAAGGCGAAGCGGTTAAAGCTTTGGCCGAAAAGCTACAGGAGCTGGTTAGCGGAGGAAGCTTGCGCATGTCGATTGGATCACTTGGATTTGCCAACGGACAGCAACTGCTCGACTGGCTGAAAGCTACAAATCAACCGTTCAACGCCGCGAAGGTGACCCAGTAAATATGGCCCGCATTGCAGCTATCTCCGCCCGAAAATCAATCGGCCTTGGGTTTATCCCAGAGGAGGCTCGCCATGGCTTCCTGATTGATGTGCCCAAGGGAACTGGTGGAAACGACCTAATTTGCATCAGCGAGCATCGGGGCGACAACCTCGATACCGAAGGCGTAAGGCAAAACCAAGAATCATCGCCAAGCGATCCATCGATTCGGGTTCTGATCGATCGTGTCCGCTGGCTAGCCTTGGCGCCGGGATTTTGGGACGAGGCCAATCGTCGCCTAAGGGCGAACGGGCTACCACCGGCAAAGTTCCAGAAAAACCCAGGAAAACCCATTCCGGTTCATCCTTCGCTGGGTAAGGAACTCTGCATTCTGTGCTGGGCGGTCGAGGAAGCAACCCCCGACGATATCCCCAATGCGCTGCACAATTGGGAAATGCTGGCCCCTGAGGAGCGTTGGTGGCTTTACACAATGACCGTAGCGACGACCGGTCAGGCCCTGCAGAAGGGTATCGGGTGGCGTAAAGCCTTGCGAGCGGCGCTTGCCGATAACCGTTTCGTTAAGGGCGAGGGGATGTCCCCGAAGGTCCGCCGCGAACTGCTAGGCCACAGCCAGCTATCGTTGAAACTATGATTTGGAGTGCTGAGCGTGCCCGCATTTATTGAAACCCAGTTTCCAATCGCCAGATTGTCAGCGGAGGCATACAAAGAGCGGAAGGCGGGAGCCAGCCAGACATTGACTGGGCTAGGAAAATGGTGGGGACGTAAGCCCCTTATTCTTGTGCGAGCGTCAATTCTTGGCATGCTCATGCCAGCGTCAAACGATCCGAAGAAGGATCACGAAATTTTCCTCAAGATCCTTACCATGGACGATGCCGGCGCTTGGGATCGCTGCAAGCCTGCCGTTCAGCGCAAATCCTCGAGGATAGCCTTCGATCGCTTACCCTATGCCGAGCGTATTGCAGACTGTGAGCGCCCCGAAAATATCGAGGGGCCATCAGCTATTACTTGGGCCGAAGTCAACGCCCACCTAGGCACGACCGCGAAGTCGCTACCCGAGTTGGTCGAGCAATTGGGCCAACGCACCTTCGGCCACACGCCGCGCGTAGGCGACAGCTTTTGCGGTGGCGGTTCCATTCCTTTTGAAGCCGCCCGTATCGGCTGTGAAGCATTCGGGTCCGACCTTAATCCTGTAGCTGGATTACTTACCTGGTCAAGTCTTAACATAGTTGGTGGTGGTCAAATAGTCAGAGATGAGCTACATGATATTTTTAAGAATGCATTTGATACCGCCGACAGGCAAATCACTTCGTGGGGTATTGAGCATAATGAACATGGCGAACGCGCAGAGATGTTTCTCTATTGCGTTGAGGTAAAGCCTGAGGATTGCGACTATTATATACCGCTGGCTCCAAGTTGGCTGATTTCAGAAAATCTTCGCTCTGTAGTTAAATGGAGTCGTGTTGAGAGTTCAGACCGCTTAGCACCTGAAGTAGTGACCGTATCGCCTATCGAACTAGACCTATATAAAAAGAAGAAGGGGGCAACCTCAAAAAGTGGACGAGTGATCGACCCATTTGACGCGAATCGCTCTTGGTCTATTGAGGCTCTAAGAGGTCCCGGGGGGCTTCGGCGTTGGTTGAACGAAGACCTCGTTCCGTGTCCAGACGATGTTTTTCAAGAACGGCTCTACTGCATCCGCTGGGTCAATTCCAAAGGTGAACGCCGCTATGCGGCGCCAGATGACGCTGACCTTGCCCGTGAAGCGAAGGTACTAGAACTACTTCGTGACCGCCTCGTGGATTGGCAGCACAAAGGTTTCATCCCATCAAAGGCCATCGAGAGTGGTTATAACACCGACCAACCTATTCGTGAGAGAGGCTGGAGCTATTGGCATCATTTGTTCACGCCTAGGCAGTTGCTGATTTATGGCTGCTACCTAGAATTTATAGGAAGGGCAGAAAATGCCCGTATTGCAGCAGCTATTCTTCTGAAACTGACAGTCCAAGCTAATTGGAATTCAAAACTTTGCATCTGGAACCCTGATAAATCAAAAGGGCCGGGATCAACAGAGCAAACATTTGCAAATCAAGCACTAAACACTCTCGTGAACTATGGAACACGGTCATTTTGGATGCTTAGAGATTCACTTCTGAAAGATTTTGATACAACCGATGCGCCGGTTTTTTCGTCAGAAGTAGTGGTGGCTGATGCAAGGGATATATTTCAAGATTGCGACATTTGGATTACTGATCCACCTTATGCCGATGCCGTAAATTATCATGAGCTTGGTGATTTTTTCCTTGCTTGGTACGACAAACAGATAGCCAAAATTTTTCCCGAGTGGATTCCTGATGCTCGCGCTGAACTGGCCGTGCGTGGGGACGGAGAATACTTTCGGCGCTCCATGGTTGAGATTTATCGGAACCTTTCACGGCACATGCCCGACAATGGTATGCAGATGGTGATGTTCACCCATCAAGATCCATCCGTCTGGGCGGACCTCGGAATGATCCTATGGGCCGCCGGCTTGAAAGCGACAGCGGCATGGACGATTAGTACCGAAACAGCTGCGGGGCTAAAACAGGGCAACTATGTGCAGGGAACAGTTTGCCTAGTTCTCCGAAAGCGCATTTCCAGCGAGCCAGGCTTTCTCGACGAGGTATATCCCCTTGTTGAAGACGAGGTGAAGCGTCAGATTGAGTCCATGCAGGCACTAGACGAAGGCGGAGAGCCAAATTTCAACGATGCCGACTACCAGCTTGCCGCGTATGCGGCCGCCCTGAAAGTGCTCACGCAGTATAGCAACCTCGATGGAAAAGAGGTTGAACACGAAGTTTTCGCCGTCCGCGCAAAGAACGAAAAGAGCGACTTCCAAACCGTTATCGAACGCGCCCTAGGGATAGCTTGCGATACATTAATTCCCCGCGGACTTGAGGAAACTTGGCGTGACCTCTCCCTCGTCGAACGTTATTACCTTAGGGCACTCGACATCGAAAGCCGAGGTGAACGCCGCCAAGGTATGTATGAGGAGCTGGCACGCGGATTTGGTGTCACCGACATCAAACCGCTTCTCAAAAGTGATAAAGCAAACGGCGCGCGCATGTATACCCCTAGTGGCCTTGCATCGGCCGGCCTTGCCCCAGTTGGTGGCGGAGATGATGCTATTATGCGCCGCGGCCGCGCGAATTCCGCCACTCATCCCTTTGCGTCATCGCCACTTCGTCACCTCCTGTTTGCTATTCGAGAGACCACAGCGGCGGACAATAGCCCCGAGATGGGTCGTCAATATCTTCGGGATACGTTTGGTCAGGCATATTGGGGCAAGCGCGAAAGCTTTGTGGGCCTGCTAGAATGGATTTCAGCTCTTGGGAATGCTGAGGATATGGGAGAGTGGGCCGCAGATTCTGAAGCGGCGCGAATCCTTGCTGGCCGCCTAAGAAATGATCACGCCTGATGTTGGAACGCCATTCCAGTCGCCGAACCCGGCTTGATCACACGGTCCTAGCAAAGCGCTTAGATGGTGCAGTTTCCTATGACCGGATCGCCGGCTACTTCCGGTCAAGCCTGTTCGAGGTAGCTGGGGAGGCTATTGCTAAGGTCAGCGGACCTATTCGGATTATCTGCAATTCGGATTTGGATCCGCAGGATCTGAGCACTGCTGCAGCCGCGCAAGGGGCACTAAGGAGAAGCTGGTGCTCGGGCAAGCCTGAGGATGCGCCGCCTTTGGCACTTCCAAGGTATGAGGCGCTCTACGACGCACTTGTCAACAATCGGATAGAGGTTCGGGTCCTTCCCGATACCGCATTCGGCCTGATCCACGGCAAAGCGGGCGTTGTCCGGCGTTCGGACGGAACGGCAAGTGCATTTCTTGGGAGCGTTAACGAAAGCGCATCAGCCTGGAAGTTGAATTATGAACTACTCTGGGAGGCGGATGACGCCGAGACCGTCGCCTGGGTTCAGGAGGAGTTCGATGCACTTTGGAACGACCCGCGCGCAGTCGACCTGGCTTGCTGCCCCTTCATCGCGCAGGATTTACAGCGCATCATAAAACGAACAGTCATCGAACCGACCCAGTTAAAGACCATACCCGACCCAACGGTGGTAGCGGCTGCGGCTGCAGTAGAGACACCTGTCTATCGCCGAGAACAAGGTCTTTGGCCGCACCAGAAGTATTTTGCTCGATTGGCGCTGGAACGACACCGGCTTGGGGGAGCGCGGCTTGTCCTCGCTGATCAAGTGGGTCTGGGCAAGACCATCCAGCTTGCGATGGCGGCACTCCTTATCGCGCTTGACGATCCGACTGGGGGACCAATCCTGGTCCTTGCGCCAAAGCCGCTCCTTCAACAGTGGCAAGACGAATTGATGGAATTGCTGCAACTTCCGTCAGCCCGATGGAACGGCCGCGCATGGGTCGATGAAAATGATGTGGAATATCCCTCCGATGGACCAAAGTCTCTTGGCAAATGTCCAAGACGAATTGGTCTCGTTTCCCAGGGACTTGTTGTGCGCGGGCAAGCTGACGTTATCACTCAACTTCTTAGCCGGCAATATGCCTGCGTCATAGTCGACGAGTCTCATCGGGCGCGACGACGTAAAGTTCCAAAGGTTGACGCTAGGGCCGAAGAAATCGATGAAAAGGCCGAGCCAAATAAGCTGATGGCCTTCCTGCGACAAATCGGCCCCAAGACCAAAAGCATGTTATTGGCAACGGCTACGCCAGTTCAACTGCATCCTGTTGAGGCCTGGGATCTGTTACATATCCTTTCGCACGGCAATGATGGGGTTTTGGGCGGCTGGACACAGAGTAGTCCTTGGTTTCGAGCCAGTCACTGTCTAGACATTGCCACCGGCGTTGAGGCTGTCCCCATGGACGACGATCGGTTGGGATGGACTTATGTGATGGATCCGCTCCCGTCACGCTTCGAAGATACGGCTTTTGATCGGATTCGACGCAGTCTAAAGGCAGACGATACCCGCTGGCAATTCCAGCCGGAAAGCCTTGAACGACTTCCCGTAGCCATTCGTCGGGTTCAACTCCAAAACGATCTGCTTCCACGTTATGGGGAAACCTTCAACCCGTTGCTCAGGTGCATCGTGCGGCGGACCCGTGCGTATCTCGAGGCAACAATTAACCCTGCCACGGGCGAATATTTCTTGCCTAAAGTTAGTGTGAAATTGTTCGGGGAAAACGATAACGATGCTCTAGTGCTCGGAGGGTATCTTCGGGACGCATACCAAGAAGCCGAAGAGTTTTCACGGCTGCTTCAGCAACGGGTAAAGGGGGCAGGCTTCTTCAAAACACTGCTATTGCGTCGCTTGGGAAGCTCGATGGAGGCCGGCCGTAGAACTCTCACCAAGCTTCTGGGGGCCGATCTGGATTTTCTGGATGATGAAGTAGATGATGAGCTGGAAGAAGATGCAGCAACTGTAAACAGTCGTCCGTCCGCGGGTGCGAGCGATTTTAAGAATTTCACGCCCGCAGAAATCACGGCACTTCAGCGGTGTCTCGATCTTCTAAAACAGGGTGGTAATAACGACCCCAAACTAGATGCCGTCATTGGGTATCTTAGTGGCGCGATGAATGGTGCTCAACGCCCTTGGTTGGATTTCGGCTGCATTATGTTCTCGCAGTACTATGACACGGTACGTTGGGTTGGTGACGAGATATCCAAACGTGACGAGTTTGCCGGCATCGACATCGGGCTTTATGCAGGCAGCAACCGGTCTGGATTTTGGCGAGGTGGTAAGTTTCATAGATGCGAACGCAACCAGCTAAAAGGGTGGGTTCGCTCGGGCGAGATGAAACTCTTGCTAGGAACCGATGCAGCCTCGGAAGGACTCAATCTGCAAAGGCTAGGAACTCTTATCAACATTGACTTGCCATGGAATCCTACACGTCTTGAGCAGCGTAAGGGTCGCATACAGCGTATTGGCCAATCCCGAAGCGAAATTTGGATTGCAAATCTTCGCTACCGTGACTCTGTTGAGGATAGGGTGCACCAAGTATTGGCCGACAGGTTGGAAGCCATACATGGCTTGTTCGGGCAAATTCCAGACACGTTGGAAGACGTTTGGGTTCAGGTCGCGATGAATGATGAGCAATCAGCGAATCTTTTGATCGATCGAACTGCCGCAACTAAGAACCCGTTTGATACGAAATACAGTAAAGTGGAGGATGCCGATTGGGAAACTTCACCGTTGGTGCTGGATCCCATTTCGGTGAAGGAATTAATGTCACACAGTTGGTAAAAAAACATTTATCCATTTATTTTACTAAAATCTAAACCAAGTAAATTACAAACATCTAAGCAATTTTTTGCACTTTCATTGGAAAATAAAAAAGCTGTAATAGCCTCATATTTTTTTTCATACCAAATATAACAATCAATTTTCTGTTTTGAATCTCGTATTTTTCCCTCTGAAATGTTGAGCATTGTGGCGTGCAAGTTACCATTATTGTCAACAAAATGTCCTGTTAATACCTCATGAAGATCACCCCAGTGCGAATGACTATTATGATTTATGAACATCAGGATATTGGGAATATTTCGAAAATGGTTAACTGCATCAAATTGCTGCGTTGCCTTATCAATATGTCTCGTAAGACGACTAAAAACAGGGTCGCTTTTAGAACCACCAACAATTTTCATAGGCAACGCTATTTCAATTTTATTATCCAACCAATTGTCATACTGGGGTGATTTCACCTCAACATACGCCACAGTTTGATTTTCTTTTAAAAGTCTACGGTCTGGCGTCTTGCTTGCTCTTCTTTCATCTTTACTAAAGCCTAAGGACGTTAAACCATGTAACTTAAAGAAATTATCGGCAGTTGCCAAATCATTTTTCTCATCAAAATTATTGTTCATTTACATTACTCAAACAAAAGAAAAACCAAATATATTCTGATCTTTTTATTATATAATAGATTTATGATTTTGGTAAGCAATTCAACTTTCAACAGCAACCCTAACCATATCGCCAAACGGAAAAACCTTACTACCGCTTTCAGGTACGATCCATAAACAAGGATATACTGGTGGATCGTTTGGAAAATCGCCATAACCATCGGTCATATAAATCAGAGCATCTGGACTCGGATGCCCCTCATTCACGTAGTTATCAACCCATTTGAATGGTTCTTTAAACGACGTACCACCCCTACCTAACATTTTCATCGTATTAAAGTCTTGCTGTAGGAGCTCCGATGGCTCGAACGTCTCAACGCTTGTAACAGCAATATCGCACTGTAAAATTGTAAGCTTACATTCGCACATCTGTCTCGCGGCATCAATTTCTGTAATTACCTTTCCGAGTATTTTTGTATCCATCGACCCAGACGTATCTATTACAACGACGATATGATCTGGACCTGGACTTCCAAAAGACGGAAGATAGATCTGACGCCAAATATGCTTCTTATTAGCTGGGAATAGTCTGTAATCGTCACGCCTTAAACCCGTTACGAATTTAGAAAAGAAGTCCCTCCAATTAACTTCCTGATGACCGGCTTTTGTAATTTCTTCCGCGTTAGAGCCAGATATCGTACCAGGTAGTTTTGATTTTAAATCTTCTTGCCAAGACCGCCTCATTCGAAGTCGTTCGGCATCGGTTGGAAACTCTTCGACACGAGCCCACTGCCCTTTAAGGTCACCTACGTCTAAGTGAATGTCGGTAAAATTAGTGTCGTCTGCCTGATTGAGATTGTTTTTATTTCCTGAACCAATACCAGATTCTACCTTCAAAATAAGCTTTTCAAGTTGTGACTTTGGAAGCGCTGAGACTACAGAATAAATATCTTCAGCTGTCATACCTTTATACGCGTTATCTAACAGGCCTGTTTTAGGCAAGACTACGCCAGCATCAAACAACATGAGATTAGTTGCATAATCTATCGCGATATTCCAAATCTCAGGATTTCGATTACCCCGGCGATCTATGTGACCAAGAACACAGTGCATGATTTCGTGTGCAAATACGCCAATGATCTCATCTTCGGTGAGCTTTAACGTGAATTTATAATTGATAAAAATATTAAAGCCATCTGTCGCCATTGTTTTGCACCATGGCTCTTCAGTCATTCTAAATTTAAGCCTTGCAGCTGCAGACGCTAGGTACGTATGACGAAGCATTAATTGAATACGAGCTCGAGATATCGAGGCCGGTAGTTCATTACTCATTGGCTAAATTCTTGATGTTTAGAGGCAAATTCCAGATAAGCCTTTTCAATCGTAAATTTAGCATTAGCACGCATCATATCTCGGGCCAACAACACACTAAGCTCAGGCGGCAGACGGCTTAGAATAGATCCCGCAGCTTTTCGAATCTTAGCATCGTCGGCTTTGTAGGCAAAATATGAAATCAAAGCATATTGATCTGCTACTCCCGTTGGAATCTTGGCAGTATCCGGGTTGGCTATAATCTTTTTAATCGTCTCTTCACTGATAGCGTTTGAGGTATAACCTAAAAACTCAACCG
>Ga0164297_10004937_pt1 | contig 11686 bp, 9 predicted proteins | sample GEODES058metaG_FD_113539 | JGI IMG/M metagenome (GOLD analysis project Ga0164297, IMG submission 113539) | Dystrophic lake water microbial communities from Trout Bog Lake, Wisconsin, USA - GEODES058 metaG | ecosystem: Environmental > Aquatic > Freshwater > Lake | place: USA: Trout Bog Lake... | reverse complement strand
GTAGTAAACCTCACCGCGCTTTCCACCTACGACATCGATGCGATGGAGCGGAGGAATAGCGGCAAAGACACGGCCATCTTCAATGAGCGGGCGCATATAACGGTAAACCAGTGTCAACAAGAGACAGCGAATGTGCGCTCCATCGACGTCAGCATCTGACATCAAGATTACCCGGCCATAGCGTGCATCATCAAGGGTGAAGGAAGCCCCAGAACCGGCGCCGATCACCTGAATAATTGAGGCGCACTCATTGTTCTCAAGCATCTGCGAGAGCGATGCCTTCTGAACATTCAAAATCTTTCCGCGGATCGGCAAGATTGCCTGGAACTCGGAGTTACGCGCAGCCTTGGTGGTGCCAAGTGCGGAATCGCCCTCAACGATAAAGAGTTCGGTGCGAGCGGTGTCATCGGAGCGACAGTCTGAAAGCTTGGTTGGCAAAGAACTATTCTCGAGCGCATTCTTACGGCGCTGAAGGTCCTTGTGGGCGCGAGCCGAGATACGAGTGCGCGATGCAGCCGCGACCTTCTCCAGAATTGCTTTGGCAGTCGCCTTATCGATGCGCTTAGAGGAAGAGAAGAAATTCTTTAACTCATCGCTCACCACATTAGCCACGATCTTTGTTGCAGCGGCAGTTCCAAGAACTTCTTTAGTCTGGCCTTCAAACTGTGGTTCTGACATACGAACTGTTACCACTGCCGTCAGACCTTCAAGAACGTCATCCTTAATTACATCGATTTCATTGTTCTTCAGGGTCTTAGATGCGCGTAGCGCATCGTTAAATGCCTTAGTGATTGCGCGTTCGAAACCTTGGGTATGTGTTCCACCCTTAGGCGTTGAAATAATGTTTACGAACGATGACATGGTGGTGTCGAACCCATTACCCCACTGCATGGCAATATCAACGCCCATGGTGCGATTGACTTCAGTAGGCATCATGTGGCCCTTGTCATCAAGAACTGGAACAGTCTCTGTGTACTCACCGCTGCCGCTTAAGCGGATGACTTCACCGACAGGTTCATCAGGGCGAAGGAAGGTGCAGAACTCAGAAATTCCGCCCTTGTGCAGGAAGGTTTCACTGGTCTTGGTCTTGGAGCGATTGTCGTTAACAATCAACTGCAATCCAGGGACAAGGTATGAGGTTTGACGAGCGCGAGCGTGGATATCTTCGATTGCAAGCTCGGCCTCTTTGAGGAAGATCTGCTTATCAGCCCACCACTTAACGCGGGTTCCAGTGACTTTGGCAGCCACCTTTCCAATAACGCGTAAGCCTGACTTCTCTTCAAATGGAGCCTTAGGTCCATCGCCATCGAAAATTCCAGGGGTGCCTCGCTGGAAGGACATCCAATAAATCTTTCCGTCGCGATCTACCTCAACATCAAGACGTGAAGCGAGCGCATTAACTACTGAGGCACCCACACCGTGCAAACCACCTGATGCGGCATACGATCCTCCGCCGAACTTTCCACCGGCATGCAATTTGGTCATGACAACTTCAACACCTGTAAGTCCGGTCTTTGGTTCCTTATCGACAGGAATTCCGCGGCCGTTATCGTGAACTTCTACAGATCCATCGGCCTCGAGATTAATTTCGATCTTGGTGCAATGTCCGGCCAAAGCCTCATCTACGGAGTTATCAATAATCTCCCAGAGGCAATGCATAAGTCCGCGTGAGTCGGTTGTACCGATATACATGCCAGGACGCTTACGTACCGCATCAAGCCCTTCCAAAACCGCAAGGTCTTTGGCGGTGTAGCCATTTGCGGTTGTCGCGCTTTTATCATCGGTAGCCATGAGGCGCAAGGTTATCTGCCACCTCTCTCAGAAAGCCGTTATTGAGAGTGAAAATGGGTAGTTTTTTCTGTGAATTAAGATAAATCGTTGTTTTGGAGTGCGGGGAATAAACCATCCATGCTTTACTGTTCCACTAACGTCCGAAGAAGTAAGCGAAAAGTAAGAACAAAGACACGATAGTGAAGATAGAAAAGGAGCAGTCGATGACCGAACAGTTGATCCTCGAACCTACCCCTCTTAATGCGGTAGACCGCTGTGATCGTTGCGGCGCTCAAGCCTATGTCCGTGCAACGCTGCTCAACGGCGGAGAATTACTTTTCTGCGGCCACCATGCCAAGGAATATTCAGCAGGTCTCAAGCCGGTAGTGGCAAAGATTCAAGATGAGACATCAAAGCTGATCGAAACTCCAGCTATCGCCGAATAAGGCGCACCTCACTAAAAAACCGCTCTAAAAAGTTTTACTGGGTTTTATTGGGCTGGAAAAAAGATATTTTCAACGATCAATGAGACGGCGTAGAGCCAGTTCTCTTGGTCCATATGGTTCACGGTGAAATCATCCACGCTGCGACCCAGGGTATATGCCTGGAACATGACTGCAGCTGTACGAGGTTGAAGCTTTGGGTTGCCAAGTCCACGTGCTTGAAGGTCGCTGTAGAGATCAGCAATCATCTCTGTGAGGCGCTCCTGCTCGCATCCAAGAACGTTAGCCATCCGTGGGTTGTGCATGACCTTTGAAATCGCCGTTAAACGCTCGATGCGGCCATCTGAGAGTTCTGGAGCCTGGAAGGTCTTCGAGACCTCTGTAAGGCGTTGAACCAACTCTTCACGGGTATCTACGGTGCTAAATAGTGCGCTCAAAACGTCGATGGACTTATTTACATACGCTGAGAATCTACGTACCTGTGCGAGCTCGAGGAGCTCGGCGAAATCTTGGAAGTGGTGATAGAGAGAGCCGCGTGAGATTCCCGAGATCTCGAGAACTTTCTCACTGGTGATCTCATCGAGCGTGTGTGAGTCTAGGAGAACCACGACCGTCTTGATGAGTTCTTCTTTTGTTGGGTGGATTCCATTACGGGCTTCGCGTGCTTGGGTGGCTACTGAAGACATCGGGTGGTCCTTCGCTAGATAGTCAGGTTCTTGGTCGTTTGACTGTGGGCAACAAGTTTTCTGAGCGACACCGCTCAAGTTGCCGACTGTAATGACCAGTCATGACCAATACAACCTATCTAGGGTTAATTTTGGATTATTAGTTACAAATTCTTTTGCGAAGGCTTAATTGAAGGGTTTAACTCACCCTGGTCGGTCTAGTTGTTCTCTTTATGTGAGCCATCGCAAAATGGCTTCTCTTTCGATTTTCCGCATCCGCAGAGTTTGAAATCAGTCCGCGTATCGATGATGTTGCCTTCAGCATCCACAAAATCGGCGGTTCCGGTAAATCGCATGGAACCGCTCTTTGGGTTGCGAAAGATCTTGGGATTTTCACTCATTGAAAACCTCAATTCTCTTGTGGTGTGAAGAGCATGCTTATGAACGAAATTATTTCAGCAAAAATTAATCGAGATAATCGCGCAGTACCTGCGAGCGAGATGGGTGGCGCAACTTCGACATCGTCTTAGATTCGATCTGGCGGATGCGCTCGCGCGTTACGCCATAGACCTTTCCAATTTCATCGAGTGTCTTAGGTTGTCCATCGGTCAATCCGAATCGCATTGCGACTACACCAGCTTCGCGCTCTGAGAGAGTATCGAGCACGGAGTGGAGTTGCTCTTGCAAGAGTGTGAAGGAAACTGCATCGGCAGGAACGATTGCTTCTGAGTCTTCAATGAGATCACCGAATTCAGAATCTCCCTCTTCACCAAGTGGCGTGTGAAGTGAGATTGGCTCGCGGCCGTACTTCTGAACTTCAACAACTTTTTCAGGAGTCATATCGAGTTCTTTTGCGAGCTCCTCAGGGGTCGGTTCGCGACCTAGATCTTGAAGCATCTGGCGTTGAACACGTGCCAACTTGTTGATGACTTCAACCATGTGAACTGGAATACGAATGGTGCGAGCTTGGTCAGCCATGGCACGGGTAATCGCCTGACGAATCCACCAGGTTGCGTAGGTCGAGAACTTGTAACCCTTTGTGTAGTCGAACTTCTCGACGGCGCGAATCAGCCCCAAGTTACCTTCTTGAATAAGATCCAAGAAGAGCATTCCGCGGCCGGTGTAGCGCTTAGCCAGAGATACAACCAGACGTAGGTTTGCTTCAAGCAGGTGGTTCTTAGCGCGACGACCTTGCAAAACGAGCTGCTCGTATTCGCGCTTTAACTTCTTATCGATCTTCTTGTCGTGGGCCAACTTCTCTTCAGCGAAGAGTCCAGCCTCAACCTGCAATGAAAGTTCAACTTCCATCTCCGCATTGAGAAGTGGAACACGACCAATGAGTTTGAGGTAATCCTTAACAGGGTCTGCAGTTGCACCAGCAGTAAGAACTGTCTGAGCTGGAGCATCATCTTCTTCTGAATCTTTAATCGTGAAGGCGTTCTCTTCGTTCTGAGATTCCTCAGCAACGTTTACAACGCGAATCTCTGTCTTCTCTTCTTCCTCGGCAACGATCTCTTTTACTTCCTCAACGAGGGTATCGAGATCTTCTAATTCGATCTCTTCAAGTTCTACCTCTTCGCCATCGATTTTGGTGATAACAGGTGCGGAAACTTTTTCAGTTGAAACCTTTGGAGGATTCTTTGCAGCTTCATCTGCAGCCTTGCGTGCTTCTAACTCTGCTTTTGTTGGAAAACGGTGAGCCGCTTTGCGTTCTGCTTTGGCAAGTTCTTCGGCTTCACGTGCGAGCTTGAGTGCTTCTAACTCTGCCTTAGTTGGAAAACGCTTTGGTCCTGCTGCAGCCTTCTTGGCGACAACTTTCTTTGCTGGTGCTTTCTTAGCAACGGCCTTCTTGGCGACAACTTTCGTTGCAGGAGCCTTCTTTACGGCTGCCTTTTTTACGGCGCTCTTTTTAGCTGGTGTGCTACTTGCTTGGTCGCCTTTTTTGGGCGCACGAATTACAGCCACGGAGCATCCTTTGGTTTACCTGGCCTAACTTTGCTGACCAGTGGAATCGATACCCATATTATAATTTGTCCACAGCCCTAATTGCACATTCAAAGGGCGATGGCGTGGGCTTTTGCCCCTAATTTTCCCTAGGTAGAGCCTTTCGGAGCAGCTCTCCCATTGATTCGACCTCAATCAGGAATCCATCGTGGCCAAAGGGAGAATAAATCGTCTCCAAGGGGCGGGCGGTCGGAGTTAACTCCACTATCTCCTCTTGCAGGCGGGGCGGGAAGAGGCGATCGGTGTCGATCGAGACGACAGAGACCGGAATCGTAATTCCGCCCAAGGCGGCAGCAACTCCCCCTCGCCCACGACCCACATCGTGTGAGTTCATGGCCTCGGTGAGAACAATGTAGGTGTTGGCATCAAAGCGCTTAGATAACTTAACGGCCTGATGATCCAAGTAGGACTCAACGGCGTAGCGGCCGGTGTCATCGCCTTGAAGTTCGCGCCCAAATCTGACATCCATCTCGGATTCAGTGCGGTAGGTCAGGTGGGCGATTCTGCGTGCGATTCCCATACCCTCGGTAGGTCCGACCTCTTGCTCGTAGTAGTCACCGCCGTTGAAGTGAGGGTCACTCTTGATCGCACGGATTTGAATGGAGGCTCCGCCGATCTGATCTCCAGTGGCTACGGCTGAGGAACCAATCGTGCAAATGGCTTTCACCCGATCTGGATGATCTATAGCCCATTCCAGCGAGCGCATTCCGCCAAGAGAAGGTCCGACGGCGAGCAAGTAACTCTTAATTCCAAGGAGATCGGTGACTTTCAATTCGGCAGCCACCATGTCACGGATGGTCAAGACGGGGAAGCGTGAACCCCAACGCTTGCCATCCGGCGCGATTGAAGAAGGCCCAGTACTCCCCTGGCATCCTCCGATGACGTTAGGACAGATAATAAAATATTTATTTGAATCGAGGGGCAAACCTGGGCCAACAATCGAAGGCCACCAACCCGGAACGTCAGACCAACCTGTCAAAGCATGATTTACCAAGATGGCGTTATCCCGTGATTCGTTTAACACGCCCCACGTTTGATAGGCGATCGTAATATCTGGAAGTACCTCACCCGATTCAAGGGTGAGGTCTCCAATTTTCAGGAAGAGGCGATCGCCCGGGTCATGGCTCTCAAGCCATGACCCGGTAACAGGACAATCACTCTCATTCATCGATGAAATTACTTTGCCGCAGCAAAGCCTCCTTCGATATCTGCCTTGATATCAGCAATATTCTCTAACCCAACCGAGAGACGAACTAGGCCAGGAGTTACTCCTGCGGTGAACTGCTCATCAGGAGTGAGTTGTGAGTGGGTAGTTGAAGCAGGATGGATCACAAGTGAGCGAACATCTCCGATATTGGCCACGTGTGAGTGCAACTTCAAACCTTCAACGAATTTCTTACCAGCTTCAATTCCACCCTTGATCTCAAAGGAGAGAACCGCACCTGTGCCGTTAGGCGCATACTTCTTCGCCAAGTGATTCCATGGCGAGGAGGCCAAATCGGCGTAATTAACACTCTCGACTTGTGGGTGGGACTCAAGGAAAGCAGCGACAGCCTTGGCATTTTCTACGTGGCGCTCGATACGAAGTGAGAGTGTCTCAAGTCCTAGCGCCAAGAGCCATGCGTTAAATGGGCTGACAGCAGCTCCGGTATCGCGAAGCAAGGTCAAGCGAATCTTGAAGATATAGGAGAGGTTGGCGCCGAATGCCGAACCGACTCCAAGTGCTTGTGCGTATACCAGACCATGATATGAAGGATCTGGTTGGTTGAAGTTAGGGAATTTCTCGACCTGCTTTGCATAATCGAAATTACCTGAATCAACGATCGCACCAACGATGGAATTTCCATGGCCAGATAAGAACTTTGTTGCAGAGTGGATGACCACATCTGCACCATGTTCGATTGGGCGAATGAGGAACGGAGTCGCAACCGTGTTATCAACGATAAGCGGGACACCGTTTTCGTGCGCAATCTTTGCAACAGTCTCGATATCCAAGAGATCATTCTTTGGATTTGAAATCGTCTCACCGAAAAATGCCTTGGTATTTGGACGCACTGCTTTACGCCATGACTCTGGGTCATCAGGATTTTCAACGAAGGTAACTTCGATTCCAAACTTTGGAAGTGTGTAGTGGAACAAGTTGTACGTTCCGCCGTACAAACTTGGTGAAGAAACAATGTGATCTCCGGCTTCGGCGACATTGAGTACTGCATAGGTTGTTGCTGCAGAACCTGAGGCGACCAAGAGAGCAGCGACTCCACCTTCAAGAGCAGCGATGCGTTGCTCGACTGCGTCTTGGGTTGGGTTCATGAGGCGTGTGTAAATATTTCCAAGCTCTGCTAGTCCGAAGAGATCAGCTGCATGTTTTGTATCTCTAAATACATATGCAGTTGTTTGGAAGAGAGGAAGGGCGCGTGCACCCGTTGATGGATCTGGGACTTGGCCGGCGTGAATTTGGCGGGTTTCAAAAGCCGCGCGCTCTGGTGAAAATGACATGAGATACCTCCTAAAAGATAAGGGGGTGCAGAAAAGAGGGGTCTCCCCAACTCTTTATAGAACCCACGCTTGCCAATTGCACCGTGCAATTGACCTGGTCTTCACCCGGAGCACCCCACCGTGGTGGAGGGTTGCCGTCCAGTAAGCCGGGGCTAAAACCTGGAACTCGTGACCTGGACAAATAATAAGCAGAGGAAACCGAGATAACAAATCAGATCTTTTCGCGCCACCCTGAGGTAATCGGAAGGCGACGATCCTTACCAAATGCCCGTCTAGAAATCTTGGGGCCAGGTGGATATTGCCGGCGCTTGTACTCGGCGCGATCCACCATCTGAACCACCCGGGTGGCTAGCTCTTGGTCAAAACCAGCGCTGAGGAGTCCCTGCAGCCCCCCATCGTTTTCAATGTAAATAGCGAGCATGCGATCCAACAAGTTGTAATCCGGGAGTGAGTCACTATCTTTTTGATCAGGGCGAAGTTCCGCACTCGGCTCTTTAATAATTGAATTCAACGGAATTGGTTCGATCTCGCCACGAGAGGCCGCCACGGCGTTACGCCACTTGGCGATTGCCCAGACCTCGGATTTGAGTAGATCTTTGATAGGCGCATACCCACCCACGGCATCTCCATAGAGCGTGGAGTAGCCGACTGCTAACTCAGATTTATTTCCCGTCGCTAGAACTAGGTGACCTTCTTGATTGGAAAGACCCATAAGAGTTGTTCCACGAACGCGGGCTTGAACATTCTCTTCAGCAAGACCAGTAAGACCCAGCGCATTGATAAAGGAGTTAACGATGGGTTGGATTTCAACGACCCTGAAATTGAGACCAATTCGCTTTGCGGAATCCGCTGCGTCACTTAAGGAGTGATCCGACGAATATTGACTTGGTAGCGCTACCCCATAGGTTCGCTTCGCTCCAATCGCATCGGCGGCGATCGCAGCCGTAACTGCAGAATCGATTCCACCCGAAAGACCCAAGATGACCGATGGGAATCCATTCTTTTTAACGTAATCCCGGAGGCCAACAACGAGGGCTTGCCAGATCTCCCCTTCAATATCTAGCCGCGGGGCGACACCGTGATTGATCTTCAGATATCCACCAATACGTTCACTAGAAATAATTACATCTGGCTCACTTGTCATCGCCTGGGCATCAACATCAACGACCATCAAACCGTCATCGAACTGCGGCGCTCGGGCGATTAATTCGCCATCGGCAGACACCGCAATGCTGTCTCCATCAAAGACCAAGTCATCTTGGGCACCCGTCATATTTACGTAGAGCAAGGGCGCACCAATTTCTCTGGCGCGTCGACGCACGAGCGCGGCGCGAACATCATCCTTATTTCGCTCATATGGACTGCCATTAGGAACTAGAACTAATCCCACTTTTCGAGCCGCGAGTTCAGCGACAGGTCCTTGCTCTCTCCAAATATCTTCGCAGATAGCTATTCCGACATCCACGCCGTGGATTCGAACAACCAGCGATTCATCTCCAGGAACAAAGTTTCGAAACTCATCAAAGACACCGTAGTTAGGTAGGTGGTGCTTGATGTACCTGGCGACTACTTCTCCGCGATGAATTACCGCTACAGCATTTTGAGGGCGGCGACTGGCACTCTCTTCCAAGTAGCCAACGATGCTTACAAGGTCGCCATAATCTTCAAGCTTTCCTGCAAGTGCCGCGAGTGCTTCGCGAGAAGCGGCACGAAAGGTCGCACGATTTGCCAAGTCTTCAACGGGGTAGCCAGTGAGAACCATCTCTGGCAGAACCAGGATGTGGGCACCGGCGCTAGCCGCCTTGCCCGCATATTCCAGAATGAGTTCGGAGTTTGCAGCAAGGGCGCCTACGGTGGGATTTACTTGCGCTAATCCGACTCGCAACTGACCAATCACCTGTGGGCTCATGAATAAATCCTACTCAGGCACCTGAACCCCACGGGGGTCGATAGACTAGGAAACAGCCGCGGACCAGAACTGGCCGCGAGCCTTAAGGGGATCTCATGTCCAACGGTCATACTCGTCGCGTCTCTATTGCCGACCTAGCCGCCAAGAAAATACGCGGTGAGAAGTGGGCGATGATCACCGCCTACGAATCAATTACCGCGTCCATTTTTGAAGAGGCTGGAATTCCAGTCCTGCTGGTTGGAGATAGCGCAGGAAATAATTTCCTGGGAGAAGCTAACACAATTCCGGTGACCCTCGATCAGATGGTAATGCTCTCGCGCGCGGTCGTTAACGGCACTTCGCAAGTCTTGGTGGTGGCAGATCTTCCTTTCGGCAGTTATGAAAAATCGCCCAAGCAAGCTTTAGAGAGCGCAACGCGCCTTTTCAAAGAATCGAAAGTTCAAGCGGTGAAACTCGAGGGTGGCAAGAAAGTAGTTCCTCAAATTAAGAAATTAATCGGTGCAGGAATTCCCGTCATGGGCCATCTTGGCCTCACTCCCCAATCGGTTTATGCCCTCGGCGGATTTAAAGTGCAGGGCCGGGGCGATAGCGCCAAAGCAATTATCAAAGATGCAAAAGCACTTCAGGATGCCGGGGTCTTTGCACTGGTCTTAGAAATGGTTCCTGCAGAGTTAGCCCGCGAAATTACAGAATCCCTCGATATTCCGGTCATAGGAATCGGCGCCGGTGCCGACTGTGATGCACAGGTAATCGTCTGGACGGATCTGATGGGCCTTACTGAGAAGGCTCCAAAATTTGCGAAGGCATACAGAAACCTTCGAGCTGAAATCACCAATGGCGTAAAAGAATGGGCCGGCGATGTGGAATCCGGAAAATTCCCGGCCGAAGAGCATACCTTTCACTAGGCTCCGCACATGGCGCGATTTGCAATAGACCTCTCCCCGCTTCGGACCAATAAAAATCTGCGCTACATATTTATCTCCGGCGTAGTTACCAGATTTGGCTCGGCGCTCACTTTGGTAGCTCTCCCTTTCCAAATTAAAGAGCTCACAAATTCCTACATGGCGGTTGGCGCGATGGGCGCTATCGAGATCGTTCCGCTTATTATTTTTGCGCTATGGGGCGGGGTTCTAGCGGATTCTGTGGACCGCAAAAAGATGGTCTGGCGTTGTGAAGCTGGCGCGCTCTTATGTTCGGCACTACTTTTTGGAAATTCATTTCTCGCTCACCCTCATCTCATCCTCCTTTACTTTGTTGCAGCCGGCTTTTCAGCAATTGATGGGCTACAAGGCCCCAGCTTTGGAGCGATGATTCCCCGACTGGTTTCGCACGAGGATCTTCCAGCGGCTATGGCTCTGATGTCACTTCGCTGGCAATTTAGCGCCATCATCGGGCCGGCTCTGGCGGGAATAATCATCGCAACGAGTGGAGTAAAAACCGCCTTTGGAATCGATATCGCAACGTATGTGGTTTCGATCTTCTTTATATTAAAGATCTCGGCTGTTCCTCCGTTGGTGGATGGCGCCACCACATCGATCAAATCTATGTTTGGCGGGTTGCAGTATGCCGCTTCCCGAAAAGATCTACTCGGGACATATGCCATCGACTTGATCGCAATGTTCTTCGCAATGCCCAACGCCCTCTTTCCATTTTGGGCCGATCACATTCACTCCAGATGGGCGCTTGGCCTCTTCTATTCGGCAGGTATCCTCGGATCCATCCTCGTTACAGCTACCAGCGGATGGTCCAAGCATTTCTCCCGACATGGCTGGGCCATCACTATCTCGGCCATGGGTTGGGGTGTCTGCGTGGCATTGGCAGGAACCACAAATTCCCTCTGGGTAGTGCTGCTCTTTTTGGCCCTTGCTGGTGCCTCGGATCAAGTCAGCTCCTTGTGTAGAGCTACTCTTTGGAACCAGACAATTGATGACGAATTCCGCGGGCGATTAGCCGGATTGGAATTACTTTCCTACTCAGTAGGTCCGCTCGCAGGACAATTACGCGCCGGTACGACCGCCGCCCTGACGACATTGCGCACTTCCGTCATCTCTGGCGGTCTTTTATGCATTGGATTAGTGGGTTTTGCGGCGGCCAAGCTCCCTGAATTTCGCAATTTCAATATGAAGACAAATTCTTATGCAATCGAACAACGTCAGAAGAAAGAGCATCAAGAAGAGTGATGAGAAAAATAATCTTCTAAAAGTTCAAAACAGCACAAAAATATAAAAAAATATTGTTGCGACACGCACTCACTTTTATATCGAAAATAGTGGCTTCTTCATGTAATTGCTGTCACGATTCTCCTTGAACAGGTTCGGTGACGGATCGAACCATTCTGATAGGAGATGTAAATGGCTGCAGCTAAGAAAACTGCTCCAAAGCGTCGCAAGAAGGCAGCT
>Ga0164297_10004936_pt1 | contig 11687 bp, 10 predicted proteins | sample GEODES058metaG_FD_113539 | JGI IMG/M metagenome (GOLD analysis project Ga0164297, IMG submission 113539) | Dystrophic lake water microbial communities from Trout Bog Lake, Wisconsin, USA - GEODES058 metaG | ecosystem: Environmental > Aquatic > Freshwater > Lake | place: USA: Trout Bog Lake... | reverse complement strand
TATCGCCATCATCGCGCACGTCGACCACGGCAAAACCACGCTTGTTGATAAGCTGCTCGCCCAGTCCGGTACGTTCCGCGAGAACCAGAAGGTGGCTGAACGCGCCATGGACTCGAACGATCTTGAGCGCGAGCGCGGCATTACGATTTTGGCCAAGTGCACCTCGGTGCAGTGGCACGATACCCGAATCAACATTGTCGACACCCCCGGCCACGCCGATTTCGGCGGCGAAGTTGAGCGTATTCTAAACATGGTCGACGGTGTTGTGGTGCTCGTCGATGCGGCTGAAGGCCCGATGCCTCAGACCAAGTTCGTGGTGTCAAAGGCACTCAAGCTCGGCTTGAAGCCGATTGTTGCGATCAACAAGATCGATAAGCCTGAAGCGCGCGCTTCGGAAGTCGTCAACGAAGTGTTCGATCTCTTCGCCGCACTCGACGCCACCGATGAGCAGCTCGACTTCCCAATCCTTTATGGTTCAGCCAAGCAAGGCTGGATGTCGACCAATCCGGACGGACCAAAGGACTCACTCGGACCAATGTTCGATATGATCTTGGCCCATGTTGCACCACCAAAGACCGAAGAAGGCGCTTTCCGCCTCATCGGCACAATTTTGGAAGCCAACCCCTATCTCGGCCGCATCGTCACGGGCCGCATCACGTCAGGTTCGGTGAAGCCGAACCAAGCCTTCAAAGTGTTGGGCGCTGATGGCAAGCTCATCGAGCAAGGCCGCGTCTCGAAAGTGCTCGGCTTCCGTGGTCTTGAACGCGTGCCTGTTGATGAAGCGGTCGCTGGTGACATTGTTGCGATTGCAGGCATGGTCAAAGGTACGGTCGCTGACACGTTCTGCGATCCATCGATTGATGTGCCACTGCCTGCCCACCCGATTGATCCACCAACCGTTACCATGCAGTTCCGTGTGAACGACTCGCCGCTTGCGGGCACGGAAGGCGACAAGGTCACAAGCCGCGTCATCCGCGATCGGTTGTTCAAAGAAGGCGAAGGCAACATCGCGCTGCGCATTACGGAATCGGCCGACAAGGATTCGTTCGAAGTCGCAGGCCGTGGTGAATTGCAGCTTGCTATTTTGATCGAACAAATGCGCCGCGAAGGTTTCGAACTTGCCGTGTCACGTCCTAAGGTCGTGTATTCGCGCGACCCGGACACCAATCAAGTGCTTGAGCCAATCGAAGAAGTCGTCATCGACGTTGATGAAGAACATTCCGGCGTTGTCGTGCAGAAAATGTCAGAGCGTAAAGCCGATATGATGGAAATGCGTCCATCGGGCGGCAATCGTTTGCGTCTTGTGTTCCACGCCCCAACCCGTGGCTTGATCGGCTATCTCGGCGAATTGCTCACCGATACACGCGGTACCGCGATCATGAACCGCTTGTTTCATGGCTATGCACCATATAAGGGCGAAATCGCTGGCCGTCGTAATGGTGTGTTGATTTCCAACGATATCGGCGAAGCGGTGGCTTACGCGATGTGGAATTTGGAAGATCGCGGCCCGATGATGATCGAACCCGGCTGGAAGGTCTATCAAGGCATGATCGTGGGTGAACATACCCGCGAAAACGATTTGGAAGTGAACTTGCTCAAGGGCAAAAAGCTCACCAACGTCCGTGCCGCGGGCAAAGACGAAGCCGTACGCCTCACCCCTCCAATCCGCATGACGCTTGAAAAGTCGCTCGCTTATATCCAAGACGACGAACTGCTTGAAGTTACGCCAAAGTCCATTCGCCTGCGTAAAGTGCACCTCGATCCGAATGATCGTAAGCGCGCTGAACGCTCGAAGGAAGCTGTGGCTTAAGGCCAACCTAATGACGGAACGGCTCACCCTCATTCTCGGCGGTGCCCGTTCCGGCAAGACGCGCTATGCGGAGACGCTGATTAAAGCGCTTCCGCAGCCTTGGACCTATATTGCAACGGCCGAAATATGGGATGAGGAAATGCGCGAGCGCATTGCCCGCCATCAGGCCGATCGCAGCGAAAAAGGTTGGCTAACGGTCGAAGCGCCCGTTGAAATCTGGCACGCACTGGACGTTCAGGCCCCCGTGCTGGTCGATTGCCTGACCCTTTGGCTCACCAATCTGATGCTCGGCGAGCATGATATTGATGCTGCCATTACCCGCCTTGAGCAGGTTCTTGAAAAGCGCACCGCCCCTACTTTTCTTGTAGCCAATGAAGTGGGGCTTGGCATCGTGCCGGATAATAAGCTCGCTCGCGATTTTCGCGATCATGCGGGCCGATTACACCAAAGGCTGGCCGCGCGCGCAGACCGCGTGGTGCTGATGGTGGCGGGATTACCGCTCACGGTTAAGCCAAGTGCCTAAGGGCGTTTACCCAAACATGCCTGCCTTGGATGATGTTTTTGCCCTTCTTCTATCGCTCGATACGCTGACGCCGCATCCATCTCTACCAAAGCGTCTTGGGCCTCTGTTGCAGGAACTAAAAAACCCTGTTTCATCGTGTGATCCTCGACAGCTGGTCGAACTCATCCATGCTTTGTGGATTACCAATCGCGATCCAATGGCCGAAAATGAAATGGCGGAAGCCATAATGGCGATCGATCATGGCGATTCTAAGCGGGCCTATCAGGTATTGCTGCATCTATCCCGCCTTAAGCCTGAATGGCCCGAAGTGTCCTACAAGCGGGCCATCGTTGCTTTGATGACTGGAGAAACCGACGCCGCGATCCGGCATCTTGGCGATACGTTACGGCTCGAGCCGCGGCACTTTGCTGCTTTATCGCTTTTTGGCCAAATATGCCTCGATTGTGACCGGTTATATGAAGCACGCATCGCTCTGCAGAAGGCGCTTGAGACAAATCCCCATTTAAAAGGGGTAAAAGAAGCGATTTTGGCGATTGATAGCACCCTTGATTCACCGAATAATCGCCTGAACGGATAATATTCTCCAATTTAAAGTGTAGATTCACTTGCACGCTGGGCGGAAAAAAGCTTGGATAGTGGTCTCAATCTGCGAGCAGAGGCTGCGTTTATTGGCCCACTGCGCTTGGGAAACTGAAAAAGGGAAAATCCATGTTCAACTCAAGTCTAAAACTCGCTGCCAGCGTCGGCCTCGCGGCGATGCTGATCGGCGCTTCGGCTGCATCGGCCAAAACATTGGTCTATTGCTCCGAAGGCAGCCCAGAAAGCTTCACCCCTGCCATGAACGGCACCGGCACCAGCTTTGACGCTGATCGTCCGGTATTCGACAAGCTGACCGCGTTTGAGCGCGGCGGCACCAATGTTGGACCAGGCCTCGCAACGAGCTGGGACGTGACCGACGGCGGCAAGACGCTGACCTTTCACCTCCGCAAGGGCGTGAAGTTCCATTCCGGCGTTAACGGCTTCAAGCCGACCCGCGATTTCAACGCCGACGACGTGTTGTTCTCGTTCAACCGCCAGTGGAAAGAAAACCACCCATACTTCAAGGTTTCGGGCGGCAAATACGACTATTTTAACGATATGGACATGCCGGCATTGCTCGACACCATTGAGAAGACCGACGATTACACCGTCGTCATGAAGCTCAAGGAGCCGAACATGCCAATCCTCGCCAATCTGGCGATGGATTTTGCCTCGATCCATTCGGCTGAATATGCCGATTTCTTGATGAAGGCTGGCAAGCCTGAACAGTTCGACCAGATTCCGGTCGGCACGGGCCCGTTCATCTTCGTGACCTATCAAAAGGACGCGATGATCCGCTTCAAGAAGAACCCTGATTACTTCGGTGAAAAGGCGCTTGTTGATGATCTCGTTTTCGCGATTACGCCAGATCCAACCGCACGTCTTGCCAAGCTGAAGGCAGGCGAGTGCCATTTCGCGATTGCACCACGTCCAGCCGATCTTGAAGAAATCAAGAAAGACAAGGCGCTCAGCCTCATCAGCCAATCGGGCTTGAACGTTTCTTACTGGGCGTTCAACACCGAAAAGGCTCCTTTCGACAAGAAGGAAGTCCGTCAGGCCTTCAATATGGCGATTGACCATGATGCCATCATCAAGGAAGTTTTCCTTGGTTCGGGCACCTCGGCCAAGAACCTGATCCCGCCAACGCTCTGGTCCTATAACGATAAGGTTCCGGCCTATTCGTTCAACCCAGAAAAGGCCAAGGAATTGCTGAAGGCTGCTGGTGTAACAACGCCGCTCGAAATCGATCTCTGGTATCTGCCTGTTCAGCGTCCATACAATCCAAACGGCAAGCGTATGGCTGAAATGATGCAGGCTGATTTGGCCAAGATCGGCGTCAACGCCAAGCTTGTGACCTATGAGTGGGGCGAGTATCGCAAGCGGATGCAGAAGGGTGAGCACATGACGGGTCAGCTCGGCTGGACCGGCGACAATGGCGATCCGGACAACTTCTTCTTCCTTCGCGGTTGCGCAGCATCAAAGGGCGGCTTGAACGTCACGAAATGGTGCAACAAGGAATATGATGACCGTCTGAACAAGGCCAAGAGCCTCTCGGACATCAAAGAGCGCACCAAGCTCTATGAAGAAATGCAAGTCATCGAGCACGAAGAAGCTCCAGACATGAAGATCGGTCACTCGATCGTGTTTGAAGCGATGCGTGCAGAAGTGACGGGCTACAAGCAGAGCCCATTCGGCAGCCATGAATTCCAAGGCGTCGATGTAAAGTAAAAATAACGGGTTGCCCCTCTCCCCTCGTGGGAGAGGGTGGCCCGCGAAGCGGGTCGGGTGAGGGCCCCTCATCCGTCATGCTTTGCATGACACCTTCTCCCGCAAGGGGAGAAGAAAGAATTAGATTATTACGCAGGACATTCCGTTTCCCATGATCAAATTCATCCTGCGCCGATTATTGCTCACGATCCCGACCTTCATCGCGTTAATGTTCGTGACCTTTATCGCCATCCGTCTCGTTCCGGGTGATCCTGTTGAAGTTCGCACCGGCGAACACGGTATTTCCGCCGAACGTCTTGCTTATTTCCGCCACGAGCTTGGCCTTGACCAGCCTGTCTGGAAGCAGTTTCTCGACTATGTCTGGCAATTGCTGCATGGTGATTTTGGTGTTTCGCTCTCGAGCAACGAAAAAGTACTCACCGAATTTCTAACCCTCTTTCCCGCCACGCTTGAGCTTTCGTTCGCGGGCATTTTGTTTGCCGTTATTCTTGGCATTCCTGCAGGTGTCTTCGCCGCTGTGAAGCGCGGCAGCTGGTTTGACCATACGCTGATGGGCGCAGCCGTTGCAGGCTTCTCGATGCCGATCTTCTGGTGGGGCCTGTTGCTGATCATGCTCGTCTCTGAAGGCTGGCATTTAACGCCCGTTGCTGGTCGCATCGATATGATCAAATATTATTTCGAGCCGACCACGGGCTTCATGCTCATCGACTCTTTGTTATCGGACCAGAAGGGCGCATTTTTATCGACGCTGCACCATCTCGTTTTGCCGATGATTGTACTTGGAACGGTACCCCTCGCCGTTATTGCGCGTATGACGCGATCCTCGATGCTCGAAGTGTTGAGTGAAGATTATGTCCGCACGGCGCGCGCGAAAGGCCTTTCGGAATTTCGCGTGATTTCGCTCCATGCTTTGCGTAATGCGCTAATACCGGTGGTAACCGTTGTGGGTCTGCAAGTGGGCGGATTGTTGGCGGGCGCCGTTTTGACCGAAACGATCTTCTCTTGGCCGGGCGTTGGTAAATGGCTGATCGATTCCATTGGCCGTCGCGATTATCCGGCGCTGCAAGGCGGTATTTTGCTCATCTCGTCGCTTGTCATCATCATCAATCTACTGGTCGATTTGCTGTATGGGGCCATCAATCCGAGGATCCGTCATGGCTAATGCCCCTGCACCTGTCACCGTTCAGCCTGCTGGTCCTTTTGCAGCTTTCTGGAGCGCCTTCTCACAAAATCGCGGCGCTGTTGGTGGGTTGGTCATTCTGCTCACCATCATCGTGCTTGCGATTTTTGCCGAATGGATTGCGCCCTACTCCGCAATTGAACAATTTCGCGGCATGACCAAGCTTCCCCCCGCATGGGCGGAAGGAGGCGACGTGCGCTTCGTTCTGGGAACCGATGCGCTGGGTCGTGATATGCTGTCGCGTCTCATTTACGGCGCGCGCATCTCGCTCTTTATCGGTCTATCAGTGATGAGCGTATCCGTTGTCATCGGCATCACGCTTGGTCTCGTTGCGGCCTTTATGGGCGGCGTGATTGACTCGGTATTGATGCGGATCATGGATCTCATCATGTCGATTCCCAGCCTGGTGCTCGCCATTCTGGTCGTGTCGATTTTGGGCCCGAGCCTCACCAATACTATTGTTGCCGTATCCGTAGTTTACTTACCAAATTATGTCCGCTTGGTGCGCGGTTCAGCGCTTGCCGAGTTCGGCAAAGATTACATCATTGCCGCAAAGGTCGCGGGCGTTGGCCCGATCCGGCTAATGTTTGTAACCGTGTTGCCGAACTGCTTGGCGCCGCTCATCGTGCAAGCAGCGCTTGGCGTATCGAATGCTATTCTCGAAGCCGCAGCGCTGGGCTTTCTTGGCCTTGGTGCCCAACCACCAACGCCCGAATGGGGCGCGATGTTGGCCGATGCGCGTGAATTTATTCGCTCCAATCCATGGATTGTAACGCTGCCGGGATTAGCCATTCTCGTATCCGTTGTGTCGATCAATTTATTCGGCGACGGTTTGCGCGATGCGCTTGATCCAAAATTGAGAAGGAGCTGACGGATATGGCGCTTCTCAATATTAAAAATCTATCGGTATCGTTCAACACCCGCAACGGCCCGTTTAAAGCGGTTGATGGAATCGATCTCGCGGTTGAACGCGATGACGTGTTGGCCATTGTCGGCGAATCCGGCTCCGGTAAATCGGTGGCGATGCTTGCGGTGATGGGTCTCTTGCCATGGACGGCAACGGTTACTGCCGACCGCATGGAGTTTAACGGCCTTGATCTTCTAACGATCTCGGACGAGCAACGCCGTACTATTGTGCGCCGTGACATCGCAATGATTTTCCAAGAGCCGATGACCTCGTTGAACCCGTGTTTCACCGTCGGCTTTCAAATCGGCGAGACGCTGAAGACGCATTTTGGCCTTGATAAAAAAGCGCAGAAAAAGCGCTCGATCGAATTGCTCGAACAAGTCGGCATTACCGATCCCGAAAAACGTCTAACAGCATTTCCGCATCAGCTTTCGGGCGGCATGAGCCAACGCGTGATGATCGCGATGGCGCTTGCCTCAGAGCCTAAACTCTTGATTGCGGATGAGCCGACAACTGCGCTGGATGTAACCATTCAAGCGCAGATTTTGGATTTATTGTTACGGCTTAGAAATGAAAACGGCATGGGCCTTGTGCTGATCACGCACGATATGGGCGTGGTGGCTGAAACCGCTCAGCGTGTTGTTGTTCAATATGCAGGCCAACAGGTCGAAATGCAGGATACGCGCGGCCTATTCCGCGATCCGCATCATCCCTATACAGCGGCGCTGTTGGCAGCGTTGCCAGAGCGCGCGACAGGTCGTGTGTTGCCTTCTATACCCGGCGTTGTGCCCGGACAATTTGATCGCCTACAAGGTTGCATGTTCGCGCCCCGCTGCGCTTTTGCAAATGATCGCTGCCACACCGAGAAGCCCAAACGTGCAACAACCGAATTGGGACGGGCTTTGTGCCACACGCCACTTGTCCATGGCCAAGCATTAATCTCGGAGGGCACGCGATGAGCATCGTTTTAGAAGCCCGCGATTTGACGCGGGATTATCAGGTCCGTCGCGGCATGTTTTCACCCGATGCCACCGTGCACGCCTTGGCGGGCGTCAGCTTTGATTTGGAAGCAGGCAAAACCTTAGCCGTTGTGGGTGAATCAGGATCCGGCAAATCAACGCTCGCGCGCCTTCTGACGATGATTGAGACGCCAACAGCGGGAACGCTGCGCATCAATGGTATCGATCTCGTTCACGCTACCAAAGCGGAGCGCAAAACGCTTCGCAGCGAAGTGCAGATTGTTTTCCAAAATCCCTATGGCTCACTCAATCCGCGCCAGACGATTGGCGCCGCGCTTGAAGAGCCTTTGATCGTCAATACATCCATGACCTCCGCCGAACGTGGCGCAGCGGTTGCCGCGATGATGGCGCGCGTCGGATTGCGACCGGAATTTCGGGATCGTTATCCGCATATGTTCTCGGGCGGCCAACGACAGCGTATCGCGATTGCACGCGCTTTGATGCTGCGGCCAAAAATTCTAGTGCTCGACGAACCTGTATCAGCGCTTGATGTATCGATCCGCGCACAGGTGCTGAATCTTCTAGCCGAATTGCAGGAAGAATTCGGCTTGGCCTATCTCTTTATCAGCCATGATCTTTCGGTTGTGCGTCACATCGCTGATCGCGTGATGGTGATCTATTTGGGCCATGCGGTTGAAACGGCGACACGCGAGCAACTCTTCGCTTCGCCGCAACATCCCTACACCAAGGCGCTTTTATCGGCGACGCCCGTTGCTGATCCCGACGCGAAGAAAGAGCGCATCGTGTTGCAAGGTGAATTGCCCTCACCTTTTGATCCGCCTTCGGGCTGCCCTTTCCATCCACGCTGCCCGCAAGCCTTTGAACGCTGCAAGGTGGAGACTCCGCCCATCACCTTGAAGCAAGGCCGCGATGTCGCGTGCTGGGCGGTCGAATAACCAACACCATAAGGAGCATCTCTCATGCGAATTAGCGATATGAACTGGATGCAAGTAGAAGAATATTTGAAGCACGATGACCGCGCGGTCGTGCCTTTGGGCTCGACCGAACAACATGCGTTTTTAAGCCTGTCGGTGGACTCCATTCTCTCGGAAAAAGTAGCGCTTGATGCCGCCGAACCTTTGGGCATCCCCGTGTTCCCCGTGCAGGCCTATGGCATCACGCCCTATTTTATGGCGTTTCCCGGCTCGGTATCGTTGAAGCTCTCGACCTATGCGGCCTTGGTCACCGATATTCTTGATTCACTTTATGCCACGGGCTTTCGTCGTATCTTTCTGTGCAACGGCCATGGCGGCAATTCACCCGCACAAACGGCGGCGATTGAATGGATGGGCCGCAACCCCGGCTCCGCCGTTCGCTTTCATAATTGGTGGAACGCACCGAAAACATTCGCCAAAGTGCAAGAGATCGATAAGGTCGCCTCGCACGCTTCATGGATGGAAAATTTCCCATGGACGCGGCTGCCGAATATTCGCGGGCCTGAGATACAAAAGCCGATGACCGATTTGGAGACGATGCGTCTCAAAGACCCCGCTGGCGTTCGCGAAATGTTGGGCGACGGTAATTTTGGCGGCGTCTATCAAAAGAGCGATGAAGAGATGTTAGCGCTTTGGCACGTCGCAGTGGAGGAAACCCGCGCGCTGATGGAAGGGCCATGGGCATGAGCGACCCCATCGTCATTTGGGGAGCAGGCGCGATTGGCGGGGCCATTGGCGCGTTTTTTGTGCGTGCCGGCCATGATGTCTTGTTCGTCGATCAAGACGTGGCCCATGTCGAAGCAATGAACCGTGACGGGCTTACGATTGAGGGGCCGATTGATCAATTCAATGTCAAGGTGCGCGCCCTAACTCCTACACAAGTCGAGGGCACTTTCTCTCGCGTGTTGCTGTGCGTGAAAGCCCATCACACCGAGGGAGCCACACGCCAGATCGCGCCGCATTTGGCGAGCGATGGCTATATTGCTTCCTATCAAAACGGCCTCAACGAATTGGTGATCGCCGATATCGTCGGACGCGAGCGCGTGATCGGTGCGTTCTTGAATTTCGGTGGTGATTATATGTCACCGGGAATTATCCAATTAAGCGGCCGTGGCGCGGTTGTGCTCGGCGAATTGGATGGCGCGATGAGCGAGCGCCTTAAAGCGCTGCATGCGCTGATGCTGATCTTTGATCCGAATGCGATCATGACGAACCATATTTTTGGCTATCTCTGGGGCAAGCTCGGCTATGGCTCGCTGCTCTTTGCAACCGCGCTCACCAATGCATCGATTTGTGACTCTCTTGCCGCTGCAGATGCTAGGCCCTTACTGCGTAACATCGCGAGAGAGGCAACATTGGTTGCGTTAAAGCTCGGCTATGATCCGTTGGGTTTTAACGGGTATGCGCCAAAAGCGTTCACACCGGATGCGCCGGAAGCTGACGCACACGCATCCTTTGATGCGATGGTCACGCACAATGCGAAATCGATCAAAACCCATTCCGGCATTTGGCGCGATCTCGCCATCCGCAAGCGCAAAACGGAAGTCGATGCGCAGCTTGGCCCCATCGTTGAGCAAGGTTCGAAACTGGGAATCCCGACCCCGCTTGTCGCTCGGATGATTGCGATGATTCACGAGATCGAGGATGGCAAGCGCCCACTCGATTGGGCGAATTTAGAGGAGCTTGCGCGATCTTAATGGCAAACTCTCCACCGTCCTTGCGAGCGCCAGCGAAGCAATCCAGCTAACAGATATTATAGGAATGCAACGGTACATTGATACGCTTTCCTTTAGCACCAACTGGGTTGCTTCACATTCGTTCGCAATGACGGTTTGAAATAATCGCGCAAGTAAAACAAAAAGGATAATACGATGCTCATCGACTTCAAAGGCAAACGCGCGCTCGTCACAGGTGCGGCCCATGGCATCGGTCGTGCGATTGCCTTTGCGCTCGTGCGCGATGGTGCCACCGTAACAGGCGTCGATAACCGAGCGGTCGAGCCAAGCGAGAACGGGATCACGATTACCGCCCATAGTTGCGACCTCACCAAACGCGCAGCGATCGATGAGCTTGTGATAACCAAAGGGCCTTTCGATATTTTGGTCCACAGCGCGGGTGGTGTATGCGGACAAGTGGGGCGCCCTTTGGAAGAAATTTCTGAAGAAGATTGGGACGCCATCGTCAACATCAATATGAAAGCGGGCTTTTTCCTATCGCAAGCCGTCGCGCCGCATATGAAACAACAAGGCTATGGCCGCATTGTTTTAATCTCATCCGGCGCAGGGCTGGGCGTGAGCCTCACGGGCATTCAAGCCTATGCGTCTGCCAAGGCGGGAGAGATTGGCCTTACACGACAACTCGGCCATGAGCTCGGCAAATTCGGCATCACCGTGAACAGCGTTGCTCCCGGCTTTGTGCGCTCCAATCCCACGACTGAGCGGCAATGGGAAAGCTATGGCGCGGAAGGCCAGAAGGCGATGCTAGAACGCATCGCCACGCGTCGTCTTGGCAAGGTCGATGACATCGTCGCGGCTACGTTGTTTTTCGCGAGCGAACAGGCCGAATGGATTACCGGACAAGTGCTTTCGGTGGATGGCGGTAAATGATCGATCCTTGGCATTCAGAAGCGATCGAAAAACGCCTCTTAGGCGATATGCCGAAGCATATTGAAACGCTCAAAAGCTTTGTATCGATCCCGAGCGTCTCGACCGATCCCGCCTATAAAGAAGGCATCCTCAAAGCGAGCGAGTTCGTTGCCGCCGAGCTTCAAGCAGCGGGTCTTACGGACGTCGCTATTCTACCCACAGCAGGCCATCCCGTTGTAACCGCTGCATGGCGTCATGCGCCCGGCGCACCGACTATACTCGTTTACGGCCATTACGATGTGCAACCGCCTGATCCGATCAGCGCGTGGAAATCCTCACCCTTCGTCCCGGATATTCGCGACGGCAGACTCTATGCGCGTGGCGTATCGGACGACAAAGGCCCGATGCTGATCCCGATTGC
>Ga0164297_10004935_pt1 | contig 11687 bp, 8 predicted proteins | sample GEODES058metaG_FD_113539 | JGI IMG/M metagenome (GOLD analysis project Ga0164297, IMG submission 113539) | Dystrophic lake water microbial communities from Trout Bog Lake, Wisconsin, USA - GEODES058 metaG | ecosystem: Environmental > Aquatic > Freshwater > Lake | place: USA: Trout Bog Lake... | reverse complement strand
CGTATATCCTGTGGAATTCCAGACAGCGGTCACTGTGGGATCAATAATGGAGGAGACGGGGACAATTGTCTTGTGTGGCTCAGGAAATACGAATGCGGGTCCACCTAATACGCCCATTATGAAGATCCGTTGGCGTGCCTGCGGTGAACCGTAGTTGGCGGCATTCAGAACCTTTGCCGAGACCGTATAGCCACGCTTCTCCAGTTCCATCTTGATCCGCTTGAACGTCCGTCCTTCGTCGTGCGTCTCTAGATTCTTGACATTTTCGAGAATACAGACCTTAGGTCTCTTGGCATCCATGATACGCAGTACGTCAAAGAAGAGATTCCCCTTCTCCTGATCCTTGAAACCCTCTTGATTACCGGCAATACTGAAGGGCTGGCATGGAAAGCCAGCACAGAGGATCTCGAAATCGGGTAACGCAGCCGCATCGACTTCGCGAATATCGGCAGCCGGCTCCAATCCATAGTTCGCCTTGTAGATAGCCCGTGCTCCCTCATCGATATCACAGGCAAATACACAGTCAAAGTCTGCCGCAAACGCACTATGGAAAGCACCAAGCCCACAGAAGAGGTCGATGAAACGGGGCCTCGTTGCCGTGGGCTCGACAATCTCATTGACCGGCTGCTCCAGAAGCTTCACTAACTCAGCCTTGGTCTTACCACTGTAGCCCTTGATTCCCCGCTTCTTACACTCGTCCTTCAGTGCTTGCATCTTGTCATATAGTCAAGTGGAGATAAACAACTCAATTTTGTCAGCAGAAAGAGTAATACACATGAGTGTTAAAAGTTAAGTTCACATCGTGAACTTAACTTTTTGTATCTACTGCCAATCTCTATGACCGCGAGCGTCTAGTGCGACGGGTCGTGCGCCGTGTCTTGCGGCCACCGACTGCCTTGACATGGTTTACCTTGATAACATTTGCCTTCACCGTCTTCCGGGGCCCAAGTGGGCTCCGTGCAGGGCTGACCGCCGGACTTCTGTACACATTCAACTGAGCCTGTGCCGCAGCACGTGCCGCCACCGCTGCTGCATTGTTTCTCTTTGGCGGACTAGATGCAAGACCCCACATGATTCTAATCTAGACACTGAAAAAACCCTCCCCTTTTCTGTTTTTGTCTTTTCCCACCCCTACCCCTGTTCAGATGGCGTCGATGTCGATCTCGTCGTCGGCGACCTTGCGACCCTTGCTCCCGCCCTTCTCCTTCGCCGCCGCGGCCTCGGCCTCCTCGTCAACGCCACCGCCTGCGGCCTCCGAGCGGTCGAAGTAGTCCTCGGCCTCGCCGCCGTGCCCATCGGCGACGCGGAAGAGCCGCGGGTTGATGCGGGTCTTGCGGAGCTGTGCACCGGCACGCTCGTCGAAGATCCCCACGATGAATCCCTGATCCACCTGGGACTTGAAGGCGGCACCCGCGACGCAGCCGCCGCCGTGGTGGCCCTCGTCGTCCGACTCGTCGAGCTCGTCGAGCGGGACGGAGAGCGCGACGACGACGAGGCTGTCGAGATCGATGTGGCACTTCCCCTTCCGCTTGAGCAGGCCGCGGATCGCGCAGTTGCGGCTCTTCCCGTCCTGGCAGAGCACCTCCATCCGCCCGTTGCCGAACTTCCGCGCGACGCGGCCGACCTGCAGCTCGCAGAGTGCCGCCTGCTCTGCCGAGGAGAGTCCGCAGAGACCCTTCTTCTCGCGCGTGAGGATCAGCTCAAGCACCTCGTTCGCCGCCGCAAGCGCCGCCTCCGCACGGAAGTTGCCGCCGCCCTTCTTCTGGCCCTTGAATGCCTTGCCGCCCTGTGTGTTACGCTTCATTGCACGTGATGCCATCTTGTTCGCTTGTTGACTTCTTTGGTCAACGATGGAGGCAGATGCGTGTGGCTCTGTCTCTTGCTGGTGGCGTGGTTATCGGGATCAGAGCAGTTTATGATTTCAATTTTTTCCACTTTCTGATTTCATAAAGTGGGAAAAATAGTTATTAGGCCACAAAATCAATACGTGCGGCGACGGGTCGACCGCCGCCGGCGGCCGCCAAAGAGTCCCTTCAGCTCCTGCTCACGGTTGTGCTGCTTGTACCAGTTCTCGCGACCCTTTCTGGTCGCGTTGTTAGCGTTAGGCATTCTGGGACGGTTGAGATTGAGCAGATTGCCGGTCGGTACATTGTTAGCACCAGCCACGTTGTTGGCCTTGGCTCCGTTGTTGGCCTTGGCTCCGTTGTTAGCCTTGGCTCCAGCCTCAGAATCCTCCCATACAACCCAGTGTCCATCAGGACCGACCGAGAGACCCTTGGAGTGAACCAGAACGTTACGCATGCCGCTGGGGTAGGCCGGCTCAGACCGTTTCTCAGTAAGATCTACTGGGATGAAATCGACCGGCTTCTTTGAACCGAAGCTCCGCTCCTGTGTGAAGATGTGAGCACCAGCCGGGTTACGTCCGGCATAAAATGCACGTCTTACGTAATCACTCGGTTTGACACCGTGATTTACATGGGGAAGTGCACTTCTTCGTCTCCACTCGTGCTCCACCGGAGGATTGATACGCAACCAGGTCTTGTATGCACGCTCGAGGGCACCCATCGATCCGGGAGGGGTCTCAACGCGTTCGCATGTCTCAATGACTCCTTCGTATTTTGAGCCGTAATGGGTCGTCACCATGCCCTTCTGAAAGGAGGTTCCCTCCGCACCCGTCTTCGGTTTACATCCAACGTGTGTAAGAACGTAGTCCTCACCAATAACTAACTCGGCCTCTGATACTTTGCGGTAAGGCATTGTTTTCTATATGATGTACGGATATTTTACATCCTCTAGTCCCCACCGTCCCCACCCTCGTCCTCGTCCTGACCTGCGTACGTGTCGTACTTGGCGTCGTCCTGAGGTTGAGCACCGAAATCAAATCCAAGCGGATCTTCGCGACCCGGACGAGCCGCCGTCTCAACTATACCGGCACGGTCCCGCTGGTCCTGTAAGAAATCGTAGAACTCAGCATTGTAGCTGCTGAGATTCTTAGAGCTGCCCACGGCCCACCGACCGATCTTGAGACCCTGATTGATCTTAATGAGGGCACGGAGATCCGGATCCTTTTCGTCGTCCATCTCCTTGATAACCGAGTTCTTCTCCTTCTCACGGGCATCTTCAATAGCCATCTGTACCTCATCGTCGCTCATACCGAACTGCTTGAACTGGCGACCGCTCTCTAAAAACGTGGTGCGAACCCATCCTAGAAGGATCCGTTGGATAGTGATCTTGTCAGCATCCTTGGCTATCTTAGAATAGAGCGGCGAATCCACTAGCAGAAGTGATTCAACAGAAGCCAACACGATCCATCGAAGCAATGTCTGAAGCTCCTCGAGAGAGAGACCATAGACGCGGAAAGCCACTATGTTCTCCGACCAGAACCCGATAATGCGACCGAGATAGGTGGAGAGACGGTGGAGAAGCTCTGCGGAATCAGCACGGATCTTAGGTACAGAGAGTTCTTTATTAGTATCGATAGTGCCGCCCAGAATCGTCTGAATCATTGCCTCGAACTTAGCAGCGTGTTTTTCGGAGATCTTCTTACCGAACCACTTCTTGCCATTGAAGCTGGCCGCTATAGTTGATTTACGAGAACCAATCGTCTGACCAAACCATTTCCCTTCACCGAAGACCATCTCACCAAAGCCCTGAGCGAGACGTTCCAGTCCGATCACCCAGTGCTTATTGATCTCAGCCGGCCCCTGGTGTATAGGTTCAGCAGTGATCTGATCTATTGCATCTAAAACGGCGACACTCTTTCGTTCAACTTGGCGAACGGGTGCACGCCCCTGTCGTCCCTCGATCAGGTCGAGTAGTCCAGTACGTAGAGCGTCGTATTTAGAGACAAAGCCTGCCCAAGTGATCTTACGAGCCTCTTCACTGGGCTCGGTATCACGTGCAAAGTTAGCCAACATGGCTTTCTGAACAAGGAGCCAGTCTGTCATACGTGCGGCCATAAGAGGGGACGCTGTATGAACAAATGCGTCTAGGCGAGCATAGATCTCTCTGGGCGGCAGTGGTACGCTTTCCACAGTGGGTTCTACGTAACGTCTTTTGCGAACAACCGTTAAAAGAGCGGCAAAGGATTCAGCGTTAACAGTAACGCCATTTGCCTTGAGTGTCTCACGTGCCTCCTCCTGTACTACCACGATAGCCTTACCCTTGCGTTTCGACTCGGCCTCTTCGTCATTCAGATCAGAGGCCAGGACTAAGGGGTCGCGTGCCAGATTGAACTTACAATGGCGGCATTCGTAGCGGTTCGCACGACGCCCGAATTCGTGCGATAGACCTTCGCGTGGGCCCTTGAAACAGGTTCTCATAAACAACTTGAAATAACTCGCATCAGGTGCTACAGCCGTAGAACGAATGGCTTCAGGCGGCGTCCACCGTACATATAAGTGAGTGCCATTTGTCTGTTCGGTAGGATCACGTTTGTGTATAATCTCCTCGGCCAGACGGAGTGCTCCTATCTCAGATTCTACAGCCACCTCATTGAATGTCGCCAGACCCTGTCTCCTAGCCTGGGCAAGAGGAACAAAGCAGCAGTTTGAGTCCGATCGCACAGAGGTCTCACTGATCAGACCACTCGTCTTCGCTCCAGCGTGAGCATTTATTACGGAGTTGATCGCCAGCTGGCGATTGCGGACCTGGACCATTGGACCTATCGTCTCGATAGCCTCGGTCTTAACAGCCGCAAGAATCCGATCGGGGTAGGTGAGGACAGCATCCTCCATGATGGGTGGCTTGCTACTGTTCGTCGGTCTGAAGCTGCCAGGTAGTCTGTCACCCGCAGAGGCGTTACCGACTGCGTCCTTTTTGATTGCCAGATAGTTCAGCTGTGCCTTCTGAAGCTCAATACGGATCTCGGGTTGTGTAAACAGCTTGGCAAGCCGGTCACGTACCATGTTCTGTCGCCGTTCAGGACTGGATTCCGTCGCCCAGGCCAGATAGTTCCAAGGTTCAGTCGATCTGTTCAGATTGGCTATAACGCATACGAAATATTCCACCGCACCGCCCTCAACTCCTTCAGTAGCCGGCTCTATAGGGGGGCCACCACGCTGAAATCTACAACCGCCGAAGGGGAAGAGGACATCAGGTAGGGGCGTAGTAGAGTGAACATGGCAGATGATAAACGTAGCTATACAGGCAACTTCTGTAGTAGCACGGAATGATTCATAGGGAGCTCTTATTCCGCGCTTAGGTGGCGGCGCCGAGTCGTAAACCTCTTTTGGGGGTATTGTAGTTGTAATAAAATTATAGGTGAACTCAACTGTTTTACGATATTCCTCCTCCGTAAATGAGAAACCGGTGTTCTGAACGATCACACGGGCGATCTCGTAGAGCTCGCTCTCAATAGGGTTCTCGAATTGGAGTGTCTTCTTCTTAAAAGCGATGTTCAGAATACCGTCCAGTTCATCTTCAGCCGTCTTCTCCTCCTCCGTGATTACGGCACGGCCTACCAGCGGCCGCCCTTCGTCGTTGTACTCGAGGTGGGTATCATACTCAAACTCTGAGATGGGGATACCGCAATTGCGGCAGACATAACGCCCATTGAATGCCGCACCACCGAAATTCAGAATCACCTCCTTGTGAAGAGCATCAGCACGACCAGGGTGGAGCAGCTCGTAGAATTTCATCAGTTCGTGGCTACAGATCAGATGCGTATCACAGACATTACACATCACCCAGTTATGGTTTTCAGAATCACGCTTACCCTGGTAGCGTTTGAGAAACTCCTGAAGCAGGGCATAGAACTTGGACTCATCGCGGTTCATGACTGAGCGTAAGGCGTCCTTGTCTTTGACGTGCGGGCAGGTGTTGATCATAGGCTCGGCCTTGTATTTAGCAAGAGCCCCATTGATATTCGCAAATGCCAGGATAGCACGTTGGGCCTCAGAGAGATAGACTTCGCGAGCCCGCTTCAGATGAGGATTGACCTGAGGACTGAGTGAGAGATAGAGGACGCGTAGAAGGGTCCCCTCGGCCATTGAGGCGATCTGCTGGGTCTGTGCTATATCCAGTGTACCTCTGATAGGATCTGCCGCCTTCAGCTTCGCAAGTACAGCCGCAATCTCTGGGACCTCTAAGGACTTTTTAAAGACAGGTGTATCCGCCACTAGCGGTTTTAACAGATAACCACCCTTCTTCTTCAATTCCTCCACAGCAGCAGCATATTCGTCGTATGCTGTTGTGTACTGCTGCTGAGCCTCTGCTACGCTCTTCCAGATCACCGCTGCCATCTCAGGGGTCCACTCGTAGGACCGTAGACCGATTGAATCGATTACACGATTCATACCAATGGAAACAGGCCCCATCAGATCAGAGGGGTGGACATTCGACCGTAGATTTCTCTCAATGAATTCGGGTATGAGGAGTGAATTAGCTTCATCCCCTTCGCCCGTCTGCACAGCACCCTTTACCACGGCAATCCCATTTTCTACATAGGCCGCCGGGTTGTTAGTGACGTTCTCAAAGGGGAGAAGCGAACATGTGATCTGACCGGCACGTATGTCTTCCGCCAGGGCACCAGAGTATTTCATGGGTCTGTACGTAGAACCGAGCAACGTAGGTAGCAGCAGATAGCTATCGATTGTACCAGGATCACCAGGTACGACCGCATCACCGTCCTTAGTCTTCAGCCCACTGAGTACACGGTGTTGTCTGCTTTTGATGGGACCCACATTCCGCTCACTTAATATTGCCTTCTCGTCGAACCGAGTGTAACCAAGAGCCGGTTCCGGCGGCACAACTGTACGTAGGACGTCCTGATCCATTGTGATCTCCTCACCGTCGATGGCTGACGCAGCCGGTACAAATACGCTACCCTCCCTGAAGAGCACATCATAGAGATAGGCGTACATCAGTTTGGCGACCTGTGCGGCACCACCACTCTCCTGACCGGCTGTATAGGCCTCTTGTGTCCGATATGCGGCCAACTCCGATCCGAACCAATCGCGGAACTCCACTTGCTCCAGCATCTTTTCGGGTGGTTCTATTTCGACCTGGCCGTGATAGAGGATCCGCTTGACAGCTAGAACAGGCACAATAGAGGAGAGCGGTGAGCCGAGACGATTCAGTACATCCTCAAGGTTGGCCGCCGATCGGATAAAGGGGCGTATGGAACCATCGGGTCCAGTGGTGATCACAGCATTTTTGAGTGCTAATAACAATTCTGTCTCACGAGAGATACGTCGGATCAAGTACGGGTTCTTCTGTTTGGTCTCATTGAACTCCTTCATCAGATCGACAAACATGTCCTCGCGCTGAATCGATTCATCGTAGGTCTGCTCGGCGGTAGGAACATCCTCAACCATTGCGGCTGGGAGGAGCCCCTTCAGAGCGGAGATGTCAAATGCGTCCGGAAGACCCTCTTCAGCCGCTACCACAACACCCGTATTCTCACCTGTAGGCGCCTCCTCTTCAGGAGCACGTACCTCTATAACAGCAATGGGTGTGGGTGGGCCTATGAAAGCGAAGTTTAGCCGCCGCCCGTCTGTCAGTAGAATGGCGTCGGTATCATCATTGGCCAGTATTGCTGCTATAATACCGGATTCAGCAGCCTTCTCACCGGCGAGTGTATAAAACTCCAACATCTCTCCAGGGGTCGCTCCTAACTGGACACCAAAATGGGGGTCTGTACGCTTTGCATGAAAGACGGTCTCTGTGATCCCTGTTCCCTCGGCATAATCGCCATCCTCCCCCATTGGGAGATCTGTAGCCCTGTCGGACTCAGTAAATCGTTGTATGCGAACAATCCGCTCGTCGCGATAGATAATTTTACCCGTGAGAGAACCAAAGTTGGTGGATTTTACGGTTATGATGTCACCGAGCTCAGGGATGTCTAAGTTCTCGTCTTCCGGTGCGTTAGCGAGCCCAGCAACATTCTCTGTAGTCGGGGCACTCATTCACTACTGTCTACAAGCTTATTTATAGACATCGGGACCTACGCGGAGGAGAAAAATAGTGAGTCCAGGTAGGGATGCCATCCATAGCATATCTATGTGGTACAAAGGGATACAGAGCATTTGGTCCCACAGATAAGACACTTCCCGGTTCAGAGACCGCTGTCATAGAATTGACACGGCGTTGGGCAGAAAAGGGTAATGATGTCACTGTATTTGCGTTGACCAGCCCTCAGGTCTTTGAGGGTGTAAAATGGCAGGAGGCCTCCACATTCAACCCGTCTCAATATTATGATGTTGTGATACTCTGGCGTCAAGCGGGATTCAATATGTTTAACGAGTTCCCAGATCTGAAACGTGGGCTACTCGTTATGGATTTTCATGACGGTGGCTTCGATACCCAGAAATTCGTCGATAACCCGCTCTCTAGAGCAGTGACGAGGCTCTTTGTCAAATCCAGATTTCAACGCTCGTTGTTCAATAATATAAGTGACGATAAGCGGTTTGTTATTATCCCTAACGGCATCCGTACTGAGATCTTCAATTCAATTCGTAATATCAGACGGGAGCCGCATAGGTTTAATTTCTCGTCACAGTACGACCGTGGCCTCGAACCCTTTTTACGATATGCGTGGCCAAGAATTATAGTAGCGTGGCCAGATGCCGAATTACATGTCTACTATGGGCAATTTGGTAGATCGGATGCTCTTGCTCGCATCAATCAACTGATGAGACAGCCAGGGGTCTATGATCATGGCAAGGTGGATTTAGAGACGATTGCACGTGAGAAATACCAGAGTACATTCCATGTCTATCTCTGTACAGTACCTGAGATTGATTGTATCTCCGTACGTGAATCGGCCTTAGCGGGTTGTATACCCATATTAACAAACAACTATGTATTTACGGAACGCTATGGTATAAAGATAGACGGTGATCCCAACCAGGAGTCTACACAGATTGCTGCTGTAGAGACTATTCTCTCCCTCTCTTACTCCCAGATAGCACTGATCCGCCGCGAAGGATTAAAGAGTCCCACGATCGTTGACTGGTCGAGTGTGGCTAACAGCTGGTTGGAAGCCACGTCGAGTCTCAAAAATTGAACTAAACATTCGCCCAGTTCCAAAGTACAAGGAAGCATAAAAAGATGCAATCGTCCAATGATCTCTTCGCAACTCTCATTACCCAGTACCCTGACTTTGCTGCCCTGAAGCAGTATGTCGTGGGTCTTGGGATTCAGGCCAATGTCAAGGAGGGCGACCCCCTAGTGGTCTTCCGCTACAATCGTGAGACAGCCGACCTCACGAACCCCGTCGTCCAGGCCTTCCGTTCAGTGGTCTGGGATTCAACGACCAATCGCCCTCTCTTCGTGGCACCGCAGAAGAGCGAGCCGTTGGCTACGCTCCCTGCTGCCTTTCAGGGCACGCACCTGGTGGAGGATTTCGTAGACGGTGTGATGGTCAACCTCTTCATTGACCCGAACACGGGTGCTTGGCGGCTCGCCACGCGTAGCCGTCTGGACGCCGATAACAAGTTCTATCAGCACACCTTCGCGGATCTCTTCATGGCCGCGTGGAACGGCTACTTCCCTGGCGGTGGCTTCGGTGTGCTGACGCCGGCATACTGTTACTCCTTTGTGGTCCAGCACCCGCAGAATCGCATCGTCGTGCCCAGCCCTGTGCCGACGCTGACGTGTGTGGAGGTCAGTCATGTGGAGGCGGCAACGGGGCGTGTCTTCAAGATGCCCACACCGGCCACGATGATGCCGCCTCGACGCTTTAACGTGAACACACAGCCCGAGCTTGTGCTCATGATGGCTCAACGTGAGCAGTTCGAAGGCTTTATGGCTCAGGGCTGTGTGGTCCGTGAGTTAGCGACGGGCCGCCGTTGGAAGGTCCGTACTGTGGCCTACAATACGGTCAAGCAGCTGCGGGGTAACCATAGTCGTTTGGAGTACACCTGGTTTGAGAATCTACAGAAGGGGACGTTGGAGACCTATCTGGGCTTCTATCCCGAGGAGCGACAGGCTGCGTCGGCGACAGTCGCCCACTGGAATACGGTGGTGAGCCAGATCTACAACTGGTATGTGAAGGTCTACAAGATCCGCGACACGCCGAAGGACGCGATCCCGCCCCAGTATAAGGGTGTGCTGTTCGACCTTCACGGCCAGTATCTTAGTCGGCTGGCTCCGGCCAAGCAGTCGCTCACGTGGGCGGAGTGCCAGACCATCATGGGTCGCCAGGACCTGAAGCGTCAGGTCTTCCTGGCCACCTTCAAGGAGGGTGGATCGGCGCCGCGCTCGGCAGCGAAGCACGCTGCGGCTAAGGCCGCAGCTAAGACTGCTGCCCCTACATCAACCGAGATGGCGGTCTAGGCACCCACATAGATAAAATATAAAGAGGCGAAAGCCCATTTTTCCTATTAAAGTTGATCTAATAGATAGACAGACCTATCAAGGCAAAATGGACGATATAGATTTCAGTCAGGTTGGTGGAGAATTGGGTGTACAGAAGCAGAAGATCCATGTCCGCTTTCAGAAGACAGGGCCGCGGAGCATCACTCTAGTAGAGGGCTTAGACGATGATTTGGATATGAAGCGGATCTCAAAGGCCATGAAGAAGTCGTTCAACTGCTCCTGCTCTCTTCACACGGATAAACAGGGCGGTGAGGTGATCAAGCTCCAGGGCGATCAGCGTGAAAATGTCAGAGACTGGCTTCTTGCACAGGAGATCCTGACCGAGAAGGAGGTTGCTGAACGACTGGTAATGCACGGCATCTAATCGTCGAAGCCTAGCCACTGGTACTCTTTTTGTATAGCTATACCGTGTCCCATCTCACGAGCTATCCGTTCTAAATCCACAGCTCGCATATGTGTGAAGTCCAGTGTTGAGATAAAAAGGTGACGCAGAGACGTGAGTGTAATGGGGACTTTGAATAGATCTTTGAGAATACGGTTCGCCCATTTACTGAATCCGTCACGACTGGGAGCCTCTTTCGGCTCGGTGGCCATCACGAAGAGAAATCGCCGCGGCTTAGCCTCAAGTGACGCATGGATCTCCCGTAGCAGGTCCTTCTCCAGTTCGTGCCGAATCTCCTTGTACCGCGAAGCGGTCTTGAAATTACGAAGGACCATCAGTCCGGATCCGTCATCACGCAAGATCAGGTAGTTCCTCTTCGTCTTCTCTATCAGTGTTTTGGGTGGATTGATCGCAACCTCAAAATAGTCAGCACGTACGGGTGGTAGATAGGTGTAGAGGGCAAGCAGAAGGCGTTCGTCCGAACCCAGTTGCAGTCTGTCACGCATGGCAACGATGTCCTTCCATCTGACAGCCGCAACAATCGCTTTGGCCTTATCAGACAGCTCCTCCATGTCGGCCTGTCTGTGGTCCTCCCAATTCTCTTTCTGAATCTCCAGCCACTTCTGCTTGATCCGTGTCGCCCGTCGTTGACCGGCAGGTACATGTAATAAGTAGGCCACCACTGCCGAATAGAAGAGATGGCGATTGGTTGCGGACTGTGAGATAGACTTCTCCTTATGTAGAGCCTCCACAGCCAAACCGGGATTGTCGATGATAAAGTCGATAGACTGACGTTCAGCAGGTAAAAAAGAGATGAACTGTGCTAATTTCCGATTATAGAGATCACGACTGGACTTAGTCAACCGTCCATCTTGGATGAACTCCATTATTGATTACTACGAAAATTACTGTGTTTGTGGGGAGACACATGGCTTAAATAGACCATAGAACTAAACTAGTAGCGATGTGCGGAATCTGGGCACTT
>Ga0164297_10004933_pt1 | contig 11690 bp, 11 predicted proteins | sample GEODES058metaG_FD_113539 | JGI IMG/M metagenome (GOLD analysis project Ga0164297, IMG submission 113539) | Dystrophic lake water microbial communities from Trout Bog Lake, Wisconsin, USA - GEODES058 metaG | ecosystem: Environmental > Aquatic > Freshwater > Lake | place: USA: Trout Bog Lake... | reverse complement strand
GCCCGATGGCCTCCTTTTTTGTGGGTGTTACTTAGGGGGCTACCCCTTTCGCTTAAGCCAAAGCGTTCTTATCTCTTGTTGGAAGGGCTTGCCCATTTATGGGGAGCCTCAATGAGGAGCGGCGATCTGGGCCACATGACCGGACGGATCCGACGCGGCCAATAGGAGACGGCAGATGGATTTTGAAAAATATACCGACCGGGCCAAGGGCTTTGTGCAATCGGCGCAAATGGTTGCCATGCGCGAAGGGCATCCGCAATTTTTGCCCGAACATCTTTTAAAAGTTTTACTCGACGACAATGAAGGCCTCGCCGCCGGCTTGATCGGGCGTGCGGGCGGCAATGCCAAGCAGGCTTTGGTGCTGGCCGAAGAGCTTTTGTCGAAACAGGCGAAAGTATCCGGTGCCGCCTCGCAACCGGGCGCCAGCCGTGATCTCGTGCGGTTGTTTGATACCGCGCAAAAAATCGCCGTCAAAGCGGGGGATTCCTATGTCACTGTCGAGCGGATGCTATTGGCACTCGCTACCGAGAAAGACATGGAAGCGGGCAAAGTCCTCGCAAAATCCGGTGTCACGCCACAGGCTTTAAACACTGCGATTAATGATTTGCGCAAAGGCCGCACCGCCGACAATGCAACGGCCGAAAACGCCTATGAGGCTTTAAAAAAATACACGCGTGATTTAACCCAAGCCGCGCGCGACGGAAAACTTGATCCGGTTGTCGGGCGCGATGAGGAAATTCGCCGCGCGATCCAGGTGCTGTCGCGGCGTACAAAAAATAATCCAGTTTTGATCGGTGAGCCCGGCGTTGGTAAAACTGCAATTGCCGAAGGCTTGGCGCTACGCATCGTGAATGGCGATGTGCCCGAAAGTTTGACGGATAAAAAATTGCTCTCGCTCGATATGGGCTCACTGATTGCGGGCGCGAAATATCGCGGCGAATTTGAAGAGCGATTAAAATCAGTGCTTTCGGAAGTGACCTCCGCAGAAGGCGGCATCATTCTCTTTATCGATGAAATGCATACGCTGGTGGGTGCCGGCAAAGCCGATGGCGCGATGGATGCGTCTAATTTGCTGAAGCCCGCGCTTGCGCGTGGTGAATTGCATTGCGTGGGTGCGACGACACTCGATGAATATCGCAAACATGTTGAAAAAGACGCGGCCCTTGCGCGTCGGTTCCAGCCGATTTTTGTGAGCGAACCCAGCGTTGAAGATACTGTTTCGATCCTTCGTGGCTTGAAGGAAAAATACGAATTGCATCATGGCGTGCGGATTACCGATGCCGCGATTGTTGCCGCCGCAACGCTTTCGAACCGGTACATCACCGATCGGTTCTTACCCGATAAAGCCATCGATCTGGTCGATGAGGCCTCCGCGCGGTTACGCATGCAGGTTGATTCAAAGCCCGAAGAACTTGACGAGCTGGATCGCCGCATCGTGCAGCTTCGTATCGAACAAGAAGCGCTCAAAAAAGAAACCGATGCCGGATCAAAAGATCGACTCGGTAAAATCGAAGTCGAGCTAGCGGGCTTGGAAGAAAAATCGGCCTCGCTGACGCAGCGCTGGAAATCTGAAAAAGACAAGCTTGGCGCGGCGCAAAAAATCAAAGAGCAATTGGAGCAAGCCCGTACCGATCTCGCCAACGCGCAACGCAAGGGTGAATATCAAAAGGCGGGTGAATTGGCCTATGGGCTGATCCCTGACCTCGAGAAAAAACTCGCGGCCAATGAAGGCAGCGAAAATGCAGGGGCGATGGTAGCCGAAGCCGTCACCGCCAATGATGTCGCGCAAGTCGTCTCGCGCTGGACGGGCGTTCCGGTTGATAAAATGCTCGAAGGCGAGAAGGACAAGCTGTTGCGCATGGAGCTTGAAATCGGCAAACGCGTGGTCGGCCAAGAGGAAGCGGTGATTGCCGTTTCCACCGCCATCCGCCGCGCGCGTGCCGGTTTGCAAGACCCGCATCGCCCGATTGGTTCGTTTATGTTTTTAGGACCTACAGGCGTCGGTAAAACCGAGCTCACCAAGGCGCTTGCGTCTTACATGTTTGACGATGAAACCGCGATGGTGCGCATCGACATGTCCGAATATATGGAGAAACACTCGGTCGCGCGGCTGATCGGCGCCCCTCCCGGCTATGTCGGCTATGAGGAAGGTGGCGCGCTGACGGAAGCGGTGCGGCGCAGGCCCTATCAGGTGATCCTGTTCGACGAGATCGAAAAGGCGCATCCGGATGTGTTCAACGTGCTTCTGCAAGTGCTCGACGATGGACGCCTGACCGATGGCCAAGGCCGCGCGGTTGATTTCCGCAACACGCTCATCATCATGACCTCGAATTTGGGCGCGGAATATCTCGTGCAGCAAAGCGAAGGGCAAGATTCCGAAGAAGTGCGCGAAGAAGTCATGGGCGTGGTGCGCTCGCATTTCCGCCCCGAGTTCTTGAACCGTATCGATGAAATCATCCTGTTCCACCGCTTGAAGCGCGATCAGATGGGCGCGATTGTCGATATTCAAATGAAGCGGCTCGATCAATTGCTCGCCGACCGCAAGATCGTGATCGAATTGAAGCCCGAAGCGCGCGAATGGCTTGCCGAAAAGGGCTATGATTCAGCCTATGGCGCACGTCCTTTGAAACGCGTGATCCAGAAGAATGTGCAAGATGCTTTGGCCGAGCTTATTCTCTCCGGTGCGGTGAAAGATGGCGATCATGTTCCGGTCGATGCCGGGCCATTGGGGCTCATTATCGGCGAGCACGGCGTAGCACTTGAGCGCGCGCCAAAGGGTGCGAAGCTGAATTAAGAATTAGATTGAGTGGCAGGCGACCTCCGTTGCCTGCCATTCTCTATCGCTGAGCGTATCCCTTGCAGCGATAAAGTAGTCCTGTCTCATCCGACAGGTCGATATCATGTCTGCATATCCGTATCATGAAAGTCCTTGCAATTTGTAGCTTATAAGTTACATTTCATGATCACTATTGAAGAGACATCAGCCTTCTCTCGCTGGTTGGGCGCGTTACGTGACCCTATAGCGAAAGCGAAAATTGCCAGTCGAATTAGAAGATTGGCCTTTGGCAATCCTGGTGATGTGGCTCCAATTGGTGATGGGTTAAGCGAGATGAGAATTCATTATGGGCCCGGCTATCGGGTTTATTTCATGCAAAAAGGTGCTGATTTTGTGCTGCTTTTAGGCGGTGGTGATAAATCAACACAAGATAAGGATATCCACCGCGCCCGCACGCTAGCAAAGGACCTCCGGCCATGACCCTCAAAACAAAGCCGTTTGACCCTGCGGCCTATCTCGACAGTGACGAGGCGAGAGCTGTTTATTTAAATGAAGCCTTCGAAACGGGCGATGTTGGTTTCATTGCCGACGCACTAGGTGTCGTCGCACGGGCACAAGGCATGACCAAACTCGCGCGCGACGCCGATTTATCCCGCGAGGCGCTTTACAGAGCCTTGTCAATTAATGGTAATCCGGAATTATCAACCGTTCTCAAAGTGACGACGGCGCTGGGATTGAAATTGACGGTTGAGACCACTCCCTCATCGTAGACGCTCTCACGCCACCCGATCCATCGCCGAATGTTTTTTGGTGTCCCGCATCAAACCATAAACAAGCAAAGAGCAGCCGATCACGGCCGTTAGGTAATAATAAAAATAGCTCTCGACGCCGGCCTGTTTGAAATAAAGCGCGATTGGCTCTGCGGTGCCACCGAAAATCGACACCGTCAACGCATAAGGAACCGCAACGCCAAGCGCGCGCACTTTGGTGGGGAACAATTCCGCCTTCACCACCGCATTGATCGAAGTATAGCCCGAGACAATAAGCCATGCCGCGCATATCAGGAGTAGTGCGGGCCAGACACCGTGCACCTGTTGCAAGGTCGTGAGCAACGGAACGGTGAAGATGACACCTGCAACGCCAAAGCCGATCAACAGCCATTTGCGACCGATCCGGTCTGAAAGGGCGCCATAGATTGGTTGCAAGATCATCGCGAAGACCAAGGAGCAGAACGCGACAAACGTTGTCTCGCCATCGGTCAGCTTGACCGAGAGTTTCAAGAATTTCTGCATATACGTCGTATACGTGTAGAAGGCCGCCGTGCCGCCCGCCGTCAACCCGATGACAAGCAAGGTTTCACGTGGATGTTTCAAAATTAGCGCCCGAAGCGATGGTTTGGCCGTCGCCGATTGCGAGGCCGCACGGTAAGGCTCCGTCTCTGGAAGACGCCGCCGCATGAAAAGCGTGAAGACCGCCAGCAAAGCACCGATCACAAACGGGATACGCCAACCGCCCGCTTTCAAATCGGCCGCCGTAAAGCCCAGCAGGTTTTGCAATACGAGTAATACCAACAGGGCACAGAGTTGGCCGCCAATCAACGTCACATATTGAAAGCTCGAATAGAAGCCGCGATTCTTTTCATCCGCCATTTCGGTGAGATAAGCGGCGCTGGCGCCATATTCGCCACCCAAGCTCAAGCCTTGTAAAATTCTGGCTGCAGCGAGAATAATCGACGCCCAGATACCAATCTCGGCATAAACCGGCGTTGCTGCGATCATCAGCGAGCCGAAACACATCAGTCCCACGGAAAGCATCAAAGACAGTCGCCGCCCATAGCGGTCGGCGAGCCAGCCAAACAACCACCCGCCCAATGGCCTTGCGAGAAAAGTAACCGCAAAAAGAATCGAGGCATTGAGCTGTTGGACGACCGGATCCTCGTTGGGGAAAAAGGCCGGAGCAAAATAAAGCGCAAAGGCGGCGTAGGCGTAAAAATCGTACCACTCGACAAGATTGCCAGCGGAACCGATCAGGATGGCCTTGATCCGCTGGGCCATCGTCATGGTTTGCGTTTCAATGCGCCCCGCCATTGTATTCCCCCCGATCCCGATTGCATTTTAATGCCTTAACCTTAGGGCATAGTAAAGATAATGCCCTTGATCGTGTCAATAACGATGTCGTGGCGAAGGGAGCTATAACGTTAGGAAAGGACGAGATACGCCAATTCCTTGACTCTTTCCACCCTTTCCCCTAAATCCCGCCCATTCATCGACGGTTTCGTCCTTGAGCCACCGCCCGACCCGAGAGGTCGGAGGTCCACGTCCGACAGCGCGTTGCGCCCTCGGGCGCGTTTGGCTTTGGGCCGTTTTTCGTCACGCATGCGGGCGAAAAAGTGGTTACCGGTTTTTCGCGAAAAGCATGCGCAAGTAAGGAAGGTCTTCGATGTTCGAAAGTCTGAGCGACAAGCTCTCCGGCATTCTGAACGCGCTTACGCGCCGTGGCGCGCTGAGCGAGGAGGACGTGAATCTCGCGTTGCGTGAAGTGCGCCGTGCGCTGATCGAGGCCGACGTCGCGCTCGATGTGGTGCGCAGCTTCACCGAGAAGGTGCGCGAACGCGCCGTGGGCCAAGAAGTCGTGCGCTCGGTTTCGCCGGGCCAGATGGTCATCAAGATCGTCAATGATGTTCTGGTTGATACGCTAGGCTCGGAAGCCTCGCCCATTGATCTTGAGGCCGTGCCGCCTGTGGCCATTTTGATGGTCGGCTTGCAGGGTTCGGGTAAAACCACCTCAACGGGTAAAATCGCCCGCCGCCTCACCGACCGCATGAAGCGCAAGGTGTTGATGGCCTCGCTCGACACGCGCCGTCCGGCCGCGATGGAGCAATTGGCAAGCCTTGGCAAGCAACTCTCGATTGAAGTGTTGCCGATTGTGGCGGGCCAAAGCGCGGTGCAAATCGCCAAACGCGCGATGGATGCGGCCCGTTTGGGTGGCTTCGATGTCGTGATGCTCGACACCGCCGGCCGCACCACGGTTGACGATGAGTTGATGGCGGAAGTGGCGGAAGTCAAAGCCTCAACCAAGCCGCATGAAGTGTTGCTCGTCGCCGATGCGCTGACCGGACAAGACGCGGTCAACACCGCAAAAGCCTTTGACGAGCGCGTCGGTATTACCGGCATCGTGCTCACCCGCGTCGATGGCGATGGCCGCGGCGGTGCGGCGCTTTCAATGCGCGCGATTACCGGTAAGCCGATCAAGCTCGTCGGTACCGGCGAAAAGATGGATGCGCTCGAGGATTTCCATCCAGCCCGCATTGCCAACCGCATTTTGGGCATGGGCGATGTGGTTTCGCTCGTTGAAAAAGCGGTCGAGAATATCGATCAGGAAAAGGCGATGCGCACCGCCGAGCGGATGCGCAAAGGCCAGTTCGATCTCTCCGATATGCGCGACCAGCTGCAGCAGATCGAGAAAATCGGTGGCGTTGGCGGGCTGATGGGCATGATCCCCGGCGTTGCCAAAATGAAGAACCAGATCGCCGCTTCCCATCTCGATGGAAAAGTGGTGAAGCACCAAATCGCCATTGTGAATTCGATGACGGCGGCAGAACGCAAAAACCCCGACATCCTCAAAGCATCGCGCAAAAAACGCATTGCAGCGGGTGCGGGCGTCTCAGTCGAACTCGTCAATCGTTTGCTGAAACAACATCGGCAAATGGCCGATATGATGAAGATGATGGGCCAGAACAAGCGCGGCGGGCCGATGGCTGGCCTTGCGAATATGTTCGGCCTTGGCGGCGGCATGCCGTCGCCGGAAGAAATCGCAGCGATGCAAAAGCAAATGGGTGGCGGCGCGGCTTTGCCGGAATTTCCTGGTACCGCAAAACCGCCCACAGGCCTGCCGCCCATGCCGGGTGCCGCGCCGAAATTGCCCGGATTACCAGGGCTTGGCGTCAAGCCAACGCTTCCGGGATTAGGCAGCTTCAACCCGTTCGGAGGGAAGAAGAAATGAAAAGCCCTTTCAACCGTCCTTGCGAGGTGAGGAGCTCCTCGCAAGGACGATGAATAGCAAAACCAACCAACCTAAAACCTAACTAAGGAAAATCTAAAAATGTCAGTCAAAATTCGTCTCGCCCGCGGTGGTGCAAAAAAGCGTCCGCATTATTCGATCGTTGTGGCCGATAGCCGCTTTGCACGCGATGGCCGTTTCATCGAGAAGCTTGGAACGTTCGACCCAATGAAGCCAAAGGATTCGGCTGAGCGCGTGCATTTCGATCATGACAAGGCCAAGGCATGGCTTGCCAAGGGTGCGCAGCCTACCGACCGCGTCGAGCGTTTCTTGGAAGCGGCAGGCTTGTGGAAGCGTAAGGCCCGCGTCAACCCAGAAAAGGCCAAGCCAAAGAAGAAGGCTCAGGAGCGTCTCGACGCCGCCGCTGCTGAAGTTGAAAAGGCCGCTGCAGCGATCGTTGCTGCGAAGGAAGCCGAGAAGGCTGCCGCCGCTGCTGCTCCAGCTGCTGAACCAGCAGCCGAGTAAGAACACCCCATGGCGCGCCAACCTAACGAGAAGACCGCTACCGGACTTGTCGAGGTTGGCGTGTTGGGCGCGCCCCATGGCGTGAAGGGTGAGATGCGTCTCAAATCCTTCACCGCCGACCCTTTGGGCATTCAAGATTATCAGCCGCTGACGGATAAGACCGGACAGCGGCGTTTTGTTATTCGCAGCGCGCGGCTGATCAAGGACGATCTATTGGTCGTTTCCCTGGAAGGCGTTACGGACCGCACAGCCGCCGAGGCACTTACCAATCTCGCGCTGTTTATTCCGCGCGATCAATTACCTGAGCCCGATGAAGAAGAATTCTATCACGCCGATTTAATCGGTCTTGTTGCCAAAGCGCCTGATGGAGCCGCGATTGGCACCGTCACCGCCGTGCATGATTTTGGCGCGGGCGATATACTCGATATTGCCCCTTCAACTGGACCTTCTCTGCTGGTGCCTTTCACCAAAGCCAATGTGCCCGTGATTAACCTTGCAGCAAAAACACTCACCGTCATTTTGCCTGACGAAATCGAGGGCGAGGAGCGCCCCGGCGCATGAGCGGTTTTCGCGCCGATGTGCTAACTTTGTTTCCCGAGATGTTTCCCGGATCGCTTGGATTGTCGCTGGCGGGAGAGGCCTTAAAATCGGGCCGCTGGTCGCTTAACGCACACGATATTCGGACCCATGGTTTGGGCAAGCACCGCGCTGTCGATGATACGCCAGCGGGCGGCGGCGCAGGCATGGTGTTGCGCGCCGATGTACTGGCGAATGCGATTGATGCGGTGGTTACCAAAGATGATCCGCGTCCGGTTTTATTGATGAGCCCGCGCGGCAAGCCTTTGACGCAAGCCATGGTACGCGAATGGGCATCGGGCGAAGGGGTTGTGATTGTCTGCGGACGGTTTGAAGGCGTCGATGAGCGCGTGATTGAAGGCCGCCATCTTATCGAAGTCTCGATTGGCGATTATATTTTATCCGGTGGCGAACCCGCCGCCCTTGTCCTGCTTGATGCGTGCGTGCGTCTCTTGCCTGGCGTGATGGGCAAGACGGAATCGGGTGAAGACGAAAGCTTTGAAAACGGGCTTTTGGAATACCCGCATTATACCAAACCGCGTGAGTGGGAAGGTCGTGAAATTCCGGAAATATTGCTCTCCGGTGATCACGGCAAAGTCGCCAAATGGCGACGCGAGCAGGCGGAGAGACTGACAAAAGCGAGAAGGCCGGATCTTCTTAAAAAATAACGCCGTCATTGCGAGCGAGAGCGAAGCAATCCAGATGATGATTCAAAAAGGAGCACAACTGATCCGCTGCGCCTTTATAATGGACACCAACTGGTTTGCTTCGCATTCGCTCGCAATGACGGTTGAACTTACTTCGCCAATCCCTTGCCCTGCAGCGCTACTTTAATCTCATCCAAAACAGCCGGATCATCAATTGTCGCCGGCATGTTGAAGCTGTCGCTATCGGCAATTTTCTTCATCGTTCCGCGCAAAATTTTACCGGAGCGGGTCTTAGGCAAACGCTTCACCACCATCGCCAATTTAAACGCTGCAACGGGGCCGATTTGATCGCGTACGCGGGCAACCAATTCTTTTTCGACTTGCTCAGGCGGGGTGTTGATTCCGGATTTCAATACAACAAAGCCACAAGGTTGCTCGCCTTTGAGCGCATCTTTCGCACCGATGACGGCGCATTCGGCAACCGCCGGATGGCCTGACAAAACCTCTTCCATCGCACCCGTTGAAAGTCTGTGGCCCGCGACATTGATGATGTCGTCGGTGCGGCCCATAATGTAGAGATAACCGTCCTCGTCGATATAGCCTGCATCCGAGGTCGAGTAATAACCCGGATAGGTCGTGAGATAGCTTTCGCGGAAACGGTCTTCGGCATTCCACAGCGTTGGCAGACAGCTGGGCGGCATCGGCAGTTTAACGACAATCGATCCCATCTTGCCCGCGGGCACCGGATGGCCGCCTTCGTCCAGAATGCGCACATCGTAACCGGGCATCGCCACTGTGGGTGAGCCGTGTTTGACGGGCAGCATGCCCATGCCGAACGGATTGCCTGCAATGGCCCATCCGGTTTCGGTCTGCCACCAATGGTCGATCACGGGCGTGCCCAGCTTTTCTTCGGCCCATTTCACGGTATCGGGATCAGCGCGCTCGCCCGCTAGGAATAGAGCGCGGAAGCCGTCGAGATTGTATTTTTTAAGTTCAACCGCATCGGGATCTTCTTTGCGGATGGCGCGAAACGCCGTCGGCGCCGTGAACAATGCCTTCGCGCCATGCTCGGAAATCACGCGCCAGAAGGCACCCGCATCGGGTGTGCCGACGGGCTTGCCCTCATAGACAATCGTCGTCGCACCAACGATCAGTGGCGCATAAACGATGTAGGAATGACCGACCACCCAGCCAATATCGGAGGCGGACCAAAACACATCGCCGGGACCGATGCCGTAAATGCCCTTCATGGTCCATGACATCGCGACCAGATGCCCGCCATTGTCGCGCACCACGCCTTTTGGTTTTCCGGTCGTACCGGAGGTGTAGAGGATATAAAACGGGTCGGTTGAGGCCACGGGGACACAATCGGCCTGACGGTTTTTGGACTTGGCCTCGCCTACCAATGTCTGCCACTCATAATCACGCCCCGCCTTCAGCTGAGCGGTTTCTTGCGGACGCTGAAAAACAATCACGGATTCGGGCTTATGATGCGCGATCTCAATCGCCTCATCGATCAGCGGCTTATAATGCACCACCCGTCCCGGCTCGATGCCGCAGGAGGCGGCGAGAATGAGTTTAGGTTCGCAGTCATCCAAACGGGTTGCAAGTTCACGCGCCGCAAAGCCGCCAAAGACAACCGAGTGCACGGCACCGATCCGGGCGCATGCGAGCATGGCAAATAGCGCCTCGGGGATCATCGGCATATAGACGATCACGCGGTCGCCTTTTTGTACGCCGAAATCCTGCAACACGGCGGCGAGCGTTGCGACCTCATCGCGAAATTCGCCATAGGTGATTTTGCGTTTTGTCCCCGTGATCGGGCTGTCATGAATAATCGCCGTGCGATCGGGATGGGCTTCGGCGTGGCGATCAACGGCGTTGTAGCAGGTATTGACCATGCCATCGGGAAACCAACGGCCATACACACCGAGTGAGGGGTCGAAAACGGTTTGCGGCGGCACGATCCAATCGATCGACTGCGCTTCATCAGCCCAGAATCCCGCTGGATCAATGATCGAGCGGTTATATACTTCGCGATAGCGCGCGGCATGGCTCATGGCGTGCCCCTTTATTGGCGTTTCCCTTTTAAGGATTGCCTTTAGCATCGGATGGCGCTCACGTCAGGCACGACTTTCGATGCAAGGGAAAACATGCGTTTTCAAAGCTTGCCAAATGACGCAACTTGCCGCCAAGTGCGGCTTCATTGACCAACCTTCCGAGTAACCATGCCTGCTGTAATCTCCGATCCTTTGTTTTATTTGGCTGCCATTCCCGCCGTTTTTTTGATGGGGCTGGCGAAAGGCGGCTTTGCTGGATTGGGATTAATTGCCATTCCGCTGTTGGCCTTGGTGGTCTCCCGGTTAAAGCAGCAGCCTTGATGTTGCCTATTCTGATCTTGCAGGACATGGTCAGCACATGGGCCTATCGCCGCGATTTCGATTTTCGCAATTTGGCGATCATGCTGCCGGGATCGGTGATCGGCATTTTTCTCGGCTGGCTGATGGCGGCCCATGTTTCGGATGACATGGTGAAATTGGGCGTTGGCGTCATTTCGATCGCCTTCGTCATCGTCTATTGGCGTCGGCGAAACGTGGTGGGTGATCCTATACCGGGCAAAACATTTGCCGGTGTGTTTTGGGGCATTATTGCGGGGTTCACGAGCTTTGTGGCCCATGCGGGTGGCCCGCCCTTTCAAGTCCATGTGATGCCGCAACGCCTGCCGCCGCAGACCTATGTCGGTACCTCGACGTGGTTTTTTACGATTACGAATTTAGCCAAGGTACTTCCTTATTTCCTCCTCGGTCAATTCTCGTCCGAAAACCTCGGCACATCCTTCGCGCTGTTTCCCTTGGCGCTTGTTGCAACATTACTGGGCGTCTGGATGGTGCGGCGCATTCCGGCGGCGCGCTTTTACACCCTGATTTATGCGCTGACCTTTTTGGTGGGTGCCAAATTGCTATGGGATAGCGTTCCGCAGCTTTTCTAACGCGATCGACATTGATAGCTCTGGTATATTGGCGCGCAAAGGCTTACCTTAGCGTTGCGGGGCTGCGGAGTGCGTGAGAACAACTGAATTCCCGGGGCCTTAACGACCCCTAGGGAGCTGTCCCTGCCTTGGTCCGTGGACCGGGGCACACGGCGCCCACCTACATATGTAGGCACCT
>Ga0164297_10004931_pt1 | contig 11692 bp, 10 predicted proteins | sample GEODES058metaG_FD_113539 | JGI IMG/M metagenome (GOLD analysis project Ga0164297, IMG submission 113539) | Dystrophic lake water microbial communities from Trout Bog Lake, Wisconsin, USA - GEODES058 metaG | ecosystem: Environmental > Aquatic > Freshwater > Lake | place: USA: Trout Bog Lake... | reverse complement strand
CTTAGCAGGTGCTTTCTTAGCAGGTGCTTTCTTAGCAGGTGCTTTCTTAGCAGGTGCTTTCTTAGCAGGTGCTTTCTTAGCAGGTGCTTTCTTAGCAGGTGCTTTCTTAGCAGGTGCTTTCTTTTCAATCATTGCTAGGGCCTTATTTGGTTTACAGTATTAGATTGCGGTTGAAGTTGGATAGTGTCCCCGAGCGCCAGTCCATGCAAGACTTGGCTACTCGAATTTCCTACAACACCAAGAACCACTCGTACCGATGTATAGATTGATTTTCCAGCAACCACGGTTAGTTTAGTCACGTAACTAAATCCAGCCTTTTTGACAATAGCAATATTAGGAACAATCAATGCATGATGTACACCACGAATTGCAACTGATGCCGTACCCAAGAGACCAGGGTAGATGTCGTTGTGCTGCCCAGTGACTTCGAACGTTACTTGCACCGCTGGTGGAGTGTTTAGATTAGCAACCAAAGGGGCGATACTAACAACACGTGCAGGGCGTACTGGATTTAATAATCCTGTGAAAGTAATAGTCGCGATTTGGCCAAGTCTCACCTTGGGGCCATCCACAAGATTGAAGTTGGACTGCATTTGATACGATGCAGCCGAAATAACAAACATGTCATCAATCTTCCCATTAGTGTTATAACTTCCATTTGGGGCGTTCTGTCCTATCTGGGCACCGATTTCGGTGATCTCACCGGACGCTGGAGCTCTAACATATGTAGCATCTAACGCGAGTTGGGCATTGGTCACAACCAGTTGCGGTAGGACAAAATCAGCAGGTTTTGGATTAGGAACTGATATGCCATATTGAGTAGCCAGGGTTGCGTATGCTCTTTGAGAAGCGTTGATTGCCTGCTGGTCTTTCAGCAGTCCAACACTTTGTTGGAGTATAGCGTTGTGATACGTGGCAGATAAATTAACTAATTGAATGTCGTCCCCTTGTTGATTAAGAGTTTGATTCTGTTTGGCGGTCTGCAATGCAATCTGGGAATTCTGGTAGTTGACATAATCTTGCATCAATTGCGTGCAATTGGCATTAACCGTGTTGTAGGTTTGACACATCTGTAGCGAAATTCCCGAAGGCCCATATAACTGGAGATAGCTATTGTAAATAGATTGAGCTTGATTAAATGTAATCTGGGATTGATCCACTACATTTTGATAATTACTGTTCTTAATCTGTACCTGTTCTTTAGTGGCGTTAAGGTTGGCTAGCGAATTATCGACAGCACTTTGATAGGTCAGCGCATTCATCGCAGCAGTGTCTTGCAAAGCCTGCAAGTTAGCCTCATCATTATTGAGTTGAATCACATCTAGATTTAAAGTGACTTTTGCCTGGGTTAAAGCAGCCACTTCGGTCTGGTTATCCATGGTGGCTAACAGGTCGCCAGTTGAAACGCGATCACCTACTTTGACAAAAACGGCATTAACGCGCTCTTGAACTTTAGGGGAGACATATACAACGCCTTGTGAAACAACAGATCCAGCTTGTGAAATGCTGCTCGTAACGTCTCCAAATCCGACCTTAATAGTAGCTGGCGTAGCTTGAGCGATCTTGGTGCTTCCGGTCGAAAATACGAAAACAAGAGTCAGGAATAGAGCCGCGCTAAGGACGACGACCATAATAGTTTGAAAGATCCCAAGTTTCTTCCCTTTAAAGTTTGCAACAAATATCTCAAAGAAACTCATGACGCACGCTGACCTTTATCTAGCAAAGTGAACCAACTATTGACGTACCCTGAGTAGAGGTCAGGCTCATTAATAATTTTCGGGTTCGAATTAATCTGAGGTCTTTTCATTTCACGTTCGATTGCTTCGGCATATTTTAATGGATCGTCTCCAGTAACCGTTGCAACTCGATCTTGGCCTGAAAGATAGTAAATGGCAGCATTTTCTGGGTGATCCGAGATGATGATCGTTTGACCAGCGTAATGGGCTTCCGCAACTGAAAAACCGAATCCCTCTCGAATCGATGCTGAAATAAAGATCGGGCTCTTCTTCATCAATCCCCAAACATCGCTGTTCTTATCAAGAAATCCAACAAACTTGATCTGCTTGCCAATTTTTAGGATGTCTAGAATCCTTTGAAGGTTGGCCTTCTCCGGTCCATCGCCGACAATATTCATAGAAATAACCATGTCTTGATCTCTCAGATGCGCAACGGCTTGTAAAACTATTTCTAATCTCTTGTTTTCGATCAATCTTCCTGCGTATAAAAGGTCTGCCCCGAGCAAGGATGTCGTAGCCCCGTCTATTCCAACTTTGTCGATATTAGCGTGGACTAGGGCAATTTTTTCCACAGGGACCCCTTCGTGTAACAATTTAGTCCTCGTGGGGATAGATACCGCGATAATCTGATCAGGCAATTTCATAGCAAAACGCTCTAACTTTGCAGCGATAGATCCGAGTCGGCCTAAGTACTCTTTCCAATATTCAGGAGTCCAGACTTCATGCCAGGTAACAGATAGAGGAGCACCGGTAATCATTGAAACAAGTTTTAGAGAAAATAGTGGAAGTATTGGTATTTGATCAGCCTCGATGAGATCAGGGCGCAATTTAATAACCCTAAGAGATGCCAGAGCAAAGCGCAGTGCTGCCCAGGAAGATCGCTTTGGACCTTTATACATGGGGCGCAACTTAGATATAGCTACATGGTTTTCAGGGGCTTCACCCTGCCACCACTTCATTGTGGCGTAAATAATCTCGAAATCAGGATTTATATCAAGCTGGCTAGAAACTCGAAATGAGCGTAGGCGCTCCTCTTTACCGCCAAAATTCCAAGGATCAAGCGAATCGGTGACTATCACCACACGCCTGAGTTTTCTTGGTTTTTTATCCATAGTAAGAAAAATAGTAGAAGTTGAAGGCCAAAGATACCGTCTCACGCTAGACAATGAGGGGCGTGTACCTCACCTCACTCGGAGTCGCTACCGTTTCTAAAATAACCTATGATCTACATCATTAAACGTAAATATCTGACTTGTCCGAGCATTGTGGGTCTTTTTATTGCCTCCATCGCCCTTTCATCCAGCATGGGAATATCAATGTCTGAGGGCGCGGGGATTTCGTCGCCAAAGCTAGCGGTTGGGAAATTGCTTTGGTCTGATGAGTTTCAGGGTAAGGCTTCTCGGGAACCTAATCCATTGTTTTGGACTGGCAACATAGGCAGCTATAACTATGACGCGGTTACCACTCATTCTCCCGATCTCTCATTGCTTGACGGTTCAAAGCAGGGCATACTCAATATCAAAACAGTGAAGATCAACGATCCCTCCCTCTATAGCGGATTATGTGGCGGTGGAAAGTATTGCCAATTTAAATCTGGAGAAATAACTACCCGCAATCTATTGATATTTAAATATGGGTATATTGAAGCCCGAATCAAAATGCCCACCGGAGAAGGCAACTGGTCAGCATTTTGGATGCTACCCGATGGCAACTATGTTCCCAATAATCAAAAGCCAGGTGAAATTGATATTGTTGAATGGTACGCCCATTATCCAAATAAGAGTTGGTCTACTCTGCATTTTGAAGCAGCAGGGGCATCTGCTTCTCCCAGTGCACAGCCCTCTCCTGCGCCTAGCGCGCTTGCGTCAGCTTCCATAACTCCGAATGCGATTTCTCAATCTTCAACTTCGATCGGCACTAATGGAGTTAGCGCTTCGAGACTGTCAGATGGCTTTCATACATATGGAATCGCTTGGCTGCCAGATTCCATCACGTTTTATTTAGATGGAAATGCACTTGCCACGTACTCTGCAACCCAAATCACCACCTGGCCATTTAACAATTTCTTCTATTTAATCCTCAATGGTGGGGTAGGTCCACAACCAAACACAATTTTTGGGGGAACCTGGGATGGGTGGCAGCAGTCAACAATGTCCGTTGACTGGGTTCGCGATTGGCAGCTCAATGGGTACGGTCAGATTAGTAAGAAGACCATACCCGCGATGACACCAGCGCAAATGCTGGCTCAACTTAAGTAATTACTAGAAGGTGCTAAGAAACTAGGAAGTGATCGACCAAGTCTTGGCCACGTCGCTAGCAGCCGCATATGTACCGTTGCCGGCCTGATGTGCCGTAATGATACAAGATCCAATTTTTACACCATGAATTTTGTTGGTTGAGACCACTGTACAGATAGATGTGTCACTTGACGTGTAAGTCACGGCAAGATTCGAGCTGGAGGTAGCTCCCAACAAGGTGTCAGTAGTTGAACCAGAACCCTTCCTGAGAGAGCCACTTGTGAATGTGATGCTCTGGGCCAGTTTAGGGATGGCACTTGTTCGGGAAGACGAGACAGCAGGGGCGGACCCTGTGCTATTTGATGCTACAACTTGAACTTGAGCGTAATATCCAATTTCATGGCTAGTGTAAGTGTAAGTGCTGGTTGTGGAAGTGGTGCTTGCTGATGTTGAACTGAGGAAGCAGCTACCCGTGCCAGATGACGGGCAATACAACCATTTGTAGACGTACGAATAGTTGGTTGGATACCCGCTCGTTCCTGAAACAGTTGCGGTGAGCATCTGACCAACTACTGGCGTTGTAGTATCGAGTGAAATGGTTGTCCCGCTTGGAATCGTATACGCCAGATTGATCAACACTGGGGTAGAACTAGTAGCCGTCGCGCTATGGCCGGCCCCATTAGTGGCGGTGGCAATGACTTCCAGATAATTTCCGAGATCACCCAAGACTGGTGTGTAAGAAGTTGATGTTGCTCCCGCAATGGGAGTGAAGGTTCCCGTGGAAGTTGCACTCCAAAGCCACTTGTAGCTGATCTTGCCAGCGGGAGTCCCAGAATAGGTAACAGCTGCAGCGGTTAACTTCTTACCAACGGAAGGGGTGCCGGTGATATCAGGGGTCCCAGAGATGGCGGGAGCAGCCCAGATAAGGCCACTGTTTTGAATGCGGTTTTGAGCGAAGGTGAAAGGGGTTGTTTGATCAGTTGCTGGGTTGGTGAGCGTTCCACTCCATGTGAGGTACTTGCCAGCGGCATCTGATGGAACAACGTAGGTGAAATCATAGTTGCCAGAGTCGTGGGAATTGGTTCCGCCAGCATAAGTCGAAGAACCAGTATTGCCATCACTACTCTCGGCAGAACAGGAAGCGAACGCCAGGGTTGCGCAGACATACCACTGGTAATGAAGGGTGGGCCAAGGAGTTCCCATTATTGACCATGGGTGACCCACGATTGTTTGGCCCACCTCATAAGTTCCAGGAGAGTAAATAGCACCGGGATAGGTGACGACGTTTCCACCGTTTGCATTTGGATAGGTATAGGTGGGGACGGGGGTGGAGGTGCTTGTTGCAATTTGTGAGCCTATTGCAGCGCTAATAGTGACGCTCATGGACATTTGGGAAGTGTAACTTCGGTCATTTGAAGTCAATGTGTAGGTTGGGTTTAACGGATTAGCTGTTGGACCCGAGACATTCGTCCAAGTGGTTCCGCCATCCGTTGAAGTTTGATATTGATACGTAATGACTGGCGCCGGGTAACCAGTCACTAAACTATATGTTCCCGTAACGGTATTGCCTTCCCACGCATTTCCAGAGATCGCCGCACCCGAAATAGTAGGGAGGATTGCGCCCACATTAAAGGAAGATCCATACCCATTGGTGTAAGTAACTTCAGCAAAGAAATATGGACCGAACTCAGCAGAAGTACCTACTGTGTAAGTGTCTGAGGTCGCACCTGGAACTACTTGGCATAAAGTTGTGCCCGCAGTGGGATAGTTCGTACCTGCTATGTTGGTTGATAAACCATCAAAAATAGCACTTGAATTATCACTGCAACTCCACCATCTGTAGGAAGCTACTGGGGTTGGATTTCCAGTGCCACCTTGCAATGTAGCCGTGAGCACAGTCGGTGAGCCCGCATAAGTGACCAACACAGAGTCCGAATCTGGGCTTGTAACGCCTAAAGGCCATACAAGAATGGCTGTGGAGTAAACGCGATAGAGCGTTGAGGCCGAAGATGCCGATTTGGTGTAGGCCATCTGGATCTGAACGTAATCGTTTTCCAGAGCAGTTGTGGGTGTATAAGACAAAGATGTCGCACCAGAGATAACTGTAGGCGCTGTAAATGGTCCGCCCGTTCCAGTTTTGCTTCCAGTCGTAGACAAAGTCCATGAATACACAACGTTAAATGGGGTGCAGGAAGCCCCACCACTGTTAACAGTCGTCGCTGTGATAGGTGTGCCAACATTTGAGACACTAGGCATAGTAAAATTTGCATTGTTCGTGCATGCAACTGGTGTGGCATGAGCCACAGGAGGCGCAATGACAAAGGTGGAGAGCGCTATTGCTACAGCGAGCGGAAACACGCCAATTTTTCTTAGTGAGGAATTCTTGAACATGTATGCCCCACTCTCTGCATTGCATCGACTCTGTGAAAAAAATGTTCTTCGTTATGAGATTATAACTAGAAAAAGTGGTGTGTGCGAAAATTTAAAATAATTAATATTTCTTATTCGGCCCAATTTAATAGGGGCCAACCCACCAGATGATGGGTTGGCCGCATCAGTTTCCCTTAAATAAGGGTAGTTTTTTTGAAAATCGTTTCGCTGTAGCAATTTTTACACAGACAAAACCATCACTGATCCCGATTTTCTTACCATTTGCAGCTGTTCTCCCTATGTAGGTGATAGGTATTTCAAAGGGATGGATACCGTTTCGCAGCAAGAGACAGGTAATTTCCGTATCTAATCCAAAGCCATTTTCAGTGAACTCTGCGGTTTGCAAAATATTGGTTGGTATTAACTTGAGGCAGGTGTGTAGATCGGTGATCGTTGAGTTGAAGAGGAGATTGATGTACAGCGTTAAGAGCGATCGCCCGATAGAAAAGAAAAATGATGGCTGGGACGTGTAATTTCCACGGATCCGGGATCCAAAGACCACATCGGTCATGCCCGCGGAGATCGGCTTAAACATCCCTGGAATGTCATGGGCAAAGTACTCGAGGTCAGCATCGAAGATTAGCGTGTGTGAATATCTGGCCATTTCAATTCCCTGGCGAACAACTTTGCCTTTTCCCTGATTAATCTGATTGTCGACGAATCGGATATTGAATAAATGACGTGGATCAAGAACAATCTCAGAAGTCTTATCTGTGGAGCCATCATTAATAACAATTATTTCTAAAGGGAAGTCGTGCTCTAACTTAATAAGGTCACATAGGACCTTACATATGGTTCGCTCCTCGTTAAAGGCGGGGACGATTACAGATAGCCCCATCACTCTTGCTTTGTTCATCAGGCTTAATTGGTCTCCGCATTCAAGCCATTTGCACAGTATGAAATAAGTACTTGAATCATGGCAAAGAGCTCAATGTCAGCACTTGCAATGGCAACTTTGTTACTAATAACCACAGCAAGGGTTGAATTAGAGACTAGATTGTAAATTAGGGGAATTATAAGAAGACGATAGGACTCTCCATCAAATTCTTCCTTAGCCGCGGTGTACTCCAAAGGTAATCCGCTTGTGGTCGCTAAACCCACTTGGCCGATCTGGGTCAATCTGGCAATCTCGTTTTGTGAAGAAGATTGTAAGACTTCAAATGATGTCTCATCTCGCATCCCGGAAGTTGTAGCACTCAGGTTTTGCTCAGAAACCATCCACTTTTCTCCGGCTTCGCCTTCGCGCTCAAGAAGATAAAGCCCTCTTGGTTCATAAGCAAAGAGCACATCATCTTCAACAAACCTTAGGGCGTCAGCTAACTTCGCTCCAGAAATGACAATTCTCAGCAACTCTGTTGATAGGGCAAAGTTACGAAAGAGCGCATTCGAGTCGTGAAACGGTAAAAAAGTGGAACCAGAATCTGAACTCACTGGACTAACCCCCTTAGTTTGTTAAATCCTTGAAGCAAAAATGGGAGCACTCACCACGTCGCTCTTCGCTGGGCAAGTCTTGCGAGTAGATCTAGAAATAGAGCCAAATCGGCTGGCAAGGAGGGGTTATGCCCTCTGGCTCGGAAGTATTGAAATGACCAAATTCTTCTTTATTGTGACTGATCATTTACTGCATTTTGGTATACCCCCCACATTTCCAGTGCTATATTTGTCCAGACTTGCTCTCCGCCCAAGGGGATAACCCAACTAGCAGTGGATCTACCCCCCCAATCGACCAGAACTTGTCTCAACAATTAGAAAGGTGCCGCGAATGTTAACTACTGGTGCTCAAGATAAAACAGTCAAACTTCTTATCGTGGAAAATGACCGAATTCTGCTCACAACTCTGGCCAGTGCGTTACATGCAAAAAATTATGGCATCGTGGGGACGGCCACTGAGGCACCGGCGGCTATTGAATATTTCAACAGAATTAAACCTGACGTGGTCATTCTTGATATTGATTTGGGACCTGGGCCTACCGGAGTCGACCTTGCGGTTCATATGCGATCCAAATCCCCCATGCTCGGAGTTCTCTTCTGCACGTCAATCGATGACAAGAGGCTGGTGTCCGCCCCAGCTCGACTTCTGAAAAGTTCGTTCTATCTCCCTAAACAAAACATCACCAAAATTGAAATGATTGAATCCGCTATTCGAGAGAGCATCCGGCTCGTGCTCTCACCTGAGGGTGCCTCACTAGATATTTACAGGTTGAATGAAGCCAAATCAAAGCTCACCTCGATTTCAGATTCAGACCTCCAGTTGCTGCAACTAGTGGCTAGTGGCCTCTCAAATAAAGAAATCGGTAGCGAAAAGGGAATTGCCCTGAAGTCCTGTGAAAACGCCATAGCCCGCCTAGCCAAAAAGCTCGATATTCCATTCACGATAGATACTAACCAGAGAGTTTTGCTCACACGAAAGTACTTTGAATATATAGGGAAGATCGCCTAAAGGCTTGCAACTAATGTCCAGGCTACGTTCGGCTGTTGAGGCCAAAATTGCATTGGTGTCTACATCAAGCTTCAAAAATGCTTTTCCCATCTACATGATCCCAACGTTGCCTGTCTTGTTTTTTTGCAATCTAGAATCGGAAGTCTCACCCAGAACATGGATGCACCTACTTGCTCCGGCCATTGCAAGCATCGTTGAACTTCTAATCTTTCTTGGATCTCTCAATTTATTAAAGTATTTCCGCGTGCAAAGAATCAATATTTCTCTAGTGCTCATGACGAGCATTCCCTCCGCCCTACTTAAAACACTAACCGATGCCAAGTTCTCAGCCAGTTGGCCTGCTGAGACACCTGGAAGAATTACATTGCGCTTTCTGGAGAACATTTTAATTTTCCAATTGTGGCTGATAATAATTGGGTATTCCTTGAGCATTTTCATTTCGCTTCGAAGCCAACTGACACATGCCGCTCAAGAAAGAATCCTGGCAGAGCGTAATCACTTATTAAAAATCGATCACGTTTCTAATTTTATATCTAACATCAATGCTTCGATTTCAGCCGTCACTCTCGCAAGTTTTCGCGACAACGTACGTTCTCCACAACTACTAGTGGGGAACTTACGTAAAGCAGCGCATGACCTAAGCGATTTATCCAAAGAGCTTCTCGGGGACTCCAAGGAAAATAAGGTTAAAGTTGTTCGGGTGGGTTCTCTTCTGAGGACCTTCAGGGCTGGATATGCGCAATGCACATCCTCACCTTCTGGTTTCACCTCCGCATTCGTGGCCATCTCACTTCTCTGGCTAATCGAAGACCGGCTGGTCGACATTGCGAGCCTAAGTGCGGTGTTGGCGACTGGAATAGCTATCTGGCTTGGTAAAAATCTTGAAGGAGCCCTTAGAAATACTAAGCACATCCACTTCGCAGTCATCAAGAATTCAATCTTCTGCGCGAATCTCGGGTTCGTTTATATCATTGCAATTGCGGCGCATTCTTTCTACCCACTCGCCTCAAAGTCACCGAGCCCACTCCGCTTATTCGCGCTGATGGGCACATGCCTCTTGGCTCTAACATTCTTAGATAATCTCCGCGTGGCCGGTTTGATGACTTCAACTGCCATCTGGGGACTACTTCCAAAACGTGGTGACAGGTCAGTCAGTTCGCTTCATGACATCGACTTAGCGCTTTCGGAGTTGTTTCTGGCGTGGTCCGAATTTATTCATGGGGACTTGCAATCGAAAGCGATTCAACTTGCGTGGCAATTCGAAACGGATGTTGATCATAAAGATTTAAGGGCGCAATCCAACTCCCTGCAAGAGATCTCCGAAATGCTTGAAGGGTTTAAGGGATTCGAAACCGCTGCACATGAAGAGCCGAAGTCGTTGGGGTCACTTCTCAAGTATGTGACCTCGCCTTGGCTTCCTGTCATGGGTATCGATCTAGTAATGAGTCATGAAACAGCCGCGACCGTTCTGTCGCCGCGGACCGAAAGACAGATAGAAGTTATTGTCCAGGAAGTAATTCTGAACGGTTATAAGCATGGAGGGGCAACCAACTTTACGATTGATACGGTCGCTACAGAACATGCAATCACCCTTGCGGTATTCAATAATGGTGCCTCTATTCAGTCTAGAAATGCTAACCAAGGGTCACGGATGCTAAATCGACTAACGCTTGGTAATTGGTCGCGATACGACGTTTTCGGAGGAGTTATGTTCAAATGCTCGGTTCCACATTCGGCATAAAAACCTCTATGGAACCTTGCAGCCTAGGAACGAGTCTTTCGCTGTGACAATTCTGCACATGCCTAGAGGGATCGATTAATTTAGCGAAATTAGCATTCTGCTTATGGACCAGGGTGGGCAAGAACTAAAAGGGATATTACCTGCCCAACAATCATAAATGGCCCGAAGGGGATCGCCGTTCTGCGTCCCGCTTTGCCTGCAAGCATAAGTCCAACCCCGATAACGGCTCCCAGAACGTACGCTGCGAAGCTGCTCACCAGTACCGCTCGCACTCCAAAGAATCCCGAGATGAGACCCAGGGAGGCCGAAAGTTTTACGTCGCCCATACCCATTCCGCCCCGCGAAATAATCATTATTGCAAGATAAAGGATCACCAGCGAGATCGACCCAATTAGGCTGGGTACTAAACGACCGTAGTGGTGGCTGATAAGCGCCTGAACCACAATTATGAAAGCGGCGAGGATAAATAGCCCTGCCGTGAGTGGATCGGGCAGTCGGTGCAGAGTGAGATCAATGATTGCAAGGGGTAGACCAAAAATCACCAATGCCAACCAGAGGGCCACCTGGAACCAACTGTGCAAGAAGAAGATGCCAGCAATAAAGAGTAACGCGGTACAGATCTCAATCAGAGGATAAATAAATGAGATCTGGATTCCGCATCCTGCACATCGGCCTTTGAGGCGGAGGTAACTAAAAAGTGGAATATTTTCACTGGCCTTAATATGACGCGAGCAATGAGTGCATCGCGAGCGAGTCCACACACTCTCTCTCGCGGGAATGCGTGCAACCAAAACTGTCGCAAAAGAGCCAAAAGTGAGCCCCAATAGCGTTACAAAGAGAAGAAGGAATGGCATCGGCAAAGAACCGAACTCCATTCCTGTCATCTGAGTAATTTAGTGTTCCGCTACGCCGCAACCTTGGACGGATTTCGTCGAAAGTGGCAACCTAACCAAAATTGTGGCTGGTTGAACGGAGATGAGTATCGGGACAGCTCTTCTCTTCCATATTAGAAGAGTACTCGCCTAGTGTGACAGAAAGTAAAAAGGGCACTTTTAGTCGTTAGGCAACTTGCTATTTTCCACTGGTGAAGCCAGCATCTTAAATAGTT
>Ga0164297_10004930_pt1 | contig 11695 bp, 11 predicted proteins | sample GEODES058metaG_FD_113539 | JGI IMG/M metagenome (GOLD analysis project Ga0164297, IMG submission 113539) | Dystrophic lake water microbial communities from Trout Bog Lake, Wisconsin, USA - GEODES058 metaG | ecosystem: Environmental > Aquatic > Freshwater > Lake | place: USA: Trout Bog Lake... | reverse complement strand
TCCGATATCGAGACGCATTTCGAACTATCCCAATCATTCAAGGTCGGACAGTCCGGATCTAACATTCGATCTTGGTTGGCAAAGCTAGATGGCGTTGCTGTCTCCAAGGTCTTGTTGAACATTGATAACCATGTTGCCGGTATCCATAGGGTCATGACCAAGCCGGAAGCACGGGGAAAGGGCATGGCCCGATACTTAACATTGATGGCTTTAAACGAAGGCAAGAATGCAGGATGCGATTTGGCCATGCTTCATTCATCATCGATGGCTCGAAGCCTCTATGAGGCTTTGGGGTTCAAGTCAGTTGGTGAGTTCAAAGTCTATGCGTCAGCCTCGATGCACGTGTGACAGAATCTTAATCCTGCCGATTGCGGTATCTGTTAATCGCCAGCCTCTTTCGCTTGATGAGGTCATGGAATCGAGGCAAGTCTTCCTGTTGAAAGGCTGAATCCGGAATCGCTAACGAGATCTGTTGCCCATTATAGAAAAAGGTCCATCCGCAAATCACGCTAATGTAAGTGGGTATCGCCCAACTGTATCGAGCGTCAATCCATTCCTCTACTTTTACAGCATATTTATCTTCAGAGAACTCAAATTGCCACCTATATTGGAAGATATGTTGGCTCTTTGGTCGAAGAATTTTATAAGCAGTAGCAATGAGTCCAAACAAGCCTAGAGCGGGGAAGAAGGCAAGGCCATAAAGTGTATAGCTGTGGACCCAATCAGTCGAATCTGTAATGACTGAACCCAGCCCGCAAGTCATCGTTCCCAATCCTAACCAGAACCAAATCCTCTTACATAGTTCAAGGAGCCTTGCTTTGCAATAACTGTTCCGGTCTATTGTGAATTCGGAAGTTACAATCGACAGTTCGGTTGTTTGTTCCATGGCATTCCAATTCCGTCATTGATTTAGGCGATTAGACTGCGTTTACCTTAGCAGATCAGAGACGATATGTCGGCGCACATTTGAGCGATCAATCCGGTTAGAATCACGACATGATTCGCAGAGTTGCCATCCCCGTTTCCCTTGCTCTTTTGTCTCTACTGCCCAAGTTCTGTCTCGCTCAAATCGAAGACAGTCATCGAACCGGAGGGTTCCTCTTAGGTGTCCAAGCATGGACTTTTAACAACTACTCGGTCATGGAGGCAGTGGCCAAAGCTGCGGCGGCTGGATCTAAGAATATAGAATGCTTTCCCGGACAGGCTCTTGGCTCCGAGTTTCCGGGAGTTAGTGTCGGACCAGATATGAGCCCGGCTGCGACGGAAGCATTTCGTGCTCAACTTAAGAAGTACGGAGTCAATGTCGTTGCCTACGGAGTGACCGGTATCGACAAGAACGAGGAGGGTGCGCGCAAGCTGTTCTCATGGGCCAAATCTCTTGGAATAGGGATTCTCAACACGGAATCAGTTGATGCACTCGATACGATTGAAAAGATGGTGAAGGAGTTCGATATCAAAGTGGGATTCCATGATCACCCCAAGACTTCGAACCCCAACTATAGAATGTGGGATCCTCATTACATTTACGATTTGGTCAAGAATCGTGATAAGAGGATCGGCTCCTGTGCTGATACTGGGCACTGGGTGCGGTCAGGCATCAAGCCAGTAGATGCCCTGAAAATTCTGCACGGACGAGTGGTTGCCTGCCACCTCAAGGATTTGAATGAGTTTGCTCCGGGTGGACACGACGTACCCTTTGGGACAGGTGTCTCGGATGTGAAAGGGATTTTGGATGAGTTGCACCGTGAAGGCTATAGGGGCACGTTATCGATCGAATATGAATACAACTGGACAACCTCCTTGCCGGAAGTAGCCCAGTGCATCGGATTTGTTCGTGGATACTGTTTGGGACGAAACTTCTCGAAAGACTAATCTTTCGGACTGATCGACTGGACCCATTTCGGGACGGCTGGATACAAAGGGAGTTTCAACCCTTTATCCAGCCCCCAGCGAATGAGCCATGAGAAGCCTCCTGGACCCAGATAATGATCTGGCGATTGGTATGCCGGGTCTTGCAGCGCCCGATCTAGCGAAACAATCTTGTACCCTCGCCTTTTGAGCATCGCCAAAACTTCTGGCATCTTCTTTGCCGTGAGACGATTAGCATGGAGCAAGTAGATCAACGCGCACTTACGATCAAAAACTTGTTGGCTTATGCCTTCAAAGAATTCAACCATTGAATTCATATAGGGCATATAGGCGGCATCCAATCGCTTCATCAATGCCTTGTCTCCCTTGATAAAGGCTCGGTCGTAAGGTGTGGCAAATTGCCAATCTTCGGTATCAAGGGTCACCGGTGCCTCCCGAAATCCCTTGGCTTGAAGGAACCACTGAAGTCCATTTTTCTTGGCATGGTCTGGACCATTGTTCAGATATGGGGATCGAAAATAGGAAACTTTAGAAACTCCCAAGTCTCTCTTCATCGAGCGATCAGCCTGCAAAATCTCATTCTCGTAGTGTTCAAGCGAGACTTTGTCGAAGTCAGCATGGGTCCACGTGTGGTTTCCAAATTCAGCTCCCACGTCTTGCCAGCACCGATAAAGCCTTTTCCTTTCCGCGGATGAGAATTGCTCGAAGTCGGACCCAATGACAAAGCACGCAATGGGCAAATGAGCTTCCTTGAACGGTTTGAGTAGAAGCTTGGTGTTGTTCAGGGCTGATTCAAAATCGCTGGACTCGCTCACAAAGGGAAGGTCATCAATCGTGATGGCGACCTCTTTCGTTGGTGTTGTCGATGGCGTCTGCAATCTGGTCAAGAGAGGCAAAATCAGGGAAGCAAAGATAAACATATAAACCGCCCTTATACTATTCGGAATCGTTGGTGGATTCCAATCCTGACCATCCAAAGCTAGACGATCCAAAATCAAGCATGACTGAGACTCCTTGATTGGTGCGGCAAAGACTAGCTACTTAACCTTGGGCACCAACAAAGTATTCAACGTATCAATGAGCCTATTTGCTGGTACGGCACGAAAATCCAAAGCAATTGATATTGGTTTCTTCTTGAACGACTCTGCAATATGACTCCGTAAGTAGTTGATTGTCCCGTCTGACAACGGGAATCCAACGGGTTGGAGAAGGTAGCCGTCGTCGGGAATGGGCTTATAAAATGGGTCTTCACTGAATGAATTCAGAGGCAGACCATCTGTATGAGTTGAGACTAAACTGCTCCAATACAGGGAAGTGTCATGCAATTTTCGGCGCCATTCCAACAGGATCGGACTAGTAAAGTTTGATAGGAATTTCTCTACTTGTTGCTCGTTAATGAGTGATCGAAACCGGTCCCATTTATCTCGGAAGGAGGGTGGTGTCTCCGACACTTTCCCAAACAGATAGTTGTTTAAGTTTCCAAAGGAAGAAATCGACTGCTCTATAGGCTGAAGTTGAACTTCATCTCTAACTTCTAAGAGGTCGACTGGGTCAACCGAATTGGACCTGATGAATTCTTCGCGAAGTGTAGTTGTGTAGCCAAGAGACAATGGGGCTATTAATTGGGGTGGTGTGTATTCTGGCCAATCGGATTGCTTTTCGTATCCAACTGGGGTGCCTGAGAGGACCACAGTTCCATTCGGGCCAGCTACCTTAGCGAGTTCAGAAAGGCGGGACCAGTAAGCCTGCAACTTGGGATGAGTCTCATCTAAGAAACTCACCAACCGAGCATTGGAAGAAAAGGATTTATTGGAGGTTTGAACCCATTCCGATTGATCGATCATGGTTCGCGCATCGACATATCCGCTACCTAGGATATTTCGATCAATTTGATCCTTACCAGCTGGGGCTAGGGCGGTGAATGGTTCGACCGCAAGCTTGACCTTCATTCCGATTGTTTTGCCCGAGTTTATTGCCGCGTTTAGCGCCGCCTTGTTCGTCGTCTGAAGCCAAAGCTCTCCGAATCCTTGCTTATGAGCAATTTCAGGTAGTTTCGAGCTGTCGTCAAGGTTTTCGGATTGATATACAAGGGCGGAAACGGAAGAACTACTCAAGTCTGCTCGCTTTGGATCCTTCCTTTGAGGACGGACTGGATGACGTTCTGAGTACCGGGTGAATTCGTTCATGTCGGCGAGTTGACTTTCCCAGGTGAGGACTTCGGGGCCGGGAACGACAAAGCACCAAAAGACACTATCCCAAGGTTCTGCTACATCAGTCCGAAGGGTTTCTCCAAAGTGATTGTCTTTGGAATTGAGCAATTTGGACCATTCAGGCGAAAGCAACGTAGCTGGCATCGTCTTGTCACCCTGATCGAAATCGGTCGACATGAATTTTTGCATCGCAGCGTTCGGAGTGAGTGGATCGTCAGGAGCATAGGAAATGGCTCGAATACCTGGGTTAGTAGCGATCTGGTTTTTCCATTTTTCGGATTCAGCACCGGATCTTTGCTTGAGATTCCAATGCCAAAACGCCAATTTGGTCATCTTGGTGCCAATGCCCTCAAGGTCCGATGTCAGAACGTACGTATTACCAACCCTTCGGTACGTGCCGGTCAAACTGAGTGCCAATCCTTTAAGCACGTCACCGCACCGGGCAGTCGCGCCAATGGTTCCGACCTCTTCGTTCTGAAATCTTGCATCTGCTAGCACGGTTTGGTGCGTTCGATCCGATATCTCCTTGCATAGATCTTTGATCGAAAGCGCAGACGCCAGAGTGATGGCTGGATCAAATTTTGAACTCTTATAGTCTAGATCTGAAGGCTTAGATTCATTGGGAAGCGATTTTCGAATTTCGATGCCGAATGCCGAGTTTTTGTCCTCAGTTGCGATATCGATTCGGGAGGATATCTTCGTGCCCACCTTGTGCCTGTCCCATTGCTGCCCTGAGATTGCCGAAAATCCGCCGTCATTGCCCAGCCGGACACCCAATGTCAGCTCCTTATAGAATTTCAGAAGCACTTGGGATTCTTGGTCTGGAGTTAAGGTTGTCTCGGTACTCGGATTCCTTGGTCCGTTTCGATCAAACGGGTTGACCACCGTAGATGTTTGGTATTTGAAAACAGATGGGAGGATGGAACGATAAACTGCTTGTTGATCCTTGTTCAGGGAACTCATTCCAATACCCGTGGCGCTTGCCATTTCCATCTGCGACTTGTTGAATGTCGAGGCAAGATAGAGCACTTTTAGATCCCTCGGAAGGCCCTCATAGATATTGGGTTCCTGGCGGTAGTCGGGATCGATGATTGTCATTTGGCAGGGGGCAATCACGTGGATCGAACCACAGTTGTATGCTCGGAACCCTCGCTCAAGCTGAGGGACATCGTCAGTTTGGAGCCTACGATTCGGCAAGTAGAGAAGCGGCCCCTTGGACGAAGCGTTCCACTTGTGGTTGGCCAAATATCCACTTGGCGTCGAATCTGATTCAGGAGCCTCCTGACTATGCTTATGAATTAGAACTGCGAGTGCCAAGCCGACCAACATAGTTCTAGTTTCGCACGGATTTGAATTGCTTACAATATAGAAGGCGAAACTAGGCATCAGTACGTTATATGTTGTAAATGTCAAAGCCCAAACGGATCGCGGACTTTAAAATCGAAGCGATCGTGCTTCTGATGGTGCTAGTTTTCTATCTGGCAACGGGGAACATGGTTTCAGTGCCCCTTCAGTTTCTCCAGAAAGATGGCCTCAAACTAGGCCCTCAGCAGATTTCACTCTTCAATCTCCTCGGCGACATGCCCATGTGGGTGGGTTTGGCATTTGGATTTCTCCGTGATCGGTGGCGACCCTTCCAAAAGGGGGACACCGCGTATTTCTTGGCTGCAGCGGTCGTTCTTGCCTTGACCTATGCCGTTTTGGGCTTTGGACCAATGAGCTACGGCCTCATGCTGGGTGCAATGTTGGTGAACGCAATCTTCGGTGCGATCGCTGGAGCTGCCACCCAAGGAGTTACCGCGGCAGTTGCAAAGTCACACGGGATGGCTGGGCGGTTAGCAATGATCTGGATTGTTGGACGGCGACTTTCGCTCATGATAGGCAGTTCGGCCGGCGGTGCAATTGGAGAACAATCACGTTCGCTTGCTTTTTCAATAGGCATTGTTCTGGCCCTCATGCTCGCGGTCTTCGCCTTCTTAAAGCCGGCTTGGCTTTATCCAAATGGACAGGAACCTTATGAGTCGGTATTCCAAGAAACGACAAGAGATGCGTTCCAGCGGTTACTGAGGCATAAGGCAATCTACGCCCCAGCGCTTATGATCTTTTTATGGGATTTTGCCCCAGGCTGGGGAACACCTTTATTCTTCTATCTGACGAAGCAGGTTCATCTGACCGAAACTCAATATGGGTCCACCATGAGTATCTTGAGTTTTGGTGCGCTCATTTCGGCATTGGCTTACCCCATGCTTTGTAGGCGGATAAACGTAAGACCACTTCTGATTTATGGCACTTTGCTTGGAATTGTGGGTGGAGCCTTATTTGTTATTATTCACAATTCGACCGAGGCTCAGGTCTTTGCTGCTCTGGCTGGATTTTCTTGCGGCATTGCAACTTGCACTTACTCGGATGTTCTCTTTCGATCCTGTCCAAAGGAACTTGATGGCGTTGTGACCATGCTCTTCATGGGTGCTGCCGCATTTGGTGGCGATGTCTCGGACCTTGTCGGATCTTGGCTCTATGATCGGGGCGTATTCGGCATGGCCCTTGTTGCTACGTGCGTAACGACTGCTGCAATCCTACTATTCGTTCCGATGATTCCGATTTCGATCACGAAGCCTATGGAAGGAACTCCCATTGAGGACCTCGATGCACCAGACGTGGTTCCCATTGCGGCTGCCTCTTGAGACGAGAGATAGAATGAGTGACTTCTTCCCGGGACCATAGGAAGCTTTCGTTTTGAGTCTCCAGTTGACGTTACGGTAGGTTCAAATCGAACAGCAAGTGTTTATGCGCTTCCAAGTTTTTGGGAATATGTTAATGTAGCTGTATGTTGACTTGGCTCGCGGTAGCTTTGGTTAGAACACCTCAAAATGATTCTGGAGCTTATGGCCGTTTTATCGACCGCATTTCACAAGCAAAGTCAGCATCCTTGGTTGAGACTTCGCGATTTACAAGCTCTGGTAAGACTACAAAGAGGGTATCGAAGTTTTGGTTCAAGAAGCCGAATTTCTGCCGGATGGAAGATAGGAACGAAGCAGGTGAACTGACCTACCTCATTGTTCAAAACGACAAGGTGGTTTGGATTTGGGACCCCGAAACGAAGCGCTTGGATAAATCTGGTCCTTTCCCTGGCTTCTTCGTTCATCTCTTCCTTCTAGAACCTTGGGAGATGGGCAAAGCCCCGGAATGGATCAAAGAATCGGATTCTCAGGTGAATTCACATTTGGGAGAACCAGGCGTTATTCGAGAACATCTGAAGCGCGAAGGGAGAAGCTACAAGATTGTCGTCGATGTGAATCCTCAATCTAGCACGCCATTGCATATGGTGGCCGACAGGCCAAATGATGGGGTTCGCGTTGAAGAGTTTTATAGTGAAATGAAGTTTGATGGAGAAATTGAATCTTCCATATTTGACTATAAACCTGAAGTCGAAGCAGGATCGTTTAAGCCGTTGGAGTTCATGTTGAAGCCGGGCTCAAAAGCACCAGACTTCAAGGGAACCCTGCTTCTGAGTCACAAGCCATTCAGACTCTCGTCGGCATTGAAGCAGCACAAGGCAACTCTCGTGGATGTATTGATGATCGGGTGTGTACCTTGCTGGGATGAACTGAAGGGAGACATGGCTAAGCTGCGCAAGAATTATGGTCCCAAGGGACTTGATGTCATTGCGGTTGGCCTGGGGAACGAACAACAGATCAAGATGTTTCTCGGAGATCCCAAATTCACGGTTCCGCTCGTCATCGGTGAAACGTGCAGTCTTGATGTGGCTGGAGCTTACAAGACCACAGTTTCTGCGAGCAAATACTTAATTGATTCGGATGGGATTATTCGGGCACGGTACGTCGATGCCGACGTTGCAACAATCCAGAAGGACATTGATGCGTTGCTGGCTACCGCCTCACATCATCGCTGACGCGCATTTGCGCCTTGGCCAAATTTGTGATCGAAATCAGACCTCACGATCCCAAATCCATGGGGTCAATTGGCTGATTCGCGTCTTCGGATTGTTCCTTCTGCAATTGCTCCCAAGTTTCCTTCCGGAGAATTGAAATGTATTGAGGCAGTTGAACTCCTATCCGGGTTTGGTCGCCTCTGACTTCTAGGACGACAACCTCGATCGAGTCCCCAATCACGAGGGCCTGGCCGACTTTTCGTGTCATGACAATCATAGGATTAACACCTGTGCAATGTCAGTATAGGTCTTGAGTTGACCTTCGATCACTAAGGATTTGGAGCATTGAGAGCTTGTCCAGTTAGTGGGCAAGGCCTTCCCGGTTCCGCTCTACTTGTCCATCCTGAACTAGTCGACTTTAAAGCTTCCTTCGGACCGGATTTTGCAAGTTCCAATTCATTTGACTCCTATCACGAAATTTCCCTGTCATAGCGATGCCGAACTCGCGCTTCGCATTGGGCACAAATGACGGGATACACTTTTCGTCCATTCTTGACCATTAATCGGGCCACATATTCTTATGGGCCAGACCGTCGGTCATCGAATTTCTAGATGGTCGATATTCCGCAAAACGAAGTAGAGATTCTCTTGAGGCGTTGTGTATCGCAAGTTGCCATGATCTTTACGAAGTGCCATAGGTTCGTTTAGCCCACTCCATAGGACAATGACCACCGCTAATGGAATGAGAAGTAACTTGGAACATGCGCCCAAAAACAACAGATTGAGTTGCTTGCCCGATACGGCCTCCCGCACTTCATCTTTCGCCTTCTTGTAAGACTCTAGATCGCCTGCCCGGCGAGCATCAGCCATGGCCCTTCGCAAAGGAGCACTTCTGATGGAGACCACGATGAACCGGAAAATCGTCCAAATGAAGAAAGCCCCGGCAAGAGTAGCCAGGAGCCAAACGTGCCAACCGCTCGGTATGTAAAGGTACGTCCAAAGTAGGAGGTGAAGTAATGGCTTCATCCATAGTGGCAACGTGAGGACAAGGCTGAAGTAGAGGATCACCGCCGGCTTCGCCAACATTTTCAGGAAATGTTTTCCTGAGTCCTTCCACGATCCATCCCGAAAACCGGGTACATGGGCTTTCGCCATTGTCAGCAGTCTATATCACTTTGCTTGTAATTGGCTCTAGGCGGAGGTCAAGATTTCGTACCACTTTTGGAATGTTCAACGTTGGACTTCCATAAGAAGTCATGCTTGCTTGAAGTTGAACTGCCGAGGGGAGCCGTTTGTATTGTCTGCGATACACCTTGGTCTGCGGTCAGAGTTCCGTACCGCGATTATGGTTCACATTGGTAAGGAGGGAATGATCCAAACAATCGGCTCATCGATTGAAGGCGCCGTTCGTATTGGCCGCGATTCACCTTGGTAGGCGAGACAAATTTCACCCCGCGGTTATGGTGCCCAGGAAAGGACTCGAACCTTCACGTCATTGCTGACACTGGCACCTGAAGCCAGCGCGTCTACCAATTTCACCACCTGGGCGGACAGGTCAAAAGATACCCGATTGGAGCCCCCAGTTCAACTCCAACCGGGTCGGATTCGGAACAATCTGCTACGGAACCCGGATCTCACGAACGTGGTTGAAGTCAGAACCATCGCCGCCATTTCCATCCGAAACCCACAAACGGGTCGTCCCAGGATAGATGGATAGACCCTCCAATCCATAGAATTCAGCCTGTAAACCTGGGGCATCGACGAAGCCTGCTGTACCATCGCCGGCGATCGTGGAGACTTGTCCGGCTGAGATCATGCGAACCACATGGTTACCGGTATCCGCAACAAATACCAAGCCGCCGCTGGTCGTCACACCTTGAGGAGTTTTAAACGTTGCGGAGAGTGCTGATCCGTTGTCCTGTCCGCTCGAAGTGGTACCGGCAAAATCTGTAACATCGCCGGCCATGGTGACTTGCCGAATACAGTTGTTGTTCGCGTCTGCGACCAGCACATTTCCGTTTGGTAACACGCACAAGCCGTACGGACGATTGAATCGAGCGGTCGATCCATTGCCGTTCACATGGCCAGATTGATCGGTAACACCGGCCAAGACGGAGACTGTTCCGGTCAAAGTATCCAACAGAGAAACGGTGTGATGAATGATATCTGTCATCACGATCTCAGTCTTCGAGACGGCAACAATGCCGCGCGGTCGTCCAAGATTAGCTTTGAGTACGGTCGTGATCTTGCGACCAATATCAATGCGCCAGATCGTGCCGCTGGTCGGGTTCTTAACTCCTTGATCATTGACATCAGTGGAGACGTAGAGATAGCCATCGGGGGACAACGTTAGACCAAACGGTTGGCCAAAATTTGCCTGCTTGGTTAAGGTGGAAACTCGACCATTAGGCGAGATCATCCTAACCGCATTATTGTCATAATCGGCAACATAAACGGCTCCGTCTGGACCTACTGCCACGTTTGCGGGATTGGCAAACCTGGCCTGACTCGGCGTACCGTCAACATAGCCAGAAGGTGCAGCACCGTAAAGGTCGGCCTGCCGCAGCAAGCTCAGTTGGGCACTCTGACCACCACAGCCTATTACTGAGACAACAATGAGTGACCACGCGCAAATCGGGACAAATCTTCGCATGGGCCTATTATAGGGGTTCTCAAGGATCCCGACGCCAAGTATTGGCAAATGTCAGGTCTTAGGGCTTTGAGGGGGATCTTGTGCCAGGTTTGGTGATCGGGATCGCATTTAGCCAATCTGGAACATCATCAGGAGCAAAGCTCACCGCTTCCACTTTATAAGCCCCGTAGAGGGGAAGCTTGAAGTCGGTCTCCGGAGCGGATCGATCAATCAACACGCCATATCCTTCGACAGAACCACCAGCGGTTTCAATCGCGGCACGAGTCTCGAATAGGGAAGTGCCGGTGGTCAAGACGTCGTCAACGATGAGTGTTTTTACTCCTTCGGAAATGGTCTTATTGCGGCGGAGTGTCTTGACTCCATTTTCTGTCTCCACATAGACCGCAGGTAGCCCCATCTGTCGAGCGACCTCGAAGGCAATGATGATGCCACCGGTCGTCGGTCCAGCTACCAATTCGATACCTTTGTCTGCATAGTGACTGGCGATTTCGGCGCACAGGGCGCTCAGCACGTGAGGCTGTTCCAAGATTCGGAACTTCTCAAAGTAGACATCAGAGTGGCGTCCAGAAGTCAAAAGAAAGTGGCCACGAAGAATCGCTCCAGAGGATTCGAGAAGTTGTCCAAGGTCGATGGGCATGTGTAGGTTGTACCGCAACCGTCCTCCCAGTTTGGGGAGGACGATTGCGGTAATGGGTGATTGTGTGTCTTCGAGTCATTCGTTTGTTGGCACATCCTATGGCGATTCTACGAACGCCTCATATTTTGATCGCTAGAAGTATTTCTCTTTGCCCTCCCCGGCCGGAGGCATTGCCTTCTACCCCTCCTATGTATCTCACTTCCTGTGCGACTTTGCTCGCCATCGTTGCTCGCATGTGTTAGTTGTTTGGCAAAACGCTCGGCATCCTGCCTCTCGTTTTGCTTTCCTTTTGAGCGCCTATCCATGGGCGCTCAGACTTTCCGCCGTTCTGCCCTTTTTTCTGTTGAGTGCCCTGCGCGGGCGGCGCATTCCCATCCACCGACTCGAGTCCTAACGCCCTCTCGCTTGACCTGTCCTTCGGTCAATACTCACTT
>Ga0164297_10004927_pt1 | contig 11697 bp, 15 predicted proteins | sample GEODES058metaG_FD_113539 | JGI IMG/M metagenome (GOLD analysis project Ga0164297, IMG submission 113539) | Dystrophic lake water microbial communities from Trout Bog Lake, Wisconsin, USA - GEODES058 metaG | ecosystem: Environmental > Aquatic > Freshwater > Lake | place: USA: Trout Bog Lake... | reverse complement strand
TGACTTGCTCAAAGAGCTTGTAATTTATCATCCATATGGGTTTATTGGTGACTTGTTAAGCCCAGCTTCGCAACCTCATCTAGAGTTTGGAATTACTCCACATCCTACACAGTTAGTTCAACTTATAGAAAGAATCAAAACTTTTACTGAAGGAACGGATGAGGAAAAAAGTGATATCAGAGATATTCGCAATTTGATAGATAAAACGGAACGTTTAGCTTTTATAGGCTTTGCGTTCCATAAACAAAATCTTAAACTTTTGTATGGTGATCGCAAGCCTAGCCAGAATGGGGACACCAGAGTTTATGGGACGTCACATGGAATTTCTGAGACTGATGCTGAATTTATTACAAGAGAGTTGATAACGCTAGGTAGATATAAGGAAGACAATGTTAAATTGAAGAATTTAGATTGTGTGTCATTTTTTCATGAATTTGGTAGAGGCTTGTCTCTTACACTGTAGACTCACCGCAAAAACTTTTGACACTTTTTAGCACGGTTCAATCAATACCATTTTTGACTCAAGGTTTACGTACTCTAGAGCAGAGCCTCGATACTTTTAATCCGTTGATCGGGTCGGTAAAAAAGTATCTAGGCTCTTATGGATTATTCAGTGTAATTCGCTGCTGCAATGATCATGCGTTTTATATCTTCATTTTCATTCATTGGAATTAATTCAATTTGCGGATTTCGCTTCGCAAAGATTCTAAAGACCTCATCAGCAAATGCTTGCCCAATAAAATCCACTCCTTCGAAATCAAGAATAACAGTCTTAAATTTTTCTACACGATTCAAAATGCGTTTTGCTTGTGAACGTGAAACTAATTTCTCGCCTTCATACAATGCTAAGCGAACTGGAACGATAGTTTTGTTGAAAGCATAGTCTTCATCTTCATTACCAGTGAAGCTATCAAACACTGAGCGAAGGGTTCTATCAGTATTGATATCCAAGTTCATTACTACAGTTGTGCCTTGATGATTTTTATCATTGTGTAATAAAAAATCCTTTTCTAGTTTTTCACGATGAGAAAAGACTAAGTCGCCTGAGAAAATTGCGTATTTATCAAATGCTCTAGAAGTGAAAAAGATACCTTGGCCAGTATGATTATCTGGATCCGTTGTTAATTTCCCTTTGCTTAACTCAAGGATCGACTCTCGTGGATCTTGAAGATTCATGATTCTTGCGATGTGATTAAAGATCCCTTCACCGTCATCATTAATAGTGATGTTGATTTCTTTTTCAGTTCTATCTGCGGAGATGTTTACCTGAGTGCCACAAGAGTGATCAATAGCATTGTTAAGCATTTCGGTGAAGCCGTAATGACAGATGCTTTCAATATTCTTTTCTAGATCACCGAATATAACGCTGAAGTCTCTGTAGTAGACATCACTTTCTTGTAGGCCTTTGAGGTTAAAAACCCCGCTGTGGAATCTTTTGATTCCTAAGTTGTAGATTCTGCCTCTAGTATGTCCTTCCGCTTTTAGGAAGCCTAGCTTACTCAATTCAGATAAGTGCGTATGAACTGCTTGGCGACTGATGCCAAATGCTTCCATTGCATCTTGAATAAGATGAGGGCTGTTTGCTTTAACAGCATTTAGAAGAAATCTACGTATTACTTCTGAGCGTTTTGTCGTAGCTAATTTCATATATTTGTAAAGATGTCAGTCTCTGATTGTAAAGTTTATTAAATAATATTGTAAAGTTATTTGCTTCAGATTGTAAAGAGTGTGTTGAGTTTTTTTATACGTTTGGATCAAAACAGGTTAAGGCACTTTTTAGCACGGTTCAATCAATACCATTTTTTGACTCAAGGGTAGTGCGCTCTAGAGCAGAGCCTCGACACTTTTAATCCGTTTGTCGTGGGTTCGATCCCCGCACAGCCCACCAAGTATTACAAAAGGGTTACGTGAAAACGTAGCCCTTTTTTTCGTCCTAAATTTCAATGCAGACCTGATGCGTGGTTTTAACTCAAAAGGTCTAGGATCAAAAAAATCGGGATTCCCGACTTTTCTCAGACGGAGCGTCAAAATTTTTTTACGGTTAAATATGAACCAAATTTGCTTCCGATAAGTCTTGTTGATAGATATACAGGTTTGTATTTCTAAATTTCTAATAAAAACATTTATAGGGACTTAATTATGAAACATAGTTTATTGTTGGCATCACTATTATTGGCATCTTCATTCAATGTGTTTGCTGAAGAAGCTAAAGCGCTTTCAGCTCACGAAGAAGTTACGATTAACGCTCCAGCAGCCAAAGTTTGGACGAAAGTTTCTAACTTCAATGATTTGGGTGCTTGGCATCCTGCTGTGAAGTCAACTGAAATTGTTTCAGGTACGAATAACAAAGTTGGTGCAGTTCGTCTTTTAACTTTACAAGACGGTGGCACAATTAAAGAAAAACTATTGGCGTATAACGCTAAAGGTAAAACTTTTAAATATTCAATTCTTGAAGGTGTGCTTCCTGTAAGCGAGTATGTTTCAAGCGTGACAGTTAAGGCAGACGGTAAAGACAAATCTGTGGTTGTTTGGGAAGGTAGTTTCAAGCATAAAGATGGTTCTGATGATGCTACTGCTGTTAAGACGATGACTAGTGTTTACCGTGGTGGTCTAGATAATTTGAAGAAAATCTCAGAGTAATTTTTTAGGCATTAAAGCAAAAGCCCACCTAGGACGTGGGCTTTTTTCATGCGTCAAAACTATTAACGCTAGGAATGTCGTGAATTCCGACTTTTCTCAAATAAAACGATAAATTTTTCAATTGGAACTTGAATTTAGTTTTAGTTAGTACTATATTAGTACTAACAAGTACTTTATATCGAGCTTAAAAAGATGAATTTTTTACCTGTATTAAGAGAATTGGCCCTAGCCTATCAATCATTTGAGCGATATTCAGCGTCAGATATTAAGGCGTTGGGTTTGACGCATACACAATTCGACATTATTGCAACATTGGGAAACCAGCCTCCCATGACATGTAAAGAGCTTGGAGAAAAAACCTTGGTAACGAAAGGTACTTTGACTGGTGTCCTTGAGCGCCTTGAGATGAAAGGCACCCTCGAGAGAAAGCTTAATCCAGAGGATGCCCGTAGCCAAATGATTGGGCTGACTAAAGCAGGTCAGGAATTATTTGAAAAGGTGTTTCCGCATCATTTGGCGCATTTAGAGAAAGCTTTTGGAACGCTATCAGCAGATGAAATGACTGAGATACAAGTTTCATTGAAAAAACTCAGGGAAATATTTTAACGGATTATTAAGATTCACTTTAAGGAGAACTAAATGAAATCGAAATTATTAGCAGCACTATTAGTAACATTTGGCATAAGCACAAACGCATTAGCTGTGCCTGAAACTTATATCATCGATGGTAACCATACGATGCCTAGGTTCTCATACAGCCATTTTGGTTATTCAACCCAACTAAGTAAGTTTGATAAAACTTCAGGCAAAATTGTTTTGGATAAAGAAGCTAAACAAGGCTCAGTAGATGTGACTATTCAGACCACTTCAGTGAATACCGGGTATGCATTATTTAACGAACATATCCAAGGTGAAGATTTCTTCAATACGGCTAAGTTTCCAACAGCTACATTTACATCAAATAAGCTTAACTTCAAAGGTGATAAGCTTTTATCAATTGATGGTACTTTAACAATCAAAGGCATTAGCAAACCAGTTACTTTTACGGTGACTTCATTCCTATGTATGCAACATCCAATGGCTAAGAAGGATGCTTGTGGCGCTAATGCAACAGCAGTTGTAAAACGCAGTGACTTTAATATGGGCAAGCATGTGCCATATGTCAGTGATGAAGTAACGATCGACATTCCTGTTGAAGCAATTAAAGAGTAATTCACTAAAATTTGGAGAATAAAATGAAAGCAGAAAACCCACAAAACTCACCTTATGCAGTAAACGTTGAAGCTGGTAAAAGCTATTACTGGTGCTCTTGTGGTAAAAGTAAGACACAACCTTTCTGTGATGGCTCACATCAAGGTACGCCTTTTACGCCATTAGAATATAAAGCAACAGAAAACAAAACTGTTTACTTCTGTGGATGTAAGAAGTCAGTAAATCAGCCAATGTGTGACGGTAGTCATAGTAAGTAACAAACAAACCCACCTAAGACGTGGGTTTTTCAAGCGCCAAAACTATTAACGCAAAAAATGTTTTGAATCTCGACTTTTTCAAATGTAGCGTCAAAAGTTTTTACGATTAAATGTATTCAAAGATTAAAGATAAAATATTTTAATCAGAGTAGTATGAATACTAATAAGCTATAAATTCAGTGCTGCTATGAAAAAGTTTCTGACTGGGCAAAGGAGAAAATGTCCAAGTAGTTTTTTAATTAATATTTAGGAGAAAATCATGCATGAACTTTTCAATGGAACAATTCCTATGCACGCCATTGCGATGTGCATCTTGATGAATGTTGCTTTAGTTTTATCAATCGCAGCATTAATTAAATATCTGATTAAGGGTAAATGTGGTTGTGGTTGTAAGTGCGGATGTTCTTGCTGTAATGGCAAAAAAGAAGCCTGTGGTAAAGATACCAATTCTTGCTGTAAATAAGTAGATATTAGAAGCAAAATAAAAAAGAAAGGGTTACGTGAAAGTGTAGCCCTTTTTTTCGTCCAAAATTTCAATGCAGATCTAATGTGTGGTTTTTTGTCATAATTCAGTAATATATTTTTATTATCATCGAAATATGGAAAATAAAGTCGCAGTCAAAGCATTCTTAGCATTAGGTCAGGAAAGCCGTCTTAATGTATTTCGTTTAATCGTTCAAAAAGGTGATGTTGGGCTTACACCTAAAGATATAGTTGAAGTTCTTGGTATTCCCAATGCTACCTTGAGCTTTCATCTCAAAGAGCTACTACAAGCCGATTTGATCGTAGTTGAGCGTGTAAGCCGAAATCTCTTTTATCGTCCAAATCCCTCAATCATCAGTGAGCTAAGTACCTTTGTAATGGAAAACTGCTGTGGAGGTAAAAGCTGTGCTCCAGTTGTAATTAACCAGTTAGGCAAATAATGAAGCAATACAACATTCTCTTTCTTTGTACTCACAACTCATCTCGTTCGATTTTAGGTGAAGCGCTAGCATCAACACACAAGAGTGGATGCTTCGTAGGGTACTCAGCAGGTTCAACACCCGGCAAATCAGTTAATACAATTGCAGAAGAATTGGCCTTGGAAATGGGTTATCCAAAAACAAAGATTTATTCAAAAAGTTGGGATGAATTTGCTAAGCCAGATGCACCTCAAATGGACTTTATTATTACTGTCTGTGATAGTGCGGCAACTGAAGTATGTCCGGTTTGGATAGGCTATCCAGCTTCAGCACACTGGGGATTTCCAGACCCATCTAAAGTGGAAGGCAGTTATGCCGATAAAAGAAAAGCCTTCCTTAATGTAATGAATGGGCTTAAACAAAGGTTAGATGCTTTTGCCTCACTTCCATTAGAAGAGCTAGACCAATTAAGCATCGAAAACGAATTAAGAAAGTTAGCCAGCATATGAGCCAAATCACACATAAACTATCATTTTTAGACCGCTATTTGACAGTATGGATATTTGCTGGGATGGCAATCGGGATTGGGCTAAGTTATTTTATTCCTAGTATTGATACTTTCATCAACCAATTTCAAAGTGGCACTACAAATATCCCCATAGCGATTGGTTTGATACTCATGATGTATCCGCCATTCGCAAAAGTGAAATATGAAGAACTGCCTGGTGTGTTCAAAGACAAGCGGGTGTTTGGTTTAGCGATTATTATGAATTGGATAGTTGCGCCAACACTCATGTTCTTATTGGCCATTAACTTTGTTCCTAATCAGCCAGAATACATGTCCGGGCTCATCTTGATTGGCATAGCCCCTTGTATTGCGATGGTGATTGTCTGGAATGATATTGCTAAAGGTTCAACAGAGTATGCCGCAGGATTGGTCGCATTTAATGCTGTATTCCAAGTCTTGTTTTTTAGTCTTTATGCTTACTTTTTCTTAGCTGTCTTACCACCTTATTTTGGGTTCACAGGTTCAGTGGTCAATTTCACGATTGGAGAAATTGCCAAGACCGTATTCATCTATTTGGGTATTCCTTGTATTGGAGGTTTGATGACTAGATACACCATGCTCAAGTTTGTTTCAAAAGGTTGGTATCAAAATACCTTTGTGCCAAAGATAGGCAAGATCACTTTGATCGCTTTGTTATTCACTATCGTTGTGATGTTTAGTTTAAAAGGGCAGCTGATACTTCAGTTGCCAATGGATGTAGTGACAGTTGCAGTTCCATTAATCATTTACTTTGTTGTGATGTTTTTAATAACATTTGTGATTACAACTAAGATGGGAGTTGACTACAAGCGCTGTTGTACTCTTTCTTTCACAGCTGCGAGCAATAACTTTGAATTGGCTATTGCAGTAGCCATTGCCGTGTTTGGAATTAACTCAGGTGCGGCATTCGCTGCTGTAATTGGCCCCTTAGTTGAAGTGCCGATTATGGTCGGATTGGTATCTGTGGCTTTGTGGATTAAAGCTAGATATTTTTAGGTATTCTTTCGAAAAAGTTGGGATTGCCGATTTTTTTCAAATGGCGCGTCAAAAGTTTTTACGTTTTATCCGTCACCAATAAACTCACTAGTCTATTTACCACCGGCCCCATAAAAATTATAGATAAGAAAACAAGAGGCCAACCTAATATGAAGTTAGATGGCCATTTATCTAAGAATGTTATTGCTGATGAGATATGAATAAACGTAGTAAAACCGCTCACGATTAGAGCGGTGTTAAATGACATTAATAACGCAAAAACAGCTGTTCGATAACGAAATGAAATTTTAATGGCCATATAGATTCATTAATCTGGATTAGTCTGCTAATAGCACTTCTGTCATTTTTTGTGGGTTATCCACAAATGCGAAGTGTCCTGTATTGACGACAGTAGAAATTGAAATTCCGCCTAATTGCTTAGAAGTATGTTCCCTTTCAGCAAGCGTTGACCAGTCATACTGACCATAAATTAGTTTAACTGGGGCTTTAACACCTAAATAAAGAGATTTAGCCTTGCTCCATGATTGCCATCCATTAAAGGTACTACGTTCCACATGTCTATATCCTTTACGTCTACCAACTCGATCAAATTCTTTAAGAAGCTTTGAAGGCATCCAGCGTTTATTTTTCAATCCGCCCTTCATTATAAGGCCAAGAAATAGAATGTTTTCCATTGCGGCAACTACTGCTCCCACGTATGGGATAGCGAATTGGCCAATCACAAAATTTGCTAAAAAATTTCCGCGTCTTACACCATCACCATATTTCCGGTCGTAATCGTAGGGGTTCGAAGAGATAACCTTTTTAATACGATTGGGTAATTGACTGGCAACGGTCAAAGCCAATACGCCTCCAATTGATTCGCCAGCTAAGGTAATTTCTTTCAAGTCGAGCTTCTCAATAAAGTCTATTAGAGCAATGCGAAAATAGGGCTCGTCATAATTGGCTGTAATATCAATTGATGAATAACCGTGCCCTGGTAAATCTATTGCATAAACAGTGAAGTGTTTTGCGAGTTGAGGAATCACCTCTTCAAAGTAATCTAGCTGGGTACGAATAGTGTGTATCAGAAATAAAGGATCACCATTTCCTGTTTTCAAATAACGAAGTGTCCTGTTTCTGTTAATCTTTAGTTCGGAAATGATGCCGATATGAGATAAGTTTTGCATTAACTGCTCCTTTGGAGGTTTTCTTTAAATTCTATGAATTAGTCCCTAATTCAGTCTTCTACCAGGGTAGAACGTCTGCTTCATGGAAGAAGCCACCCGTTGGACCATGGCTATCTAACGTCGCTAGTCTTAATGATGTTTTATAGCTGTCAGCAATTTCCATCGGTGCATATGGTCCGCCTAGTTCAGTTTTTACCCAGCCCGGATGTGCTGAGTTGACTTTGATCTTGGTATTCTTTAGCTCGTGAGCTAAATGTATTGTGTAAGCGTTCAATGCTGTTTTGGATGCGTTATATGCAAATGCCTTAGCTGGATCGATTGGAGAATTTTCCATGCTTTGTAATGTGAGTGATCCAACAATACTGGATAAATTCACAATGCGTCCTGCCACAGACTTCATTAACAATGGAAGTAGTTTTTGTGTTAGTGCAACTACAGCAAAAAGATTGGTGTGGAAAGTTTGTTTCATGACTGCTTGGCTTACAAAACTACTAGAGTTCTTTCCAATAAGTTCTTCAGTAATCATGCCTGCATTATTAATAAGAATATCTAGTTCACCATAATTTTTCTCTATAAAGCTGTAGACGCTGTCAGGTGATTTTTCATCATCCGCATCATAGGCAATTGCTTCTGCCTTGAATCCCATATCTTGTAATTCTTTTGCAGCGGCTTCTCCTTTAATTAAATCTCTGCAACCAATGATTAAATTAACCCCTTGAGTACCCAATGCTTTCGCTGTTTCAAAACCAATTCCACGATTTCCGCCTGTTATAAATGCAATCTTGCTCATATCTTTTTCCTTAAATTTTTAAAATTATTCAAATAATGTAACTTGGGTTACATTATTAATCTTTCATATTTTGCTTGTCAACACATTTATGTAATCTATGTTATATTATTAAAAACATTGAGAGTTTAAGTATGGCAACAGCAGGAAGACCAAGGTCGTTTGATAAAGATGAAGCTTTGAAAAAAGCGATGTATGTCTTTTGGGAGAAGGGCTATGAAGGAACAACCATGGCTGACCTTATCAAATCAATCGGCATGAAAGCACCAAGTATCTATGCCGCTTTTGGTAATAAAGATGCGATTTTTAAAAAAGTTGTTCAATCCTATTTACCAATTGTTGTGGACGGTCAACTGAAAGCACTTAATAGCTCTCCAAAAATTTATGATGCTGTTGAAGCTACATTAAATGCTTGTGTGAGTTTGTATACGGGAAAAGATAATCCGCCGTCATGTTTAGTGATGACTGCCGCGATTAATACAGCGCCAGAGCACGAAGAACATATTGAAACTTTGAGAGTTTTAAGAGAAAAATATAAACACGCATGGCAAAAGAGATTTCAGCAGGCTAAGCTTGATAAGCAGTTAGCAGATGATGCTAATCCAAGTGAGCTTGCAGAATACTTTACGACCTTGATCCAAGGAATGACCATTAAAGCAAAAGATGGGGCATCTAAAGATTCGTTGGATGCAACTGTGAAGCTTGCAATGCAGGTATTAAATTAGCGTAGAAGATTCCTAGGGCAGGGTTCGGTCTCCGCATAACCAACCAAGTATTACAAAAGGGCTGTGTCAAAACGTAGGTTTATCTTCCAAATTTCTAATTTAGAACTGATCAATGGATTTTTTCGGTACAAAAGAGTTGACGTTTTTATTAGCAATCTTATCTAAACTTGTAATGTTTTTTTAGAGGGGTTTTGACATGCCATTGACATTTAAGTCCAATAGGAAATATTACTAAATCTCCTTTCCCAAAACTTATTGGCTCCCCATTTTCAGGTAAAACTGTTACTTCACCATCAAGAATATAAGCAGTTTCCTGTTCGGAATAAACCCATGGAAATATAGAAGGCTCTTTTGACCATATTGGGCATTGAAAGATACCCAAATCGTCTAGTCTTTCTTGTGATGGATTTTTTTCAATAATAATTTTTGACATGATGGTCTCTAATTAAATTAAGTTTTATTATTTTATAGCAGTATATTTTTTGAGGATATTTTGCTATTGGAACTTTTTTAAAATTAAAAAAATCATAAGAAGATATCATCAATCATTTTTTTGTTAATTTTTATTTAAGTGGAGCTGATATGAGTTCTCAAAATTTTTCAAAAAAAACTCAATTAATATTTAGTGTTACATTACTAACAACAGCATTTTTTTTGGGTTATACAATTAAGTCTAGAACAGTTGTAAATGAAGTTTCTGCTCCCCCAATTTCGATAGTGCCCTCTTCAAGCAGCGAAATACATTCGCTGAACGGACTTCCTGATTTTTCCTCTATCGTAGTTGATGAAGGACCAGCAGTTGTGAATATTAGCGTCTCAAGTTTTAAGAGGATGTTAGCTCATCCTATGCCTGGGTTTTCATCAGACCCAAACGATCCCTTTTATGATTTTTTCAGAAGAATTCAACCCCAAGTTCCAGAATCAGAAATGCCAACACAGGGTTTAGGTTCAGGTTTTATCGTCAAGGCAAATGGATTAATTCTGACAAATGCGCATGTTGTGGCTGATGCGGATGAAGTGAAAGTAAAATTAACAGATAAAAGAGAGTTTAAGGCAAAAGTAGTCGGTATTGATAAAGCCTCAGATGTGGCAGTTTTGAAGATAGCTGCTAGTAACTTACCAACGGTCAAAATCGGAGACCCTCAAAAGTCTCGTGTAGGTGAATGGGTATTAGCGATAGGGTCACCATTTGGTTTTGAAAACAGTGCTACAGCTGGGGTTATTTCTGCAAAATCTAGATCTTTGCCTGATGAGACTTATGTGCCATTTATTCAAACGGATGTTGCAATTAACCCAGGAAATTCAGGCGGTCCTTTATTTAATTTACGAGGCGAAGTGATAGGTATTAACTCCCAAATATATAGTCAAAGTGGGGGGTACCAAGGACTTTCATTCGCTATTCCAATAGATGTCGCATTAAAAGTAGAACAGCAATTGATCGATCACGGAAAGGTGAGTCGCGGAAGGTTAGGGGTGGGTATTCAATCCATAACACAGGATTTGGCTAGTTCATTTGGTTTGGATAAGCCAATGGGGGCTTTGGTAAGTGAAGTGGAAAAAGGAAGTCCAGCTGAAAAAGGAGGAATTAAAGTAGGCGATGTAATTCTCAAGTTTAATGGCAAGACTATTGAGAAATCTCAAGACTTGCCGCCTATGGTCGCAGATACTGTTCCGGGAAACGAAGCTAAGATTGAGGTTTGGCATGATAATAAATCGCAAATTGTTTCAATTAAAGTGGGTGAAATAAAAACTAGTCAATCTATTGCTCCTGAGGAGAGTACATCAAAGTCAAACTTAGGTCTCATGCTCCGCCCGTTGACTGGGGATGAAAAAAAGCAGGCCAATGCCAGCTCTGGGTTGCTAGTCGAGCAAGTCTTAGATGGCCCTGCCGCGAAGTCTGGAATTATGGAAGGTGATTTAATATTATCAGTAAATGGTCATGCAGTTGGCCAAGTTGATGACTTAAGAAAACAATTAGACAAAACCCCAAAAATCGCTTTATTAGTGAAAAGAGGGGAGAGCAAACTCTTTGTTGCGATTAAAGAAAATTAGATTTTTTAGTGATCTGATTTAATTCTTTTCACCAAGTAGTACATAAAGGTTGCGTGGAAACGTGGCCTTTCTTTTTGTCCAAATTTTTATGAAATATTGTTTATTTTAATAAATTTATACACTGTTTTTACATTCAATGTTGCATCATCTTAAAGGTCTACTTAGATATATCTTTATTGAATGACTGAAGCAAACAGACAGCAGAAAACTATCGCTGGCTATGTGATAGTAATTATTGCACTAACACTAGTGACCATCATTGCATTCTTTGCTGGTCGCTATCTTGACCTTGTTAATACGGTAATGCTTTACCTTTTGGTGGTTTTTATAATCGCTTTAAGATGTGGGAGAATTCCTGCAATTGTTACCGCTACTTTATCAGTTGGATTATTTGATTTCTTTTTTATTCC
>Ga0164297_10004923_pt1 | contig 11705 bp, 16 predicted proteins | sample GEODES058metaG_FD_113539 | JGI IMG/M metagenome (GOLD analysis project Ga0164297, IMG submission 113539) | Dystrophic lake water microbial communities from Trout Bog Lake, Wisconsin, USA - GEODES058 metaG | ecosystem: Environmental > Aquatic > Freshwater > Lake | place: USA: Trout Bog Lake... | reverse complement strand
TTTTGGTATGATAGTTATAGTTGGATGAAGGGCAAATATATTAGCAAACACAATTTACTTTTAGACTTTGTAAACCAACTAAATACTGGATGCTAAAAAAGATCCTTTTAAGCCCGTGGACTGCACTACTAACTCTAGCGTTGGTATTGGGCATAAGACTTGCAGACCCTACATTTGTCGAAAGCGTAAGACTACGTTATTTTGACACACTCATAAAAGCCAAAGCGCCTACTGAGAATAACATATATACTGTTAACATAGACGAGGCTTCAATTGACAAATACGGATGGCCGATTGGTCGTGCAGATTATGCCCAAATTATACGAGATTTATATAAGAGGGGAGCAGGGCTTGTTGTACTTAATGTACTCATGTCCGAGCCGGACCGTACAGGTGGCGACGGTGCGCTGGCTCAAACTTTAAGCAAGTATCCAGTAGTATTATCAAGCGTTAAATCAGACGGCAAAACTAAAAACGCACCTAAGGCTCCAGGTAGTGCTGTAATCGGTACAGACAATGACGGAGCACTTGCCGAAATAACCTATCCCGGACTTATTGCCAATATACCTCAATTAGAAAATGCCGCGGCTGGCGTTGGAGTTATTAGTACCATGGCCGAAGTTGACGGTGTCACACGTAGACTTCCTCTAGTGATATCAATGGGAGGCAACATTTATCCTGGACTACCGTTAGAAACTCTACGTGTTGCTACAAACAATTCAACTGTACAAGTTAAACTAGGGCCGCTGGGCGTAGACAAATTGCGTCTACCTGGCGACATTGGCATTATTACCACAGACGAAAAGAGTCGAGTATGGGTCGACTGGAGTCAAAAGAATAAACAAGTATCGCTAACAGACTTACCAAAAGACTTCGGCGGTGCTATTGTAATTGTTGGTCCAACTGCCTCAGGTATTGCTAATCCTGTTCCTACAAGTTTAGGTAGTGTATGGCCTCAGGATGTTCAGGCTTCAGTAATGGGTACAATGATTAACAAGGTTGTTATACAGCGTCCAGCATGGGCTGACTACGCTGAGATTGGTGCCTTAGCAGTACTAGGCATAGTATTACTATTTTTAACAAGGTGGACTTATGTTGGACTTGGCGCTGGTGTTGGTTTCGTTCTTATTTCTATTTTTGGTAGTAGATTTGCTTTTAACGATTACCTTTACCTTATTGACAGCACTATGTTGGCTAGTGGGATTGTATTGGTTATGTTACATGCTTATGGCGTTAAGTTCGTAAGCGAGTTCTTACAGAAACAAGCAATTAAGAAACAGTTTGCTGGTTACTGCTCTAAAGAAGTTGTACAGATGCTACAACAAGATCCAGACTTAATCAAGCGTGGAGTACGCAAGGATGTGTCAGTTATGTTCAGTGACTTGCGTGGCTTTACTCCTATCGGTGAACACTACGGAGATGATGTTGCTGGCTTAGGCAAATACATGAACGGCTACATGGATGCTATTAGTCAACCTATGTTGGATAACAAAGGTATGATTATCAAGTATGTTGGCGATGCAAGTATGCACATACATGGTGCTCCTATTGAAGACGAAAATCATGCTCGTACTATTGTTAAAGTTGGACTTGAGATGTTAGACAAAGTAGACGAGTATACTAAGATTATGGAAGCACAAGGTTTACCACCAGCCGCAATGGGTTGGGGTTGTAACTCAGGTATTGGCTTTATTGGCGAGATGGGCTCAACAGAACGACATAGCTATGACATCTTAGGTGATATGGTTTCAACTGCGGCTCGTTTAGAAGCACGTTGTAAAGCATATGGTGTATTATGTATTATTGGTGCTGAAACTTACAATCGTACCAAAGACGATTTCTTCTACTTGTTACTAGATAACTTACAACCTAAGGGCAAGACAGTTGCCGACTTAATTTATACAGCGTTACGTACAAAAGGTAACGACTATACTAAAGACCGTGAACAACATAATGCGATGCATGCCCTATACAAAGCTAAGAAGTTTGATGAAGCGGCCGCTATGTGTAAAAAACTAATCGGTAACTTTGGCGGGCAAATGGACAAGTATTATAAGATATGGATTGAACGTTGTGACTTTATGAAGCAACAAGACCTACCAGATAACTGGAATGGAGAATTCATAGCCCATGAGAAATGATCTATTTGATTTAGCCGTAAAAATAGGGCTCATGTATTACTACTGGCCCTATTTAATAATCAGTATTATAAATTAAGCGTAAGTATTATTAACTGTGATTTGTTTTGACCATAGCAAAACATGATCTGGACTGTAAACTTTAATCATGTGTGCATCTGTTTCATCTGCGTAAGCAATCGCTTCTTCAAGCGTATCAAACAATACTTCAAATTGCTCAAGTTTTCCATCAATCCAATGGTGTTTTTTTACTTTATGTTTACTCATTTGTTTTTCCTTTAGGCATACATGCCAGAATAAGTTAATCCGCCGGCGTACGATTCTGCTGTGGCACCTTCTATTGTAGTACCTGCATGTAGTACTTGTCCTTCTTCGTCATACACCTTAATGTTATGTGCTCCGAAAGAATAAGCCCACATAACTGCTTGATCAAATGTATCAAAAATTTGTTCGGAAATACTTAGTATTCCATCTACCCATTTATGCGTTCTTGCTCTATGCTTGGCCATTTGAACAGTTCCTTAAATATATATTTATCTATCTTAACTATGCAAAATACTTCTTCCAAATTTTAGCAGTTTTATTAGTGTAGTTAGTAAGGGCGTTTTGATTTGTCCAAACATTAAGTTTAGGCCATCGATAAGCATGATACAATTTATCTGCGATGTCATCGCTATTTGTAGGATCTGCGGCAAATTGCTGTACTTTCCAAGGAATTTCACAGCTACCAACTAACGGTACACCTTGACTTATAATATCAGCTCCAACAATATTAAATGTTTCACTAAAACTAACCTGTAATCCTATATCCATTTGGGAACATAATTCTAAGAATCCTTCTCTAGGAGTCCATTCGTGGTTAATTAGTCTATGCCCCGAATCATACAGATGTACAAAAGTTGATTTAAGATTGTTAATTGCAGGGCCTCCCTGCATTTCAATCCTCCCTGCATTAACATGGAATTGCAATTTTTTACCAATTCTGTCTGCAAATTTAAGTGCGCCCATGGCTTGAACCATATGATTTTTTAATGGGCGGATAGCACCAAAACACCCGATATTAATTACATCGCTCTTTTTATCTATTTTGCTATAGGGTTTGTATTCTTGCGGATAAAAGTTGGGCAAATAAATTACCTTATCGTTTATCTGTTTATCAGTCCAGGCATTTTTAATCTGCAAGAATGATTTAACTTCGCTCATCATTCTAGGTGCATTAATACCTATGATAATATTTTTGAAATCGGCGTAGTCGCCTATCCAATCCATTGCCATGCCTTCACCAGCTAAAAATGGTAATTCGCTGTGTAGTCTAATAATCCATTTTACATTAGGATGAAGTTTACATAGTACGGCAAATTTTGTAGGAACTACCCAAAGAGCTTCAATAATAACATAAGTAGGTTTATGTTTGTTAACTAGTCTATCGATACAGTTGTTATCAACTGCTACTTCAAGTGCGCTGTTAACACCACTGTTTTGTAGCATTGTATTCATAAAACTTGCAGAATTATATAATCCTGTGCTTAGACCAACATGGCTTGAATGTTTTTCTACGCTGTAATCATCTCTTCTCTTGAGGATAAAAAGTACTTTATTTGTCATTGGCGGCTCGATGTAATAATCTAGTGTAAATCAATAACACTATTATAGCACTATTTATTCGTTAAGTACAAATATAATGATTATGTGATTGTTACAATGGTCTAACAATCTCTGCAAGCCCTACTAGACTAAACAAGCGCAACCACATATAACCTATATCAAATTCAAACCAGCGTTGGCTTAATTTAACACTTGCCGGACTTAGGTGATGATTGTTATGCAATTCTTCGCCGCCGATAATAATACCCCAAGGAATTAGGTTACGAGATTGATCTCTAGTTTCACCATTGCGGTACCCCCACCAATGGGCAACACCATTAATAACACCGGCCGCCCAGAATGGAATCCAAATCATCTGTATTCCCCAAATTAACAATCCCCACCAGGAAAAACAAAGTAAATTTATGAGCAATAACAAAGTAATTCCCAAACGGCTATGCTTGCTGTAGACGTTGCGCTCCATCCAATCATCTGGGGTGCCTACTCCAAACTTTTCTACCATTTCTTGATCTTTAGCGCCTCGAGCATACAGTAAAGCACCTTTGGTAAAAACAGTCCAAATGCCAAATACATGAGGACTATGTGGATCACCTTCTTTATCCGAATAAGCATGGTGTTTACGGTGGATAGCTACCCATTGTTTTGTTACCATTCCGGTTGTAAGCCACAACCAGAATCGCATATAATGTTGTAGTACTGGGTGAAATATAATCCCTTTATGGGCCTGTCCTCTGTGTAAAAACAGGGTAACACACACTATAGTGATGTGAGTTACTATTAATGTATATAAGATAGGGTTCATGATATTACTTAGCTTAAATAAACTTATGTCCAAATTTATCATTCTCATTTGCGCCTTATTGATAGGCAACGTCTATGCCAAAGATATAACAGCAACATCATGGCTAGTTGCAGATTACAAAGGAAAAGTTATTGACGGAGAAAACACTGAAGAAGTTCGATCTATTGGTAGTATTACTAAATTAGTCACAGTTATGATTGTGCTAGATGCCCAACAAAATTTAGACGAAGAACTTGGTAAATTCACTCGCGGACAGTTAATACAGTTGGCTATTGTGCATTCAGACAATCGAGCGGCTGAAGTATTGTGTGAGAATTACCCTAGTGGATATCGGGGCTGTATATCAGCAATGAATAATAAAGTAGCCGGTATTGGGTTACAAAAAACCAAATTTATTGATCCAACTGGTCTGGGAGTATTTAATACCAGTACCGCAGACGAATTACTTTGGTTGGTTATGGAAGCAAGTACCTATCCAGAAATAGTTTCAGCGAGCCATATGAGCGAAGTGATTATTAAACGTAAGCGTAAAGAACAACATTATTCAAATACTAATCCCATCGTTAAAACTAGAAATGTAATAGTTAGTAAAACTGGCTACATAAGAGCCAGTGGCGGGTGTCTAGTTATGATGTTAAATGATAGAATTGTTGTGCTATTAAACAGCAAGAACACTCGCACTAGAGCACCTGAAGCAGAAAAACTTTTAGCTAGATACTAAAATACTTTAAGTATATTTTCAGCCGCCGCTTCGCCCCAACGCCGTGCTTTCCAATCATTTCTTGGCATACCTTCTAATGCTTGCCATTCCTGTTTAGTTAGTTTTAATTCCTCTACAAACTTATTCCAGTCTGTAGATTTCAACTTTTCTTCTAATTTAAATTTCGTAGACTTGGCTTCCTCTAGATTAGAAAAGTCTTTTTCTATGTGAAGCACTTCTAAATACCCATCATCATCTACGTACTCTAGAGCAAAATCTAATCCCCATTTAGGTTTGGTTAATAGATATTTTTTAAGATATGGAAATTGCTGACTATGGTACTGTATTTGCGCAAGTGCATCTCCAGAATAACCGCATCGGGTAAGTACCATACTATGGTCTAAAATAAAATTAGGCATATTAGAAATTGTACACCAACTATACCTTGCTCCAAAAAATCCTAAACAATCTTCAAGACGAATGCCCTGTGCTCGGTAATATTCTTTTTCTAATAAGTTTGGTTTAAATCCATCGTTATCAAAATAACGTATGTTTTTTTCCGTGAATAAACTATCGTCAATACAGATAGTAATTAGGGGATTTTCAACAAATGTGTTATCAGTAACAGATATCATGCAGATATTTAACTGCTACCACCTGCGGCTTCTTTGTCGTCTGAATTTTCTTTTTTACCAATTTTATCAGCTTCGTCCATTGCGTCATGAAATTTCTTATTAGCCTGCGCTTCAACTAACGCTGTTTCCATAACACGATCTGATTCAATCATTTTACCACGGATGGTCAGCACAGTATTGACCTTTTGATTCAAACGAATCAAATCGTTGTCTAACATGCGAATACGATCAATCAAGGCAATAAGAACAGTATTAGCATCACTGATAACAGGCTTAACTTCTTTAGTAGCCCATTCCCAAACGTATCGAATAATATAGCCCATGCCTACAGCCATTACAATAGGAAATCCAAATTTATTAACTATCTCTGCTATATCCATATTATATTATCCAAAATACAAGTCCAACTAAGACAATAGTTAAAATTATTGCCTTAATTGTATCAATGTGTGATTCTTTTAAAACCATAAAAATAAACCGTTAAGACTTAATACTAATCCTAACCCTGCTACTACAAAACTGCTCCAAAACAACGGCATACTAACAGCAAGGATACTTGCAGATAATAAAACAATAGATAATTGATATGCTGTACTAGCATAACCAATCCATGGACTGCGCAACTTGGCATCATCGCGTTCTGCTTCTAACTTGTTGGCCTTGGCTAATAATTCTTTCTTACCCTCGCCTGATTTAGGATCGCTTTCATATTTTTCAATTTTAGCAGTCATTTCAGCGGCCCGCGCCTTGTCGCCGCTTCGTTGTGCTTCATAAAGATTTTGTTCTGCTAATGATTGTTTTAAACTTTTAGCTTGATAAAAAGCATATATATCACTAGCTTTGATTGTGTTGTTCATAACAGTACCTGACAATTTGCCACCGTACCATACGTTTACTGCTAATAACAAAGCAAACACATTAATTACCATACCTGCTTTGTCTTTGATTTTTGCTTCTCTCTCGCTACGTGAGCCAACTGGTGGTTTTGGTGCGTTAGGATCTTTTGGTTGTTTGTTGATTAAGTTCAACATTGAATCTAATAATGCCATTTTTTACTCCTGTGATTTTAGACGATTTCTTTCGCCGTCTTTTAAAAATTTAACCAACGGATCAACTTTTCTAAGCATTTGACGTCCGTCTTTGTTTACAAATTCAAATAGGTCGCCAGCTTTCCATCCTAGTCGATCTGTATTAAGTTCTTCATCTAAAATAAGATAGTTTGGGTATATATCCCATGTGTAATCTAAATGTAACATTAATCTCTCCTTGCATCTGTTTTACCGTCTGCTCGAGCAATACGGTCCGTGTCGGGGCGTAGCCCTAGCGCATTTGATACAATAGTGTCAATGCGAATTACATCGTGATTCATAGTTTTTACACGATTATCTAACGCTGTAATAATACCAGCCATGCCTTTTACAGAGCTAAGTACCCCTCCTAAAAGCAATTTAATTGTTAGAAATACAAAATAGCCACCAGCCAATGCGGCCGCTGTTGGCATGCCAAGATCAGCAATGATTTTGAATATACCGTCCATGTAAATACCCCCGTTATGCAGTATTTACTGAGTAGTTAATTATTTTAATGTTGGTATTTAATATGATTAAATAGGACTATGAAATGTAACATTTGTCAAGGCGAAACTTTTTTAGTTGATCAATCAACTAATGGTGTCCCTAAATGCTTAGGTTGCCACAGTTACCCAAGACATCGACTATTGTATAGTACCTTAGAAAAATATGAATTTCTAAATAAAGAAAAGTTATTTGGAACTGCTAGGGTATTATATCTTTCTCCAGATTTTGGAGTACATCAAAAACTGCAAGATGTATTTGGAGCCGGGTATTACGCATCAACATTAGAGGGCAACATAGACGAATGTATAAAATTAAACTTGCCCGATGCTTTTAATTTATTTTCTGATAATTATTTTGATCTTATTGTACATAGTTGTATACTAGAACATATTCCAGGATCATATAAAGATCACTTAACTGAATTTGTTCGTATTTTGAAACCAAATGGGTGTATGATTTTTAATATTCCATTTAACCACAATCAACCATTAACATCTAAAACAATAGAAGGTGGAGAATTTTTAGCATCAGATGCAGAACGTGTTGCCCTGCATCGAGATACCGATCACTTTAAAACTTTTGGTTATGATTTTTTTGCTGAAATGAAAAAACTAAAAGGAACTTATAGTATTGAAAAGTTTACTACAGAACAAAAAGAAAATATGAATGCTAATTTTTTAACCCACATTCATGTTTTTATTAAAACTTAATATCTTTTGAGTGCTTCTTTTAATCCAATCCTTGGGTACTCGTACTCTTGCCAACGATTGTATGCGCCTGTATAGTTTTTATCGCCTATACTTTTTACAATAACTTCACGATCTAAGTTATGTATTTCACAGAAATATTTGACTAAATCTCCCATGTAAAACTTTTCAGGATATACTAAATTAACGCATTTGTGTTTTAAGTCCCCGTTAATAGCAATATCAAACATAGGCAATACATCGTTAAGGTACACAAAGTCAAACTGCCGATCTGCATCAATTGTAAACGGACCCGTGCCACTTTTTAATTTTTTGAATATACGTGCATCGGATTCGTCTTCGTGGAACATGCCAAATAAGCGCAGGTTGACCCAATTGTCGGTACCGCGGACTATACGACTAACTATGTTTTTGCCCATACCATAGCTAGCTTGTGGCAATACATTTTCTATTTCGTGTTCATGCACTAGGTTAACATTTTCTCTTATATGATCAAATTCGTAACCGCTAGCAACATTAATCAAACGTTTGAACTTGTGTTTGTTACTATACAAGTTGCGGATCATAATAACATTTTCACCGCTGATTGCAAGATCCTGACCACTCATATTGGTGCGTCCAGCTACTGCACAATGGACAACAATATCAATAGCGGTGTCATCAAAAAACTTATCTAACTGAACAAAATCTGCTAGATCAAGTTCTGATCGAACAGGATGCAATACTTCGTGTCCATTCGACTCAAAGTATTTTACTAGTTTACTGCCAACAAACCCTGCACTACCTGTTACGAATATTTTCATCGAATTACCATCTGCATGAATTGAGGGATCATTGCCATGCGTAGTTGCATTGGAGTGCCTGGCCAGTGTAACAAGAAATCACCTGGTTGCCATTGTCCGTCATTACCTAAGTAGTCATGTGTGCCAGTAATATAGTGCTGTGGGTATACTTCACGATACAAATAAGCGTTCATGTGACGCTGTGGAACAAACTTCCAAAGGTGACGATATTCAGCAATGGTGTCGATAAGAGCCTGTTGTTCCCAAGTTCCGCTAGGATGGTTGTTGTACTTTGGGGCCAAATCGCAAATATGTTTCCAATAGGCACGAGCTTCTGGACTATTCTTAATAACATAACTGTCGGCATTGATATTTAAACGATCTGTGGCCATAACAATGTGATAGTCATCATCAATAAAAGTCTCTAGAGGAATGTTAAAATTAGTAATGATGCTGTCTGCGCCACTCCAATATAGCCATTCATGTTCTGGATGTTCTTCTAAAATTTGTAGCTGGAAGAATATTTTCTCATAACTTGGATGCCACTGCATAGTACTTTCTGTACGAACGTAAGTATCGTATCCCCATTTCTCAGCGTATTGTTTCTTATTGCCTTCCCAAGTCATATCGCTCATTGCTTTGATATGATGTGTGTGGATGGCTGTCATTGCTATTTTACTTGCCATAGTTTCCTCTTAAAATTTAGTTGCAGACGCCCAAGTGCGTTGTATCTTGTCTTTTTCACTGATAATGATTTCGTTAAGATTAACACCGTATCTATCATAATCAATAGCAACGGTTGGATCATTCCAAAGAAGACCGTGTTCTTTTTCGCTATCAAAAAAGTTATCTTGTTGGTAATGAACAATAACATCGTCAGATAGTGTTACATAACCATGATAAAATCCACGCGGAATGTATATTAGTTGTGATTGTTCTGATGTAAGATGTATCGATCCGTATTGTCCAAATGTTGGACTTTCTTTACGTGCATCTACAAAGACATCTACTATTTCACCTTTGATTACTTGTAGCAGTTTGGCTACAGCGCCTGTGCCACTTTGTGCATGTAAGCCACGTACTGTAAATGCTTTTTCTGTCCATACTGTATTTGACTGTACAAAAGGTAGTATAATACCTGTTTCTTGTTGCCATTTGTTGCTCCAGCTTTCGCTGAACCAACCTCTATCGTCTTTGAATCTTTTAAAGTCAATGAGCTTGGCGCCTGTTTCTAGTTCTGTTATATTCATCGTGCCCTCTTTGTTGTTTATTTACGATGGCAGGTCTTGACAGCCTACAATCTTGATGCTACACTATATACATATTGTACATGAAATGTAGTCAAAAAGCAACAGTTGTGTTTTAGCCACAAATTAAAAATAATTCTTGACAAGAGACTAAATAAACTATACAATAGAAGCATGAGTTAGAGATTCCTGTAGCAATACAGATGTTGTAGAAATACAACAAAAATATTTGCAAATAGGGGTTGACAACAAATGCAAAAGGATATACAATAGATACATAGGTTAGCAATTCCGCTAATTTATTGAAAAGGTAAAAGAGAAACAGAAAATGCAATCAATTTTTAGACAACATCAGTTTAATGCGATAGCCAAACAAGGCGGCGTAATGCCCTCTTATTGGTTAGCGATTAATACCGGAAGTCTATCAAATGATCGCACACCAGAGATAGCAGGGTCCACGGAGGGCTGGGATGGTTAAGTAACTTAACAAATTCCAAAACTTACAAGGGCCCTAGTTAGAAATAACTGGGGTTTTTCATTTAGTGCTATAGGAAACGAGGTCCTAGCATCACTTTAAACTGCTGAACGGGCGGCCTACCGGATGAAACTCAGGCGGTAACTGAGAAGTATAAATGGTAGCGTATTAAAGCATATTGGAGATAAGCTCGGTACTGTCTGCAGACGGAACGCCTCGTCCAGTATGCTTTAATACACACTTTCCAAAAGAGAGTGTATAATGTTTACATGGAGTAGAAGCATCAATGGTGATGCAGTGGACTGTAAATCCGCCGCCTTCGGGCACGCCTGGTTCGATCCCAGGATACTCCACCAAATTAGTATGCACGGTTCGTCTATCGGTTTAGGACACTAGCCTTTCACGTTAGTAAGACGGGTTCGATTCCCGTACCGTGTACCATTAATTGTTAGCATTCGATGGGTATCGTATATGGACGCATATACTACGCGACATAGTATGGCATGTTACTAAGTCTGAAATAACCATTGTTAGATGCTGTGGAACTGTTAGCGCAGGACTCCTAAATAGACACGTTGTCATAGACGGCGAGTGTTAACAATTAATGGTACAGTACCAAATTTGCCTCGTTCATATAACGGTCTATTATGTCCGCCTGTCTAGCGGAACACAGGGGTTCGACTCCCCTACGAGGCGCCAAGTTTATTCCCTAGTAGCACAGCGGTAGTTGCACTTGACTGTTAATCAAGGTGTCGGTGGTTCGATCCCACCCTGGGGAGCCAATTACAATTTGGGGGCAGTAGCGGGCTACGGTTCTCCCTTGCAAGGAGGATGTCTAGAAGGGTTCAACTCCCTCGGTCTCCACCAAATTTACCCGGATAGTTAAATGGTATAACGATCGGCTGATAACCGGTTATTACAAGTTCGATTCTTGTTCTGGGTACCAAGTTAGAGGATGCGTTCAGCAAATTTTATACATTAGACTTTTAATCTAAACCGTAAAAAAGCATCCTGTTTTTTTTGCCCTTTTAGTATAA
>Ga0164297_10004922_pt1 | contig 11706 bp, 10 predicted proteins | sample GEODES058metaG_FD_113539 | JGI IMG/M metagenome (GOLD analysis project Ga0164297, IMG submission 113539) | Dystrophic lake water microbial communities from Trout Bog Lake, Wisconsin, USA - GEODES058 metaG | ecosystem: Environmental > Aquatic > Freshwater > Lake | place: USA: Trout Bog Lake... | reverse complement strand
GCAACCACCGGCACAGGCGCAGCTGCCACAGGATCCGCTGTCGGTGCTCGGTCTCAACGAGCTTGCTGCCTTCATCACTAGCCTGCCGCCCTTTGCATCCATCGCGTATTTGCCCATTCCATCAGTGGATGCCGTCATCAGCGTCATGCTGCGGCACGACCCCACGCAGTGGCTGGCTGCCCAGCAGCTTGCAAGCATGACGCCGCAGCAGCAGGCGGCGTTCATTCAGCAGCAGATGGCGGCGCAGGCGGCGGCAGCGGCGGGCATGGCTCCCCACGGGGGTGGACACCAGCCAGGGGCGAAGCGCAAAGCAGGAGACGATGCTTTTGGCCAGCAGCAGGTGGGTGACTCAAACGACATGTTCAGAGCTCGCATGCGGGCGCGGAATGCGTGAAATCAATGCACATGGAGTGTCGCCCAGTCTGTGGGGTACGAAACACACAGAGAACGCCCGTCCGCGGGGACACGTTGCTGCGTGCCGTGTCTCTTTGCGTCACCTGCCCGCGTCCTGGGCTGCGCAACGCAACAACTGAGGTGTCCATCAGCAGCAGCAAGCACGATGTTCACGTCCTGCACTCCCGAAAGCCAGGACTGGTCGCGCACCTGCTTGCCCGGCTCTGCGCCTCCTGAGCAGGGCATCGACGCCAGTGTGTCGAGGTGCGTTCGCAGGGTCGACTTTGGAGCACTCACTTGGCCCTACCATGTCCCTGGGACTGCCCCCAGTACGCCTTACGCGCCCACGCATTCCTCCCCACACTCGCAGCTGGAGGGTCGCTGATGTTGCAAAGTGGCTGGACACCCTTGAGCTGGGCAACCACGCGCCCGAGTTCGCCGCTGCTGCAGTAGACGGGAGCAGCCTGCTCTCACTGAGCGAAAAAGACTGCGAAGAGCTGGGCGTCACGCCTCGTCTTCGCGCGCTCAAACTTCTCGCTCGCCGAGACGCGCTGGTGGCGCAGCAGTCGGCGGCAGTTGCTTCGAAAGACGGCATGGTGGTGGTCGCTGAGAGCGCGTCAGGCCAGGGACAGGCACCTCCTCAGTCGCCCGAGGTGGCCAGCGCCAAAGCTGAGGCGGCGCAAGCCAAGTTGGAGGCGGAGAGCTTGCGTGCGGAGCTGGAGACGGTGCGTGCGTTGCAGGCACGCCTGCTGGAAGAGATGGAGTCACTGCGATCAGGGGCTGCTGCAGCAGAACGACCAGCACCAGCGCCAGCGCCAGCGCCAGCAGCGGGTCAGCAGCCTGCAGTCGCGTCTCACGCAGGCGGTAGCGCCGAGCTCAGCGCGGAGCCGTCGACGGAGAAGAAGGCCGGTGAGGCGGAAGTTGGGATGAGGCCAGTAGAGCTGGCGGACGCAAGTGCGCCCACCCCTTCCCACGTGCCCCAGGACTTCGGCGCGGAGGTGGTGGCGCAGGCGGCGCCTGTTGCTGAGACGCCGTGTGCGAGTGATGTGAGCGTGGAGGTGAGGGCGAGTGAGACAGCTGAACCTGAAGTGGAGGAGCAGCAGGAGGGTGACGCCAGCGCCGCCGCGGTATCTGCAGATGCCGCGCCGCCGCCAGCTATTGTTGATGCTGCGCTTCTTCCTGACGTGAGCAAGCCTCCTGCCGCAGCTGCGGTTGAGCCTGGACAGCACAAAGGTGAAGAGCAACCATCACCACCGCCGCCGCCGCCGCCGCCGCCGCCGGAGGCACCAGCGCCGGCACCGGCACCGGCCGTTGAGACCAAGCCTGTAGAGCCGGACGCGAATGGCGCAGAAACTAGCGCCACTGCTGAGCACAATGGCAGTGCTGCAAGCACCCAGCCTTTGGCGCCGTCAGCTGAGACCCAGCAACTGCTTGCCCTGGCTGCTTCATCTGGCGCGCAACCAGGCAGTCCTGCGGCATTGCGCAGCTTGGCGGCAGCTGCTGTTGCACTCGCAGAAGGTGGCCCACGGAATGGCACCGGCAGCGGCATTCCGACACCACCGCAAGGCGCCAACACCGCTGCCTCTCCATCGCCGCCGCCATCTGCGCTTGCTGCACGTGCTCGGGAGCTTGCCGCCGCTGCTGAAGCCAAGCTGGCGTCAGCCATGCAAGACCCCAGCCGGGCAAAAGAAGTGGCTGCTCTTCAAGCAGCGCTGGCCAGTGCTCGTGTGGGAAGCAGCAGTCCAGGAGCAGCGCCGTCACTAGCGAGCTTGCTGAGTGATACCAGCGGCGCATTGGGCGCTGTACCCGAGCTTGTAGCAGTCACCGCACCAGCACCGCCAACTGCCGCATCGCATGCGACCCCGCCACCGGCTGAACCTCTGGATAGCTCGCTGCGCATCGTGTCCGGCGCGGGCGATGGCAGTGTGCGTGTCACTCGGGTGTCAGACACCGTCAAAGAGCGCTCTTTGGATGGACACTCCGACGCAGTGCGCTGCATCTGCGTCCTGCCCGGATCGCCGCCGCGTCTCGTCAGTGGATCGGTGGACAGGAGCGTCCGCGTCTGGAGATGGGCGGATGGAGCGTGTGAGGCTGTGCTTCGAGGACACAGTGACACCGTCCGGGCCGTGGCCTCTTGTGGCCCCACAGGATGCGTGTCCGCATCTGATGATAAGACGCTGCGTGTGTGGGAACGGCTGGGAGGGGGTGGCACGCCCGGATGCACGCATGTGTTGCAAGGACACACAGCAGCGGTGTGGGCGGTATGCTCAGTCGGGGATGGGGCAGCCCGGCGAATTGTGTCCGGCTCCTGGGATCATACGCTGCGAGTCTGGGATCCAGCCACGGGGGTCTGCATCCGCGTGCTCAGCGGACACACGGACACGGTGAACTCATTGTGCGCCCTGCCTGGATACCGGGTCGCGTCCGGGGGCGGGGACCGCTCCATCCGTGTGTGGGCTGTTCCTGCAGATGCCGCTGCAGACGAGCCTGCATCGTCAGACCATGGGGCTGCTGGAACAGTGCCGAGCAGCTGTGAGCGGGTGTATTGGGGGCACACCAGCACAGTGTACGCCCTGGCCGGCCTTCCTGACGGCCGCCTCGTCAGCGGCAGCGGAGATGGCACGCTGCGCTTGTGGAGTGCAACTGGGACGAGCTGCGAGCGCGTCATGCGCAGCGGAAGCGGCTCTGTGTCTGGCACCGTGTGCTCGCTTGCATGGCTCGGTTCTGACCGCGTCGTGTCCGGCTCCACGGACCGCATGGTCAGCATCTGGCAGCTCGCGACCGGCACTTGCGAGAGAATGCTGGGAGGACACGCAGCCAGTGTGTGGGCTGTGGCAGCCATGAAGCCGTAATTGCCAAGTCATAATACGCGCAGACCAGACTACGGTATGCATTAAAGAATTGAAAGCTCATTCATCACCATTTCCTGCCGCGTCCCTGGCTGAATCGGCCTCCGCCGCGGCCGCCTCGGCCTCCGCGCCCTCCACCGCCGCGACCACCAAACTGTCGCCCGCGGAGGCCGCCGCCACCTCTGTTCGCCTTCGCGGAGTTGCACAGCAGGTCAAATGCAGGTGTCGTCTCAGAGCCGGGTCCGAGCAAAGCCTTCAGAGGGCGTGCCAACGGCGCATCCGCCTCAGTTAGGAACGTGTATGCGTCGCCAGTCGCGCCTGCGCGGCCGGTGCGTCCCACACGATGCACGTAGTCCGCAATCTCGCGGCCGAGGTCATAAACAACGACCAAGGTGACGCCTTGGATGTCCAGACCGCGGGCAGCCACATCCGTTGCTACAAGAATGGGCCGGCTTCCATCCTTCAAGCGCGAGAGCGCCATCTCTCTCTCTTGCTGAGTCTTATCGCCGTGAATGGCGCCCGCAACAGGGAAGCCGGCAGTGCGCAGCGCGATGGCAGTTTGCTCGCACTTGCGCTTGGTGGCACAGAACACAATGCAGCGCTCATGTGTGCTGCTGCCCTTCTGCATGCGCTGGCGCAGCAAGCTTGCCAGGCGGGTGCCCTTGGCCGCCTCAGATGCAAGTACCTCCACATGCTGCTTCACAGACGTGTTCACCACCAGCTTGGTGCCGTTGTCGCCAATTCGGATATGGGCTGCATTGGACGCTGTGAGGCTGGCTGCGAGAGCAGACACCTCCTTCGGCCACGTGGCTGTGAACAGCAGCGTCTGCCGCCCCTTGGAGGTGTGCGGGCACTGCCGCAGGATTTGCCGTATCTGCGGCTCGAATCCCATGTCCAACATACGGTCAGCTTCATCCAAGACGAGAAACTCCACGCATCGGGCAGCGATGGGCGGCGTCCGCCCGCTGGGCGGCTCCAAGAAATCATTCAAGCGGCCCGGAGTCGCAATGACGAGGTCACAGCCAGCGCGCATGGCATGCAGCTGGGGCGCCTTGTCGCAGCCACCGTAGAGACACACCACAGCGAAACCCAGCGGCTGCGCGAATCGCAGCGCCTCGTCCGCAATTTGCTGCGCAAGCTCACGAGTAGGGGCCAGCACGCAGGCACGGGGAGTGCAGGGCTCCGACACGAAGAACCCCTGTGCCGACAGTGCCCGCTCCGGCTTTGGTCCAGGCGCCTTGAGACGCACGAACGCGGGGAGCAGGAAGCCGCACGTCTTGCCGCTGCCCGTCTTGGCCACGGCCACGAGGTCGCGCTTCTGCAACGCAATTGGCCAGCTGACGCCCTGGATGGGCGTGGGCGAGGTGAACCCAGCCTTGCTGAGCGCCTGGAGCAGCGGTGCCGGGAACGGGGCGTCCTCGAAGCGCTGGATGAATGCCACTGACGAGCCGTCGCCTCCACCAGTGACCTGCAGGACACAGGAGAGTGGGAGGGGGGCGCATTTAGTGGACGTGTGCGCCGACTGGCGGCCGCCAGAAACTTTGGCGTGCAGGTTGCGCACCTTTATCTCGTGCGCTGCGCGGTACGCCTCGCTGCTCATCAGCTCCACCTTGGACACCTTTGCAGCTGGCTCCGCGCCCTCCGTGTCGGCTGGGCGAGCACGCTTGGCAGGCTTTGTGACGGCTGCATGCTTGCCAGGCTTCTCCGACACCACACCCCCGGCCCCGCCGGCACCTTCTTGCGCAGCAGCTGCAGCTGCTGCCTTCGCAGCCTTACGTGCGGCTTTGGCAGCCTTCCGTGCCGCGCGTTCTTCGGGCGATTCTTTTGCTACGTCGACATCTTCGCAGAGGAAAGCGCTTGCACCCGCGACTGCGACTGGCCCGCTCTTGTGTCCATGTTTGATGGCCTTCGTCGTGATGGCCACTGTGAACGGCAGCAAGCTGGGCGCCATTACAATGCGTCTCTGCGACGGAGTTTGCCGTCAGGCGGAGGAGGGGCCGCCGGGAGACTAGAGAGCCTTCTATGACGCACTCGCAATGTCAAACAGCCAGGAGGAGAGAATAGACTTGTGCGCACACACCAGACCACATCCTGTTTTCCTGGTCCACCTCTCTGACTCCAGCTGTGTTGTCTCCTGCTTAACACTCGCTGCAACAGGGCCGCGTATAACGCCGCGAGGCGAAAGCGTCAGTACAGCATGCTAGTTCCGCTAGCATATGCACCAGCGCTGCCGCTTATCCGTATTGCACTGCGAAATAATCCGCCGCTGCGGGATGCTGCCTTTGCTCTTGGAGTCCTCACTGCACTCGCGCACGCTGGCTACATAATGTCGCAGGAGAGCAGCATGTGAGGAGAGCAGGATAGACCAGTTTGCAGACGTTGGGGCGCGCACAGCGGCGTGCTCGTTCTGCACTCGTCAGAGTCGACCCATGCTGCACACAAAGAAGCATGGACGTCCCCACCGGCGCATTTCACCAAGTTGATTGCGACGCGAAGGGTGTATCGCTCAAGAAAGACAACACATGATGCACGTGCAGTGGTTCAATCTGTCTTAGCCATTGCTTCGTCTCGCTTCTTTGCCCGTCGCTCCGTCCCACTCAGCTTCCTATTCGTTTCTTGGCTGCCAGTGCGCTTGCCGGAACCCATGAGCCAACGCACCATCCGTGGTGGCTCATACGCCTGTGGCGGCGGTGGCGGACGCGCTGGCTGTGCCGATGGCGGTGCTCCAGCATCAGCCCCTCCCTGCTGCTGCTCCAGTTGAATCCGTGGCAGCGGCCGTGCTCCTCGGACGCGCAATGCGCTCACATCCACCGGCGCGTGAGACCTTCCCAGGACAGCGGCTGTGACCGCTTGCTGCTGTTGTACAGCCTGTGCGTCGTTCATGGGTCGCGCAGCTGCGGCCTGCAGCAGCTGCATGACGAACCCGATCGCTGAAGTGGCAATCCACATGAAAACAACGCCGACGCATTCGACGCACCGCTGCGCCGCCTCCTTCGCGTGGTCCATGGCTACCCGAGCAGCTTCAGAAGCGAGAGCATTCGCGCCGCCGGGCCTTTTACCGATGAGCTTGTCTGCCGCCGCCTGGATGGCCAGGAAGCGCGCATGCGCCACTGGATTGTTGCCCACTTTATCCGGGTGGTACACAAGGCTCAGCTCCCTCATTCTTTTCTTGACCTCCCGCGCACTTGCCCCCCGAGGCAGCTTCAGCACCCTCCACGGGTCATCAGCGCCGCGACCGACTCCTAGACATGCGAGCATGAGACGCCACAAGCGCTCATCCCAACCCACAGGCGCAGTGGCCTCGCCTTCAAGGTGAGACGTGCGAGCTGCATGCTCCATGCGCGCCATCGGTTTCGCAAGGAACGCGGCGAATGTGTCCGGGCTGTACAGCACCACAGCGGCGAGGCCGGCAACGGGGAGGACTGTGAGCAAGGCCAGGAGCCATGTCAACCGAGTGCCTCTCGTGCTCGTGGGTGTCACCTTGATCTCGCCGCTGCCATCTGGCGCACGTATGATGAAGGTGGCAGCCCGAGAGACGAGCTCGGAGACAGCTGGGAGGAGTTGGAAGAGGTACAGACCCATGAACAGCGGGCGGACACCCTCCCACAGCCAAATTGCTGCGAGGCCCGTGCCTAGGAGCGGCAACATGGGCCACGCGGCTGGAAAACACGCGGCTTGACACAGTGGCAGCACGGCGGCTGTGCAGAGGATGAACAGCGGCATCTGGGTGTGTCCAACGTGGAACAGGCCTGCCAAACAAGCGGCTGCGAGTCCAGCTTTGAGCGCTAGCCACCGGGGATGGAGGGCACCCGTCTGCGGTGCGAAGAACGTGAGTGTGAAGTGGGTGTAGGCGAGGCAGGAGTGAAAGAGTTTGTCAAGCTGTCGCTGTCACGCCGTCTCAGCGTGGACGCACCCTGCGCGCCATCTCGTGCGTAATCTGGCCATCCCGTGCTTGTGCGTTTAGGACGAGACGTCTCGCGAGGGGCGTGACCGCCTCTGACAGCGCCCAAGAGAGAACAAGGTAGGCAAACTGCGCAAGCTGACCCTCCAGCCCATCGTCTCCGAAGCGTGTCAGGGCGAGCAGCAAGAACACGCGACCCCACGGGACTCCCATTCTGGTGTGAGAAGCGCACGCTAAGGGTCCATGGAGGAGCCAGAGCCTTGTTTACGTAAGCGCCCGCGCCCAGGTCTCAGGCCGCCGGAGGGCCAGTTCGCGGCGATGGCGGAGCCTTCCTTGCGCTCCGACCTGAGGGACGAAGCACAGCCGGTGGACGACGCTGGCCTGGCCAAAATACAGACTGACTCACGCACACAACCTCCTGCGGCCCGGGAGCGGCAGCCGCGTCGCGGCAGCGAAGGAGGGACACCTGCAGGCTCCACTACGCTGGTGCGCATGGTTTGCAGCCACTCGTCTATCGTGACGCAACCGCGCTTCCCGTGTTTTGCCGCACCCTTGTGCTGACCCACTTCCGCCGCTCGCTTCTTCCACGCAGCCGTCGCCACGGACGCCGTTCAGCAGCTCGTTGACCCGGTGCGTGCGTGTGTTGCGCCCACCCGCATATCTGGGGCTTCTTGTGCGAGTACAACAGCTGGTTCCTGGCCTCTCCCCCCAAACAGTGACCACTCACAACTAGCCTTGTGTGTGCACGCCGCCACCAGCACGCCCGCCACCGGACCCCTCTCCTCTACCGGCCCGCGACCACACACCGCGTGGAGCAGCGTTGAACGAGCAGTGTCTGTGTACGGGGGGAACAGCACAGCCTCCTCTACCCAACGCCAGCGCCCAGGCACTGCAGCAGGGCTACGCAGCGCCAGCGGCACGCCGTCTGCTCGGTTGCCCAAGCCTGAATGGGACGTCACGCCGGTGGCCAGCCGGCCGACGACGCGGGACGGAGGGTCAGGGAGCGGCCCCCGGGGTGGACTGGGTGCACAGCCTCACAGGCCTCCTCTGACTGCTGTGCGCCGCACGCCTGGCGCAGAAGGTGCGCATCTAGAGTGGAAGGGGCGGGCCAAGTGTGTTCCACCTCGCAGAGCTGTTTCTCTGACCACAACCACTCTGCTGCGCAGTTGTACTTGAAGACACGCCCGGCGTGGCTCGACAAGAGCGGCCCGGAGCAGCAGCCACTGCACGAGGTAGCCTCGCTGGGACGCCAGCGCCTGGGAGTGTCCGCGCAAGGGCTTGGGCGTATGGAGAGCGCATCCGCCTTGCTGCTCTTCAGCAGCGCGCTGCGACTTCTGGCGACCCTGCGACAGAAGATGCAGGCGGTGCATCACCGCGGTCACCCCATGCTGGTGCTCCAGGCAGTCCGCAAGGCGCAGGACGGCCAGGGACGGCAGGGGCTGGTGCTGGTGCTGCAAGAGGCAGCAGCGTGGTGCATCCGCCTTGGAGGCCTGGCAGCGCGTTTCCAAGCCCTGTGCGTCCGCCGCGGACAAGCGGTGGCGAAGGCCCTTCAATGGCGGGCACATCCGCGATGCCTTCTCGCCGCATTGCGATGCTTGCTTTGGTCGCTGCAGAGGTGGCGCGCTCGCCGTCGAATGAAGCAGCCGGCGCGTCCACATCTGCACCGCGGAGACGGCGCGTCATCAGTCATGTGCGCGCGGCATCTACAGATGTGGATGTTGGGCCAGAGCATTTCGCTGGCACAGATGAATCCACCAGGGAGACGCCCCCCCCCGCCTCTGCGCCGCCAGCTGCGCGCAAGCGGCCTATGACTGCTGCAGCTGCGACTCCGACCGCGACAGACCGCAATGCGGCACAGAACCGGCCCCAACGGCCGTCCGCAAGGCGCATGAGCGACGCTGCTGTGCCAGCAGTGGTTGCCCCTTCTCCTCGCGGCACGCTGCGTTTCACGCGGCCACGTACGGCTGCTCCGGCTGGCTCGAGTATCATGGGCACGCCGGTACGCAGTCCCGGCGTCGGTCGGACGGGTCCTGGAGGCATGCCCATTGGCATGGTATCTCCTGCTGCTGACGCTGGCGCCCAGCAGCAAAATGGCAGTTCAACACCTGGAACGTTAATACCGCGGGCCGAGCTCGATGAATGGGGCCTCCCTGCAGTGCCGCCTTCCGCCGCCGCAGCGGCCACGGCCGCCCTTGCCGCCTCGCGCCTCGCCTCCGCTCAACATCAAGCCGGTGGCCCCGCCTCTCCAGGGGAAGGCGCCGCCGGCGGGGCGAGCAGCACGAGCAGTGACACGTCGCTGGCGGTGGGATACGCGTTGGGCGCTGTTGTCGGACAAGGCGGCTTCTGTCAAGTGCGGGTTGGTACGCACAGCCTCACCGGCGCGCGCATTGCAGTCAAGGTCATCGACAAGGGCGCGCTTGTGGGTCCCAACGATCGGCGCCGTGTCGGCCGGGAAGTGCGCGTGCTGAAGCGCCTGGCCTGTGGAGCCATCATCCGCCTGTTTGATGTTGTGCAAGCGCCCAGCCACATTTTCGTGGTGATGGAATACGCGGACGGCGGCAGCTTGCTTGACCACGTGCGGTCCGCGGGCAAGCTGAGCGAGCCGGACGCGTGCCGGTTGACTCAGCAGCTGCTTGCCGGCGTCTCGTTCTGCCACCAGCAGGGCGTCATTCACCGCGACGTGAAGCTCGAAAACGCGTTGCTTGACCGCGACCGCAACGTCAAGCTCATCGACTTCGGCCTGGCGGCGCTGGTGCCTAGCTTGACCACACTCCTGCGCGTCCACTGCGGCTCTCCTTCATACGCGGCGCCTGAAATCGTGGCCCGCAAGCCGTACTTGGGCCCGCCAGTCGACATGTGGTCTCTCGGCGTCGTGCTTTTCGCCTGCGTGGCTGGCTACCTGCCCTTCCATGCGCCGCCGGGCGCGAAGAACGAGCTGTCCGGTAAGATTTTGAAGGGCACATTCACCATGCCGGAGGGCATTTCTGCAGACCTGGCAGACCTCCTGCGTCGCATTCTCGTCACCGACCCCTCGAAGCGCGCAGATACCGATGCCATCGCGCAGCACCGGTGGATGCGTCGCGGCACTGCGCAGCACCCAGCGCCGGTGCCTCACGGGCCGCCGCCAGAGTTGAACGAGCAGAATGTGGATGCAGGCCGCGTCGCTGCGCTCGTAGATTTGGGGGTGCCCCGAGATGCGCTGATGGCGGACCTCATCGCTGGGGAGACGAACTACATGACGGCAGCGTACCATTTGTGGCAGACGGGGGTTGGCGGCGCAGCCAGCGGGTTCGGCCCCTGTCCCACACCGAGGCCTGTTTCCCCAGACGCTGTGTCACCGTCGATGGAGTCGCCGCCGCCACCACCTGGACCACGCATCTCAGGCACCGGTCGGCGATTAAGCAGCGAGACGGTGACTCCTGGGCGGGTCTCTCTCGGCACTGGTGGCCCTGCATCACTGCTTGCTCCTGCCACGCCAGAGCTTACAGTGAACTAGACGCCTGCTATACGGTGAAACACACACACACACACACACACGCGTTGCATTCACAACTCAAAGATATCGCGCAAGTCCGCAGCTCGCGCAGCTCGCTGCTCTTCTGCCGTGAGCTTCGTCAGTGCTCCGCGTCCTAACGCGGCCTTCGCCTCTTGCAGCTTGAGCATTTTCTGTTCTACAGTGCGTTCGCACGCATAGCGCACGACGTACACCGGCTTGGTCTGCCCCAGGCGATGCACGCGGTCCATCGCCTGCTCCTCTGCAGCCGCGCTCCACCAGGGGTCCATCATGAAGACGCAGTTACCGGCGGTCAAGTTGAGCCCCACGCCGCCAGCGCGGGTGCTGCAACACAGCACCGCAGGGCCGCCTTCTGCGTTGGGAACACGCCACTGCTCCAGGGCAGCTGAGCGTGCTGCGGAGGACATACTGCCATCCAACCGAACGCTGGCGTGCCCATGGCTCGCCAAGGCGGCCTGAATCTTAGTCAAGAAGCTGGTGAACTGAGAGAAGACCACGCATTTGGCGGTCGGGCCGTCCCGGGTGCGCATCTCCGTGAGGCCAGTCAGAAGCGCCAGGATTTTTGGCGACAGCGCAGTAGAGGCGCTGCTGCTGCCCTCCTGCTTTGCCGCAGCTTGCGCCTCTGCTGCAGCTGCGCCTTCGGTGGTGGCTGCCATGGCGTTGTCAATCAGCGCCTTGGACAGGATGTCGCCCGCAGCGAAAGGTGTGCGACAGAGCGGGCAGTTTGGTGTACGTGCCACAGAGGCCCAGTTGGTGATACAGCTCTCGCAGAACGCATGGCGGCATGCGCGCAGCAGGCGCAGTGTCTCAGACGACAGCGCCTCATAGCACATGGAGCAGTCCTCTGCAACAGCGGCGGCATCGGCATCAGGTGCAGTAGCTTCAGCGGCAGCGGATGAGCTAGCAGCGCCTGGCGGCACGCCGAGTGCGCCGGATAGAGCTGCAAACAGCTTCTTGGCCTCATCACCAGTAATGGCCGCATTGCCGTGCTGGGCCCCCGCCTGCAGGCTGGCTAGCACGCGGCGCGCTGCTTCCAATCGCTGCTGAGG
>Ga0164297_10004921_pt1 | contig 11708 bp, 7 predicted proteins | sample GEODES058metaG_FD_113539 | JGI IMG/M metagenome (GOLD analysis project Ga0164297, IMG submission 113539) | Dystrophic lake water microbial communities from Trout Bog Lake, Wisconsin, USA - GEODES058 metaG | ecosystem: Environmental > Aquatic > Freshwater > Lake | place: USA: Trout Bog Lake... | reverse complement strand
CTCCCGCAGGATGCGGATGATCTGCTCGGTCGTGTGATGTGTCTTCTTCATGATGGTTTTCCTTTCGTTACCCGAAAACCATCCCACCCACAATGGCCTAGTTCAGAGGGGCCCAATCACTTCAGTCTATTTCACCTTTTCCACCATGGGCATCTCGATTTGCTCGCGGGCGGGCACGAGTTCGAGGCCAAGCTGATCGAGCAAGGCTTGCCGGATGCGATTGCGCTCTTCCGTCTCGCTCAATTTCCCGTTCCAAGCCCACTTCAAAGTCAGGTTGTGTCGTCCGCTCACCTGCGTATGGTCGGTGATGGGGATGCGGAAATAGCCCTGCAAATATGCGGCGACGTAGGTCAGCGGTTGATTCACAATTTTTATCTCGCCCATGCCCCCGGACATTCCCATGTTCCCGTCATCGCCCGGCTTGATACCAGGATGGTTCGCCACCTTGCAGCGCAACTGCAACACATCCACCTCACGCATTTCGGGATGCGCGGTCAGGCCAAGTTGTTTTTTTATTTCACCTTGGAGCGGCTTGAAAGGTTCATACGGCGGCGTCATGATGAAATCAAAATTAGTTTCGGGCAGTTCCGTGTTGAAAACCATCCGCGCCGCGCTGAATCCGTAAGCATCGCCCAGCAAATCCTCCGGCGTGACTTTCATGCCGAGGGCGCGCTTGCCGGTGCTGATGGAGCCGCCGCCTTGGGAAAATTTTGTGGGGCGCAAGACAAGGACCGACGGCAATCGATTCAGCACTCGGTCATCCAGCTTCCAGTATTTCGGATTATCCAGCCACGACAAATCCGTCGCGGAAAGTTTCGGAGACGAAACTTTTTCCACCACCACCGTCGTCGTTCCCGCTGCGAGCAAAATGCCCACGCTCACCGCGATGGCCGTTTGGGTTTTTGTCCATGCCATAAGTTTCAATGCGCCTTTGACCAAAGCCAGAGTTGAACCGCCCGCCGCCGCGCCTTTGGTGATGGCTACAGCAGAAATTGTCGCCGCCAAACCAACTGGCGCCGCGTGAACTGAATTGGCCGAAACCGCTCCCGCAATCGCCACCGCCGAAAAAGTTGCCCCGCGTTTCAGAAAAATCTTCCGCAGTTTTTCCAGCGCGCGATTCACGCGCTTGTGCGCGGCGGCCTCGGTCAGCTTGAGCGCCACGCCAACTTCCGCTGCGGCTTTGTTTTCAAAAAATCGCAGCACCACGGCGTTGCGATCGGTTTCAGCCAGTTGCCCCATCGCCTCGTCCAGCCACGGTGCAATTTGCGACCACGCTGCCGTGTCAGTTTCGTTCAAGGTGGATTGCATATACGCCTCCTGTTCGCGCTGTTGTCGGCGGATTTCGCCTTTCACAAAATTCGCCGCTGTCAACCGCGCGGTCTGATACAGCCAGCCCGATATGATGGTTTTGCGAGAAATATTTTTTGCTTTCCGCGCCAGAATAATGAAGACCGCCTGCGTGATTTCCTCGGCTGCGTGGGCACGGCCGACGCTCCGCAGCGCGACGGAATAAACGAGATTCACATGGCGCGTGACGAGTATGGCGAAGGCCGCCTCGGATTCGCTGCGCGCAAATTCGGCCAGCAATTCGTGGTCGTTTAGTTCGGTCATCTACCAATGATGTCCGCCCAACGCGAAACTGGACAAATTATTTTCAATTGTTTTGTGCCAGAAAATTTGCGCCACGCCCGTTTCAACTGTGCCACGGCGTCGCGAATGGCACAGTTGCTGAAACGTGGGGCGCGGGTTGGGTTTTAATAAAACTCTTTGTTATCAATGTTGCTGGAGGTTTTTCTCCAAATGGCACGCTTCGGCACTGTTATTGCACTAGAACCGCAAGCAGTTTAACCAACAACAAATTTACAAACACATTTTATGGCAAAAGTATTAGGCATTGATTTAGGCACCACGAACTCCTGCATGGCCGTCATGGACGGTGGCGAACCGCTCGTGCTCGAAAACTCTGAAGGCAAGCGCACCACGCCGTCCGTCGTGGCGTTCACGAAATCCGGCGAGCGCGTGGTCGGCGATGCCGCCAAGCGTCAGGCCGTCACGAACTCGCGCAACACGATTTATTCCATCAAGCGTTTCATGGGTCGCAAGTTCGATGAAGTCGGCGAAGAAATTAAGCGCATGCCTTACAAAGTCGTGAAGGCGTCGAATGGCGATTGCGCCGTGGAAGTCGAAGTCGAAGGCAAGGCCAAGCAATTTTCGCCGCAGGAAATTTCCGCGATGATTTTGTCCAAGCTCAAAGCCGACGCGGAAGCGCGCCTGGGCGAAAAGATTTCGCAGGCGGTCATCACCGTGCCCGCTTACTTTAACGACTCGCAACGTCAGGCCACGAAGGACGCGGGCAAGATCGCCGGTCTCGAAGTGCTCCGCATCATCAACGAGCCGACAGCGGCCTCGCTCGCTTACGGTCTCGACAAGAAGAAAGATGAAAAAATTGCCGTTTACGATTTGGGCGGCGGCACGTTTGATATTTCTGTGCTCGAAATCGGCGACGGCGTGTTTGAAGTGAAGGCCACGAATGGCGACACGCATCTCGGCGGTGACGACTGGGACAACACGCTCATGGATTGGATTCTCGATGAATTCAAACGCGAGTATAACATGGATCTCCGCAAGCAGCCCGACGCGCTCCAGCGCATCAAAGAGGAAGCGGAAAAAGCCAAGATCGCGCTTTCCAGCGCGCAAACTTACGACATCAATCTGCCGTTCATCACGGCGGACGCGACCGGGCCGAAGCACATCCAAAAAACTTTGACCCGCGCGAAGATGGAGCAGCTCACCGACAAACTTTTTGAACGCACCATCGGGCCGGTGAAAGCCTGCTTGAAGGACGCGGGCATCGAAGCATCGAAGATTGACGAACTCGTGCTCGTCGGCGGCATGACGCGCATGCCGCGCGTCGTGGAAGTCGCCCGCTCGCTCGTCAACAAACCGCCGCATCAAGGCGTGAATCCTGATGAAGTCGTCGCGATTGGCGCGGGCATTCAAGGCGGCGTGCTCAAGGGTGAAGTCAAAGACGTGCTCTTGCTCGACGTGACGCCGTTGTCGCTCGGCATTGAAACGCTCGGCGGCGTGTTCACGAAATTGATCGAACGCAACACCACGATTCCCGCGCGCAAATCGGAAATTTTTTCCACCGCGAGCGACAATCAGCCCGGAGTTGAAATTCATGTTCTGCAAGGCGAACGCCAGTTCTCCAAGGACAACAAGACGATTGGCCGGTTCAATCTCGCGGACATTCCGCCCGCGCCGCGCGGCGTGCCGCGGATCGAAGTGACCTTCGACATTGACGCCAACGGCATTTTGCACGTCGGCGCGAAAGACCTCGGCACGGGCAAGGAACAGAAGATTTCCATCACGGCCAGCAGCGGTCTCTCGAAGGACGAAGTCGAGAAGATGCGCAAGGACGCCGAGGCCCATGCCGACGACGACAAGGCCAAGCTCGAGGAAATCCAGACGCGCAACGAGGCGGACAACTCCGTTTATCGCACCGAGAAACTGCTCAAGGACAACGCGGACAAACTTTCTGCGGACGACAAGGGCAAGCTCGAAACCGCCGCCAACGCGGTGAAGGAAGCGCTCAAAGGCACGGACGCCGCGGCCATCAAATCCGCGAGCGAAAAGCTGAACGAAGTCTGGCAGGCCGTCTCGACCGAACTTTACAAAGCCGCCGCCGCGAAAGCGCAGGCGGAAAAAGGCGCGGCGGGAGGACAACCCGGCGCGCAGCCGGAAGGCGAACCGCAAGCCGAAGCGAAAAAAGACGAAGGCGTGATTGACGCGGAAGTCGTGGACGAGAAGAAGTAAAACGCTCTTCGGCAGACGCTGAATGAAAAACATTTTATCAGTTTGTCTGCTGATTGCTGGGTTAATTTTTCTCGGCGTGGGATACAGCGCGCCTTCACGCGCGAAAGCAAAAGAACTTGATGCGATGCTCAATGACAACGGAGCTTCGGGACTCGAAAAAGTTTTAAGAGCGCAACGTGAAGGTGAGGCCGCCGCAAAACAACAAGAAGCGATTGACGAGTTGAATCGACAAAATGAAAAGCGAGCATACGAAACTAGAGCAACGATTCAGTATTGCACTGGTTGGCTCTTGGTTGCTGCAAGCGGCATTGTTTTCGTGTCTAGCAGAAAAGAAAAATTGAAATGAAATTGGCGCAGACAATTTTGAGCAAGCTGAAGGCTTGCAATCATTCAGCCCAGCGTTGGAGCGCAGCGACTACGCTGGGTAAATCGTCCCCCAATTTTTTCAACCCCAACGGGGTTGAATCATCGTGGTGCAAATTTTTGATTCAACCCTTTCAGGGTTGGACTCGTTCGTCATCACAACCCAGGGTAGCTCGTTCCTCGCAACCCTGGGCTGAATTATTGCAACCTTTCAGGTTGCCGGCATTGGCGCAGGAAATTCACGGCGCAAAATTGAAATGAGTTTTTCACAGACAATTTTTTCAACCGCGAAATACGCGGAATACGCGAACAAGAAATTTTCGCGTGGTTCGCGTGGTTCGCGGTTTCAAAATAAAAAATTTTCCCGCCGCGAGTGCGGATCGGGAGTTAATTAAGCAGTCAACAACAACCAAACAAAAAACAAAAGTATGGCATTGAACATCAAACCGCTCGGCGACCGCATCCTCGTGGAAGCTGTCGAAGAGAAGGAAGTCAAAAAAGGCGGCATCATCATTCCTGACACCGCCAAGGAAAAACCGCAGGAAGGCATCGTCGTCGTGCTCGGCACCGGCAAGCTGGACGAAAATGGCAAGCGCGTCGAATTCGAAGTGAAGAAGGGCGACCGCGTGCTCGTCTCCAAATACGGCGGCACGGAAATCAAAATTGACGGCAAGGAATACAAGATTTTCAACTCGGACGATTTGATCGCGATTTTGAATTAATTTTTTAACCAAAAACATTTAACCAAGAACGAAAATAAAATTATGGCAGCTAAACAATTAGTATTCGACGAGCAGGCGCGGCAGGCGTTGCTTCGCGGCGTGCAGAAACTTTCCAAGGCGGTCGTCGCCACGCTCGGGCCGAAAGGTCGCAATGTCGTGATCGACAAAAAATTCGGTTCGCCGACGGTGACGAAAGACGGTGTCACGGTCGCGAAGGAAATCGAATTGGAATGCCCTTACGAAAACATGGGCGCGCAGATGGTCAAGGAAGTCGCGAGCAAAACGAGCGACACGGCCGGTGACGGCACGACGACGGCGACGGTTCTGGCCGAAGCGATTTATCGCGAAGGTTTGAAATTCGTCACGGCGGGCGCGAACCCGACGGGCATTCAACGCGGCATCAACAAGGCGGTGGAAGCCGCGGTTGAGCAGCTCGGCAAGATTTCCAAGAAGGTCAAAGACAAAGAAGAAATCAAGCAGGTCGCGGCAGTTTCCGCGAACTGGGATTTTGAGATCGCCGACAAAATTGCTGACGCGATGGACAAGGTTGGCAAGGACGGCACGATCACGGTTGAAGAAGCGAAGTCCATCGAGACGACGCTCGACGTCGTTGAAGGCATGCAGTTCGACAAGGGTTATCTCTCGCCTTACTTCGTCACGAACGCCGAGACGATGGAAGTGAAGATGGAAGATCCTTACATTTTGATTTTCGAAAAGAAGATCAGCAACTTGAAAGACTTGTTGCCGTTGCTTGAAAAAGCGGCGCGCACCGGCAAGCCGTTCTTGATCATCGCCGAAGAAGTCGAAGGCGAAGCGCTCGCGACGCTCGTCGTGAACAAACTGCGTGGCACGATCAATGTTTGCGCGGTGAAATCACCGGGCTTCGGCGATCGCCGCAAGGCGATGTTGGAAGATATCGCGGTGCTCACCGGCGGCAAGTTCATCACCGAAGACCTCGGCATCAAGCTCGAGACGGTGGAACTCACCGACCTCGGCCGCGCGAAAGTTGTCATCATTGATAAAGAAAATACGACCATCGTCGAAGGCGCTGGCAAGAACAGCGACATCCAGGGCCGCGTGAATCAAATCCGCCGCCAGATCGAAGAAACCACGAGCGATTACGATCGTGAAAAATTGCAGGAACGTCTCGCGAAGTTGGCGGGCGGCGTGGCCGTCATCAACGTCGGTGCCGCGACCGAATCCGAAATGAAGGAAAAGAAGATGCGTGTCGAAGACGCGTTGCATGCAACCCGTGCGGCGGTCGAAGAAGGCATCGTCGCTGGTGGTGGTGTGGCGCTCATCCGTTGCATCCCGGCCATCGAAGCCGTCAAAGGTGCGAACGAAGACGAGAACATCGGCATCGGCATCGTGCGCCGCGCGGTGGAAGCTCCGCTGCGCTCGCTCGCCGCGAACGCTGGCGAAGAAGGCAGCGTGATCGTTGAGCAGGTTCGCAAGTCCAAGGGCAACGAAGGTTACAACGTCGCCACCGGCAAATACGAAGACCTCGTGAAAGCTGGCGTCGTTGACCCGAAGAAAGTCACGCGTTCTGCGTTGCAAAACGCGGCGTCCATCGCGGGTCTGTTGCTCACGACCGAATGCCTCATCACCGACATGCCGGAAAAAGATAAGCCGGCAGCCGGCGGTGGCCACGGCCACGGCGGCGGCATGGGCGATATGGGCGGCATGGGCGGATATTGATTTGCCAAGGGTTAGGAGAACCGAGAAATTAACGCAACGCGGCGGGAAGCAATTCCCGCCGCGTTTTTCTTTGGTTTGTTACAGTCTTGTAACATTGTGGCGCAGCGTCAAAAAAATTTAGCAATGGCATTAACCGCCAGCTAGACTTCCGTTTCGTGCGTTTCCCCATTCGGAAATTGTTTAATAAATCTGTTGCCGTTTTAATTACGGCGACGGTGCTTTTGGTGTTGCCAAAAGTATGCTTGGCCGCGCCGACGTTCGCGAATGCCGTGACCAACGGCATTATCAATATTCCTTTGCTAACCGAGGCGTCGGGTATTGCCGCGAGCCGCAACAATCCCGGCGTGTTGTGGACGGAAAATGATTCCGGCAACGCGGCGGTGGTTTACGCGATTGATTCGCAAGGCCGGAATCTTGGCACCTACGCGCTGCCCGCCAACACGGACAATGAGGACATCGGTATCGGATCGGGGCCGGTCACAAATGTTTCGTATCTTTACGTCACGGACATCGGTGACAACAAGTCCACGCGCGCTAACATTGCAATTTATCAAGTGCCCGAACCGGCAGTTTATTTCTGGCAGACGAACAATCCTGTTGCCAACCGCGCGATGAAAGGCATGCGGGCGATCACGCTCACCTATCCGGATGGCGCGCACAATGCGGAAGCGGAATTCGCCGACCCCGTGACCGGTGACTGGTTTGTGCTCACGAAATCAAACAACATCAGCCGGATCTACACCGCGACTAAAGCGCAGCTCGACACGTCAACCAACATCGCACTTGCCTTCGTCCGCACGCTGAACTTCGATGTGGCGAACGCTGCGGACATTTCGCCGCTCGGAAATGAAATTCTCGTGCGGCAGGAGGATTTTGCACAAATTTTTTTACGCACCAACGGTCAGTCCATTAGCAGCGTTTTCAGCGAACCGTCCAACGGCATTCCGGTAACCGGCGTGGCGGGCGGCGAGCCCAACGGTGAGGCTATTGGCTTCGATTATTACGGCGGCGGCTATTTCACCGTGAGCGACAGCATCAGCAGCGGCATTCAGCCACTACGATATTTCGCGCGCACCAGTTTTGACGGCGCGACACCGCCGCGTGTCCTCGTTGCTCCGGCTTCAAATTGGAAATACCTCGACAATGGTTCGGATCAAGGAACCGCGTGGAAAAATTCCGGTTTCAACGATGCTTCGTGGAGCAATGGCGTGGCGCAATTTGGCTACGGTGACGGCGACGAACAGACCACCAATAGTTACGGCCCGGATGCGAACAATAAATATCTAACGACGTATTTCCGAAAAACTTTTATGGCTACGAATGTGAATCGGATTGCGAACGTGATTTTGAAACTAGTCGTGGACGACGGAGCGAATGTTTTTCTGAACGGCTCGACTATTGCGAGCGTAAATCTCAATTCCGGCGCCAGCTACAATACGCTGGCGACTCCGATGCCCGTGCCGTTGCGTGATGCCTGGCAGAGCTTCATCGTCAATCCGAAGTTACTACTGGAAGGCACCAATACGATTGCTACCGAAGCGCACCTAGCAGCCGCAACCAGCAACAGCTTGAGCTTTGACCTGCAACTCGTCGCCACGGAAGCGCCATTTATCACGTCCATCGCGCGGCTCACGAATCAGGTAAAAATCTTTATTGCCGGTTCCAGCAATTCACCGACGACAGTTCAAGCGACGGCAAATTTTCTGGGTTGGACGAATTTAGGCAGTTTGCTTTTGACCAATGGCAGCGTGACATTTTCTGATTTGACAGCGACGAACTTCAGCTTCCGATTTTATCAAACCTACCGCGCCGTGCCGTAATTCGTTTGACCAATTCAGCTTGTTGGGGGATTATCTATTTGCCGAAAATTTGGATGGGGGCGCACTGGTTTCGACCATGTGAACACGCCAGAGGCGGCATGCCGAGGACGATGCGTTGGCCTCGTAAATCATTCGCATCAAAACCAAAAATCTAACGAAGAACTAGCCCTCGCGGCCTAAGCGCCACGACGTCTGCCATTGGACACCTGCTACGGTGGATGGACGCAACAGCAGGCATGATTGACGGCGGAGACCGCGCGTTGTCAGTCGAGATCTTATCATGCGGACTAGGCAGTGCGACTCGAGCTCCGGCGCCATCGCATAGCAGAAAAAATTACCGGAGATAAGCATGTAGTCGCGGCTGGTTGGTTGACTTGGGACGCGGGTTCAATTCCCGCCGCCTCCACCATACTGAATTTCGCTCCGATTCGGACGCGGCGCGTTGCGCCGCGATTGTTGTTTTCGCCAATGAACACCAGTGTTTTTTGAAGGAAACGGTGAGCGTCTGTGAGCGAATTTCGCGGTTCAATCCGACTTTTTGGAGAAATGACTTCATTTCTAACCAGTCGTTCTCAAAAACCCATTTTTGGGCCGTATTTGCCTCAAAAATGAGGTTTTTAAGGGGTTCAATCGGACTTGCTTGTCCTTTCTCGGCGATAGCCAATTTCTGCTCCAAATCGGCCTTTTGGACGATTAGGGGGTTCTTTAATTCCTTGAACTCGGCAAGCTCAATGCCGCTTTCTGTGAAGGCGATATTGAGCCGGTCAATTTTGGTTTTAAGGGCGGCAAGCTCCGCTTTAATGCGGTCAACGTGGCGTTGACGCATCTGCACCTCGTCATTCTGCCAGAGTTCAATTTGCGCGAGGAATTTCTCTTTCCATTCATCGGGAATAGTCACCAGCGCCACATTGCGCTTCACTTCCTCGGCGAACTTGTCCTCCGGGATCAAGCTGCGGTCGGCAGAATGGGGGAGCTTGTTCTTGTGCGAGCAACGATAGTAGCCATACCGCCGACCGCTCCTTTTGGTGTGACGTTCGCCGGTGATGCAATGACCACAGGTGGCGCAGGTGGCGAAATTAAGAAAGAGAAATCCCTTTTCGCCACGCTTTTTGCGGGGCTTGCCGACGGTGACGAGCGCAGTCTGAATCTCGTCGAACATCTTCTTGGAAATCATCGGCGCGTGTATGCCTTGGTGCATCTCGCCCTTGTGGAGAAAGACGCCGTAGTAAAAGGGATTGCGCAAAAAGTTTCCAATCGAAGAAAGCGGCAAAGGCTTTTTGCTCAAATTCCCGACAATGCCGACTGCCGCCAATTCTTTCTGAATGGCGGTCAGCGAGTATTGGCCGGTCGCAAAAAGCTCCATCACCCGCTTGATCTTCGGGAAAAATACTGGGTGGGGCTCAATCGTGCGCATTCGCGGATCATTGATATATCCGAGCGGGGCTTTACTCGAATATATCCCTCGGCGGATTTTCTCACGGATGCCGCGCCGAATGTTCGTCGAAAGGTCGCGGACATACTGATTCGCCATGCCAAGCTCGACGGCTATCATCAATACGTTATCCGACGGCAAATACGATTTCTCGAACGTGCGGATTTCCTGAATGACTCCGCGCTGCAAAAGGCCGATGATCTTTCCGCCGTCGTCGAAGTTGCGGGCGAGGCGATCCAGTTTCCATGATAGAATTGCATTGGCCTCGCCCTGTTCGATTCGGCGGAGCATTTCGTTGAACACCTCACGGCCTGGTTCCTTGGCGCTCTTGCTCTCCGTGAAAGTGGCGACAACGGATATTCCGTTTTGCAGCGCGATGGTGTTTAATTCGGAAAGTTGTGCGTCAATCGAGAGGATTTGCCGGTCTTCATCCTCCGTTGATTTGCGGCAATAAATGAAATATTTACGCATGGGCGTAGTATATCATTTACATAAATGATTGCGAACTAAAAATGAAGCAGAGTCCACCATTTGCCATAAACAGTAAAATTGTGCGCGACGTGTGCGCGGAATCGCCGCGTGCACGTTTGCTGCACCGGCTCCATTCCGTCGCACTGGTCGCATATGGGCTTTCTGCCAGTGAAGTCGCGCGAATCTTTGATGATTCGCCGCGAGCTGTCGCGTATTGGGTCAAGCGTTTCAAGCAACACGGCCTCGCTGGTCTGGAAGAAGAATCGAAGCCGGGGCGTCCATCAAAGCTCAATCCGGCGCAGATGAAGAAGCTGCAAGCATATCTGAAACGATCCGAGGCTGCCTCAAAACCTGTGAAGGCTGAAACGCTTGCCGGCTACATCTTAAAAGAATTTGGTGTCGTCCTCACGACAGTCCAATGCTGGCGAATTTTGAAAAAATTGAAGGCGTAAGCATCCATTTTTAATTGTTGAAATGTTCCGGTAAGGCGTGCGTTAGCGCGACATTGAAGTCATTCAATAATTTGTTCTCCGCTCACAGACGCTCACCGTTTCCTTCAAAAAACACTGGTGTTCATTGGCGAAAACAACAATCGCGGCGCAACGCGCCGCGTCCGAATCGGAGCGAAATTCAGTATGGTGGGGCTTCCTGAATCTCAATCGAACTGTCTCATACTAAACCCCCTCATTTAGGGTATCCCCACACCCTTCCCCACACGGGGAGGGGCTACGATGTGAGATCATCCTTTGTTCACAATGGATTTCAAGTCTTTTCGCATTTCGTCGTGTCCCCGACTTCGGTCGGTTTTATGGCTCGCGCGGCACCCTCATCGGGATGCCGCGCTCGCCAAAAACCTCCCTCATCGCTCACGCGAGAAACGGGTTCCCCCCACGGACGTCCGAAATTTTCGTTGAAAATAAATCATCGCCGCTATCAGGCGGGAAATTTTTCTTAGAAAAATTTTATTGGTCTCTCGGCAATTGAATGTCGAGAGATACATTCTGCGTCTTGCAATGCGGCGGCAATGTGTCAGGGATCGGCTTGTAATTATCATAGTCGCTGACTTGATAATTTTGATTCACAATCACATTAGCCTGCCATGTGAACGATATGATATTGTTCGGCACTCTGGTTCCGGTTCCCCAGCCAGCCTGTTGATAGGTGATAGATACCTTGGCTGTTCCGCCTGGCTGTATCTCGGTCAGGCCGTCTGGCGAAAAACGGGTTGAACCGATGCCGGTTAAACTGCTGTCATTGCAAACGAATTGTGTTCCGTCTCCGGCAAGGATTGATTGGCCCCCACGAGTCATGCCACTGTAGATGAGACAGTTTACGGTGGTTTCGGTTTGTTATTTTGTTTCCACTCAAGGTTCCGGTGGAAGGCGG
>Ga0164297_10004919_pt1 | contig 11708 bp, 10 predicted proteins | sample GEODES058metaG_FD_113539 | JGI IMG/M metagenome (GOLD analysis project Ga0164297, IMG submission 113539) | Dystrophic lake water microbial communities from Trout Bog Lake, Wisconsin, USA - GEODES058 metaG | ecosystem: Environmental > Aquatic > Freshwater > Lake | place: USA: Trout Bog Lake... | reverse complement strand
TAAAAATGGAGCATATTATGTTTTTAGTAATTATCATTTATTACCACAGATTATAATGCAAGAAAAAAATAATATAAAAAAAATAATATAAAACAAAAATGACAGAATATTTGATATTATTTATTATTGTAATGATATTTGTTCTTTTTTATTATGGTGCAGCATATTATTTTACAACATATGTGACATTATAAATAAAAAGAATAAATATTTATAAATTATAATAATATGATTAATATAAATCATACAAATAATGATAAATATATTTTAGATTTATTATCAACTGATATATTTAATGAATTTATTAATATTAAAAAACCATTTTGTATGTTAGAAACAAAATATAATTTTATTAATATTGATACACATAATAATTTTTTACATGATAATAATTCATCAATTGAAGAAAAGAGAAAATTAATAAAAAAATTTAAAAATAAAAATTATGAAAATAATATAGATTATAAAACTTTGTGCAATCCTTTTGGTATTGAGAAAGTTGTTTTTTCTGGCGGCGGAACTCGTGGCATTATATACATCGGTTCATTAATTGCTTTATATAAATTAAATACTTTATTTTATCTTAATACTTTTATTGGAACAAGCGCAGGAGCATTAACAGCATTATTTTTAGGATGTATTACACCAATAAAAGATATTTATGAAAATACAAAAACACAAATTATAAATAATATTGATGATAAAATATATTACGAAGCATTACAATTTTTTGTAAAAAGATTGTGGAATCGTCCAATCGCAACATTTTATGATAAACCATCATATAGTTTTTTTGGCTTATTAAATGCGATGACAACATTAATGAAAGATAATAGTTTATATGATAATGAAAAATCAGGATTTAATATTTGGATTGCTTTAATTTGTAAAAAAATTTGTAAAATTATGGGTAATACATTAGATGAAAAAATTATTATAAAATATAATGGTTCAATAATAGATGAAAATATAAATGACGAATTAATTGACACGTGTAAATTTGATAATTATATTATTGAAAGATTTTTTACATTTCAAGAATATTATGAGATAACCGGAAAATCAATTATAATAACAGGAACACAAACTAAAAATATAAAAACAGTTTATTATACTTATAAAAATGATGAATATAAAAATCTAGATATTTTAACTGCAATACTCGCATCAATGAGTATCCCATGGATTTTTAAAGCACCCATAATTAATAATTGTTATCATTTTGATGGAGGATTATATGATAATTATCCAATTTCAATTAATGATATAAAAAATGATAAAATAATATCATATGATAATACTATATTTGGTATATTAATTGATAATAAAGATACTATAATTAATGTTAATGATGTTATAACAGAATTATGGATTATATACAATGGATTTAATAAAATAACTCATATTGATAATTTACAAGTATCCAATGAATTTATAAAATTATCAGAATTATTTTTTGAAATAAAAACGGAATTAAGTAATTTATTATTCGCACCAAAAGAATTAATACGACAATATATTGAAAATGAAAGTATTTATAATATAAATAATTTATTTGATACTGAAACACAATATAAAATTGTAATTAATAATTTATTACTCAAATTAGTAGATTATAATATAAAAAATTTAGATGATGTTTTTGAATGTTCAATTAATCATGGCAAAATATGTGATGAATTATATAAATTATTAAAACAAAAAAATGTAAATACAGAAAATTATAATTTTTTACTTAATAATATTTTAGTATTCTATGATTTAAAATATAAATTATATACTCATACTCATACTATAAAAATTAATACAATATTAGAAAAAATATATAATATATTAAAAGAATTTTCAACATTATATAAATTAGAATTAGCAAAAATATCAAATCCAGAAAAAAATATTAATAATTCAATTTCTATGCTTGAAAATTTTATTATTAATATTATTGGCAATAATATAAATATCGAAGAAACTCAACATAATAATTATTCATATCAAAACATTATAAATTATTTTTATAATACATCAATGAATGATATATTATGTAAATATTTTAATATTGTAAATAATAAAGTTTGTAATGATAATTTTAATGTTATGCGAACTATTATAGTAAATACTTTTGATTGTTCTGTTTTAGATTTTAATATGACTGATGAAATAAGAATAAAATTAATTTATGAAGGTTATACAAAAACAATAAATTATTTCTCAAATATTTTACATCTTATGAAATTAACAGGCAAAATTAAAACAGAAAAATACATAAATTCATATGAAACTTTATACAATTCATTATTTAATGTTTGATAAAATATTAAATATGAATTATTTAATGTTTGCTAAAACATTAAACAATTCATTATTTAATGTTTGCTATAACATTAAACAATTCATTATTTAATGTTTGCTATAACATTAAACAATTCATTATTTAATATTTGATAAAATATTAAATATGAATTATTTAATATTTGATAAAATATTAAATATGAATTATTTAATGTTTGCTAAAACATTAAACAATTCATTATTTAATATTTGATATTAAACAATTCATTATTTAATGTTTGATAAAATATTAAACAATTCATTATTTATTATTTGCTAAAATATTAAACAATTCATTATTTATTATTTGCTAAAATATTATTTAATATTAAACAAGTCATTATTTAATGTTTGACAAAATAAGTTATTATTTAATGTTTCATAAAAAACATTAAATAAAGTGTTCTATATTACGTATTTGATATTTTTATTTTGTTATACTATTATATGGATAATAAAACAGATTATTGTATATTATATTTATTTACATGTGATATTAATAATGTTAATAATGTTAATAATGAAGTCAATATTATAACATCATATATTACAAATCAACATTTAACATTATGGGATATATTCAAAATTGGTGATTTTATTGAAAATACAATAACACATAATAAATTTATAATAAGAAAAAGCACAAAATTAAAAATAGCACAAAATAATTTAATTCTTGAACCATTATATAAAAATAATTTTATACCTTTTTATTTCTATTCTATAACACAATTTAAATTAAATTATTTTGATAATTTACATGTAAATTATGATTATACCGATAATAAATTTTATAATGTTATTAATTATTATAAACAACCCATATATTTAGATATAGATAAACTTCAATTTATTAATAATATTTCTGTAAATAATATTTATCATCATACAATAAATAAATTTTCTCAATTATTTAATAATAAATATACGATTGATTATTTATACATTATTCTTGTATATAAAAATGAAAATTATATGTTTATTAGTAAATATTCTAATGAATTTTACACATATAACATGGCATTAGAAAAAATAAAATTTATTTCTCAATTTACAATTTATAATAATACATATTTTTTAGAAAATATTATTAGTGATGATATAATTAATATTGCTAATGTAGAAAATGTTAATGAACAAAATATAATTTATCTCATTGGAACAAAAATTCTTTATTAATTTTTTTTCTATAAGTAATAAAAATAAAAACAATAGAACACATTAAAACAATAAAAAATAAATATTTGTATATGTTCTTATCATTATTTATTTCATGTTTTTTTGTGTTCTCTTTTTTATTTTTTTGTTCTTGTTCTTGATCTTGTTCATGTTCATGTTCTTGGTCTTGGTCTTGGCCTTGGTCTTGATATTGTTCATCTATGTCTATTATTAATTCTTTTTGTGTATTATTATTTGTTAAAACTAATGGTGCATTATTATAGTCATCATCAAAATCATTGCTATTAAATATTATATTTTTTATTTTATGATTTTTAATTTCATGATCATTATTTTCATCATCATTATATTTTCCTGTATTTGCTCCTGTAATATTTGTCCAATCGAATTCTTGTAATTTTTTATTCCATAAATGTATTGCTTTTATTTGTAATTCTTTAGGTACTATTATTCTATTATGATTATCATAATAAATAATTGGTTCTATGAATGGATTTTTAATATTTGGATTTTCGGGTGTGTAATTCGCAAATTCATCCATACAATATTGTATGAGTTCATCCTCAGTAATTGGCATAATATAATAATTATTAGTATAAAAAAAATTGAAATTTAAACATTATAAATTTTATCTATTATATTATCAAAAATGCTTTCACATTTTCAATTAGTTGGTAATTTTCATTTTGTTTTTGGACATCCTTTGAGATATGAACCTTATATTGAATGTTTTGAAACTGATCTAAAAATTGTTCCATTTAGATTATCATTAATTAATGAAGAAATTAATGAATATAAAGATGCATTAAAAGCAAATAATATTATTGAACAAGCAGACGCATTATGTGATGCAGTTTATGTAATTCATGGCGCTGCTCTTTGTTTGGGTATTAATTTGCATAAAGTTGTAAGAAATGATATATATAATAATATTACTTTAGAAGAAATTGAAAATGAAATATTAAATTTTGAACAAAATTATAAAGATAAAATATTTTTAGGTATGATAATTTCATTAAATAATTTATTAAATATGATACATTCATTTGCGCATAAACATAAATTTTATAAATTTGATGAAATGTTTCGTGAAGTTCATCGCTCAAATATGTCTAAAGTATGTAATAATTTAGAAGATGTTGAAGCATCAATCGCTTTTTATAAACAAGATAATCGCTATAAAAATCCGTCATATAAAATAAAAAATAATTATTATGTAATTTATGATGCTGATACATCAAAAATACTAAAAAATCATAAGTGGGAATCACCAAATCTAAAACAATTTTTTATCTAATTTATTAATATATTATGAGTCATAAACATAAATCATCTATAAAATCACGTTCAGACCATGAAATTTTAATCCCCCCTGGTGCGCTTTCTGAATATTTAGCACAAGAAAATAATAGATTCGTAGAATTATGTATTTATTTTGATGGGTTGTGTATTGATGATATTAAATATCTTAAGCCTCATGATTTAATTAATTTAGTTCCTTTTGAGCGTTATCGACATCGCTTATTAATGACTGTTTTAGTAAGGCGCTATTTATTTAGAGAATGTGATGATTTCTCGAGTGATGGCGAAAGTCATAAATCATAAATTATAAATCATAAATCATAAATTATTATATTAAAAAAATTGAAAAAATTAATATATTTATATTCATATTATTTTCACATAAATTGCTATTTCTTTAGTGATGTCTTGTTCTACTTTACGTTCTCATGAAAAACTTCTCAAGAAGTTTGTTATCTTTGCAAAAGAAGGGCTACGTGTCGTACCGACCGATCCTAAAACAAAAAAGCTCCATGAAAAGCTTCACGCGGAGTTGATGTCATTACTCGAAGCAGAAGGGGGTAAATATCCCTCTTTTGAAAAGTTGTTTGGGATTTTGACGCAATATCGAAAAAGATTCTTGCTCTCGTTTCATCTTTTCACTGCAGCTAAAGATGAAATAATCTTTGTCACTGTTTCTTGCGACGATGATTCATTGCTTGAAAAGTTAGCTGTGTTGAATTTTCCACGTGGTTTCGCGATTAAGTGGAATCGCGTGTTGAACGAGCTTGCGATTTGTGGCTTTGACCCAAAATTTGGCAACGACGGGCGTAACACAACTAAAGTTGCTGATGCCAAAAAAACTGCAGCGCAAGTAAAAAAAGCGCTCGAAATGTTTGGCAAACAACTCGATCAAGAATTCAAGCCAATAACTGCTGCAAAAATAGCAGAGTTACAAAGCAAAGTGGATAAAACGTCCGCGAATGTCAAAGAGCAAATGGCAGCAATTGCGCAAGAAGCGAAAAAGCTTGAAAAGGCCGAAATTCAAGCCAAAGCAGAAGTCTTATACAAAGACCATCTGGCGCGAGAAACCGCAACAGCCGCAGACAAAGAAATAATACCGAACTTTGATAAATATGGGATGTCCCTCAAAGTAAGTGGCTGTTTAATTGGCCTATACTTTTTCGAATTCCAGGGTAAAATTGGCGTTGCCATTTACTCAAAGAATTCTATGGGGAACAAATATTGCTCCATGTTTGAAGAATACTTTTTCGAACATATGGCCGCAATGGACGTTGATATTGAAGCTTTAGCGCATGAAATGTGCAGCCAAAACATGACTGCATATTGTGAATTCATCACAACTAATGATTCATCTCACGGCTACAACCCACACACAACCATTTGTGTGTGGCACATTGGTTCGTGCGGCGCTTCTAATTCTGCGACTGCTCCTGAACATTTGCAAAAAATTGACTGTTTCATGCAAAAACTGCCCCCCGATATGTTCATTCAGTTCTTACAAAAATACAAGATGGATTACGGGGCGCAGTTTCGCATCAACGACGCAACACTTGCAAAAACGTTTTATGAGTTCATCTCAAAAGCACACGTGCGCAACTCAATGACATATTCGTCGTTTATGCGTTATTGGAAGGTTTGGGCCGCGAAATACCCACAAGCGTTTGAGTGCATCCCAGGTTCATTTGACCACGGCGAACGAATCTCAGATGTTTTGGAAGGCATTGTAATCAGAATGGACAAAACTGTTGAAAAATTCAAATTTCCATTCTACACTTTGGCCACTCTTGGCTTTCGCGCCTTTCTTGATGCTGTAAATCGTTGCTATCGCGCTATGCAAGAAGCAAACGGCACCCCAAAAAAAGATTGCGGCAATTTTCCATGGGGGAAACCTTTGACACAAGAACTTCTTGATGTCATTATTGCTGCTGCTAAGGATTATCTTGAACGATGGATTTGTCAAGATTCGGCCTGCGCTGAAACTAAACAATTCATTGCAGTTCTTGAAAAGTCCTTTGCAACTTTTGCAGAAAGCAGCCATGAGCTTTATGCGAATTTTCTTGCTTCTGGTTCAAGCGACAGTTTCCACAACTGGCTTCGCGACCTTTTTATGCAAGAACTCGCGCAAGCATCAACTGCTTCTGTATCAATCCCCCTCTCCCAAGTCGCTTATGTCGCCGCAACATCCGCCGCAACATCTGCCGATCCTTAAGTCGCTCTTGTTGTCTTGTCGCTGCTCCTTAAGCTGCTCTTAATGCCATTTTTTTGATTAAATAATACACATCAAATTTCACTATATTATTTTTTATTATTTACTTTTATTTATATAAAAACAATTACTGTAAAATATATGTGTGAATATTTTTATTCTTTTGTATTATTATATAAATGTCAGTATCAGAATATGATGCTCTAACACTTGCAACAATTAATAATAATCTTACTGAACAAACTGATTTAAATAATTGGCGCCATAGTTCTATTTTATTAAATGATGGCACATTATCAGATTCACAAGTTAAAAATAAACTTGATAATATACTATCAAATACAACTATTAAAAGAGCGTGCTGCTTGGGTTCTCAAAGACCAACAAATAATAAAGTTCCATTTTATACTGTTCCTGTAAAAATACCTGTTCCAAAAGATTTTAACGGCGGCACACTAGTAAATCAACAATATCAATTTATAACAAAAGCCGTTCAAGTTCCAAGTTCATTTTGTTCAATTGGTAGTGATATTTACGATAAACAAATGAATATTACTGATCCTAGTATTTCAAATACAACTCCTTGTGATGATTTTTATCAATTATATTGTTCAAATTCACTCGCAAATTATATTAATGAAAGTAAAATGCTAGGCCTCACTCCTGACCCCGGCAAATTTGCGACTGATTATAGCCCTGATTGTGCATGTTATAATATTGGGGGTATGCCTCCTGGTAATAAATATTTTGTTCCAAATAAATGTTTGGGGCAAACAAATTGCTCCGTTTCTAACGCAACTTCCGAGCAAGTTTATTTAGATCCTCAATCTCGCAATTATCAATGTACCATTAATCAAACCACGTGTCAATCAATTTTCGATTTCTCTAATTCTAAAATTTCTGAGAGTCAAGTAGAAATTAGCCCTCATATTCGTGACGAATGTAGTATGTATATTGGTAATACTAAAGCTCCTAACACAACTAAAACCTCAAATACGAATACTAATAATGGCACAACATCTATTAACTCTAATTCTAATTCTAATTCAAATCCAGATCCTAATTCTAATTCTAATTCAAATTCAAATTCAAATTCAGATCCTAATTCTAATTCTAGTTCAAATTTAAATCCTAATCTTAATCCTAATACTAATTTAAATTCAAATCCTAATACTAATTCAAATTCAAATTCAAATCCTAATACTAATTCAAATTCAAATCCTAATACTAATTCTAATTCTAATTCTAATTCATCTAATACATTAACACAAACACAAATATATCTTTTACTTGGATTTGGATTATTTATTTTTATACTTATAATTATATGTGCGATTTATTTTGGCATGAGAAAATCTTCACAACGTCAAATGTATCGTTTTTAATAAAATCTAAAAATAATTATTTTACATAATAATTATAATGAACATAAACTATATAAAAACATTTTTAATTTTACTAATATTATTAATATTGTTAATAATATATGTTAAATTAAATAACACAACAATACAAAATATATTAATGTGTAATAATTACATAGTCACGGGGGGATTTGTATTTATTATATGTTATATGACATATTTTATGCTATTAATAAATACTACACATGATGAAACATTTGATAATAATAAAAAATATACTTTTGACAGTTTTTATGACGAGAATATGACGCCAGTTGCTCATGAATCAAGTGAAAGTATATCAAATATTGATTGTAATGCAATAATAAAACAATTAGAATTAACAAATAAAGATACTACAGTTATTACATTACCGACTGAATATAATAAATGCAGTGATTTAATTAAACACAGAAAATTTAAAAGTACAATTTTATATGAAAAAGAAAAAATAAAAAGACGACGATTTATTTTGAGAACACTTATAAATGATAAATATTATTACTTAGTAATTACAACGAATAAAAAAATGGATTTACCAGAAAATAAAGCAACAAAAGAGAAACCAGAGACATGCAATATTGGGGATACTTATTACGTGCCAATGTTAGTTGAAGAATCAAAAATATTAACAAATTATCAACCAGAAAATTATTATTTTGATATACGAAAAAGATTTGATACATACGTAATATGTGCGACTATTAATAATACTAAATATTTTTTAAATAGTTCTGCAACATTTTCACCATATCAATCAATACCACAAAAAACATTGCCTCAATATATTAATAATAAATTGCAAATGGTTGATTTTCCAAATTACAATTCATTAAAATTTATTTGTGCAACACCAAATATAAATATAAAACATCCATTAATTAATTTTTATATTGAATCATCATTAATACAAATTACAAATCAAGCATTACCAAATAATATATTTTCAGATAAATCGCCGATATTTTATCCGCAATATATTAATATATTTACAAAAGATGATAAAGATAGAAAATTTAACTTAGCTATATCAACTGATTTGGATGATCCATTAAAACTTGATAGAATACCATTAGCACTTATGCCAGTTGCTTATGATGAATGTGCGCGCGATAACATAAAATGTAATTCAGTAATTTATGATAATAATATTAATTATGCAGGAACAACAAAAAAAACTTTTGAAATAATTAGCATTTATGTATAAATTTATTATTAATATAATTATTTTTATAGAAATAATATATAATGGGTAGTTCTTCATCTACTGATAATAAAACGGTTAATGTAAATGATACCTCAGTAATATCAAATGATGCAATAAATATATTAAATCAAAATTTAAATAATGCTACATCAAATATGATTATTAATTCAAATCAAGATTGTGTGGGAACAACATTAATATCACAAAGTATAAGTTTTAAAAATTGTGCAATAAAAAATACTAAATTAGTAATAAATGGGACAAGTAATGCGACAGTTCAAGTAAATTTTGGATGTATAAAAGTTGCAAAAACTGAATCGCAAATTGGTCAAACAATTTTAGCAGAAATGATGGCGGAATTACAAAAAAATTTTTCAGTCAAATCATTAAATGATATGAATAATAAAGCATCTGCAGAATCAGCATCATCCGGCATATTAGCAAATTCATCAGCAAGTAATAGTGCAACAAATATTTACAAATTACATACTGTAAATAATAATTATACTAATTTACAAAATATTATCGCAAATACAATTAACTCTAATTTAACTACTAATAGTATTCAAAATTGTATAAATTCTAATGCAATACAACAAGAAATTGATTTGAGTAATTGTAATATTGACAGTTCAACAGTTGAAGTATCGCGTGATCAAAATGCTTCAATTAATAGTATATTAAATTGTGTAAGTTCAAGTGAGACAATCAGCAATACTGTCACTAATATTGTAAATAATCTCGGTCTTAAAGTTGGTTCAAATACAAATGTATCTTCTGAAAATGAAATGAAAAATGATTTAGTCGCTGCAGCTAAATCAGTCGGTATAAGCTTTCCTTTCTTACCATGTGCGTCTTTGCCTATTCCAGGATGTGGGGATCAATCCGGTTGTTGTTCATGGTCGATTTGTTGTTGTGTTGTTATAATAATTTTATTAGGTCTTTATTGGTATTTTTTTATGCGTGACGGTAGTGGCAGTAATCCTTTTATGATGGGACAAAATATGGGTATAAATCCATTTATGAATATGAGCACAAATTCTCCAAATATAAGAACGTCTTATCAATATCAATCTCAACCTATGAGCGCATTATCATCTATGAACCCAGTTTATACACCTATGGACATGGATATGACTACCGCAACAGATATGAGTCTATCTCAGAATATAGTGTCTCCTCCATTATACGACACTTTAATACAATAATATTTCTAATTTATTTCATATTGTCATTATCTTTAGTTTTATTAATACTTTTTAATTCTTATTTTATAATGACAATACATGATATACATAATTTAATATTTTTAAATATTGGGTTATTTCAATGAGTTTTATTAATATTTTTATTTGTGATGTATTTTTTGTTAATTTATTATTATGATAATATGAATTTTTATTAAATAAGATTTATTATAAGATTTTATTTTTGTATGAAAATTATAATATTATATTTATGAGAATAATTATTTATTGATATTATTATTTTGCTAATTATGAAATTTTATTATTGTAATTTTATTTTTGTAAATTTATTATTATAATTTTATGAATTTTCATTGGATGTGATTTATTATTATTTGCTAATTATGAAATTTTATTTTTGTAAATTTATTATTATAATTTTATGAATTTTCATTGGATGTGATTTATTATTATTTGCTAATTATGAAATTTTATTTTTGTAAATTTATTATTGTAATTTTATGAATTCTCAATAGGTGTGATTTATTATTTGCTAATAATAAATTTTATTATTGTAAATTTTATATTTTATGAAAATTATAATATTATATTGGCGTTGTCTAATGGTTATATTACTTTTTTATTCTTATTTAAGATATTTTTGATGATAAATAAAAGTAATATAACCATTAGACAACGCTAGGATTTCTATGAGAATTATTTAATGCTATTATATTTATGAATTCTCATTAAGTGTGATTTATTATTATTTTGCTAATTATGAAATTTAATTTTTGTAATTTAATTATGGCGCTGTCTCATTGAGTTATATTGATACTTTTTAATGATGAAAAAAATATTAATATAAAATTGATAGAAATATTTTTATATTT
>Ga0164297_10004918_pt1 | contig 11716 bp, 7 predicted proteins | sample GEODES058metaG_FD_113539 | JGI IMG/M metagenome (GOLD analysis project Ga0164297, IMG submission 113539) | Dystrophic lake water microbial communities from Trout Bog Lake, Wisconsin, USA - GEODES058 metaG | ecosystem: Environmental > Aquatic > Freshwater > Lake | place: USA: Trout Bog Lake... | reverse complement strand
CTCAGCATTGATATACGCCAAAGGAAATTTTTACGGAACCACCGAAGGTAGTACTGGTTCATCGTACGGAAGTGTTTTCTCTATGAGTCCTAACGGAACCCCCAGCGCCGTTCATACTTTCTCAGGCGCTGACGGTGCATTGCCCTTTACTGGTTTGACGCTGGCAGCCGATGGGAATCTTTACGGAGTCACAAGTGATGGAGGAGCGAATGGTGGGGGAACTGTTTTCCAAGTGACTATATCCACAACTGGTGCCATCAGTTTTACCAGTGTCTATGATTTTGGTGTAACCGGCACAGACGGAGTAAGTCCAATGGGTACGCTGGTAGCAGGCGCTGGCAACGATCATGCTTTATACGGAACGACTCTGCTTGGCGGAACAAATGGTAACGGAACCGTTTTTAGAATTCAATTACTGGGCGGGACCAGTGTTCAAGAAAGTGTTATTTACAATTTCGATCCTGCATTACAGTTTGGCATCAAACCCTTATCTGGGCTGATCATAGACTCACATGATGTCTTATACGGAACAACAAGTGAGGGAGGTCTTCCTGGTTTTGGAACTATTTTTTCAATGGATTTGAGTGTAATTCCTGCTACGGGTCTGCCTGCCACCCCAGTCATTGGTGTACCTACTTTGCTCTATGCTTTTAAAGGCCGTACGCAGTGTATTTCACAAGCAATTTGCGATGGCGATACACCCTCAGGTTCTCTAACATTTGGTGCTGATGGCAAGTTGTACGGAACTACCACCAAAGGCGGAAAAGACAATGTAGGAACTTTTTTTGCACTGCCTACTACTGGCACTGTTACCAGTCCCGTTCTCTATTCTTTTCAAAGCACCAATGACGGCGCCAATCCTAATGGCAATCTCATTCAGTTAAATGGTGTCTTTTATGGAACTACGCCCAACGGGGGGGATGCCAATGGCGATGGAACCATATTTGCCGTAACCACCTCCGGTTCAGAGAAACTTGTACATCTATTTGACATGACCAATGGCGCCAATCCTTCCTCTGGGCTGGTCGTCGGCGGAGATGGCTATCTTTACGGCACTACACCAAATGGGGGAGCCAACTCCCAGGGTACGATCTATAAGTTCTACCCGTCCCCATAAACTGAAAATAAGTCAAAAATTGGGGTTGCAGGCGGGTTATTCCTGCTATTTCATAGCACTTCTAAAGTCGTAACTGCTCGGGTCGATTCTTATTGATCGATACTGTTATTACGAACTGAAGAACTGGATTATGCAAAACCTAATGTTCAAATCCTCAATTGTCAGAAGTTTCCAAAAAACGGATGGGAAAACCCTATTAAAGACCGTTGGCATAGCTGCGCTTTTGTTTCAAGGATTTGCGCACGCGGGAGACTCCAAGGATGACTGGATTCAGTATCCACCTAGGTCAGCGGTTAAATTGACCGAACAAATTAATAAATTTAAAGACATTGAAGCAGACAAGAAAGACGTTGAGTTGGCCAAAGGAGACCGAGTTAAAGACGAGGCAACCAAGCCAGAAAAAGTAAGCGCAACCGAGCAAACTCCGGCTAAAGAGTCGGTAAAACCTAAAACACTGGTCAGTGAAGATATCAGTTGGGGTAAAGATCATAAGACCAAGACGATCAATAAAAAATTCAGTGATGGCTCTATAGATACCCAAGTTGATATTGTCGAGCCAGTAGCTGGTGAGCCGACCTACAAAGGTAATCTTGAGCTGATTCCGATGACTTATGCCGACGGTGTAAAGTCAATCATCACCCGCAAAGCGAAGAGTGAAGAATATGAATGGGCAAAGGACCATACGACTAAAACAACTATTTATAAGTTCAGTGACGGTACTACTAATATAGATATTAAATCCGTACCGAAGAAATACAGTCAACCTGAGTTTAAAGATGGATTTGAAAAAATCACGATTACATTCGGTGATGGAACACAAAAGACTGAAGAATACGAGGCTATTGATCGCAAAGTAAGTTGGTCTAAAGACCATTTGACTCAAAAAATAACCTATCTCTTTGAGGATGGTAAGTCATATGATGAGCTTGTAGAGGTTCCCAAAGTGGTGGGGACTCCCGTCTATATTGGTGACCAAGAACGCTTAAGCGTGACTTACGGAGACGGCTTCAAAGAGGAAGTTATCCTTAAACCAATTGATCAAAAGGTGAGTTGGTCAAGCGACCGTATCACAAAGATCATTACTTATTTCTTTGCCGATGGCGGCAAAAGTACTGATGAAATCAACGTGCCTAGGACTGAGAGTAGTCCCATTTATAAAGGCAATTTAGAGACCATTTACTATACCTACGGCGACGGTACTAAAACAGTACTGACGCGCAAGGCCATTTCAGAGAAAGTGAGTTGGGCAGAGGACCACCTGACCAAGACGACTCTTTACAGCTTTGCAGATGGAACTGTAAATAAAGTAGTATCTTCTGTGTCCCAGGAAGTCTCTAAGCCTATTTATGAAAAAGATACCCAAACCATAACCACTAAGTTCGGTGACGGTACAGTATCTTCTGTAGTTAATAAAGCCATCGATGAAGAAGTAAGTTGGTCTGAGGATCATCTTTACAAAACTATCACTTACAAATTTAGCGATAACACAACCAATCAAGTTGTTCTGTCTATACCCAATCAAATCCTTCCTCCCACCTACAAGGCAGGCAAGGAGACTATTAAAAAGATATACGGTGACGGGACAGAAAAAGTTTTCACCTATGATGCAATTAGTCAAAAAGAAGTCTGGTCCAGCGATCACGAGTCCAAGGCTACAGTTTATAAATTTGCAGACGGAACCACGCACAAAGAAGAGATGATTGCCCCTAAGCTATATGGACAAGCGACTTATGAGAACGACATAGAGGTTATCCCAGTCAACTACGCTGATGGTACTGTTAAGATCATTCGCAAAAAAGCTGTTGAGACAAAAACAATTTTAAGTGACGACGGAAAACTAAAGTTGAAACGTTTTATTTTCGAAGACGGTACAGTCAACGATGTAGCCGATTCTTCAGAGGGCACGAGTCAACCCCAGAAAATAATTAATAAAGTATTTAACGCCAAAGTCGAAGTGCACAAGCCCGTATACCTTCAGGGCTTGGAGATTGTGACCATGACGACGAGTGATGGAAAAACACAAACCGCTACTTACAAAGCCATTGCTAAGGATGAAACTTGGTCATCTGATGGAAAGACTAAATTCACAAAGTATAAATTTGAGGACGGTACCACCAACACTGTCACGACCGACGTGATCACTCAAATGAGTAAGATGCCTAAGCCATCACTCACTCAAGATAGCGATGATTTGGTGGGCCATTCCCTAGCGGATGACTAGTATCTGAATATGGTTAGAGGATATGGGTTTTTGAATTTCTAAAAAAAGGTTGATAATTGAACTTTACTCAAAGTTTAGAAAGCCTTGCCTATGAAAACCGCCTTGGTCATTGGAGCTTCAAGAGGTATCGGTCATGAATTTGTTGGTCAACTCTTGAAAACTGGTTGGAACGTTTATGCCACCGCCCGCTATGCAAAAGACATAGATAAACTCAAGGAGTTGGATGCTCACGCCATTGAGCTTGATGTAAGTAGCGCTGTTTCTTTGGCGGGCCTTGGCTGGCAGTTAGACGGAGTCAAGATTGATTTGGCTATTTATGTCGCCGGATTTTATGGCCCCAATACAGGTGCCAAAGACATTCCCAGTGCATCTGATTTTGACCAAGTCATGCATGTGAATGTACTTGGTGCAATGCAGTGTATTGCTTTAATAGGTTCCCTTGTTGAAGACTCAGGGGGCAAATTTGTTTTTGTGAGCAGTTTGATGGGCAGTATCCATCAAACGCAGAGCAGTTTTGGATGGATATACAGAGCGTCCAAGGCGGCTTTAAATATGGTGGTCAAAAGCGCCTCTCACGATTATCCTAAGGCGACTTTTGTGGCTATGAATCCTGGTTGGGTGCAAACGCAGATGGGTGGAAGCAACGCACCAACCACTGTCCAAGAGAGCGTATCAAAAATGCTAGGCGTGATAGATCAGTTGTCGATGAGTGACACTGGTTCTTTTCAAAGTTATGACGGAAGAGAAATGTTCTGGTAGTTGTTCAATAGATTCACTCACTCGCTTTGCTGAATTATTCAAGTGGTGCGCCAGAGTCTTTCACAATGGTCTCGTATCGTTTGAGCTCAGTTTGAGCGAATCTGTAGAATTCAAGAGGTGAGCCCCCAGCTATCTCTGCTCCCATCTCGGTCATCTTGTTTTTAATGTCTGGTCTTTTTAAGATAGCGTTCATCTCGGAGTTGAGTCTTTCAACCAACTCGTGAGGCGCCTTTGCTGGAAGCATCAGCCCATACCATGCAGAGGCAACCATATCCACACCAGACTCTTTGAAGGTGGGCGTATCGGGTAGAGCTGCAATTCTTTTAACTGAAGCAACCGCTAGCGGGCGAAGTAGCCCGGATTTGATGCTTCCAAGTGAGCCTGTATCAATCATCATGTCGATGTGTCCTGCTATGAGGTCTTGCGCAGCCGGGCCACTTCCCTTGTAGGGTACATGGTTAATATTAATGTGCGTGATCGTTTTGAACTGTGCACCTGCTAAATGCTGGGATCCGCCCACACCGGCTGAGCCGTAAGAAAACGTATTAGGATGCTGCAAGCTGTCATTCACGATATCTTTGAGAGAGTTCCAATTCGACTTGGTCGGTACTACCATTACGTTTGGAATTGAGCAAATCAAGATGACGTGAGTAAAGTCGTTCACTGGATCAAAGCCCAGCTTGGAATAAAGGTAGGGACCTGCGGCGTTGGTTGAACTTGTCGCTAACAAAAGGGTGTAGCCATCTGGTTTTTCTTTGACAAACGCTTGAGTGCCAATCACTCCACCTGCACCTGCTTTGTTCTCCACAACGATGCTGCTACCTAATGACTGAGAAAGCGCTTGGCCGATCATTCGTGCAATTTGGTCCGTAGCTCCTCCAGCGGCCCAAGGGACAATGAGTTTGATCGGTTTACTAGGGTAGGGGTCGCTCCAACTCGCCAACGGTAAGCTGCAGATTAGAAACAGGAACAACCATCTAAAAGTGGGCTTCATATACTATTTTAGTATTAATTAGTTGCAGTTTGAAAGTGATTAACCTTGCTTAACAATCATTCACAGCGAATCATAATGCACCTAAACTAAGCATCAGGAGGTTTCAAGTCAAAAAATTGACTGTAAATTCTTTGTCATAAGGAAAAATAATAATAGTTTGCACTAATTCTGTGCGAAAAGCAGATAATTATTGGCGTGTAATTTGCTTATCTGTAGAGTGTCCAACAACTTGATCATAGGGAGTAGCAAAATGAATAACAACGCAAATATTCAAAATTTCGGTCCCTCAGCAACATCTGCGAAGCCATTGGTTATATGGTTATCAATGGTGGCATTAAGTTGCGTATGTACGGTACTGATTGCACAACCACCTATTTATTAACAACCACAGGTTAAGGCTCGAGTAACACCTTGGGCCTTAGCGGTGCCAATCTTTAAGCTAGTTTCAATACAAACAGGTGGGTTGCTGGCAATCTGTTAGTTGTTATCGATTCGAATTGAGCTTGGCCAATAGCCGGGAGTTGACCCACTCAAATACATTGTTCCAATTGTCAATTTGGTCTTGTCTAACCAATTGAATTGACTTGTACCAAAGTGAATTGGATTGGTGTGTCAACCAACGCCAATCTGATCTAAAGGGTAATAACACCCAAGTCTCTTTCGCCAGTGCTCCGCTTAAATGCGCAACGCTGGTGTCTACGGTTATGACCAAGTCCATATGATCTATCAACGCAGCAGTTTGGGTGAAATCAGAGAGTTGGGCTGCATGGTCGTAGAAATGAGGATGCTCTTCAAGTGTATTTAGATCAATATCTCTAATCTCTTTTTGGAGAATATGATATTCAAATGAGTCTGGTAAGTAAGGTAGTAGTGTTTTAAGTGCGTAACTTCTACTAAAGTCGTTTGTGTGCTCTTGACTACCACTGCAGACAATACCAATCCGGGGCTTGTTCTTGGGCCCAAGTCGCTTCAGCCAAACATTCACCAGTGCAGGATCTGTTTTTAAATACCCTTGAGCCAACGGAATATTAGTGGTTTGGATATTGAGCGCTAACGGTAAGCTCAGTAATGGGCACTGAAAATCAAAACTTGGTAGCGCTGCTCCAACCGGGATAACTGTAAAGTTACCAGGCAAGGTTTTTAAAATATCGACCAAGGAAGGCTGAACTTCCAGCGTGACCTCAGCGCCTAAATTTGAAATAAAGGGCGCGAATCTGGCGAATTGAATCGTATCGCCTAGACCTTGCTCGCTATGTAGGAGAATTCGCTTTCCAACCAAACTGCTATCACCTAGCCAGAGTTTTTCAGTGAAGGTTCGTTTTTTTGCAAACCTATTGACGTAATCGGATTGCCACCTCCATTCAAACTCTTTCCAACCCTTAGTGAATTCACCGCGCATTAAGAGTGCTAATGCATTGTTCCAATGCGCTTCTGCAAAATCAGGACTTAATGTGATCGCTTGTTCATAATGATCAGAAGCTTCCTCTAAGCGATTGAGCCTGTGAAAGACATTTCCTAGATTATTGTGTATTTGAGCTAAATTCGGGTTTAAACGCAGTGCGTTTTGGTAGCAATCAACTGCAGAATCAAATTGATTTAGTTTCTGCAACAAATTACCCTTGTTGTTGAAGGCTTCTACATAATTTGGGTTGATGGCAATAGCTTGATTAAAGAAATCCAGTGCTTCGGGGTATTTTTGTACCTCAGAGAGCAATAGTCCCAGGTTCAAAAATGCTTGAGAGAAAAGGGGATTTAATTCAATGGCTAATTTGTAATGTAAGTAAGCTTGGTCAAGTTGTCTGAGTTCTCGAAGGACATTAGCTTTGTTATAGTGCGGGTCGGCAAACTTCTGGTCGAATTGAATAGCCAAATCGTAGCTTGCTAGTGCTTGCTCAGTGTTATGGAGTTGTCGTTGCACGCCAGCAAAGTTGTTATGCGCTTGTGCAAAATCAGGTTTCAGTATGAGCGCTTTAAGGTAGCAATCACCGGCGGATTTCCAATCCTCTAATTTTTCATAAACCAGTCCACAGTTGTTGTATACGTGCGGGTTGGATTGATTGATCTCTAAAGCTTTAAGGAATAAAACGATCGCCTGTTCGTTATTATTCAGTTGCGACTCTAAGAGTCCTGATAGTTGAAGAGCATCAAAGTGATTCGGATTTATCTGTAATGCCTCTTTGAGATTGGCAAGTGCATTTAAATAATCATTGTTTTGTAAAAACGAGATGCCTTGATTAAAGTAATTTGTAAAAGACGAAATTAAAACAGTATCTTGAGCAGGTGAGGATTGGGCACTTAGTTCATGCCCCTCGTTAGGTATAGTCATATTAAGGAATTAAGCAGGCATACTCAGAAAAGTGACTCAATTTGGTTAATAGTGATAACCTAATCCAGCTAGAAGATTATAAGAAGAACCGCTGTGGGACATGAGGCCAGTTCCATTTGCAAGTAAATTAGTGGCGCTGTTGAATTTAATATAGTTGATTTCAGCAAACGGATAAAAATTACCCGTATCCATGCGCATCCCAATCCCCAGGTTGTAGCCGTTCAGTCTCCTGGAGGAGTCAGCGCTTGCGTCGTTAGAGGTGAAGATGGCAGAGGCACTGGAATAGCCCACTTTAGCGTAAGCAAGGCTAGATTTATCAATCGCATAGCCCGGTTCAAGCGAGAAGCTATATACGTTTTTGAATGTTTCGTCGTAGGCGCTCACTGTATAAGTGGTGGGTGGGGTGGTTTTTGTAGAGCCTGCCTTGAGCTTTAAAGGGTTGGTCTCAAAAATGGCGCCCAGCGTATATTGGCTGGATATAGCGCCGGTGTAGCTTAAACCCAAAGAGGTAGCTACTGCGGCTTGGGAGGCATTGGGGACAATACCTGCGCCGTTGGCGGAGTCGGAGAGACTTGCTTTGCCGGTCGTTGATTGGTAGCCAAGGCCTAGTTGAAAGTCTAAGCCTTCAAAGTTAAGTGCCTGAGCATAAGCTGCACTGGAGATGATCCCAAGAGTCAATGAAGCTGCGTAAAGTAGGGGTTTCATATTTCCTCCAATTTGATTAGTCTATTTTAGCCAATAGGTACTTCAAAAGTTGAAAAGTCCAATAGTTTACAAATGCTTACATAAAAAAATATTTTGTAGCGTAGCCTCGCCGTTCAAACTATAGAAAAGCGCTGATCCAGTGCAGTTACCAAATTCAAGGGCGCAGGACCGACTTACACTCACCACCCGGATAGTTATAGGCAGCGAAGTGTTGCAGCCAATCCGCGTTCAACTCTGAAATGTGAAGACTCTCAATACCAATGGTATCCGTCACTGAGAATTTGCTAAGCGCTACAAACGACTCGTTATCCTCGGTCCGTAAAACGAAATACGCACCGTAAGAAGTTGGATCTAAATTTAGGGTATCTTTAAAAATATAGCATCCCATATTTTTAATTTTTTTGGCTGCTAATTTGCCAATGCCTGAATAATTCGTGGCATTTTGTCCTCCAAGATCCGTTGCAGCTGTGTATGAAGTGTCTGGCGAACCGCCCCAAGGGGTGATTTCGGGTGAGAAGTTGACAGCGATATCTTTGTTGTGATTGAATTTTTTAATAACTTCTCGGCGGTCTTCTTTGGCTAGCAATGCTTTTCTGAATTCCGACAGCAAAGGACCCGTCACGGCTCTCCACTTCTCATACGCTTGCCCAGTGCCGCTTTGTACGTCGCCGACTACAAACTCGGGTTCAGGCACGCCGTAAACCCGTTCTAGGAAATTTTGAATATTCGGTGCTTGCTCAAAACAGAACCTGACGTTTGAGGGGTTGCTGTACCAAAGCGTTTCCCCTTTGGCCTCGTCGATAAACGCTTTCATAATGATGGCTGTATCCAGATCATTGACGTCATATTTCTTTAGCTTCTCAAACCCAAGAGCACATGCATTTGTAAGACCTTGGGAGTTTGCGCGCGCAATGGATTGAAGCAGGCTGGGTGAGGTATTGTTTAATATTTGTAGAAAATTTTGATTGGCGCCTTGCATCTGATAATTCAAGACATGAACGCTGGACAAATCTTCCCTTAGATTCAAGTGATCAATGTTCGTGACATCAGGATTAAATAAAGTACGGCTGAAATTAAAAGTGAAGCGAACGGTGAATAACTTTACTTTTTCTGACTTAGGATTATTTTGAAGTTGCTGAATTTTTTTATCCGTAACATCTCCCATACTTTTCTCAGATCTATAAACTGCGACATCGACCGTATTGATCCGACTGCGGATATCTGTCCAACTCAGATTGATAGGCACTTTTGTGTCCACCATGCCTTTTAGTAAGCTATTGGCACGGTTTTGTGTCTCAGTTGCTACTGATCCACCAACCGTTGCTGAAATGCCTCCAATAGCCGAGGCTGATCCACCGGATACGACCATCGCAGCTGCGCCTAAGAGTAATTTTGCTGAGCCTACAAAATCATGATTAGAGTCGTTGGAGCTTTTTACGTTTAATACGATGGATAGGTTTCCCGGATTCAAATTAGATACCGATCCCAAAAGAGTGAGCGGCACAATTTGTATGGGAGATGAGGATAGGGACGCGCATTCAGCGCCGTTCTCGCGTCCATCAAATGTTGCGATGGGTACCTCCGTTTTGTTGAGCTTGGATTTAAACCCTGAGGTTGTAACGGAGATGACCAATTGAGTTTTCTCGCTCCCCCAAAAACTTTTATCTGAGAGCGTTGCACAAGTGTTTTCTGCTATGACCTGTGAACTCACCGTTAGGTATCCGTCCCCCTCTCGTCCGTCCCTCAGCCAATCGGGAGCCTCGACTTTGCGAATGAGCGGACTGTTATCGGGGAAGAAAATGGAGGCAGCATGGACCGAGAGAACTGTGCAGGTTATGCAGACTTTAAGTAGTATTGTGGCGGTTTTATTCATAAAGACGCAGGTTGTAAAGTCTATAGGGGGGCGTATGTGCTGAATGTTAGAGCCAAGAGGTGACCCAAGTCAACATGGTCGTCTTCGCTCTAATCGGGTGTGGATTCGGGTTTGGGTTTGGGTTGAATTTGCTAAATACTTTACTTGATTGTGCCTTTACCCTGTAGGCTTAAAATGGAAGTTGATCCCATTTGAGCTTAACCTATGTTTGATTCCCTATTTAATGCCGTATCTGATCTTTATGTAGGTGCACAGTCACTGGTCTATGAATGCTGCATGCAACCCATTGCTTTTCGTTTGGGTTGGGGTGGGCTGATGGAGGATGGATACGAGGCGAGTGGTTGGTTGGTGGCGGGGATTTTCCAGGTGCTCATTATGCTGATTATTTTTGCCCCTATAGAGCGGTTAAAGCCTGTAGAGCCCATCACGAATAAGAGCGCTGTTCATGTGGATATGATTTATACAGTGATTCACCGGCTAGGTCTTTTTAGACTTTTCTTCTTCTTTTTAATAGAACCCTTTTTCGACGATACGTTCGGTTGGCTTCATACTCAAGGATTGGGTACGTTTCAATTAGACGATTTGATTCCAGGGCTAACAGACGTTGGATGGATAAGCTTTCTTTTTTATTTGGTTGTTTTTGACTTTCTTGGGTACTGGGTCCACCGCGCGCAACATCAATGGAATTTTTGGTGGGCGTTGCACGCTGTCCATCACTCACAGCGTCAAATGACTTTATGGAGTGATGATAGAAATCATCTATTGGACGATGTCATTCATTCCTGTATTTTTGCCGTAGCCGCCCTTCTAATTGGAATCGAGCCCGCTCAGTATGTGGCGATTATTGGAGTTACAAAATTATCCGAGAGCTTTCAGCATTCCAATTTAAAACTCTCTTTTGGACGGTTCGGCGAGTACATCTGGGTGAGCCCGCGTTTTCACCGAATACACCATTCAATAGGGATAGGACACGAATTTCCTACAGGCGTATTGGGTGGTCACAACTTTGGCGTATTGCTTACCTGTTGGGATGTGATGTTTGGAACTGCCTTGTTTGAGGATCGATACGAGTCGACCGGCATCCGTGACCAAGTAGAGGGCGGAGTCGACTACGGGCACGGGTTTTGGTCTCAGCAGTGGTTAGGGCTTAAAAGACTCGCTAAAGCACTTGGTGAGTGATGAGTGGCGTCACTGCAAAGCGTGGAGTTAGGTAAATCCAGTCTCCCCGTTGAGTTGTTCGTTAGTCTAGTGTCACATTGGCTTTGCGCATGACATCACCCAGACTTATGGCTTCTTCGTTTATAAAGTGCTCAAACTCTGAAGCACTTAATTTGAAAGGTAATGCCCCTAAGTTATCGAATCTGGCCATCACGTCTGGCTGATCCATGATGGACATAATTTCTTTGTTCAGGCGATCTGTGATGGCCTTGGGTGTTTGAGCAGGGGCAAGCATGCCAATCCAAAAGTTGAACTGTCCTTGGGGGTAGCCCGCCTCAGCTGCAGTTGGTACATTGGGAAGCGCTGATATTCGTTTTTCAGAGCTTACAGCTAGCGCTGTTATTTTGCCGTCCTTGATTAAGCTCAAAGCAGAGACGACAGGTCCAAATGCAAAATCAACGTTACCCCCCGTGACGTCCATTAACATTTGAGGTGTTCCTTTGTAAGGTACATGCGTTGCTTTAAGCTTTAAGCCGTGAACAAATTTTTCGGCGTTTGTATGT
>Ga0164297_10004917_pt1 | contig 11716 bp, 11 predicted proteins | sample GEODES058metaG_FD_113539 | JGI IMG/M metagenome (GOLD analysis project Ga0164297, IMG submission 113539) | Dystrophic lake water microbial communities from Trout Bog Lake, Wisconsin, USA - GEODES058 metaG | ecosystem: Environmental > Aquatic > Freshwater > Lake | place: USA: Trout Bog Lake... | reverse complement strand
TGTCAAGGGTGCGCGCACCCATTTAGCGCCGTCCCCGGTCGTCGCGGCCGCCCTTGCGGTCGCCATCTCCCCAGTCACCACCTGGAGGCGCTCCCCAGGCGGACCAGTCTCCCCATCCCCCGCCCCAGCCAGCCCAGGGGCCAGCGGCTGCGGCCCAGGGGCCCCATCCGCCAGCAGGGGGCATGCCCCACCCGCCGCCATGGCCGCCGGACGGGTCACCGCCCCAGCCAGGGTGCATGGGTGGGCCTCCGTGTTGAGGCATCATCATGCCGCCGTGTCCTCCCCCACCATCCCATCTGGGCGCAGCCATCTGATGGGCCGGCACTCCGCCAGCAGTCTTGGGACAGCCGCACTGCTTGCACTCCTGCCGCCACGAGAAGTTGTCGTTGCCACAGCTGCCGCAGAACCAGTCACCGTCGCGAGCACCTCCACGGAAGGGGGCATTCTGGCCGCCGCCACCGCCACCGCCACCCATGGGCGGTGCGCCCCCACCGCCGCGAGAGCTGTCACGTGGTGGTCCACGCGGTGCGCCCTGTGCACAGAGCCAGGCGGATATAAGAACAGAGGTGTCGCGCACACAACACAGCGACCAGCTCCGTACCTCTGGCCTGGGCGGTAACACATCCACACTCCGCCCGTCCAGCATATGCGGGTTGTCTGCAAACAGCCGCTCCTGAGCGCCGTCCTCCATCTGGCTGAACGCGAGGAATCCGAAACCACGTGAGCGGCCCTCAGCGGTGCGCTTCACTTCAGCGAGGCTCACGGTTCCATAGCGGCTGAAATACGCCCGCATGCTGGCCTCGTCTGCGACAGTGAGGAGGGCGAGCAGATGCGGGGCGTGTCAGGAGAGGTTGCGCGGGCGTTGAAGGGCGGGCAGTGTCAACACGCACCTGTTGCCCATGCGAGGCCGCGCACGCAATAATCTTGGCCAATCTCTGCGGTTGTGGTCGCAGCGCCGCGCCCACCGTCTCGGCCTAGGGAGCACAGGGCGGACGAGCGTGTGAGAGGCGCGCGATTCGACAGGTGAGCGGGTGGACCAACCCTAAGGAGAGGTGAAAAAACGCGTGTGGTCCCCCACGTGCATGCAGGCCACGTGCCGCTCTGTCCTGGCTGTCGACGAAGCGCACCTGGAGGCGGAGACCGCTTGTCCCTGTGCCGCTCTGCACTGCGGCTCCGGCTGCGGCTGCGCCTGGGAGCAGTGTCCTTGTCGCCAGCGGCGTCGCGCTCCTCGGCGGGAGACCGACTGCGAGTCATGGGTAGTGTGCGTATCACGAGGGGCAATGTCAGAGTGCCAGCGTCATCATCGATGGTGACTCATCGCAGCCTGCGGATTGTACTACGCACCTGAGGTGCGCTGTGCACGAAACAAATGGGGCGGGCGCCCCTCGGCGGCGCCCCGCTCTCCGTCCGTCTCACGAGCGTCACGTTGCTTACAAGCAGCACAGTCGCGTTTATCTACTACACGGTATGGACGCTGCTTCTTCCTTTTGTGGACGACGACCAAACCTGGCTCCACGCTCTATTCCCTCACAAACACTTGGCTGTCGCGGTGCCTGCAGCAGCAGGCAGTGTGCTGTGTCTCGCCGCTGGCTTAGCAGCCGCTTCCACGCTGATCACTGGAAGGAGTCCCCTGCCTAGTGTGACCCGCCGAGCGTAACAAGCACGGCAGCCGCAGCCGCAGTGCTCCAGGTCATCAACGGCTTGTCGCCTGACAGGAGCACGCTATTACGGCGAGCCATGACAGAGGCACGGCGCTGCTCGCGCTGCCTTCTCCTTGCAGCTGCTGCCTGAGCTTCCGCTTCGCGCTTGCGTTCGGCATGTAGTGCTCTCGCCTCTGCTGCCAGCATTCGGGCGCGGTCATTGCCTCCGAATGCAGCTGCGTGCTTGCGGGCGACCTCCACACCAGCTCGGGTCATCATCGTGCTGGCCACATGGCGCTGTATCATGGCTTTGACGCTCCCACCGGTGGTTGGAAAATCACTGCCGAGGGTAGTGCGCAGCGACTGTGCAGCAGCTCGTTGAGTCTGCTCACTCACCCCTGGCCTGAACGTGGCCTCCAGCCGGCGCTGTTGCTTCGCTGCGCGCACACGCACCTCCGCCATGAATTTCTGCTGCTGCTCGACCGAGCTGCTGGCTATCTGCCGCTTCACCGGGCTCTGGTCACCACCAAGAGAAAGTTGCTCGTTGACCAGCTCCAACTTGCGGGTCAAAGCTTCGTGAGACGCGTCCAGAGCAGCTACAAGCACGCGTTGCGTTTGTAGCACTGCTTGGGTCCGCAAATGCGCGTCTTCACGCGCGCCCATCCGTCTTGTTGGTGCGCCGGTTGCTGCTGCAGTGGCACGAGACATGGCCGAAGAGGAGAGGCTGCTTGCATTGCTCCATGCCCGTTCGCGGGGCGACATAGCAGCGCCCAGATTGCGAGGCGACGCGTGCATCTGCCCTGCCTGGTGGTCACGCGGTGAGAGGAGGGGTGCCATGTTTCGTGTGACATAACCCCCTGCACCAGAGTTGAGAGTGGGGTATAATACTGCAGTTGCGACACACTACGAAACGGAGGACGCGGCGCAAGTCACCCGCCCTGCCCTCCGCAGAGGCGCACGGAGAGTGGTAGCGTGTCAGCCGGCACAGCTACAGCAGGTACGTCTGGGCTCGCGTCGGTGCTGTACGCTCACTGGCCCCTGGCTGGGGTTTGGACCGTGGCCCCACAGCAGCTACGCAAACCTGGGCACCCACCGCTGCCGCTGCACCTCTCGACTGGCCCCTCTCGTGAAGGGGAAGAGACGAAAACGCGCTGCACACCCGCGCGCTGTGTGTGTCGCGTTGCCCCGGACCGTTTCTTACTCGCGGCATGTTCCCTCCCTCGCAGAGGGCCCCTCCGCTCCCCTTTCAACCCGTATCCCCGTCATGGAGAGCAAGCCGGTGGTGGTTGCCGTGATTGACGGACAGCCGGGCGGCGCACCGCAGCAGCCGGCCAAAGGCAAGGGGAAGTGGGTGGCTGGTGCCATTCTACTGCTTTGCCTCGGTGTCGGCCTCGGCGCCGGCCTCGGCGCTGGCTTGAAGAAAAAGAGCACCACCGCCTCAACGCCGGCGCCGCCGACGATGACACTGTACAGCGTGGCCAGCAGCATGACGCTGGCGGGCTTGACATCCACCACGTTCACGTCCGCTGCCCGCCTCAGCTTCGCCTCCACCATGGCCACCAGCCTGGGCGTGGCGTCCAGCGCGGTGGCTGTCACTCAGGTGACTGACATCACCACTGCACGGCGCCGTGTCCTCTCCACCGGCGTCTCCGTCAATTTCACCGTCGCCAGCACCACCCCCGCAGTGCAACAGGCTGTGGCGCAGAGCATCAACACCCTCGCGTCAAGCGCGCCAGCCTTGACGTCGTTCACAAGCAGCCTCAATACTGCCCTTGCGGCAGCTGGCGCGCCGACCGTCACCAACGTTGGGCCTCCCACGCAGCCTATCGCTGCAACACTCACGGTCACGGCTCCTTCACCGCCACCGCTGCCACCGCCGCCGTCACCATCACCTGCATCGACGCCATCGTCGACGCCGTCGCCGTCACCATCATCTACACCGACGACGACGCCAAGTCCTTCGCCAGCATCGACTCCATCTGCCGTCGCATCGGATCCTCCCATCGTATTCAGCATCAGTGCTGCAGTGGCTCTCGGAGTGCCGGGGGGGCCGCCGCCGTCCCTGCCTGGGGGCCGCCGCCACCTGCTTCAGCAGACGCTTCAGTGCTGCACCGTCAACAATGTGGGTGGCTGTGTGTTGAACAGCAGCACGTGCCCCACACAGACCTGCCAGCCGACCCAAACCTTGGTGTTGTGCTCCGCTTTGCAGAATCTCGGCGCCACATGCCCCTGTGGCAACGCGACGGGGAACCAGACCAACGCACAGCAGCAGCCGCCCCCAGGCAACGCGACGGGGAACCAGACCAACGCACAGCAGCAGCCGCCCGCAGGCAACGCACCATCGTGCGGCACGGCGGGCGCTTCCGTGGTGGCATTGAACGCCAACAATTCGATATCGAATGCAATCGCCTGCACGAACAGTACGCGGAACGTTGTGAAAGGCATCACTGCGGTCTACACTGGCCCGGGCGGACTCGTCGTGGCTGCCAGTATGCCCGGAACACCCGGCCAGATTTCTAAAGTGAACGGCACCGACTGCTTCGTCATTATTACCAACAAGACCACGGTGCGGAAGATTTTTCCGCGCGGTGGGATTGTATGTCAGGATATGCTGACAGCGCTTCTCCTCCTCAGGGCAACACTACGTGTCTCTACCAGAATGGGAATACCTCGTTCACAAGTTTGGTTGGCTCTGCTCTCTTTCAGAAGAACACGAACGGCGGTGCCAACCCTGGCTGGGCACCAGACCTTCAATTCGACAGCAATGGCAACGTTTACTTCGCCTCTCAGAGCACTGCGGGTCCTGCTAATTTACTGAAGGTGCGCGCGGGCGGCCCCTATGAGCTCGCACACATTCCGCCTCTCGCTCTCACTATGCTCATCGTGTCAAAGGTGAACGCGGCTACAGGTATTGTCACCATGGTGGGGTTGCCCGGCGGATCTCTGACGAAATTCGACGTTGCTGGCGGAGGCAACATTCTCAGTTCTGGATCTTCTTTGTACCTCTCCGGAACTCCGGCTCCTATCCCAACCCCTGCCCAAAACGCCGCCAGTGTATTCACGAACCTCACTTTTGCGAATGGGACAACGATACAAATCTTGAACGCCTCATATGGTTGGTCTTACACGGGTGGCGATGGTGCGTCTTGCGTATCCCCGTGTTGAAATCTTGTTGCCTCGCGGTCATACTGATCTTTCCCGCTCAAACAGGCAACTTGTATGCCATGGTGTCCATGCCGAACCCGAAGTACAATCTCTCCGCCTATGCCCTACAGCCACCGCCTCTTGACCTCACCGCGCCTGGCATCTTTAAGTTGGTCAGTGGGACGACGAGCTTCGTAACTACTCCTTTTTTCACGTCAAATGCATCCTTCAATTTTGTCGCGGGGACTTCCGTGGCTGTCGAAGCTGTTTGCCCAACTTGCGATCCGCAGAATTGGCAGGCTAATCAAAACATTGCATCGCTTCCTTCTAACAACACCATTATCATCGTAGGCGGCTGCATCCGGTCGTCGTGCCCTTCACCACCGTGCCCTTGCACACCCAATTCAGGTCAACGTATGCTCGACATTTCTGCACCACCAGCCCAGCCCCAGCAGCTGAGTAACGGTCCGTTCTTGAACTTTTCTTCTGGTTCTACGACGGTGAACCAGACGAAAGGCGCTGCCGGGCTTATTGCTTTGAACAACGCAACGGCGGCATGCCATGGCCAAGACGCCAACGGAAACTACATTACGACCGTCTACAATCGCGTCGGTGACAACCACACTGTACTTGGCGCTTTTAACGGCACGGCGATGTCCGCCATGGGCTTCTCTCCCTCGGCGGGCGTCTTGTACTTGAGCGGCACGAACATCAGCACCCGCGCTGTTGTGTTAGCAACGGTTTTGGCGCAGCCTCCGTACACCAACATTACATTTACCAATACGTCTGGCTTACAGTACCCTCTCGCCAACTTCGGGGTGTTGAATTAGCAGGCTTCAACGACGGTGGCACTGTACAAAGACAGCCAGGTCAACAACCTTGGGCTGAAGTCAGCAAGTGACGCCACAGTGACACCGCATGTGCATTAACAGACAGCGCTAGAATGATGTCGGTCACTTTCCTCGGGTCCAAGTCTATGCGCAAGGTCTCAGCACTGTCAGCCTTTTATACACGTTTCTGCATACGCTAGCATGTCGCTGAGCGATGTCATCTTCTCGCGTGGTTTACCAGCTGCTTGTCCACGCGCACGCTCGGCCTCATCCAGCTTTGTCCACGCATCTCGAGTGAGGACCTTCACGCCAAGGGCATGTAAGATCTGTGCCACCCGATCTGCCGGCGCGCAGTCTCTGATACTCGGCTCTGGCAGGCGTCCAGCATCGGCATGTGCAAGTAGAGTGGCGACGGTTTCCTCCGCGCAGGTCAGATTTGTTCCAATGATCCCAGTGGCCCCGCGCTTTGCCCAGCCGACTGTGAACAGACCCGAAATGGGCTCTCCCGTGTCTGGATGCACTACAGCACCGCCAGCATGCGGAATGGTGGCTGATTTTGCATCGAAAGGCACATCGGAATCGAAGGGGAGACCAGCGTAGCCAACACTGGAGAGCAGCACATCTGCAGCCAAGACATCGTCTTCAACGCCGCCAGCACCAGGCTGCACGGGCCTCGCCACTCGCCGGTCAGGTGGCCCACTCATTTTGTTGGCGCGCAGCCGCACAGCGCCCACGGATTGCTTGTCCTCTGCACGGGGCAGGCATTCCACAGGGCTCCGCAGGAACACAACGCGCAGAGTTCTAGCGTCGCCACCATGTGCACCCGCATCAGGCGGATGAGACGCAGCTGCAAGGAGGGCCTCCAATGCACGGCGATGCTGTCTCGGCCCTGCTTCCAGCGCATTCTGGTCGTCAGCGTCCAGCTCCGCGTTGTGCACACTACATGTGACGCCTGGCAGGTGCAGCACTTCTCGCAGCTCTTTTGGCGTGGCTGCAACGTAGGCTGCGCTGCGGCGTGCGACGAGCGTGACGTGCCTGATGGTGGATGTGACAAATGCTCCGACCACGGGCGATGGCATGTCCGTCGCCGCCAATCCAGCAGCCTGGCGGAGCAGTAGTCGCGCACAGTCGAGTGCCACGTTGCCGAAGCCGATGATGACGGCGTGTGCGCCAGACTTCAAGTCCACTGGTGGCGAATGGCTATGTTCAGGATGGCCATTGTACCAGGCTACGAAATCGCGAGCTGAGCACACATTGCGCAGACTGCTCTCCCCTGGAATATGCAGTGGCTTGTGCCCCGGCGCGCCGACAGCAAGCACGACCGCGTGATAGAGACTCCCCAATTGAGATACAGGGACTCCACCGCCACCCACAGGTGCCCCGCAGAGCAGCGTCACGCGTGGGTCATTGAACAAGCGGGTGAACCGCTCCACCACTGGACGGGACGTTGCGCCGTGGTCGGGGGCCACGCCAAAGCGGACGAGGCCGAAAGGCGTGGGCAGTCGCTCAAGGAGGTCGACACGCACCGCGTCCTTATACCTATGCAGAAGTCTATCGACAGTGTAGCAGCCAGCAGGGCCAGCGCCGACGACAACGACTCGTAGCGGCGAGTCTGGAGTGAAGAAGCGGTGTTGAAGGTGAGCCCCGCCTTGTGGCGCAGTTGTGTCCGTCACCAGGGCGGAGGCATGGACACAGTGCTGCGCATGTGCTGTGCAAGCACGCCACACGGTGGGAAGAAGCGTGCGTGCGCGTTGTACAGACATGGAGCACAGGGGTGCATGTAGAAAAGTTTCAAGGCGGGGCCAGAGACGTGGATGCAGAGTCGAGCGAAGCCATGTGACAGAGATGAAGCCAGAAAGTAATGGGTTGCGCTGCAGACAGACGACGAGAGGTAGGCCCGGAGAAGGGCCGATCAATGCCAGGGTGTCAGCGTGTGTATGAGGCTCTTCGTGGGAGCGTAGCATGTAGCTCGCGAATGTGCAGCATCATCAATCAGTCGGGTCCGTGATTGAACCGTCCATTTCCATGGCTCTGTCCCAGCGCACCTTCAGCTTCTTCGTGGACCGCGGCGGCACGTTCACGGACGTCGTTGCAAGCGTAGACTGCGGCGATGGTGCTCCTCGCGTGCGCGTCCTCAAGGTGCGACGTGCGACTCAAAAGCTGAGAGGAGAATGACCTGACCTCTCGCTGATCTCTCTCACTCACGACTCCGACTCCAGCTGCTGTCCGTGGACCCGGCATACAAGGACGCCCCGACGGAGGGCATCCGACGCTTGCTCGAACAAGGTACGAAGACGCTCAGGAAGTCGCACGTGCGTGTGTCCGCAGCACGCCATTCACGCTGCGGCCCTCTCCCTGCACCACAGAGACGGGCGTGGCACACCCTCGCGGCGTGCCTGTAGACACGGCACGCATAGTTGAGATCCGCATGGGCACGACGGTCGCTACAAACGCGCTGCTTGAACGCAAAGGCGAGCGCTGTGCACTGGCAGTCACGGCTGGCTTCCGCGACCTCCTGCACATCGGCAACCAGTCGCGGCCACGCATCTTCGACCTCGACATTGTGTGTCCTGATGTCCTCTATGACACGGTCGTCGAGGTGGATGAGCTTGTCAGCTTGCCTTTGGGCACTACAAGCAGTGCCAGAGACGGTCCCCTCAGCGAGCCACACATGCGGCCTGAATTAGATGGCACTCGCGCAACTGGCACCACCGGGGAGGCAGTGATTGTGAGGAAAGCATTGGATCTGGATGCATGTCGGCGGGACCTGGTCGCTGTACGAGCAAAAGGCATCACTTCGCTTGCAGTGTGCTTCAAGCACGCTGCGCTGTACCCGGCGCACGAGCACGCTGTGGGCGACCTGGCGCGATCACTAGGCTTCACTCACGTCAGCCTCTCAAGTGTCGTCCTTCCGGCCGTCAAGATGGTTCCCCGGGGCTACACAGCAGCAGCAGATGCCTACTTGACACCGCACATCCAGCGCTACCTTGCTGATTTCACAGCTGGTTTCGACGCCGGCCTAGCGAATGGCGCCGTCCGCTTATCTTTCATGCAATCTGACGGCGGACTTGCGCGGGCATCTGCGTTCAGCGGACACCGAGCCATCCTGTCCGGCCCTGCTGGCGGCGTCGTCGGCTTCGCACGGACGACGCGCTGGGAAGGCGAGGGTGGTGACCCGGAAAATATGCAGGCCGTAGGCTTCGATATGGGCGGCACTTCGACAGACGTGAGCCGTGTTGCGCACGGGGTCATGGAGCACGTGTTCGAGACCACGACGGCAGGCATCACTGTCGCGGCGCCACAGCTGGATGTGAATACCGTCGCCGCTGGTGGCGGTAGCAAGCTGATGTTTGTGAACGGCGCCTTCGCAGTCGGGCCTGACAGCGTCGGCGCGCATCCAGGGCCTGTATGCTACCGCAAAGGCGGCTCTCTAGCAGTGACGGACGCGAACTTGCAGCTCGGACGCATCGTGCCTACCTTCTTTCCGCACATCTTTGGACCGCAAGAGAACCAGCCACTGGACAGCGTTGCCACAGCAGCCGCGTTTCAACGCATGGCGGACCAAGTCAACGCTCACCAGCGAGTCATGGGCGGTGACTCTGCCACAATTCTGTCTCCGGATGATGTAGCAGCTGGTTTCGTGCGCGTCGCAAACGAAGCCATGTGCCGGCCGATCCGCGCACTGACCAACATGAAAGGCTACGACCCGGCCGCGCACGTCCTGGCTTGCTTCGGCGGTGCAGGCGGCCAGCACGCATGCGCCATCGCCCGCGCACTGGGTATGCGAACCGTGTTCGTGCACCGCTTCGCGTCAGTGCTCTCCGCGCTGGGCATTGGATTAGCAGCCACTGTCCATGAGGTTCGAGAGCCCGCTGCCGGGTCGTTGGCGCCGGGCCCTGCCGGCGGCGACGTGTTCGAGCCTCGCTTTCGGGACCTAGAAGCCGCTGCCAGAGACGGTCTCGTTCGACAGGGATTCGCGCAAAGTGACGTTGCATGCGAGAGATTCCTCAACTTGCGTTACGAGGGCACTGATGTGGCCATCATGACGCCCCAGCCACAAGAGTCTGACAAGGAAGGCATTTCACTGGGCGACTACGCAGCCGCATTCGTGGCTCGATACAAGCGAGAATTTGGATTCACGCTGGATCGGCCACTTATCGTTGACGACCTGCGCGTGCGTGCTACCGCCGCGGGCACGGCATCGCCAGATGATGGGCCGGGGAGCGGCGCGACGAGCACGCAGACGGCACTGCCAGCACCTAGCGCTCAAGTGAGTGCATTCTTTGATGCTACGGGCCGGGTGGACACGCCTGTGTATCATCTTCGCACACTGCACACTGGCGCAGTCGTGCCTGGTCCGGCCTTACTTGTTGACGACATCTCAACTGTGGTGATTGAGCCCGCTTGTGTGGCGAACATCACGGCGTCTGGTAACATACGCATTGATGTCTGTATCGTAGCTTCCGGCAGCGCAGACAACGGCGATGGCGCAAATTCGGATGATTCACCGCCGGATCCCATCCAGCTGTCCATCTTTGGACACCGGTTCATGGGCATCGCAGAGCAGATGGGCCGAACGCTGCAACGCACCTCTGTGAGCGTGAACATCAAGGAGCGCCTGGACTTCAGTTGCGCGCTGTTCGGCCCCGACGGTGGTTTGGTGGCCAACGCGCCGCACCTGCCCGTGCATCTGGGGGCCATGCAAGAGGCCGTGCGCTTCCAGTTGCTCCATCACTCGAGGCCTGGGGCAGATCCGCTGATCGACGGCGATGTGCTCGTGTCCAACCATCCGCAGCTGGCTGGCGGCTCACACTTGCCGGACATCACGGTGATCACGCCAGTGTTTGACGCATCCGGCCCAGATGGCCAGCTGGTGTTCTTTGTCGCATCGCGAGGCCATCATGCCGACATCGGTGGGATTTCGCCAGGCTCCATGCCCCCGCACAGCACGTGTCTAGCTCAAGAAGGCGCAGCCATTGTGTCCCACAAACTTGTCCGGCAAGGCGTGTTTGACGAAGCTGGCATCTCGGAGCTGCTTATGGCGCCCGCTGCGTCGGGCGTATCTGGATGCAGTGGCACGCGCAATCTGCGTGACAACTTGAGTGATTTGCGGGCCCAGGTGGCTGCGAATCAGCGTGGCATTGCTCTAGTTCGAGAACTGATTGCAGAGCATGGCTTGCGCACTGTGAAAGCGTACATGATGCACATCCGCAACGCAGCAGAGCGCGCAGTGCGAGCAATGCTGGTGCGCTTCTCGCACGCGCAAGGCCTACCCGATGTGGGCACTGTGCGTGCAGTTGACTACCTTGACGATGGCACGCCCATTGCGCTGGCGGTGACTATTGACCGCACGACTGGCAGCGCGATCTTCGACTTCACAGGCACTGGGCAGCAAGTGCATGGCAACTTGAATGCACCGCCAGCAGTGACGTACAGTGCAGTCATTTACGCACTGCGGTGCATGGTCAGGGAGGACATTCCGCTGAACCAGGGCTGCCTTGCGCCAATCACGTGCATCTTGCCTGACGAGTGCGTCTTGAAACCGTGCGCTATCGCGGCTGTGGTGGGTGGCAACGTTCTCACCTCACAGCGAGTGACGGATGTCGTGTTGAAGGCCTTCGCAGCTGCTGCCGCGAGCCAGGGATGCATGAACAACCTGACATTTGGCGACTCAGGTCTTGGGTACTACGAGACGATCGCGGGGGGCGCTGGTGCGGGACCTGGCTTCCATGGCCGCAGCGGCGTTCATACCCACATGACGAACACACGAATCACGGACCCAGAGATCCTGGAACGACGCTTTCCGGTCGTTCTACGCGCTTTCACGCTTCGGCAAGGAAGCGGGGGCGCCGGTCGCTGGCGGGGCGGCGACGGCGTGATCCGCGAGCTCGAAGTCTTACGCCCTCTTACGGTGGGCATCCTGTCTGAGCGACGCTCATTGCCGCCGTTCGGCCTGCAAGGCGGCGCTGATGCCCAACGCGGTCTCAACCTCTGGCTCCAAGCGCGCTTGACAACGCCTCAAGGGCGCATCCCTGTGGATGGCATCGAGTGCAGTGTCTCTCTCGGCGCCAAGGCGACTGTGCTGATGCAGCCCGGGGACAG
>Ga0164297_10004915_pt1 | contig 11726 bp, 10 predicted proteins | sample GEODES058metaG_FD_113539 | JGI IMG/M metagenome (GOLD analysis project Ga0164297, IMG submission 113539) | Dystrophic lake water microbial communities from Trout Bog Lake, Wisconsin, USA - GEODES058 metaG | ecosystem: Environmental > Aquatic > Freshwater > Lake | place: USA: Trout Bog Lake... | reverse complement strand
TGAAACCGCTTCCAAGAACGCTCCTGCTGGTTCTGACACCGCTGTGGCTTTCGTGAAGAGCGCCGTGACCGCTGCCAACAACGCTTTTGAATCCGTTCAAAAGGCCGTGAAGCAAGCCACCGACGTGGCCGAAGCCAACATCACAGCGGCCACCAACACCGCATTGAACGCCGCCAAGACCGCCGCACCTGCTGCCAAAAAGCGCGCTTCTTGATCAACGAAAGCGTCGGCGCCTTCAAAAGCGCTTGATTCTGGCCAAGCTTGCACTTTAGGCCCTCTCCCCAAAAAACCGCTCCGGGCGCAGGCCTTGAGCGGTTTTTTTTCGTCCCTGTGAATTTGAGGGGCTGGCGACCTGCCGACCAGACGACCTACCGATTGACCTAAGGACCGAACTGGGGTGGGCGTCCCTAGGGTTTACCTGCATCGCCTTGAAGACAGGGATTTCGAAAAAGCCTCCCTAGAATCCTTTTCAAATTCAGTCAAAGCAAAAGGACGAGACATGGCGTTTTCCCAACTCATCAAAGACCGCAAAAGCATTCGCGGTTTTCAGAAAAAAGCGGTTCCCCGCGAATTGATCGACGAAATCATTGAGGTGGCTAAATGGGCGCCCTCGTCCATGAACACCCAACCTTGGTATGTGCATGTGGTCAGCGGCGAGCCCTTGGACCGGATTCGCCAAGGGAACTCAGAGAACATGATCAACGGCGTGCCGCCCAAGCGCGACTTTCCGATGAAAGAGGCCTACGAAGGCGAGCACCGCAAGCGCCAGGTGGCCATCGCCGTGCAACTCTTTGACGCCATGGGCATTGAACGCGACGACAAAGCCCGGCGCACCGACTGGGTCATGCGCGGCTTTCGGCAGTTTGACGCCCCCGTCTCCTTGGTCCTGACTTATGACAAAAACTTGGAGCCCGCCGCCATCAGCCAGTTTGACTTGGGGGCTTTTTCTCACGCCATTGTGCTGGCGGCCTGGGAGCGCGGATTGGGCACGGTGATCAATGGACAAGGCATCATGCAGTCGGCCGTGGTCCACGAGCACGCCGGCATTCCTGACGATCAAAGCATCATGATCTGCATCGCCATGGGTTATCCCGATGAAGATTTTGTCGCCAATACGGTTAAATCCACCCGAGAGCCCAATGAGAAATTCGTTCGATACATTGGTTTTTGATTCGCAACTAACCCCAAAGGATTGACATGAGTCTGGTTGGAAAAATGATGGACAGGCCCTTGCTGGTGTCTGCCATTCTGGAACACGGCGCGCATCAATACGGTGAGCAAGAAATCGTCAGCCGCGAAACCCATGGCCCGCTGCACCGCTACCGTTTTGTCGACATGGCCAAGCGGGCCAAGCAGTTGGCGAATGCCTTGGACGCCATGGGGCTGAAGGCGGGCAGCGTCGTGGGCTCGATTGCGTGGAACAACTACCGACACCTCGAGGCCTATTACGGCGTGTCGGGCAGTGGCCGCGTCATGCACACCTGCAACCCGCGTTTGCACCCGGAGCAACTGGCCTACATCATCAACCACGCCGACGATGAAGTGGTTTTGTTTGACGCCACTTTTGCGCCCCTCATCAAAGCCGTGGCCCCCCATTGCCCGGCCGTCAAGCAATGGGTTTGTTTGAGCGACGCGGCCAACACCCCAAAGGTCGAGGGCCTCGATGTCAAGAGCTTTGACGATCTGATCGCCCCCCACAGCGACCACTACGAATGGCCCGATCTGGACGAAAAGTCCGGCGCAGCCCTTTGCTACACCTCCGGCACCACGGGCAACCCCAAGGGCGTGATGTACTCCCACCGCGCCATTTCGCTCAGCGCCCTCTCGGCTTGCCTGCCCAATGTGCTGAGCATTTCATCAGAAGAAACCGTCTTGCCCGTGGTGCCGATGTTCCACATCAACGCTTGGTGCTTGCCCTATGCCTGCCTGAATGCGGGCGCTAAATTGGTGCTGCCCGGCCCCAAATTAGACGGCGCCAGTTTGTACGATTTGATGGAGTCTGAAAAGGTCACCATCAGCGCTGGCGTGCCGACCATCTGGATGGGCCTGATTCAGCACTTGGAACAAAACAAGTTGAAATTCAGCACCATGCACCGAACGGGCGTGGGCGGCTCGGCGATGCCCAAGGCCTTGATTGCCAAATTCAATGACGATTATCAAGTCGACGTTCGGCACGGCTGGGGCATGACAGAAACCACGGCCATTGCGACGATGAGCAGTTTTGGCGGCCCCGATCGGGTGGCCAAACAAGGCAAATCGGTCTTTGGCGTCGAGCTCAAACTGGTCGACGACAACGGCAACACCCTGCCCCGAGACGGCGTGGCCCAAGGCGAGTTGATGGTGCGTGGCCAGTGGATTGTGAACAATTACCACAAGGCCGAAAAATCGGCATTGGTCGACGGCTGGTTCCCCACAGGCGACATTGCCACCCTCGATGCCAGCGGCATGATGCAGATTCGCGACCGCACCAAAGACGTCATCAAATCAGGCGGGGAGTGGATCAGCTCCATCGACCTGGAAAATGCGGCCATCGCCCATCCACACGTGGCCATGGCGGCGGTGATTGGCGTCAAAGACCCCAAGTGGGATGAACGGCCTTTGCTGTTTGTCGTGCGCAAGCCCGAGAAGGCGCTTGAAAAAGCCGAGATGCTGGCCTTTTTGGAGCAGCGCGTGGCCAAATGGTGGGTGCCTGATGAGGTGGTTTTTGTGGATTCTTTGCCCGTGGGGGGCACCGGTAAAGTTCAGAAGAACGAGCTGCGTTTAAAGTACAGCAAATAATTGGAGACCAATATGCAGTTGAAATCTATTTTCCGTTGGGTTCTGGTCAGCGTCTGTCTGTGCCTGGCCGCTCAATCTCAGGCCGCTGAAACCGTCAAGATTGCGTTCATCGACGTGCTGTCGGGGCCGTTTGCCCTGACCGGCCAAGGCTCTCTGAAACAGTTGCGTGAAGTGGTCGCCCAGCTCAACGCGAGGTCAGCCGCCACCGACCCCAAATTTGAGATTGTGGACTTTGACAACAAAGGGTCGCCACAAGAAAGCATCACCGTGTTGAAAGCGGCCACCGACCGGGGCATTCGCTACATCACGCAAGGCGGTGGTTCTGGCGTGGCACTGACTTTGGTGGATGCGCTCAACAAAATGGCCGAGCGCGACCCCGATAAAGCGGTGGTGTTTTTGAATTACTCGGCCATGGACCCGTCTTTGACGAATGACCGCTGCAGCTTTTGGCACTTCCGTTTTTATCCCTCCAGCGAAATGCAGATGGAAGCGCTGACCACCTACATGGTGAACCGCAAAGACATCAAAAAAGTTTATTTGCTGAACCAAGATTACACCCACGGTCGGCAGGTCTCCAAGGCCGCTAAAGAGTACATGACCCGCAAACGGCCTGACATTCAATTGGCCGGCGACGAGTTCATTCCCATCGCGCAAGTGCGTGACTTCGCCCCCTATGTCGCCAAAATCGCGGCCACTGGCGCTGACACCGTGATCACCTCCAACTGGGGCAGCGATTTAACCCTGCTCATCAAGGCCGCTCAAGATTACGGCTTGAACGTCAACTTCTTCACGCTCAACGCCAACAACACCGGCACGCCCACCCAAATTGGCGCGTGGGGCGCTGGCAAAGTGGCGGCCATTTGGAATTGGAACCACAACGCCAACACGCCCGAGCTGGAAAAAATCTACCTGGCGTACAAGAAAAAGTACAACGAAGATTTCATCTACGCGGCCCATTGGAACACCATGAACATGCTGCACGAAGCCATGCGCAAGGCCAAAACCACCGACCCGAAACAAGTGGCTTTTGCCATGGAGGGCATGACCTACGCCAGCCCGCTGGGTGAAGTGAAGATGCGCAAAACCGACCACCAACTCGAAGCCCCTTTGTTCATGGGCGTTTGGGCCAAGCAAGGCACCAAAGGCGTGAAGTACGACGCTGAAAACACCGGCTATGGTTTCCGCACCGAAGCCGTTTGGGACGCCTACATCAGCTCGCAGCCGACGTCTTGCCAGATGAAGCGCCCGTCTTAAATGCTCAAAAAATCCTGGCCCGTGGGCGGGGTGTCGCCATCAGCCCACCTGGCCAGCCTCTTCATAGGGGCTTTGGCGCTGATTGGCCCCTGCCCGTCCGCTCTGGCCGCAAGCCCTAACGCCTCTCCACCCCAAGAGGCGGTTGACTTTTTGTCGGCCCACCGCGATCTGTCGGTGCATCCGGGCCAAGATTTTTTTCAATACGCCAACGGCGGCTGGCTCAAGCGCCACCCCATTCCCGCCACAGAATCGGCTTGGGGGATCGCGCAAGTCATTCAAGAACAGCTTTATGTGAACCTGCGAAAAATCAACGAGCAGGCCGCTGAGAGCGCGAATCAAAACGCCAACGACGCTGAAAAAATTGCCAACTTTTGGTTAACGGCCATGGACACCGATCAGGCGAATGCCTTGGGCGTCTCGCCACTGCAGCCAGAATTGCAAAAAATTGCCGCGGTCAAAACAGCCTCAGAAGCCCTTGATTTGGCCTTCGAGTTTCAGCGCTTGCAAGTGGGGGCGTTTTTTAATTTATTCGTCTCCCAAGATGCCAAAGCCAGCGACCAAATGGCCGTTCACCTTTGGCAAGGCGGCCTGGGCTTGCCTGAGCGCGATTATTATTTCAACTCAGACGCCGCCATTGCCCGCAGCCGACAAGAATACGTGGCCCACATCGCGCGGACGCTGGCGCTGCTGGACGAGCCCAAGGGCAACGTGGGCAACGTCGTTAAAACCCAACGCGCTGCCGCCGCCCAGGTCATGGCTTTTGAAACGCGCTTGGCCCAAGCGTCCCGTCGCCTGGAAGCGCTGCGTGACCCCGTCAAGAACTACAACAAGATGACGCCGTCGGCGTTCACTGAAAATCTCACCCCTTCTATTCTTTGGTCCGCTCGGCTGGCCGACATGCAACTGACCCCTGCCGAGGTCATCGTCGGTCAACCCGAGTTTTTTGCCGCGTTAGAGGGCTTGCTGAAGTCAACGCCGGTCGCTGTTCTGCGCGACTATTTGCGCTTCCATTTGGTGGACACCTACTCCCCTTATCTCAGCCAAGCCTTTGAGAAAGAACACTTCCAATTTCACAACACCACCCTGCTTGGGCAAAAGCAAGCCCGCCCTCGCTGGAAGCGCGTGATCGACGCCGAAGAAGGCGCGATGGGCATGGTCGTCGGTCGCTTGTTTGTGCAGGCCTTTTTCAACGAAACCGCCAAGCAACGCTATGAGAACTTGGTCGAGGCTTTTCGCGCTGCTTATTTAGAACGCATCAACCGCCTCGATTGGATGGGCGACGACACCAAGGCCAAGGCCCGCACCAAGCTGGCGGCCATCACCAAAAAAGTGGGCTACCCCGACCATTGGAAAGACTTCAGCACCTTGCAATTCGGCCGCACCTCTTATGCCGACAACATGATGGCGTCTGCGCGTTGGCACTTCGCAGACATGTTGAGCAAACAAGGGCAACCCGTGGACCGCACCGAGTGGGAGATGACCCCACAAACCTACAACGCCTATTACAACGCCTCAAACAACGAGATTGTTTTGCCCGCCGCGGGCTTTCTCGTGCCCGGCATGCAGGACGCTGACGTCGACGACGCGGTGGTTTATGGCTACGCAGGGGCCTCCACCATTGGCCATGAAATCACCCACGGTTTTGATGACCAAGGCCGTCAATTTGACGCGGCCGGCAACCTGACCGATTGGTGGAGTGAGCAAGACGCCAAAAAATTCAATGCCCGCGCCAGCGTCATGGTCAAGCAATTCAACGCTTACCAACCGTTGCCCGGTTTGCACATCAACGGCCAAGCCAGCTTGGGCGAAAACATCGCCGATTACGGCGGGCTCTTGCTCGGCATCGACGCCTTCAAGAAAACGCGCCAATACCAAGAAGGTCAAACCATTGGCGGCCTCACGCCCATGCAGCGTTTTTTCCTGGGTTATGCCCTGGGTTGGATGATGCAACAACGCGACGCCGCACTGCGCCGAAACCTGCTGAGCGATGTGCACGCCCCCGCAAAGTGGCGGGTGATAGGTCCCCTGTCCAACTTGCCTGATTTTTACGAGGCCTTTGGCGTCAAGCCCGGTCAGCCGATGTTCCGTCCCGAGGCCTCGCGGGTTCGCATTTGGTGAACTTGAACGTCTGTTGAATCGCTGGCTTTGAGCTTGAGTGACTTAGTGACTTAGGTGCGAAAAGTTCAAAGCCATTTCTGGAAAAACAGCGCTTGCCCGTGCTCGCTGTCCAACGCATAGGGCGCAAAACCCATGTGCCGATAAAGGCCCATCGCTGTCGTGTTGTTCGACAACACTTCTAAAGTCAGCTTGCAGCAGCCCCGCTGAATGGCGACCGCCTGCACGTGTTCGATCAAGGCCTTGCCAATGCCCTGCCCCCGAAAATCGGGATGCACCACGATGTCGTGGATGTTGATCAAGGGCTTGGCTTTGAAGGTGGACAGGGTTTCAAAGCAATTGATCAAGCCAATCGGTTGCTCGCGCTCGCCCCCTGTTTTCCAGGCGATGAAAGAACTGGCGTGAGGGTACTTTGCCAATTGCGCACAAAGCTGTTCGCCCACCGAAGGTGGCAAGGGCTCGCCGCCACCCAGGGGGTCTAAAGCATAGGTCTTTAAAAGTGCCACCAAGGCTTGGCCATCTGCCGGGGCGTTGTAATCGACGCGTTTAATTTCAATCGTTTTCATGAACGGCAATGTAGCATTGGTGATTCGGCGGCAGGACGAAAACCAAAATTTAACGCATACTCAATGCAGGTCATTTGCCTGTGCACTTTCGTTCTAATTGATGTTCTAATTGATGTTCGAATTGATGTTCGAATTGATGTTCGAATTTATCCCTTCATTCAATTTCATTTCGGTCAAGGAATTCCCATGTCAGACACCTCTGCCACGCCGGTCGCCAGCTACGCGGCCCAGTCCGCCACCTCGCCTTTGGCACCCCACAAAATCCAGCGCCGCGCGGTCGGCCCGAAAGACGTTCAAATTGCCATTGAGTTTTGCGGCGTTTGTCACACCGACTTGCACCAAGCCCGAAACGACTGGGGGCGCGCCAATTACCCGATTGTTCCGGGCCATGAAATCGTCGGCAAAGTGACCGCCTTGGGCGCCGAGGTCACGCACCTCCGAGTGGGGCAACGGGTCGCGGTGGGCTGTTTTGTCGACTCCTGCGGCACCTGCCCTTCTTGCCAATCGCACCTGGAGCAATATTGCCTGAGCGGTTTAAAAGCCACCTACAACAGCGCCACCCAAGACCCCGGCGGCTTTACTTATGGCGGTTATTCCAAGAGCATCGTTGTTGGTGAACATTTTGTTTTGCAAGTGCCCGATGGCCTCGACCCCGCGGGCGCTGCCCCCCTACTGTGCGCCGGCATCACCACCTACTCGCCCCTGAAACATTGGGGCATCACCGCCGGCAAAACCGTGGGCGTGATTGGCTTGGGCGGCCTCGGCCACATGGGCGTGAAGTTCGCTCATGCGCTGGGTGCCAAGACGGTCATGATCACCACCTCGCCCAGCAAAGCCGAGGACGCCTTGAAGCTCGGCGCCGACGATGTGCTGCTGTCCACCGACCCAACGGCAATGCAGGCCATGGCCAATCAGTTTGACTTTTTGTTGAACACAATCCCCGTCCCGCATGACTTCAACCCCTACATGTCCTTGCTCAAAGTGGACGGCACGATGTGCATCGTCGGTGCCATCGGCCCGACCGCCACCCTCAACTCAGGCCCCCTTATTTATGCCCGAAGGTCGGTGGCCGGCTCCTTGGTGGGCGGTATCAAAGAGACCCAAGAAATGCTGGATTTCTGTGCGGAGCACCAGATCACCTCGGACATTGAAATGATCAAAATCAACGAGATCAATGAAGCCTACGAGCGCATGCTCAAGAGTGACGTGAAATACCGTTTTGTGATTGACATGGCAAGCCTCAGCTAATGTTGACAGGTCAACGCCTCAATCTCTCCTAAGCCAAACACCATGAAAAAATACAACCTGCTTTTTCTGTGCACCCACAACTCGGCGCGTTCCGTGTTGGGTGAGGCTATGGCCTCCACCCATTCGAGCGGCAAGTTCGTTGGCTTTTCGGCAGGCTCGACGCCCGGCACCCAAGTCAACCCCTTTGCCCGCGAGTTGGCCCTGAAGCTGGGGTACGACGAAAGCAAATTGCGCAGCAAAAGCTGGGACGAGTATGGCCTGCCAGATGCCCCCAAAATGGACTTCATCGTGACCGTTTGCGACAATGCCGCAGGCGAAGTTTGCCCCTACTGGCCCGGTCAACCCGTCACCGCGCACTGGGGCTTTCCTGACCCCTCAAGGGTTCAAGGCACCGATGAAGAAAAGCGACACGCCTTCGAAAAAGTGTTGGCTGAATTGAAGCACCGCCTTGATTTATTGGCTGACATGCCACTCGACAAGTTGGACGCCATGAGCTTGCAAGCCATTCACAGCCCCGAGACCGCAGCGGCCTTGCCAAAAACAGCGTGAAAACCTACGCCAGCGAATTTTTGGGAACCGCCCTGCTGCTGACCATCGTGGCCGGCTCGGGTTTCATGGGCGAATCACTCGACTCGGGCAATGCCGCGGTGGCCTTGCTGGGCAACAGCATCGCCACCGGTGCAGGCCTGTTTGTCTTGATTGTTTTGCTGGGTCCCCTCTCTGGCGCTCACTTCAACCCCGTGGTCAGTTTGGTGGCATGGCGAACGGGGCAGCTGGGCCTGCGCAAGATGCTGGGCTACTGGGTTTGCCAATTCAGTGGGGCACTCGTCGGCATCTTTTTGATGCATCTGATGTTCCATTTGCCGATCCTCCAGGAGTCCAGCGAAGTCAGAACAGGCCTCGGCATTTGGGTCAGTGAATTCGTCTCCACCTTGATTTTGCTGTCGGTCATTCGCTTGGGTGAATCCAACCCCGACAGCAAAGAAAAATTGCCACTCCTCATCGCCATGACCGTCACCGCTGGCTATTGGTTCACCTCCTCCACCTTCTTTGCGAACCCAGCAGTGACCTTGGCGCGCAGCTTCACCAACACCTTTGTGGGCATTGCGCCCGCGGATGTGGGGGGGTTCGTTTTGGCTCAGGTCATGGCCGCCTTGGTGATTTCAAAAAAGGCCCGCAAAATTCAGCGCTGATCGGTCTTCTCTAGTTTGTTGATGTCCAAGCCCATGGCTTTCAAGCGGGACAGCAAAGCCGCGTATTGGGCCGATTCCACGACTGGCTCGCGCGACAAAATCCAGAGGTATTCACGCGAAGGTTCGCTGACAGCCGCCAATTGGTAGGACTCGTCCAAGTCCACCACCCAGTAATCGCCCCAAACAAAGGGCAGGAAGGACAACCAGGCCGGTGCGAAACGCACTTTGAGTCGGGCCGAGTCTGAATTGCCAACCTGTTTGGCTTGGCCGAGGGCGCGTTCCCAATCCCCGCTGGCGAGCTTGCATTGGTTCAACACACGCAGGCGCCCGTCGGCTTCAAGTGAGTAATTGGCTGATGTGCTGGAGACGCATTGCTTTTGAAATCGATTGGGGAATTTGGCAATTTCAACCCAACGCCCGAGGTAGCGCTGGACGTCCAAATGAGGAATGGCTTGCAGCGGCGGCATGCCTGCGGGGTTGGTTTGAGCGTGACACCCGAGCCCGCCCAGCAAGGCGGAGACCAGCAGCAACGATTTGAGTAAAGGGGTCATGAGGAGTCCAGTTGAGTTTGCCCGAACTTTACGCCAACGATAAGATGCCGTCCCATGATTCACCCATTCTGAAAAGGCTTCTAACATGCGTGCGTTGCGTTGGCTCGGCTTGATTCTGTTGTCTCTCTTGCTGGCTTTGGTTTTGTTGGTGGCCCACACCTGGTGGTTCAAGCCCCTGCGTTTGAATTGGTTCTACAACCGCGTTTTCTTGCAGTCTTTGCTCGACTCCCCGATTTCTCTGAGCAGTTTGCAGTTGCTTGATGGCCGTGCTTTGGATTGGTACAGCGGGCGATGGGACGACTTCTCTATCGCCCACGAAGACCAAGAAATAGAACGCGCGCACCTCAATTCAGTTGTTTTTCAAAGTTATGACGCCGCCCCTTTAACGGGGCCTGACAAGGTCAGCTGGCAGGTGGCCGACTTCCAAAATAAGCTGCAGCGTGAACAAGAAAACTGGCGCTGGTACAGCTACCCGATCAACCCCTTGTTTGGTGTTCAATCGCAACTGCCCGACTTTTTGATCAACACCCACGCCATCACCAATGAAAAAAGTGCGCGTCGCTACTTGGAGCGTCTGAACGCGATTCCCCAGGCTTATGCACAAATTGAAGAAGGCCTGAAGGTGCGTGAAGCCAAGGGCTTGTTGCCCAATCAATTCGCAGTGCAAAAAACCACGGCCCAAATTACCGCATTCATTGAGCCCGCCCCGCGTCAACACCCCTTGGTGTTGAATCTGGCGGACAAACTCAAAAAAATGACGCCAGCGCTGCCGACCGAGCAACAAGAATTATGGGTTCAACAAGCCAGCGAAGCCGTGGAAAAGTCGGTCTATCCGACCTATCAAAAAATGCTGGCGCATCTGCAAAACTTGCAAAAACGTGCGTTGAACAACGACGGCGCTTGGGCCTTGCCAAACGGCGAGGCCTATTACGACTTCTTGATTTGGCAACACACCACGACCCACATCAGCGCCCAAGACTTACACCAAAAGGGCCTTGATGAGGTGGCGCGCATTGGCCGTGAGATGGACGCGATCTTGGCGCAAGAGCACGTGTCCGGCAAAACACGGGCCGACAAAATGCAAGTGCTGGCGCACCGTGCCGACCAGCTCTATCCCGACACGCCAACCGGACGAGAACAGCTTTTACAAGACTACCAACGCATCATTGACGAAGTGGATGCGGCCAGCAAAACGGTGTTTGGGCTGCGTCCCCAAATGGGGGTGGTGGTCAAGCGGGTGCCTGAGTTTTCAGAAAAAACCGCGCCCATGGGCTACTACCAACCGCCCTCTTTGGAAGGGGAACGACCCGGTCAGTTTTTTACCAACCTCTACAAAATCGAAGACACGCCTAAATTTGGCATGCACACGCTGGCCTACCACGAGGCCATTCCGGGTCACCATTTGCAAATTGCCTTGCAAATGAAAATGACCGACTTGCCCTTTTTCAGGCGCGCCGCCGGTTTTTCTGCGTTCGTTGAAGGCTGGGCCCTTTACGCCGAGCGACTCGCTTGGGAAATGGGTTTGGAAAAAAATCCGCTGGACAACTTGGGTCGGCTGCAAGGTGAAATGTTCCGAGCCGTCCGCTTGGTGGTGGACACCGGGCTGCACGCCAAACACTGGACGCGTGAGCAGGCCATCGCCTACATGATGCGGGAAACCGGCATGGGTGAAACCGAAGTCACGGTTGAAATTGAGCGTTATTTAATCAACCCAGGCCAGGCCTTGGCCTACAAAGTGGGGATGATGAAAATTTTGGAATTGCGGGAACGCGCCAAATCCCAAATGGGCCCGCGCTTTAAGCTGAGTGAATTTCATGACTTGTTGCTCTCCAACGGCGCCCTGCCTTTGGATGTTCTTGATGCCGTTGTGAACGACTGGATCCACGCCCCATGAAACGCCTCTGGAATGCCCTTGCTTTTCAAGCGGGTTGGTGGGCTTGCATTGGCAGCGTGACCCATCACTTGGAGGCCGAGGCCATTGCTTTTTGCATCGTGTTGATGGGCCTACAGATTTATTTTTT
>Ga0164297_10004911_pt1 | contig 11737 bp, 12 predicted proteins | sample GEODES058metaG_FD_113539 | JGI IMG/M metagenome (GOLD analysis project Ga0164297, IMG submission 113539) | Dystrophic lake water microbial communities from Trout Bog Lake, Wisconsin, USA - GEODES058 metaG | ecosystem: Environmental > Aquatic > Freshwater > Lake | place: USA: Trout Bog Lake... | reverse complement strand
GTACCGCAATGAAGGTCTCCCCCTTTGTAACACGACCAGGTCTTGGAAAAATCAACACCAAGCTCCGCCCCACGGCACACAATGCCGGCTTTGTCCGTGGCAATAAAGGGTCTAAGCAGCTCGATGCGGGCGTACGTACCCTCGCGGATGGCACGGGCCATGGGATCCATAAACGTCTCGCGGCAGTCCGGGTAAATGGCGTGATCACCGGAATGGGCGGCAATGACAACGCCTCCCGTGTCGTTGCTTTCGGCAAACCCTGCTGCGATGGAAAGCATGATCCCGTTGCGGAACGGCACCACGGTGCTTTTCATGGTCTCCTCCTCGTAGTGACCGTCCGGAATTGATCCGCCGCGTTGAAGGAGGTCGGAGGAAAACTCCTCGGCAATGAAAGCAAGTGGAACGATCCGGTGAGGAATTCCTATCGATGAACAGTGCCAAGCGGCCATGGGCAGTTCCTTGGCATGATGTTTGGCCCCATAGTCAAAGCTAAGTGCCCCGACCACAGTGTGGGATTGAAGGGCATCGTGCAGGGCGGTGACGGAATCCATCCCCCCGCTCAGCAGGACGATGACCTTCACCGGCGCGCGGACTTCATCTTCCGGCTCTCATAGGCAGCCTCAACACGGATGCCGATACCGCCACGAGGTGAGAAGTCGCCGATCACCACGGCCCGACGGGGCGAGATCGCGCGGACAACGTCGTCGAGAATCCTGTTGGTGATTCCTTCGGCAAAGACCGCCTGATTACGGTAGGCCCCGAGGTACTGCTTGAGGGATTTGCTCTCGATGCAGCGACGATCAGGAGTATAGCGGATGATGATCTCCGCAAAATCAGGCTGGCCTGTCACGGGGCAGTGGGAGGTGAACTCCTTGGTGGAAAACGTCACTTCGTAATCGCGCTTGGAAGGGCTTTCAAAGGTCTCCAAGACCGCCTCCTCCGGAGAGGAGAGTTGGCGAAGCGGACCTCCTCCCAGCAGGGTAAGGCTCCTGGTGTCAGACTGCGGTTTGGTTCGTTGCTTGGCCATGTGGAGATGTTTTCCCAGCAGCCATCGTCCGCCAAGTCATAACTCTTATCCCATGGGGATGTTTTGTGAATAAGTTGTGTGTATCGACGTTCGGCCTCCTGATCGCCTGTGTGGAACAGGGGGATTCTTTTCTCATGAGAAGGCTGCTTTCTAGGCATCAATTCTCCCTTGATCCCGTGGAACACCCTCTGATCATCTCCGCATCAGAGATTTTTTGATGGCGATTCCGTACCATCCCATCAAATCAGCTTCTACAAGCTATCTTTCCTTTAAAGCCAATGAAGAAGCTCTGTGAATAACTTGGCCCTGTCCTGTAGCCACAGGAATGCTTGCGGTCTATGGGGAGCGCCTTGGAGGCAGCTTTGCATAGACTTCCTCCAACAAGAGACCATCTATCAGCAGCAGCTTTTTACGGGATGTGGCACCAAGATCGATGCGGACAGAACGCCTGGGTATGCCCAGAGTTGCAGCCATCAAAGAGCAGAGTGCCGCGTTTGCTTTTCCCTCCTCGGGTGGAGCCTGAACCTTCACCTTCAACGTCTCCCCCAGCCAACCAACAATCTCGCTTCGGGGAGCACTCGGAACAGCCTTGATCTCAATACGGCAGCCGGGCACGGAGGGATGGGCGCATGCCCTTCTCAGGCCAAGGCCGCAAGAAGCTTCGCGTGCAGACCGTCGAAAGCGCCGTTGCTCAGGACAACAAGTACATCGCCCTTCTGCAACTGGGGGCGGAGCTTTTCGATGATCCTGTCGGCAGAGGGTTCGTGAAAGGAAGGCTTGCCGGCCTTCACGAGGGCGGAGACCAGAAGATCGGCGTCGAGGCGCTCCTCGGGCTTCAGATCGGCGGCACGGTTCACCTCACCGATGACAACGCCATGGGCGGCGGCAAAAGCTTTCGGGAACTCCTGCTGAAAGACCGCGCGTCTCGTCGTGTTGGATCGCGGTTCGAAGAGAGCCCAAAGCCGGGATCCCGAGTACTGAAGGGAGAGTCCTTCCAGTGTCTGGCGAATCGCCGTGGGGTGATGGCCGAAATCGTCGATGATGGTGATGCCGCCGACCACGCCGCGCACTTCCTGGCGACGCTTGATGCCACGAAACTCCAACAGGGCCTCACGGATAGTCCGGGTTGGAATCCCGTAGAAGTGGGCTGCCGAGACCGCCATGGCGGCGTTGCGGATATTGAACTCCCCGGACATTGCCAGCTCGAATTTCTCCCCGAATAGCTCGAAGCCGCTCCGGCCATCCCGCTGCCAGGGATGAAGAATACGGTTGCCCGAGTTTTCTGAGAAGCCGACCTCCACGATCGGCGCCTGGCAGTTCTGCGAAATATCGATGCAATTGGGATCATCGCCATTGATCAGCACCATGCCCTCCGAGGGCACCACATTGAGAAGCCTGCGGAAACTCAGTTTGATGGCATCGAGGTTTTCGAAAATATCGGCGTGATCGAATTCCACGTTGTTCACGATCACCAACTCGGGGAGGTAGTGCAGGAATTTCGAACGTTTGTCGAAGAATGCGGTGTCATATTCGTCGCCTTCGATCACGAAGTGTCGTGAGGAGGAGGGATCCCTCAGGCAGGCTCCCTGTCCCAGATTCGCGGGGAGGCCTCCGATCAGATAGGAGGGATTTTTTCCCGCATACTCCATGATCCATGTGGTCATGGAGGTCGTGGTCGTTTTCCCGTGGGTCCCGGTAACAACGACATTATGCCGCCCTTTCAGGAAGTAAGCCCTCAGGACCTCGGGTAGCGACGCATAGTTGAGTTTGCGGTTCAGGACGGCTTCCACCTCGGGATTGCCGCGTGAAATGGCGTTGCCGATCACAATCAGAGCCTCCTCCTTCGGAAGGTTTTCAGGGCTGAATCCCGAGCACACCTCGATCCCGCGCGCCGCCAGAAAGTCACTCATCGGCGGATAGGCCTGGTTATCTGAGCCGCTCACCATCCATCCCTGCTCTTTCATGCCGACGGCCACGGCTCCCATGGCCGTGCCGCAGATTCCCAGGAAATGGACTCTTCGGGGCTTCGTGCTCAAATCCCGTTACCCTCCAGGGGATAGAGTTTGCGGTATTCGATCGCCTGCAAGCCGATGATTGCTGCGACGGCGGCAATGTCCTCGCTGAGTGTGCCGCGGGAGAGCTCCGCGGCAGGGCGGGAGAGTCCGGTAACGATCTGGCCGTAAACCCTGGCGCCGGAAAGGTACTGGACCAACTTTGCGGCGATGTTGCCCGAGTTCAGATCCGGGAAGACAAGGACATTGGCTTTTCCCGCCACCAGGCTATCGGGAAGCTTGATCTGGGCGACGGCCGGCACGATAGCCGTGTCCCCCTGGAGCTCCCCGTCGATCTCCATCGGATGATCCAGGCTATCGGCGCCTCCGATACGGATTGCCAGCTCCTTGGCTTGGGCTGCAGCGGCGGCCATTTTCGTGGCGGAGGGATGAGATGCGCTCCCATGCGTGGAAAAACTCAGGAAAGCAATGCGGGGGGTCTTGCCAAAGACCTGGCGTGCCAGAAGTCCGGTCTGAACGCCAATGGACGCAAGTTGGTCGACTGTCGGTTCTGGCACCACTCCGCAGTCCGCGAAGAAGAGCACACCTTCATCCCCATACTCGTGCCGGGGAACCTCGACAACCATTGCCCCGGAGACCACGGGAGCATGCGGCAGGGGCTTGATCAGCTGAAGGAGCGGGCGAAAGAGCGAGGAGGAATAGGAGCCCACGCCCCCGACAAGGCCGTCCACAAGACCATGCTGAAGCATCATGCAGGCAAAGTAGTTGGGAGTCTCCAGAAGGTTGCGAAGGTCTCCGGCTTCCATGCCCTTGTAACGCTCGAGCATCGCCGCCATCTTGAGGAAGCGGGGCATTTCCGAGGATGTCTCCGGATCCACGACAGCCACTTTTTCCAGCGAGACGGAATTGGCAGCAGCCACCGCTTCGATCTCATCGCGCTTACCGATGAGGATCGCCACTCCCAGACCCCGATCGTTGAACATCCGCGCCGCACGGATCACGCGCGGATCATTGCCATCGGGGAAGACGATCCTCTTGGGATGACGGCGGAGTTTTGCGTAAACAGATTGAAGAAACGACATCTGCCCACAAGGTTGGAAAAGATCGGCCCTCGAGACAAGGATGTTCCCAAGTACTCGCGTCGTGATTTTCTCCTGACAGCCTGAAGCCTGAACCTTTAGAGTATCAACCAATGATCACCAAACTCCTCCACACCCGCTATAGAGTCTCAGACTTGGAAAAAACCGTCTCCTTTTACCGCGACGTTCTTGGTCTGCAGGAAGTGCGGCGAAGTGAGAGCGGCAGGGGTTCCAAACTTGTTTTTTTGAAGGCCCCCGGCAGCGACGAGGAAATCGAAATCTGCGAATATAATGCCAGCGGTCCGGTGCAGGTCGGACCTGACCTGACCCATCTCGCGTTTGAAGTGGTGGATCTCGAATCTTTCGCTAAGGAGGCCGCAGGGAAGGGCTACCCTCTCAGCGATGGTCCCCATCGTACCTCATCCGGTTCGGTCATTGCCTTCATCGATGCACCCGAGGGATACGAGGTGGAGCTGATTCAGCACGCTCCCGCCAAGTAGAAAGAGCCTTTTGATACTATGATCCCCGTACCAGAGCCCAAAAAAGTCGTCGAAACCTCCTCCAAGTTTTTCTCCGAATTCAAGGAGTTTATCAGCCGGGGCAACGTCGTTGATCTCGCCATCGGCGTGATCATGGGAGCCGCTTTTGGCAAGATCGTCACCGCCTTGGTCGGTGACATCATCATGCCGCCGATCGGATTGGTGCTGAAGGGTATCAACTTTTCGGATCTCTACTTGCCTCTTAATGGAAAGCATTACGCCACGCTGGCTGATGCCCAGAGGGATGGGGCCGCGATTCTGGCTTATGGAAGCTTCATTAACACGGTGATCGAGTTCCTGATCATCAGTGCCTGTGTCTTCGCCTTGGTTAAGGTCATCAACACCCTGAAGAGGAAAGAAGAGGCCGCCGCGAAGCCGACAAAAACCGAGGAGCTCCTGACCGAGATCCGAGACGCACTGAAGAAATAGCGCCTTTCCCTAGCTATGCGTCGACTCCTGCCACTCGTGACTGCGGCATGCATTGTTGCAACCTCCGCGCCAGCATGGTCGAAATCCAAAACCTCCACTTCGTCAATAAAAGCTGCCCCCGATCCGACCAAGGATCCGATCGTCCAGCGGATCCTCAGTGACCTGCAGCCATTGCACCCTCATCTGACGGCGCAGGAAATCGTCCGAACCAGCAACGCCGACCTAAGGAGGATGTACACAGCCATGTATATCCATCAGGGGATGAAGCTATTGGATGCCAAGCACAAGGCGGCCGAAATCCCGCTTAAAAACTGACCGGAAGAAAAACTTGCGGGGCCAGGGGTCTTTTAGATGCGAGGCAAGGCGTACTGCGTGTGCGACGAGCGATCCTCAACACGCCAAAGCGTTAATTAAAAGAGAGCGGGTGAAGGGAATCGAACCCTCGTCTCAGGCTTGGGAAGCCCACATTCTACCATTGAACCACACCCGCAAAAACTTAGTCCCAGGAATTGATCAAGTAGTTCATTCCGGAATTGGTGAAGACCGTCCAGACGCCAACATGCTTGGTCAGGTTGGTGCCTAAGGTTACCGCGCCACCAACCGTTGTCTGATACGGCATATTCTGCAGCGTGTTCGCGTAGTTCGTATCAAGTGCCACCGAGTAGACATTTCCCCAAGGATCACAGAATCCGGTGGAATTGGTTCCACCCTTTCCAGGCTTGTAAGCCGTTACTTCCATGAAGATGACGGCGCGCGGGTTGTTAGCACTGTCGTTTGTGGAGCAAAGCATTGCGATATTGGAAAGCCCCATGTTGGTGGCAGGGGAGAAGTTGGGTAGACGGCCATACTCGGTTTCATAGGCAGTGATTGCCGTGACAACTTGGACGGCCTGATTTTTCGCCGTGGTCTTTTTGGCAGAATTGAGGGCGTTGCCGGCTGCTGGGAAAAGCAGGGCCATCAGGATGGCAATGATGGCGATGACAACCAGGAGTTCGATCAGGGTGAATCCTGTGGAGGCTTTTCTGCTACTGGGTAAAGAGTTGTTGAGGAGACGCATGGTGCTACTTTCCGCTGACTGCAATCCGGGACAAGCATTTTCTTGTTTGCTGGGGGGAGAAAGCATCCGATGGTGATGTGTGCCCAAGAACAGCTCCAGCGAACAGAAGAATGCAAAACGCTCGAAACATACCGGGCAGAAGTTTTCATCCAAACCGAACAGATCCAAGAGATCGAATGGTACAAAGAGTGAAAAAGGACCTCTAAGTAATCATCGGGTTGCCCCCAAAAGCGGGGCTCGACCTGGAAAGAGGGGTATCCAAAAGACAATGCGACAACCATCCCGGGATGCTGGGCCCCTGAATGCGCGGTTGGTCGCCGACCTGCTCCCCCTGCTTGAGGGGGAGCCGCTCCAAGCCGCGGGAATTGCCCGCGCGCTGCGGATGAACCGCGACGATCTTCCGCTGCTTGACCAAACCTTGTCCGCCTTGGAGCGGGAGGGGCGCATCGTCCGGGTTCGGCGCGATCACTACATCCTTCCCGAGAGCGCCGATCTCTTCACCGGAAAGCTTCAGATCCATGCCGGCGGATCAGGTCATGTGCTGGCGGATCAGGAGGGAGGAAAGGACCTATTTGTTTCCGCGGATAATCTCGGCACCGCGCTCAATGGCGACCGTGTCGTCGCCCGGCTCATTCATCAACCCAGATTCCATGGCCGCCCGCGTCGGGATGGCCGCCAGGAAGGGCGTATCATCAGGGTGGTGGAGCGAGCTGGCACCCCCGTTGTGGGAACGCTCCGTAAGACGAATAACTTCTACCACGTCGTTGCCGACGATCCGCGCTTTCCCCGGACCCTCTATGTCCCCTCTCCCGAGGGGGCCAAGTTGGGTGAGAAAGTGGTGGCCCGTCTCGACCGCTGGGAGAACAGTCAGGAGAATCCAGAGGGTCGCATTGTCGAGGTGCTCGGGGATGCCAATGCACCCGGGGTCGACATGCTCTCGGTCATCCACAAGCACGGGCTGCCGCGTGAGTTTCCCGCCCCCGTGAGCATCGAGGCCGAAAAATTCGGCGGCGCCATCACGCCCCGTGATCTCGAGGGGCGCGAGGATCTTCGTGACCACAGCATCATCACCATCGACCCGGACATGGCCCGCGACTTCGATGACGCCATCGAGGTGCAGCCAACGGACTACGGATGGGACGTTGCCGTTCACATCGCCGATGTCTCCCACTATGTGAAGCCCGGCACGGAACTCGACAAGGAGGCGCGCAAGAGGGGCAACAGCGTCTATCTGGCTGATCGCGTGATTCCGATGCTTCCGGAAAATCTCTCAAATGGCCTCTGCAGCCTAAGGCCCGACGAGGACCGCCTGGCGTTCAGTGTCTTTGCCGAGATCAACCGCGACGGTAGTGTGCGTAAGGTGCGATTCGGCCGCTCGGTCATCCGCAGCAGTGCGCGTCTCACCTACCGTCAGGCCCTGGCAATGCTTGAATCAAAACCGACCGACGAAGTGAGCAGGCGCGTCCATGCCGCGTGGGACTGTTCCTCGGTGCTTCGGAAGAGGCGATTCGCTGCCGGGGCACTCGATCTGGAGATGCCCGAGGTCAAGGTGTGGCTCGATGACGAGGGGCATCCCGTGAAGCTCGAGTTGGTCGAGAATGACATTTCCCACCAGCTGATCGAGGAACTCATGCTGCTGGCCAACGAACAGGTCGCCCGTCACCTCAAGCGCAAGAGGCAGCCCAACATCTACCGCATTCATGAGAATCCGGAGCCGGACAAGTTGGACGAGTACCGTGAGCTTGCCGCATCCTACGGTGTGAAGGCCGGGGATCTGAGTAACCGCGCCGAACTTCAGAAGCTGCTCGACGGGCTGAAGGGTAAGCCATACGCTGGCGCCCTCAAGATCGGTCTGCTCAAGAGCCTCAAGCGCGCTCGCTATTCCCCCGATCCCATCGGGCATTTCGGCCTCTCCAAGGCCGATTACAGTCACTTCACCAGCCCCATCCGCCGCTATGCAGACCTGCTCACCCACCGTGCGCTGGGCCGCGACCTGGACCCGAAGCAGCAGGGTCCCTCGTCGGGTGACCTTGCCACGGTCAGCGAACATCTCTCCACGACCGAGCGCACCGCAGCCGATGCGGAGAAGGAATCGGTACGGCTCAAGAAACTGGAATATTTCGGCAAGCTTGCCGAGGCCGCGACCCATGGCGGAGTCGCCCCCTCCTTTGATGCCAAGGTGATCGAGGCCCGCAACTACGGCCTGCTGGTGGAACTTCCCGAGGCGATGATGACCGGGCTGGTGCCGGTCTCCTCGATGGATGACGATTTCTACATCTTCGATGCCACCCGCTCCCGGCTCATCGGCAAACACTCCCGAAAGATCCTCAAGGCGGGCGATGAACTGCGGGTTCAGGTCGCCCGTGTCGATCCCTTCAAGCAGCAGATCGATTTCAAGATCGCCAGGGAATCGCGCTCCACAAAAGCAGGAAAACCGCAGGGTGCGCACGGAGGCAAGGCCGACTTCATGGACGGGTTGACCTGGTGATATTTTCGGAACGCAAAACACTTCTACTGACCGGCCTCCCTGTCTTAAGCTGACCCGATTGTGAGCACCCAATCCCACCCCGTTTCCATCGCCCAGCTGGAGGAAATCTACCGTTCCCCGTTTTTCGACCTCATCCAGCGTTCGCGCTCCATCCATCTCCAGAACTGGGATGAGGACAATGTGCAGCTCTGCACCCTGCTCAGTGTGAAGACTGGCGGCTGCAGCGAGGACTGTTCCTACTGTGCGCAGAGCTCACGATACAACACCGGGGTGAAGGCCGGAAAGCTCATGGGTTGCGATGAAATCCTTCCCCTGGCCAAACAAGCCCGGGAGAGCGGCACGACGCGCTTCTGCATGGGAGCCGCCTGGAAAGGAGTCAAATCCGGCGACAGCCGCTTCAACTCGATGCTCGAGACCGTCCGTGAAGTCAGCAAGCTGGGCATGGAGGTCTGCGTGACCCTCGGTCAGCTCGGAGATGAGGAGGCCCGCCAGCTGAAGGAGGCCGGCGTCACCGCCTACAACCACAACATCGACACCTCCCCGGAGTTCTATCCCCAGATCGTCTCCAGCCACACCTTCGACGACCGCCTCAACACCATCTCCTCCGTGCAGAAGGCCGGCATGGCCGTCTGCTGCGGCGGTATTATCGGAATGGGTGAGACTGAGCGCGATCGTCTGCGGATGCTGGAAGTCCTCTGCGGATTCAATCCCCCGCCCGAGAGCGTCCCGATCAACTGCCTCATGTCGATGCCCGGCACCCCGCTGGAACAGCAACCCGTTGTCGATGTCTTCGAACTGGTTCGCCTCATCGCCACCACCCGGATCATGTTGCCGAAGGCTCGCATCCGACTGTCCGCAGGACGCACCCGCCTCACCCGCGAGGGGCAGGCGCTCTGTTTCTTTGCGGGGGCCAACTCCATTTTCTACGGAGACAAACTCTTGACGGCCGCCAATCCAGGCACCAATGAAGATCTCGATCTGCTGCGCGCCATCGACCTTGCACCCATGGAGCAGGGAGTGCCCGCCGCGGTCTGACATTTCGCGCTCGTAGCTCATCGGATAGAGCAGGGGTTTTCTAAACCCTTGGTAGCAGGTTCGATTCCTGCCGGGCGCACCACGTTTTTTTCCCCATGGACTCTCCCCAAAAAGCACCCCGCATTCTTGTCATCCGTCGGGACAATATCGGGGACTTGGTCTGCACCACCCCCCTCATCCGTGCCCTCAGGGAACAGCTCCCCACGGCCTACATTGCGGCACTGGTGACCCGCTACAATCAGGCCGTGATGGCGGGCAATCCCGACATCGACGCACTCTTCTCCTATACCAAGGCGAAGCATCTGGAGCGGGGGGAAAGCCGTTTCGGCATCCTCTGGAGCCGGGTGAAGACCATCTGGACGCTCCGCAAACAACGCTTCGACTGGATCCTCCTCCCCGGAGGACCGCAGAGAAGCTCGCTTCGTTTCGCCAAGTGGATCGGAGCTGGGAAAATTCTCGTGCGCGATGAGGGGGATGCGGTCGGTGGTCCTCATCATGTCGAGCAGTGCTGCCATCAGCTTGTCCGGATGGGATTAAGGTTTGAGACTCCCTTGGCTCGACTGATGACCGAGGAGGCTCGCGTGGAAAAGATCATGAGTGCGATGCCTCATGACTGGAGCGGGCATGCCGGTCCGGTGATCGCCCTCCATCTCAGTGCCCGCAAGCCATCCCAGCGCTGGCCTGCGGGGCGGTTTGCCGAATTGGCCCGCTCCCTTCATGAGAGGCTGGGCGCGAGGATTCTGTTATTCTGGTCACCCGGATCCGCTGACAATGCCACCCATCCCGGGGATGATGAAAAAGCCCGGGAAGTTCTTGCCGCTACGGCGGGGTTGCCGGTGCATCCCGTGGTAACGGAGCGACTGGAGGACCTGATCGCGGCACTCTCACTCTGTGATGCCATGGTCTGCAGCGATGGAGGCGCCATGCATCTGGCGGCTGCACTGGGCAAGCCGATGCTCTGCCTCTTCGGGGATTCCGATCCTGAGCATTGGGGTCCCTGGAAGGTGCCTTCCGTGGTTCTTCATCCCGCAAGTCGCGAGGTGACCGATATTTCCGTGGAGGAGGTCTCCACCTCGCTAGGGAACCTTTTGCAAAAGGCCTAGCAGGGTACGACGGCAGGATTCATTCTTCCCACCATGCTCGAGATCACCATCCTTGCCAGTGGCAGTGGCGGCAATGCCGCGCTGGTAAGAACCGACACGGCATCATTCCTTGTGGACGCGGGGCTCAGCACCAAGGAGTTGACGCTCAGGCTGGCAAGTTGCGGCGTGGAACCCCGTGACCTTTGCGCCATTCTGGTGACTCATGAGCACGGGGATCACACGAAGGGGCTCCCCCAGTGGTCTAAGAAGCATGGTACTCCGATCTACTGCAATCGTCAGACGGCAGCGGTTCTCCGGGACAAAGTGACTGACTTCGGCGGCTGGAAGATCTTTGAAAGCGGGGCCGAGTTCGCCCTTGAGGGAACAACCGTGCGCTCCTTCCTGGTGCCGCACGATGCGGTTGAACCGGTAGGCTTCGTGATCCGCGAGCGGACTCATTCCTTTGGATTCCTAACCGATCTGGGTCACGCCACTACCTTGGTCACCGAATCAATACGCGATGTCGACGGTCTCCTGATCGAGGCAAATTACGACGAGCAACTTCTCGAGAAAGACACAAAGCGGCCATGGTCGATCAAGCAACGCATCCAGTCCCGCCACGGCCATCTCTCAAACACTGCGGCGGCTGAAACCGTCTCCCGGATCCGCCACGATGGCCTTGGCCATCTTCTGCTGGGCCACCTCAGCAGGGACTGCAACAGCGAGGAGTTGGCGCTCGGAGCGATGCGGAGAATGCTCGGCGACAGTGCCATTAATCTCCTGTGCGCCTTGCAGGAGGAGAAATCTCCCGCCGTGCGGTTCAATTAAAAATCCGTTCCCGCACGATCAAGTAGGTCCAGTTGGCCAGGATAAGGAAAACCACTCCGATTCGTATCAGAAAAGCCGTTTTTTCAGGGATTGGTTCCACCCTTAAACGCGGAAGCTTCGCAAGGGTAACAACCACACTATAAGTTACATAGAGTATCATT
>Ga0164297_10004910_pt1 | contig 11738 bp, 12 predicted proteins | sample GEODES058metaG_FD_113539 | JGI IMG/M metagenome (GOLD analysis project Ga0164297, IMG submission 113539) | Dystrophic lake water microbial communities from Trout Bog Lake, Wisconsin, USA - GEODES058 metaG | ecosystem: Environmental > Aquatic > Freshwater > Lake | place: USA: Trout Bog Lake... | reverse complement strand
TTTGCCCTGTATATCCTACGTTACTAATGTTCAAATTCAATGAATTGTTATAAGTACCACTTGCCCAGTAGTATATATTATAACCATTTGTATTTGTTCTATAATAATACGGCGTTGTATCATAAGTTAAATAATTAGGTGGTCTTGTTAGAAATATTTTATATAAATCAGTATTTTTGAATGAATAATTAGATAAAGATGAAATAGTACTAGCTAAACCTCCTAATATTAGGTTAAGGTCTGTATTATTTACTTTATAACCTGTTGCTGAAGCTTGAGTTGTGCCAGATGTATTATAAGGCACAAAAATATTACTTATATCTATTCCATTTATTAAAATATTTGTATTGCTTGTGTTTGTAGGAGTAATAGGGTTTTTATTAATAGGACTTCCTGTTCCAGTCCATGTATAATAATAAGAACTCATATTATTAATATAATAAATTAAAATATATTATAACCTAATTTATACATATTTTAACTACTTCCACTATTTCCATCGGAGTAGGCATACACAGTAGCCGCATTCAGATAGTCATTAATACATGTAATATATTGTCCTGTTGTAAAAGATACCCCTATACTAAATACATTTTGGTTTGTATTCAGTGCTGCAAAGTTTGTGTTATTATATAATGTTAATCCTCCACTAATATTATTCCCTGTTAAGTAATATATTTGGTCTGCTATTCCGTTTCCAACTAAAGATGCGGATGATATAAAATAAACTGTTCCTGTTGTCGTATTACATAAGCTGAATAAACCGGTTGAAGCAGGCAAAGTATACGTCGTCCAACTATTCCCACTTATATTATATTGAAGAAGAACATTAGTAGTGGCTTGGTTTCCAGCAGAGGCGTATATATAGTTTCCATTCAAACACATTGAAAAAAAACCAGAGTTTCCAGCATAACCATTTGCATAAGGATTAGAACCTGTTAAAGTTGCTGGGGAGACAGATGTTGCAGTAAAAAAACTGTTATACCAACGAAGGTCTCCACCAACTCCAGTACCATTTGAACTCGTATATACCATAGGTTGACCTCCTGTGCCAGTTCCTTCTGCTGCTAGAGCAACCGTATATCTAGTGTTCCAAGCGTCACTCGTAGTTATCAGAGTAGTACCGCTCCATGTAGCGCCAGCATTTGCCGAGTAACAATAACCATTAAATCTATCAAAAACACACATATATGTTCCACTACTACTAATCGCACACGATGAATAGAGTTGACCTGTTGGGACAATCGTATTATTCAATAATGTAAATGTTCCGCTTGTAGATAAAGTAGTGGATAAATAAATACTTGTTGTTCCTCCACCAGATGCTACAGTTGTTATTAGACCATATGTACCGTTTCCAGACACGGCGCAAGATGTTACTAGGTTGTTTAATGTAAAAATAGTGAATGTCTGTCCAGAGTTGTTGGAGTAAGCATAACTACTTGTATAAGGGATAAGCTGAATTTGTATAGAACCATCTGAAGACATAGCAGTAGTAAATGATGGTAACCCATTATTCACTTGTGCTCCATAAGTAACTGCAGAGTTTGTTTGTTTCCAGTTATATCCAGTTACGCCTATTTTTTTGAATATTTGTACAAGGTCATATCCATTCGTTTTCAACTTGTATCCTGTGTTCGATGGGTCTGGAGTTCCTGTTCCTGCGCCAAGTCCTTCAAATAACTGGTTGAGGTCTTGTCCGGTAGTCCTTAGTTTAAAACCTGTAGTAGCCGCTAATGTAGAAGTATAAGCTTGAAAAATATTGGAAAGGTCTGTGTTCGCAGGAAAATTTCCATTTCGCACAATATATCCTGTTGTTGGGTTCGCCATTTATTATAATAAAAATATATAATAAAAAAAAGAGTATATAGTTTGTTTATTCGTGTTGTATGGTTGTATTTTATATTTGTATTTATGTTTTTATCTATGTTTGTATTTTATAATCAAATCGCAACAAATGTATACTTATCACCTATTTTACTATACCTTGCAATAATACCTGGATTTGGTTTGTTTCGTATAACATCTTCGGCGTTATACACATTTCCAACCTTATCAATATAATGCATAATTCCTTGAATATCTTGAGCCCATACTTCTACTTTTACACACTCCTTCTTATCTTTTTTTGTTTTATTCACATTACTCTTACTTGATGTATCATTTGACTGTACATTTACATTTACTTGTTCTTCAAAGTTCAAGTTAACCATTGGATTCTCAGAATCATCTACTTCACTATTTTCATCATTTTCGTCGGTAATTAATCCGTGCGGAGTTCCTTTCATATGCGTTCCACAATAATCTTGTCCTTGCTTTTTCTTTCTAGTACACTGTACATTTGCCGCTCTCTTAGCAATACAACGGTCACAAAGAGGTACAATATTTTTGGCTCTTTTTCGTTTTTCTATATCCTCTTTCGTAAATGTAATTCTAGGATAGTCATAAATGTATTGTATTAATGATGTTAAAACTGGGTCACTCATATTCATATTGCTATTTTCTTTACTTGTGGAGAGATTTTCTTTGTGTTGATGTTGTGTTTGTAATTCTCCTGCTTTTTTTGATATATTTTCTTTGAACTCTAACATAAAGGTTTCTAGTTTTTTATTGAGTCTTTTTTCCATTTGTTCTCGCTGTATTTTATTGTAGGCTATTTTATTGTAGGCTATTATTATATTTGTGTTGTTATTGTTGTATTTTATTATCTTTAATATTCAAATCAATTTTGTCAGTAAAAAAATAATAATTATATTTTACTAATAAAAATACTACCTATTATATGTGTCTACTACATCTATCTACTTACTTACAAACTATACTACTTACAATGTATACTACTTACAAACTAATTGATAAAATAGATTTCAACAACTCTTTTTCTCTTTCTAAAATTCTCACTGTTTTCAAATAACTTGTTACCAATGTCTTTGTAGAGTCATCCCAGCCATTGTTTGCGTTTGTAATACCATAAGATACATACATATCTATAAATGGGTCAGTAATCAATTTTACTTCATAAGCAACTCTGTCAATTCCAGATAAATAATTAATCTTCTTTACAATATTTGCGATGCTATCTTGTCTTTGTTTCTTTTCTTCCTCTTCTTTTTCTCTTTGAATTTTATCCTTTTCCTCCTTTTCTTGTTTTTCAATAAGAGAAAGATAATACTCTAATACGCTTTTCTCTAATACATCCTTCAAGTCAGCATTTAAATAAGAATCATCCGAGTATTCATTATTCGAATATTCTTGTTCTCTGCTTGAAGGGCCTATAAGTCTTTCTCTTACTACCTGGTCTGGTGGTCTTACATACTCTTCTTCTGAATTATCATAAAAAGAACTCATTTTATACTTTATACTTTTGAAGTATGTATATTATATTTATTGTTATGTTTATTATAAAGATAACAATTTCATTTCAATTTTTATAAATATTTTATAAACAACTTTACAAATAACTTATAAATATATTTTGAATAACTTTATACAGTAGTGTATTCATGAGGTAACACAATTGCCGTAATCATAATAAAAATAAGGTACAAATAATAATCAAAATAATATTCTAATCCTACACCATAAAAGTTCATAATTTGCATGAAACTATATAAAAATATTAAAACAAACCCAATACTTGTTAATAAACTTGATGCTGATGCCATATTTTATATTATATACTAATGTGAATATAATATATGAATACAAAAATGAATATCTTTAAAAACTTATAAAACCCTTATAAACCCTTATAAAACCCCTTATAATATAGAATACTTACTAAAAGTCTCATCAAAATTTTCTCCTAGTGTTTTCTTGTCTATATAATGATAACTCAACGAAACTTGCTGTGAATGTTCCTTGGTAACCCAAACAGGCACATTGTTCATAAGTTCTCCGTTGTCCAACTCAAACAAACTAATAAAAACACTATCATTATTTTGTGCCCACAAACCATCATAGTCTGTAACTCGTTCAGTGAGTTTTTCCCAATGTGGTTCATCATTACTTCTTATTTGTTCTTCCTTCAAAAGTCTCTCCTTCTTTTTCTGGGACTCGTCTATTTTATCTTCTGGATAATTCATTTTTACAAGACAGTTCCCTAAAAATAGAGCAAACCTGACAATACCACCTTGACCATATTTTCCATTATCATAAACCGCAACAATATCCTTATAACGTTCCTGCATCATATGAATATATTCTTCCTTGCTGAAATTACTTAACCCCAAGTTATTATCATACGCACTTGTAACCCAACCACCTTGATGAACTGCATTTGTAAAGTTAGTAAAATAAAAATATTGTCCCATATAAGCATTGCTTCTTGTAATATCCTCCTCTTTATTCGCTCTTTCTCCAAAAACATAGGTAAAATAAAGGTTCTTATTATATGTTCCTGTATATGCTACTATGGGACTTTCATGATACTTCCCATCACCATCATATAAAAGCAATAAGTCATTGTTATTCGCAAAAAACTCACTAACGATACTATCAATAGGAATATTACATATATGTCTATGATTTATAATTTCATCTGCTAGTCCAAACCAAACAGAACTCTCTTTATAAATATCATATTGGTCTATATTGAAAGGTGTCAAGTCATAAAATAGATAAAGTTCATTCTCTTCTTCATTCAAAAAACAACCTTGATAGTTAAAGTCGGAAAAAAACACATGGTCAAATGTACGGTCTCTTTGAATTGTCTCAAACCTGTCAACAATAAATGCGTCTATTTTATCTTGATAACAAACTAACAATGAATGTAGAACGTCATCACACTCTGCAGTTAGTTCCTCCTTATATAAAATATCTTGAAGAACTGTAAATGGCAATGATAGTTCACTTTCTCCTTCATTTTTTACAAGCATAAACTCCAAAAATGGATGCTTCCCCTTGTTATTCACTCTATAACAGCATAAACGAACATTCGTTTCTTCTTTGAATATCTTTTTCTCTTTTATAATTTCATATACATAATCTAAGTTGGTATTTATAACATCTAACCCAGAGTATCTGTATAGTTGTGGAAGTTTTTCTTCATAATACTCGGCGTTTTCACTAACATTTGTATCTATATCCATATGAATATTGTATGTATATTATATGTATATCCATATTAATACATACACTTTATATCGTTTTTCTTTTTTAACTATATACACTTTTTATATAAACTTTGTAAAAATGTTGAATATATAGTTAAAGTTGTACATATATTTAAAGTTGTATATTTGTATATTTCTATTGTTTGTCAACCTTTCTACGGATTGTTTCTTTGACTTCTTGTTCTCTATTATCTAAAATAAACTTGGTCAACTCTGTTGCCTCCTCCGAATCTTCCTTGAAATATTTTTGTAACGTAGTCATCAACATCTTTCCGTTAATAGCTTTCTTCACAACCGATTTCTTATACACAAGTGCACCACCATTAATATCAAAACAATCTATTTGGTTAGACTTCATTACATTGACCAAACCTTCTGTAAGCGTCTTTTTCTTATTGTTTCTTTCTTTAATTTCCTGTTTGAGTTTATTCACTTCGTTGTCTATTTTAATCCACTCCTTTATTCTTGCTACAAGTTGATCTTTTGTTTCTTTTGTAGCGGCAGAGTTGGAATGTTGGTTTGTTGTGTTATGACTATTCTCCATGGTTTCGTGATACTATATATATTTATGTATGATATAATATGATATAATATGAATATATTTAATTATGTTTCATTTATTATTATACAAGTCCACAAAAGCATTTCATTCCACAACAGTATTTTCATTCCACAACAGTATTTTCATTCCACAACAGTATTTTCATTCCACAACAGTATTTTCATTCCACAACAGTTTTTTTCAAATAGTCTCTATAATGTCTTTTACACATAAAGTCAAGATAAACAGGACGGCTACACATCTCCCCCTTTCTCTTACCCTTTTTCATTACTTCTATACAGTCATAGTTCATTAAACTAACTAGTGATACACCATTCAATATTTTTGCGTATTCGCCCTGTTTTTCCCAATCCTCTGGTGTCTTTTCCGAGTCCTTCTTTTTTATTGAAATATATGCAGTCTGTATTTTCTTCAACTCAGAAGGAGAATACTTCTTATCTTCTTCTAAAACAACTCCCTCTTTGAAAACAGTCCCTTCTTTATTGTCTTTATCCACTATAACATTCTCACTTTTAATAAGACTACTCACATTGATAAAATCACTCTTATTACTTTCATTCTCTTTACTTTTAACAGATATAGCACTAATAGCACTACTGTCATTTTTCAAACTATTCTTCATATTTTTCATATGATATGAACAGTACTTTTTCAATACATTTTTGCGACATATTTTTTGTTCTGTCTTTTCTTTATTTGTATAGAGTTTGACATATGTTTTTTCATGACAATAACTACTACCACATCTTAGACTAGGACAATTTGTAAAACTATCTGGCATGTTTTTATTATAATAAGGGTTCTCATAGATAAACTCACATCGATAATACTTATCAAACTCTGGGACACCACTGGTCGCTACATCATAGTCTAAACATTGGAATTCGGGGTTTATATGAACCTGAGGTAAATACACAAAGTCTTCTATCTTATAATATGGCAAAAGTCTTTTAACTACTACTCTACAGTAAGGACATCTTAAAGAGTATTTCATACTGTCTGTCTTCAAATAAGAGTAACTCGAACCACTTAACCTGACACTCAATAAAACAAAACTCACTGCATCTCTTACTAATGGTATATAGTTAAACTTGTGACCACAAGGCATAGTAATAATAGGTTCTACAAGCGGTTCGTTACTAATAAGACAACGAAAGTTTTGTTTCTTTTCATAGTCTTCGTCGTTCACTACAGTGTTTTCTTCATTCTCTTCCTTGTTTAGTTCATTAAAAAAGTCAAAGTTGTCTATTCCATTCACTTTATACTGATTCTTATAAGTATATACTACATTCTCCGTTGTTAAATCAATAATGTTACTCAAATTATGTGTACCTATATTATTTGTTGCCATATATTATTTTTTTTAGTAATTTGTTTAATATAGTAAACTCAAAGTATACTTTTAAATAGAAATACAAAAATATATTATATTACGAACATATCTTTATATTTTTATATTTAGAATAGATATACAAATATACGATGCGACCTGAAGTATGGGGACCTCCAATATGGACTTTATTCCACGTCCTTGCTGAAAACATAAATGAAGAACAGTTCTCTAATCTAATAGGCCCTCTTTTTTCATATATAAAAGCAATATGTAAGTTCTTGCCTTGTCCTGAGTGTTCGGAACACGCAACTTCCACTTTATCTTCTATAAGAATGGACCAAATAAATACAAAGGACAAGTTTAGAGTATCTCTTTTTATTTTCCACAACTCTGTAAACCGTAAAAAAAACAAGCAACTATTCAACATAAAAGATATTGGTGGATATGGTAGAATGAACTTATTGAATGTGTGGAAAAGGTTTATAGCTGTTTATAACACAAAAGGAAATATGCAAATGTTAACCGAATCGTTTCAACGAGAGCTTATCATGAAAGAGTTTCGCAAATGGTTTGGGACAAACATAACTTGTTTTTTACAGCCAAAACCTATCCCTAGTGTCCCAAATGAGGAACAAAAAGAAGAAACAGAAGTTGTTAAACCAGAAGAACCGAATAAACCTTTAGTAGAGGATTTAGTAGAAGAAAAAGTAGAAACAAATGAAATAATATAAAGCATTTCATTTCCAAAGACACATTATTTAGTTGTAAAGTTATTACCAATTAGCTCACCGTTTTTATACACAGCACATTTGAATGTTTGTTTCGAAGGCATAGAACAAGTTTCTGTACTACCAGACATTTCATTGAAAAACAAAAAGTTTGCTGACCCACCAAAATACATAAGAGAAACAATGATAGAAGCACTTATCGCACCAGCCAATACATCTATAAATAGATATGCAGTATATGGCACACAATTATTTTGAACCTTTACGAATATGTCAGAAAAGAAATAAACTAAAAATATGGTTACTATCCAATAATTTGTTCCATAACTCATAAACATAGGAATAAATAAATACATCATGGTAAAAGCAAGCACAAATGAACTAAATGTTCCGTTACCATATTTGGTGTACTGAACCGAGTCACATAAACTTGTATTGCCTCTTGAAAACTCCTTTGCTCCCGCACCTTGATAAACATATGTACGGATAATGACAACTCCTAATAAAAAGCCTAAATAAACAAACCCCTTGAAATTTTGAAAAACAAAAGACATACAAACTAAGATAGACGCTATGATTATTGGCGAAAATATAGATAAAAAAGACACAATGTTTTTAGGGTCAGATAAAAGGAAAAGGTTTTGAAATGGATTTACTACTGATGTGGCACTTGTTTGACTTTGATTTTGACTACTCATAATATATTTGTATTAATATAACTCTCTAAAAAAATATGGCGTAATAAGTATAATATGTATAATACATTAAATAGATTTTAAAACCAATATAAACAAATGGACTGTATAATAATAGTCGTATAAACAAAGATATAAATATATATTTCTAATAATAATGGGTATTCCAAGTTATTTTTCTTATATTGTAAAAAACCATCCAAGAATAATTAAAAAGTTTCATAAGGCTTCCTCTACAGTTAAAATAAACAATCTTTATTTAGACTGTAACTCCATTATTTATGACGCCGTCCACTCTATATCCTCTGAAAAAGATATCGGTTCCAAAGCCACCATTTCGACAGTAGATACAAATAGCATCATTAATATAGTATTGTCTAAAATAGAAGAGTATATTTTATTGATAAAACCAGATAAATATGTCTATATTGCGTTTGATGGAGTAGCACCTGTTGCAAAATTAGAACAACAAAGACAACGAAGATACAAGTCGCAGTATCAAAACAGTATTTCACAGGGGATTTTCAAGGATTTCAAGATAACAAAAACAAATGCTTGGGATACAACTGCGATTACACCTGGTACACATTTTATGTCTGTCTTGAACAAAAGATGCTCTGCCTTTTTCAACAATCCTTCTAAATATAACTTGAAAAGCATTATTTTATCTGGAAGTGACCAACCACAAGAAGGTGAACACAAACTCTTTCAGTTTATTCGTGATAATCCAGCAGACCATTCAGAGCATTCAACGGTTATTTATGGACTAGACGCAGACCTTATCATGTTATCGATACACCATATTCCATACTGTAAAAGCATCTATTTATTCCGTGAAACACCGCACTTTATACAAAGTATAAGTAAGGACTTGGAACCGAATGATACCTATTTATTGGACATTCCTGAGTTGGCGCAAAAAATAGGGGAAGAAATGGGGGTAAGTATAAATATTCATAATAGTAACAATCTTTCAGACAATATGGTCGATAAAAACATGACTACAAAACACTGCTATGACTATATATTCCTTTGTTTCTTCTTAGGAAACGACTTCTTGCCCCACTTTCCAGCATTGAATATTCGAACTGGAGGTGTAGATAAGATGATGATGGCATATAGTGCCGTTTTAAAAGAAGATGAACGGTTAGTGGATGCAACAAATGGTAAAATAGTCTGGAAGAATGTAAGAAAGGTTGTGGCCTTTTTGGCGGAACAAGAGGATAAATATATCCAGGAAGAACATTTACAAAGAAACAAACGAGAAAAGTTTTATTATCCTACTGATACACCAGAAAACACATTTAAAAAGTTTGAAGGACTGCCTAACTATGAACGCGAGACAGAAAAGTATATTAACCCTATGGTGGATGGTTGGGAGAACCGATATTATGAAATCCTTTTTGATGTAGAAGCAACTGAAGAGAGAATTGAACAAATATGCGTCAATTATTTACAGGGACTAGAATGGACGATGAAGTATTATTCGAATGGTTGTCCTGATTGGAGATGGAGATATAATTATAACTATCCACCACTTCTAAAAGACCTGATAAAACGTATTCCTTTGTATGATAGAACTTTTGTAGAGGGAAATTCGCCGCTTTCTCAAACACCAGTAAGCGAGTTTACCCAACTATGTTATGTCTTACCAAAACAGTCGTTGTATTTATTACCGAAAGAAATACAGGATAAATTGGGAGATAAACAAAGGGAATGGTATAAAAGCGACTGTAACTTTGTATGGGCGTATTGTCGTTACTTTTGGGAGGCACATGTGGAGTTGCCTGAAATAGATGTAGATGAACTGGAAAAGTTGTTGGAGTAGATTGGAGGTAGGGTTTATAAGGATTTTTTATCACCTAAAATAGTTTGTCCCACTCGGAGTATATTTATATTTATATGGTTTACAAAGAAAAGGAGCAGAATATGTGTGAGGGTTGAGTATTTCTAAATCAAAAGACATAGTAAATACACTATTCTGGTACCATTGTTCAAAATTGAAATATTTATCCATATTATCATCATAGTTTATTGCGTTTATTATCAAGTTGTCGTTTCTAGTTATTTTCCAGCTCATTTTATCTTCCCCGATACTTATCATAATAGGAAGCGGCATTCTATGGTTTAACTCGGAATACATCCAGTTATAAAAAGTTTTGTCTGCATAGAAGTAAAAATCTTTCATAAATAGGTTGGAATCTTTTTTAGCATAAGGACATATCGGATGGTCATAATCATATTCCGTTTTTAGATTTTGATTTTCGATTCTTGGAACCTTTTTTTTGTCAAAGGGTGTCAATATAAGAAAACGATAAGTCTTGAAGACACTTTCTATTTTCGTGTACACAGAAATATAAGTTCCAGAGGTTTTAATCATCTTTTCATTTTTTTCACGAGTGTTTGTATTGTTTTCAATAATGCTTGTAAATGTTTGTATGATAAGTGTCGATTCTTCTCTTTCTTGTTCATACCATTCGTCCCTTTGGATAAGAGGTTTATTTGTATTCATATGTATTTGATATAAATAGTAAGTTGAATTCTGTTTATATCAAAATTTGTGTTTTTATATTTCTATTTTTTTCTATTTACCTGTCGAACCAAATCCTCCAGCTCCTCTCTCCGTACTAGTCGGTTCTTTATTTATATCTGCAATAAGAACAAGTATTGGCCTCAAGTTTGGAGAACATAGTTGACACATACGATCATCTTTATTTATAGCGTAAGGCAAGTCACTCAATCGCTTTACATCAAAAACACCAATAATATTTCCTCTGTATCCCGAATCAATAATTCCTACACTATTCGCCAAACGAAACCGTGTTTTACTTACCGATGACCGTGGATATAAATAGTATCCTGTATTATAAGTTAGCTCTTTTGTTTTATAAACAGCCGAACATTGTATTTCATGATCTAATTTGATTTGTTCCATATCATGTATCAACGAAATAGTTTTAGGACAATACAAGTCAAATCCAGCGTCAATATGTTCATTCAGTAACTTGTTATTATGTTTTTCTGCTGCTTTGATGTATTTTTCATGTAATTCTTCGTTCTTCGTATAAATAGTAAGTTCCATGTACCCACCATAGGTATTTAATAAAGATGTGTGTAACTTGTCGTGTCTAGTTGTATCCATATGAATATGATATGTATGATATGATATAAAATACTATTACATTGTCTTTAACTCATTTTGCCAAATGATCTAATGCTGCTAATAATACTAATTCTTGCTGGTTCAACTTTTGAAATATCAAACACTCTTCCATTCGGAACTGAAATATTCTACCCATAAAGTTC